>Ga0181528_10002462_pt1 | contig 11384 bp, 8 predicted proteins | sample PEATcosm2014_Bin_47_FD_119742 | JGI IMG/M metagenome (GOLD analysis project Ga0181528, IMG submission 119742) | Peatland microbial communities from MTU Mesocosm Facility, Houghton, MI, USA - PEATcosm2014_Bin10_10_metaG | ecosystem: Environmental > Terrestrial > Soil > Wetlands > Peat | place... | reverse complement strand
CGCAAGCCGGCACGCTGATGGGCCCGGCGGCGCTGCGCACCGCGGGCATCGCAAGGGTGCTCGATCAATTGGGGCACACGATCGAAGACCATGGCGACATCGCGCGGCCCGCGATTGTCGCGGCCGATCATCCACCTGCCAAAGCCAGATATTATGACGAGGTGAATGCCTGGATCCGCGTACTCAGCGAACGCGCCTGGTCGATCGCGCGCAGCGGCGCGATCCCGATCTTCATGGGCGGCGATCACTCGCTGTCGATGGGATCGGTCAACGGCGTCGCGCGCTACTGGCAACAGGAACAGAACCGTCCGCTGTTCGTGCTGTGGCTGGACGCCCATGCCGACTACAACACGCCCGCCACCACGCTGACCGGCAATATGCACGGCATGTCAGCAGCGTTTCTGTGCGGCGAGACAGGTCTGGACGATCTGCTCGGCGGCGCGCCCCGCGTCTCGATCACGCCGGACCAGCTCGATCTGTTCGGCATCCGCTCGATCGATCCCCTGGAAAAAGAGCTGGTGCGCGAGCGGCGGATCGCAATCGCCGACATGCGCGCGATCGACGAGTTCGGCGTCGGCGTGCTGATCCGCCGCGTGATCGAACGGGTAAGAGCGAAGAACGGCGTGCTGCATTTGAGCTTCGACGTCGATTTCCTCGATCCCGCGATCGCGCCCGGTGTCGGCACCACGGTGCCCGGCGGCGCCACCTATCGCGAGGCCCATCTGATCATGGAATTGCTGCACGATTCAGGGCTGGTGCGATCGGTCGATATCGTCGAACTCAATCCGTTCCTCGACGAACGCGGCCGCACCGCGCGCGTCGCGGTCGAACTGATCGGCAGCCTGTTCGGCCTGCAGATCACGGATCGGCCAACGCCAAGCAATGCGGTGCTGCGAGATAGCGAATAGCGAATAGCGAATAGCGAATAGCGAATAGCGGGGAGATCACGAGGGATTGCTATCTGCAACCCCTATTCGCTACTCCCCATTCGCTATTCGCCTGCTCTTACTCCGCCGCGAGCTTCACTTCCGGCGCGGCGGCGCGGACGTCGGCGTCGACCTGCGCTTCGAACTTGGCGAAATTCTTCTGGAACATGCCGACCAGCGCGCGGGCGGTCTTGTCGAACTCGGCCTTGTCGGCCCAGGTCTTGATCGGATCGAGGATGTGCGGCTCGACGCCGGGCAGCGAGGTCGGCACCGCGAAGCCGAAATATTTGTCGGTGCGGAAATCGGCATTGCGCAGCGAACCGTTCAGCGCCGCGGTCAGCAGCGCCCGCGTCGCCTTGATCGGCATGCGGCGGCCGGTGCCGTATTTGCCGCCGGTCCATCCGGTGTTGACCAGCCAGCAATCGACGTCGTGCTTGGCGATCAGGTCGCGCAGCAGATTGCCGTAGACTGAGGGGTCGCGCGGCAGGAACGGCGAGCCGAAGCAGGTCGAGAATTCCGGCTGCGGCTCGTTGCCGAGGCCGCGTTCCGTGCCGGCGACCTTGGCGGTGTAGCCGGACAGGAAGTGATACATCGCCTGCGCCGGCGTCAGTTTTGCAATCGGCGGCATCACGCCGAACGCATCGGCCGCCAGCATCACCACGTTCTTGGGGTGGCCGGCGCGGCCGGTGCGCGAGGCGTTGGGGATGAAGTCGAGCGGATAGGCTGACCGGGTGTTCTCGGTTTTCGAACCGTCGTCGAAATCAGGCGTGCGGGTGTTCTTGTCCAGCACCACGTTTTCCAGCACGGCGCCGAAGCGCTTGCTGGCGGCGAAGATCTCGGGTTCGGCTTCTTCCGACAGCTTGATGCACTTGGCGTAGCAGCCGCCTTCGAAGTTGAAGATGCCGTTCTCGCTCCAGCCGTGCTCGTCGTCGCCGATCAGCGTGCGCTTGGGATCGGCCGACAGCGTGGTCTTGCCGGTGCCGGACAGCCCGAAGAAGATCGCGGCATCGCCGTCGGGGCCGACATTGGCCGAGCAATGCATCGGCATCACGCCCTTTTCGGGCAGATAATAATTCAGCGTGGTGAACACGCTCTTCTTCATCTCGCCGGCATAATAAGACCCGCCGATCAGGACGATCTTGCGGGCGAAATCGATCGCGACGACGTTCTCGGACTTGCAGCCGTGGCGTTTGGGATCGGCGCGGAAGCTCGGCAGATCGATGATGGTCAATTCCGGCACGAAGCCCTTCAGCTCCGAGGCCTCGGGGCGGATCAACAACGTGCGGATGAAGAGCGAGTGCCAGGCCAGCTCGGTGAAGACGCGGGTCTTGATCCGGTGGGTCGGGTCGGCGCCGCCGTAGAGATCCTGCGCGAACAGCGTCATGCCTTCGGCGTGCTTCAGGAAATCGGCATAAAGCGTCGCGAATTGCTCTGATGTGATCGACTGGTTGCCGGCCCACCACATGTTCTTGTCGGTTAAGCCATCGCGAACCGTGAACTTGTCCTTTGGGCTGCGGCCGGTGAACACGCCGGTGTCCGCGCATAGCGCGCCATCGGAAGACAGCACGGCTTCGCCGGATTGCAGCGAATGCTCGTAGAGCTGCGGCGCGCCGAAATTCCAGTTGACGCCCTTGAGATTTTTTAAGCCGAATTTGTCGGCCCCGAAGGCACCGTTATGCACGCCCGTCTCTTGCACGAAGAACCTCCTCGAACCCGCGTATCTCCGGCGCGAATGCACCAAGCGCGCCTGTCGTCGCGGTGACCCTCAATATAGCCATCCGGCCCCGGTCCCGCGACCTAATACTGATCAACACCGGGCTTGCCAAGTCGATCCCGTGTTATTTGGTTTATGGCCCGAGCGGATTTGATCTGGATCAATTACTTGCTGCAGCGCGGGCCTGCTCGGCAAGCTGCTTGAGCGCTTGCCGCAGCGCAGCAGGCGTGGCGATCCGCTGCGGAAAATCCAGCCGCAGCGTCGAATTACCGGCCTGCATGTCGATGCCATCGGGGTCGCAGCCGGTGCAGCGCCAGTCCGCTGGTTCTGCGCCCAATAGCCGCGTCGCGTAGAGATTCATCGCCTCGCGATGGTCGGCGTTCATGTGCTCGACGGCGCCCGCTTCGGCCTCCAGCAGCGGGCCGGCCTCTGTCAGGTCGGTCAGGAACTGGCCGGGCGTCAGGTCCACGATCCGGCCGAAACCGGCGACCAGATGGGCGCCTTGGGGCCGGATTCGGAAGAACGAAAAATCCTTAAATTCTACAAAGGCTTCCGCCGACGGATGGGCATTGAGGTAGCGCCGCCGCAGGATCGGCTCGTCGCCATCGCCCGCCTGTTCCGCGGTGCCCGCCAGCATGATCCGGGCGCCCTCCAGCGGGTCGCCGGCGGCCCGTTCGTCGAGCATCAGCGACACCCTGGCATCGCCCAGGATATTTTTGGTGTGCAGCGCCAGCCGCGAAATCAGCAAAATGGGCGAGCCGTCGGGGTGGCTCGCGAGGTTGACCAGCGAGCAATAGGGATCGCCGCTGCCGGCCATCAGGGTCGCCAACGCCCCTTGCCGGCTGCGCCGCAGCAGCGACCGGGCCAGCTTTGAAGGGTTAAAATCGGTATTGGGTTGCATCGGTCCTGTTCCGGTATCTCGTTGCAAAACGAGCCTTTTTAAGGCTATTGTGGCACCCATATAAGCTGGAACCAACGCTGCGATTCGGGCGTTTTGCGGAACTCGGTCACACTTCAGCCCAGCTTGCATTGCTCGTTGACCGGGTTCAAAGCCCAACTGTGCGGCGCATCGCTGGATAGCCCCGCCGCTCCAGCCACACGTTTTCGAAAGCAGGCTCATGCCCACAATCGCCTTGGTCGATGACGACCGCAACATCCTCACATCGGTCTCGATCGCGCTGGAAGCCGAAGGCTACCGTATCATGACCTATACGGATGGCGCCTCGGCCCTCGACGGCTTTCGCACCAGCCAGCCCGATCTCGCCATTCTGGATATCAAGATGCCGCGCATGGACGGCATGGAAACGCTGCGGCGGTTGCGGCAGAAATCGGATCTGCCGGTAATCTTCCTGACCTCGAAGGACGAGGAGATCGATGAATTGTTCGGGCTCAAAATGGGCGCCGACGATTTCATCCGCAAGCCGTTCTCGCAGCGCCTGCTGGTCGAGCGCGTCAAGGCGGTGCTGCGACGCGCGGCGCCAAAGGATCCGACCGCGGTGCCCAAGGAGACCGACGCCAAGGCGCTGGATCGCGGGCTGCTGCGCATGGACCCCGAGCGCCACACCTGCACCTGGAAGAACGAGGCGGTGACGCTGACGGTGACCGAATTCCTGATCCTGCAGGCCTTGGCGACCCGCCCCGGCGTGGTGAAGAGCCGCAACGCGCTGATGGACGCGGCCTATGACGACCAGGTTTACGTCGACGATCGCACCATCGACAGCCACATCAAGCGGCTGCGCAAGAAGTTCAAGGTGGTGGACGACGATTTCGAGATGATCGAAACCCTGTACGGCGTCGGCTACCGCTTCAAGGAAACCTGAGCCGGAAAGCCGTGATCGCGGGTTCCGGCGCGTGCATTGTTAACTGACGGCGCCATCCGTTCGGGATAGGATGGCGCCAAGTACCTTTCGCCAAAGCCGCATCGCAACACGTTCCGAAACAACCCGCAGTTCTGGCCATTGCTCGATCGAACGCAGCCTGATCCGAATTTGAACGACGAGGACAGCTCGCCCCTCGCCGTGGATTCCGCTGCGAGCGACAGCCCGCGCGGCAAGGGCTGGCAGGCACCGCTGAACTGGCTGCACCGCACCGGGCAGTTCTTCCTGGCACTGTCCTTTTCCAGCCTGACGCGCCGGATCGTTTCGCTCAATCTCGCCGGCCTCGTCGCCCTGGTGGCCTGCATTCTCTATTTGTCGCAGTTCCGCGCCGGGCTGATCGACGCGCGGGCGCAGAGCCTGCAGGTATCGGCCGAAATCATCGCCGGCGCCATCGCGGCCTCCGCGACCGTCGATACCAACACCATCACCATCGACCCCGACCGGCTGACCGACCTGAAGAACGGCGAGACCTATGGCGCGCCGGACGATTATTCGGGGCTGGATTTTCCGATCAATCCGGAGCGCGTCGCGCCGGTGCTGCGGCGATTGATTTCGCCGACCAATACCCGCGCTCGCATCTACGACCGCGACGGCGGGCTGATCCTCGACAGCCGCAGCCTTTACGGCAAGGGCGACGTGATGCGGTTCGAATTGCCGCCGCCGTCGGAGGGCAAGCCGGGCCTGTTCGATCGGTCGATGATCGCGGTCCGCACCTGGCTCAATCGCGGCGACCTGCCGCTCTACCGCGAGCTTGGGCCCGACAACGGCAAGGGCTACCAGGAAGTCGCCCAGGCGCTCGATGGCCAAAAGGCCAGCATGGTGCGCATCAACGAACGCGGCGAGGTCATCGTCTCGGTCTCGGTGCCGGTGCAGCGCTTCCGCGAAGTCTACGGCGCGCTGATGTTGTCGACCCAGGGCGGCGACATCGACCAGATGGTCACCGCCGAGCGGCTCGCGATCCTGAAGGTCGGCGGCGTCGCCGCCGCCGTGATGATCATGCTGTCGTTGCTGCTCGCCAGCACCATCGCCGGACCGGTGCGCCGGCTTGCCGACAGCGCCGAGCGGGTGCGCCACCGCATCCGGACCCGGGTCGAGATTCCGGATTTCACCCGCCGCCGCGACGAGATCGGCCATCTCTCCGGCGCGCTGCGCGCCATGACTGATGCGCTTTATAACCGCATCGAGGCGATCGAGATGTTCGCCGCCGACGTCGCCCATGAATTGAAGAACCCGCTGACGTCGCTGCGCTCGGCGGTCGAAACGCTGCCGCTGGCGCGCAACGAGAACAGCCGCGCGCGGCTGCTCGCGGTGATCGAGCACGACGTCAAGCGACTCGACCGGCTGATCTCCGACATCTCCGATGCCAGCCGCCTCGATGCCGAATTGCAGCGGCAGGACATGGTGCCGGTCGACCTTCGCCGCCTGCTGACCACCCTGACCTCGGTCGCCAACGAGACCAAGCTCGGCCATGACGTCGGCGTCCAGGTCCGCTTCGAGGGCCGCACCGCCAATGATTCGTTCTCGGTGCCGGGCCATGATTCGCGGCTCGGCCAAGTGATCTCGAATCTGCTGGTCAACGCCCAGTCGTTCTCCAATGCCGGCGGCAAGGTGCGGATCGCCTGCCGCCGGGTAAAATCGGAAATCGAGATCGTGGTCGACGACGACGGGCCGGGGATTCGCGAGGACGCGCTGGAGCGGGTTTTCGAGCGATTTTATACCGACCGGCCGCACCAGGGATTCGGGCAGAATTCGGGGCTGGGGCTATCGATCTCGAAACAGATCATCGAAGCCCATGGCGGCCGCATCTGGGCGGAAAACCGCCCCGGCCCGGTCAACGCCGACGGCGAGGCCACCGTGGCCGGCGCCCGCTTCGTGGTCCGGCTGCCCCAGCCCGCGCCATGAGCGGCACTGCCGACGCCTCCATCCATGCCTCCGCGGTGCTGGTGGGAACGCGCGCCGTGCTGATCCGCGGGCCCTCCGGGGCCGGCAAATCCCGCCTCGCCTTCGATCTCATCCTGGCCGGGCGAAGCGGGCAGATCCCCTCGGCCGTGCTGGTCGGCGACGACCGCGTGCACCTGTGGGCGAGCGGCGGCCAATTGATGGTTGGCCCGGCGCCACGGCTTTCCGGCCTGATCGAGATCAGGGGCCTCGGCATTCGCCGCTGCGCGTTCGCGGCCGAGGCCATCCTCGGCCTGGTGGTCGATCTGGCGGCCTCCGATGCCGAACGGCTGCCCGCGCCGGAAAAACTCCGAACCCGCATCCATGGTGTTGAGGTACCGCGAATCCCCGTGGAATCCGGGTTTTCGGCGCTTCCGCTGGTTGTGGCGAAGATAACAACAACCGAAAGTACTGAAACTGCGACCCTTTCGACGGATTGTGCGAAGGGAATTGGTAACCATATGATGCCCAGTATCGCGACCGAATAGACCGGCGCCGACTCCCCTCCGAAGTCCAAATTTCCGGGAGAATCGCGAAGATCCCCTCTTGCGCGGGGGACCTGGATGGTCAAAGTGGCGCGTTCGTGCGGTGCACCAAAAAGCACCCGCGAGGAGTTTCCGATGATTGGTCTAGTACTTGTGACCCATGGGCGCCTTGCCGACGAGTTCAAGGCAGCGCTTGAGCATGTCATGGGTCCACAAAAGCAAATCGAAGCCGTCACGATTGGAGCCGAAGACGACTCCGATTTGTGTCGCAGCGACATTATTGAAGCGGTCAACCGCGTCGATAGCGGCGATGGCGTTGCGATCCTCACCGACATGTTCGGCGGCACGCCGTCCAACCTGGCGATCTCCTGCATGAGCCGTCCGAAAGTGGAAGTGCTCGCGGGCATCAATCTTCCGATGCTGGTGAAGCTCGCCAAGGTCCGCGAAGAACGCTCGCTTCCGGATGCGATCTCGATGGCGCAGGAAGCCGGCCGCAAATACGTCACCATCGCCAGCCGCGTTCTCGCAGGCAAATGAGCGAAGACGATACGCCGCCCGAAAACACCGGAGCGGCTGTGCCGCCAGGTGCGATCTCCCGTGAAATGCTGATCATCAACAAGCGCGGCTTGCACGCGCGTGCGTCTGCAAAATTCGTCCAGATGGTCGAGCGCTTCAATGCCGAAGTCTGGGTCACCCGTGGCAATGAGACGGTCGGCGGCACCTCGATCATGGGACTGATGATGCTGTCGGCGGGACCGGGAACGACCATCACGGTCTCCGCGGTCGGTGCCGAGGCCGAAGCCGCCATCCTGGCGATCGGCGAACTGGTGGCCGGCAAGTTCAACGAAGAAGCCCCCGAGCCGTAGGCCCGCTGTCGCTCGAGCGTCTATTTCCCCGGCGGCACGATGTAGATTTTCCAGGTCGTCGACGGACCGGCATGTCCGCTGAAGAAGCGCTGCGTGTTCATCACCAGAATCTCCGCATTGGGCGCGTTCGCCGCCATCCACTTGTCGAAGGCCGGCAAGCGGTCGTCCCTGTTATCGAAGATGCCGATGAAGCCGAGCCGCTTTGCCTCTTCGCGCGAGGTCAGCCCCGACGACCAGACTTCGCCCGGCGTGTAGGTCAGGGGATGATCGGGACTGTAGAACGTCATGGGCTCGCCGACCTCGGTGGGCGCGGCGACCACGGCCCAGCGCGAACGAAAACGCTGGTGCCAGGTTTCCGTCAGTTCGCGGGCGAGTTCGGACTTCGCGCTGTAGCCCGCCGCGCTATCGGGATAGTCGGCCACGGTACGCGCCTCGATATAGGGCGCTGCGACCAGTGTCGCGAGCGTGATTGCAAGCCAGACCGCCGTGAGATCGACCAGCGCGATTTTCGGTAGCCGCAGGCGAGGGATCGCCACCAGCGCCAACGGCACGAGGAAGAACAGCGAGATGCCCCAGTCGGTCTTCAGATAGACCATGAACGCCAGCGCGCCGAGCGGCGGCCCGATCGCGACCACGATCTGGGTGATCCAGACATTGAGCGCCTGCGCGCCATTGACACCGGCATTGGCGCCGCGAACCCAGTTGCGCGCCGGCGTCAGCGGATGCCGCCATGCCAGCACCAATGCGGCCAGCGCGACAGGCGCGGCCAACAGCGCTAGATTGTGGCCGATATAGCCGAGCACGAGCTGCAGGCATTCCGCTCGATCTTTCAAAGCGTAGACGTCGCCGGCATAGGTCAGCGGCGCGAAATCGACCTGCTTGAGCCACCACAGATGCGGCGCCATCGCGACCACCAGCGCGGCGATCGCGACCCATGGCGCCGGCGAGCGCAGGAAGGCGAGCCGCTGCGGATGCAAGAGCGCGGCGATCCCGATCGCGCCGATCATGGTCAGCACCCAGTATTTCGTCATCAGCGCCAGCGCCGCAGCGAGCCCCAGCCACAGGCCGGCACGCACGGTGCGCTTCTCGAATGCATTCAGATAGGCCAGTACCAGCAGCGGCAGCGTGACGAGCTGCAGCAGGTCCGGATTGTATTTAAAACCCTTGAAGTTGAAGATCGGATAGAGCGCCAGCATCACCACGACAAAGAACGCGCGGCGCCGGTCGACCACGCGCAGCGCGATCAGCCACGAGATCACCAGCCCGACACTGACGGTCGCCATCGCCAGCCCGTAGGCGGCAAGATTGGTCGCCGGGAACAGGTCGAACCACAACCCCGCGACCCATCCCGATAGCGGCGGATGTTTGCCGTAACCGAGCTGGAATTTCTGTCCCCAGGCGTAGGCTTCGGCGGTATCGAAATGGATGTCCTGCGCGGCCTTCAGCTTGGCCAGGATCGCGGTCCACAGCACCGCATGGGCCACCGCAAACCAGATCACCAGTCTCAGTCCGCCGGCGCGGTCCGACGCGGAGGCCGCAAACCATGCCGCGATCCGACGGACCTTGGATGACGTGAAAACGTACAGTTTTGCGGGTGAGAAACCGGCTAATGACATGGCCGACTGCCTAGCGCGTTTTCGCGCAAAGTGGAATCAGCTTGACGTGAAGACTTGCCCTGAAGACTTGGCTTGAAGATCGGCCACCGGGAGTCTCCAATTGGGCCTGATCTTCTCCGAAAACCGGCTTCCAGTTTTCGGGATCAGGCCGTCCGGAGGGCGCAATAAGGTTGCCGGTTCGGGGTGCGGATGCTATCCCGCGCCCATGACATCCATCCCTATTTCCAACGTCCGCAACTTCGCCATCGTTGCGCATATCGACCATGGCAAATCGACGCTCGCCGACCGCCTGATCCAGATGACGGGCGGCCTGACCGATCGCGAAATGGCGGGCAAGGAACAGGTACTCGATTCCATGGATATCGAGCGCGAGCGCGGCATCACCATCAAGGCGCAGACCGTGCGGCTGACCTATCCGGCCAAGGACGGCAAGACCTACATCCTCAATTTGATCGACACGCCCGGCCATGTCGACTTCGCCTACGAGGTGTCGCGGTCGCTGGCGGCCTGCGAAGGTTCGCTGCTGGTGGTCGACGCCAGCCAGGGCGTCGAGGCGCAGACGCTGGCCAATGTCTATCATGCGCTCGACGCGGGTCACGAAATCGTGCCAGTGCTCAACAAGATCGACCTGCCCGCCGCGGAGCCGGACAAGGTGAAGCAGCAGATCGAGGACGTGATCGGCATCGATGCCTCCGACGCGGTGATGATCTCGGCCAAGACCGGCCTCGGCGTCGCCGATGTGCTGGAAGCGATCGTGCACCGGCTGCCGCCGCCGAAGGGCGATCGTGACGCCCCGTTGAAGGCGCTGCTGGTCGACAGCTGGTACGACGTCTATCTCGGCGTGGTGGTGCTGGTCCGGGTCGTCGATGGCGTGATGAAAAAGGGCGAGCGCATCCGCATGATGGGCACCAACGCCGCCTATGACGTCGAACGCGTCGGCTTCTTTACGCCGAAGATGACGCAGGTCGACGAACTCGGCCCCGGCGAAATCGGTTTCATCACCGCCGCGATCAAGGAAGTGGCCGACACCCGCGTCGGCGACACCATCACCGACGACCGCAAGCCGGTAAAGGACATGCTGCCGGGCTTCAAGCCGGCGATCCCGGTGGTGTTCTGCGGCCTGTTCCCGGTCGACGCCGACGATTTCGAAACGTTGCGCGCGGCGATGGGCAAGCTGCGCCTCAACGACGCAAGTTTTTCGTTCGAGATGGAAACCTCCGCGGCGCTCGGCTTCGGCTTCCGCTGCGGTTTCCTCGGACTGTTGCATCTGGAGATCATCCAAGAGCGGCTGTCGCGCGAGTTCGATCTCAATTTGATCGCGACCGCGCCATCGGTGATCTACAAGATGCATCTGACCGACGGGCAAACCATCGAGATCCACAATCCGATCGACATGCCCGACGTGGTCAAGATCGCGGAGATCGAGGAGCCGTGGATCGAGGCCACCATCCTGACCCCGGACGAATATCTCGGCAGCGTTTTGAAATTGTGCCAGGACCGGCGCGGCGCGCAAAAGGAGCTGACCTATATCGGCTCGCGCGCGATGGTGAAATACGACCTGCCGCTCAACGAGGTGGTGTTCGATTTCTACGACCGGCTCAAATCGGTCTCCAAGGGCTATGCCTCGTTCGACTATCATCTCACCGACTACAAGCCGGCCGACCTGGTCAAGATGCAGATCCTGGTCAACAACGAACCGGTCGACGCGCTGTCGATGCTGGTGCACAGGACCCGCGCCGAAGGCCGCGGCCGCGCCATGGTCGAGAAGATGAAGGAGCTGATCCCGCCTCACATGTTCCAGATCCCGATCCAGGCGGCAATCGGCGGCAAGATCATCGCGCGCGAGACCGTGCGCGCGCTGCGCAAGGACGTCACCGCGAAGTGCTACGGCGGCGACATCACCCGCAAGCGCAAGCTTCTGGAGAAGCAGAAGGAAGGCAAGAAGAAGATGCGGCAGTTCGG
>Ga0181528_10002461_pt1 | contig 11385 bp, 6 predicted proteins | sample PEATcosm2014_Bin_47_FD_119742 | JGI IMG/M metagenome (GOLD analysis project Ga0181528, IMG submission 119742) | Peatland microbial communities from MTU Mesocosm Facility, Houghton, MI, USA - PEATcosm2014_Bin10_10_metaG | ecosystem: Environmental > Terrestrial > Soil > Wetlands > Peat | place... | reverse complement strand
TCGACAACTATGTTCAATCCACGGGGAATGACCGCCATTCCCGTTTTCAGGATCCTCACTTTGTTGACGCCACCAAGGATTTTCATCTGCGCTCCGATTCTCCTGCGATTGCCGTCGGAACGAGTGAGGGAGTACCGGTAGGAGAACTGGATCTTGACGGGGGGCCGCGAGTCCAATCCGGGAAGATAGACATCGGCTGCTACCAGACAAAGTAGGTAGCACTTCATGATTAGATCAGACGTCGATCGCCTCGAATTATTGGTCCCACTGCGACTTATGGTGTTCCAGCCACCAACACGCGGGATTACGTCCCTGCGGGAAGATGGAATGGCTGCACGTCTTCTGAACGGTCCCCGTCATGTCATACTCCGTCTTGTTGCCCTTCAACGAGGTCGCCAGGAATTGATGGACGTCGACGCTTCCATATGCGGTCCCATGGGAGACGCGGACCCGGAATGCCCACCAGTCCCCTAGGTACAACAGTTCCAGCAGAATCGCCGCGACGATTACCATTCTGAGCACGCGCATGGCAGAGAGTTTCATCCCGGCAGGCTCCTTTTCCGGACCGCATCTCTTCGCAGTAAGCGTCCACCGGGACGCGGCTTACCCTCATTCGCAGGCCAGAGCTGAAAGGTTTAATGACTGCGCGTCTTCACTGCGACTTGGCGGCCACCTTTTCGCATGGCGTGGGATCTCCGGAAAGAATATACCGCACTCCAAAGCAGGAGGGCTGACGTCGAAGTCATCAGCACCAGATCGATCCTGCCGTGTTCCAGGGAGAATTCGACGACCGAAATAACGAACAGCGAGAGCAGGACGATGCGTTTCAATGTGCATTCCTTCAATCAACCGAATGGCTGCAGTTCAACCAGGAATCGATTGTAATGTCGCGTAAACATTGCCAAAATTCTTCAATGCCGATATTCGCTTCAAGCACAATGCATCGCTATTGTTCGACTGTCGTCTCGCTCGTGGCGGGTCTCTGCGTGACCTGCGTCGGGGTCGGCAACTGCGAACTATCCCAACCTCCACCGAGAGCCTGAACCAGTGCTACCGCGGAGGTCATCTGCTGGACTTGAAGACTATTCAAGGTTTGCATGTTCGACAGCACCGTCGTCTGCGCGATCAACACGTCGACGTACGGGTCGATGCCGGTTTCGTATCGAGCCTCTTCCAGCTTGAGTTGGGTTTGAGCGGATTTCACAGCTTCTTGTTGCTGCTGAATCTGCTTCGAAAGGATTCTCACTTCAGCGAGAGAATCTTCGACTTGCTGAAATGCAGTGAGGACGGTCTGCCGATAAGCGGCAAGATCCGCATTGTACGCAGATACGTATTGCTGCACGGTTGCGCGGCGCAGGCCAGCGTCAAAGATGGTTTCCGAAAGCGACGCGCCGACCGACCAAAAGCGGCTGGGCCAAGAGAACCAATTGCCGATCGCCGAGCTCTCAAAGCCGGCTTGTCCTGTCAAACTGAGGTTCGGATAATAAGCAGCGTGAGCAATGCCGATGGCGGCGTTGGCCGCAGCCATCGTGCGCTCAGCGGCCGCGACATCAGGGCGCCGCTGCAGCAACTCGGACGGCACACCAACGGGGATTGGCGGCGGAGCGACTGTCATTGGTTTCACAGGAATCGAAAATCCTGTCGCCGCCTTGCCGATGAGCATGGCAATCGCGTGTTCGTACTGCGCGCGGGCGATTGCTACGTTGGTCGCACCGGCTTGTACTGTCTGTAACGTTGTCTGAGCTTCGACCACTGAAATTTGAGTGGTCATTCCGCTTTCGTACAGCGACCGGGTGAGATCGAGCTGCTTCTGATCGGCAACGACTGTGTCATCAAAGAGCTTTTGCAATGCGTCTTGCCCGCGAATCTCGAAGAAGTATTCAGCCAGGGCCGCCTGCTCCGTAAGGCGCTCGTTCTCCAGGTCTGCCGCGCTGATTTGAGCTGAGTACTGAGCTTGCCGAACCGTATTCCGGACTTTGCCCCAAAGGTCTGGTGCCCAGGAAGCCTCCAGTGGCAAGGAATAGAGAGTGCTCTCCAGTTGCGACGTTGTCGCTGTGGTCGTGCCCGTGCCGGTGGTATTTACAGTGGACAGGCCCCTCAGATTGCCGGAGGTGCGCGAGTGGCTGACAGAAGGAGCGGTTGAAAGCGTGGGGAAATACTGCGAGCGCGCCTCGCGAACGACTGCCCGAGCTTCCATGAAGTTCTCGAAGTATTGTTTGATGTTCTGGTTGTTGACATTGAGCTGTTCTTCCAGAGCGTTCAGCTCAGGGTCATTGAAGATTTCCCACCACTTGCCGCGTATTGTGGCGTCCGCAGGCTGGGCGACATTCCAGTTCCCGTTGTCTTGAGACTGCGCTGGAGACTCCTTATAAGCGGGTGCCGGCGCCTGGGGCGCAGGCGGATGATATTTTGGGCCGACTACGCACGCCGACAGCGCGAGCGTGAGTGCAGCTACACAGCAGCAAGTCTTTACTCTGCGCTTTCGGTTTATTCGGGAGATATTCATAACTTTCATACCTGGTAACATCCAGCCATCGTCGTTGCATTCCGCTGTTCGATTCATCGATCTAACCTGCTTCGGGTGCGGGCGAGTGAATTACTCCCTCGGGCTTTTTCTGAAATCTAAGGCGCAGCCTGTCGAGGAACAGATAAACCACCGGCGTCGTATAGAGGGTGAGCATCTGGCTGACGATCAAGCCGCCGACAATTGTGATGCCCAGCGGCCGGCGCAGCTCCGAGCCAGTCCCGGTGCCAAAGGCGAGTGGCAACGCACCGAATAGTGCAGCCATCGTGGTCATCAGGATTGGGCGAAAGCGCAGCATGCATGCTTCGAAGATAGCGTCCGCCGTACTCTTTCCCTCCTGGCGTTCGGCGACCAGAGCAAAATCGATCATCATGATGGCGTTCTTCTTCACGATTCCGATCAGCAATACGATTCCGATAATCGAAATCACGTTGAGATCGATCTTGAAAAGCATCAGCGCCAGCATTGCGCCCACGCTCGCCGATGGGAGAGTCGAGATAATCGTCAGAGGATGGACGAGGCTTTCGTAGAGCACTCCCAGCACGATGTAGACCGCCAACAACGCCGTGGCAACGAGCATGGGTTCTGTGCTGAGTGACTGTTGATAAGCCTGCGCAGTTCCGGCGAAGAACCCGCGAACGGTCGCGGGTGTACCCAATCGCTGCTGCATCTCTGTGATGCGTTCGGTCGCGTCGCTTAGAGATACGCCGGGAGCAAGATTGAATGACACCGTCACCGAGGGGAACAAACCGGTGTGGTTCACGGCGAGTGGGGTCGTGTTGTCCTGCGCGCTCGACACTGTCATGAGTGGAACATTACCGGTACCAGGCATGTTGCCACTCGTAGAACTGCCGGATGCGGTTGATCCGTTGTTCGCACTCGTTGTCGCACTGCTGTTCGCGGCGCGCAGGTAGATGTTCTTCAGGCCTTCCGGGCTTTGCCAGTACTGCGGTGCAACTTCGAGAACGACATAGTATTGGTTCAGTTGCGTATAGATAATTGAAACCTCGGATTGCCCGAACGCGGCATAGAGGGAAGAGTCCAATGCCTGCGCAGTCAGTCCAAGCCGTGCCGCGCTGGCCCGGTCATAGGTGAGAAGCTCTTCCAAACCTCCGTTTTGCTGATCGGAGTTTACGTCCTGCAATCCCGGAATCTTTCGCATCTCGTTGAGCAGAACGGGTCCCCACGTCGACAGATCCTGAACGTTGTCAGACTGAATGGTGTATTGGTAAAGGGCATTGCTCGATCTACCGCCGATGCGCAAGTCCTGCGATGCCTGCAGGAAAGCCGACGCGACAGGCAGACGATTCAATTTGGGCCGGAGACGATTGATGATTTCCGGAGCACCCACCTTGCGCTCATTGAGCGGTTTGAGTGCGATGTAGATGAATCCAGTATTCGTCGAGCCGTTGCCGCCGGTGTATGCGTTCACGTTCGCAACCGCGGGGTCGCTCTTGATCACGCCTACCAACTGGCGAATCGAATTATCCATGGCAGGGAAAGACGAATCCTGTGGCCCTTGCACTCCTCCCACGATCGCGCCTGTATCCTGCTGCGGAAAGAAGCCTTTGGGAATCTTGTAGATGAGCACAACATTTAGTGCGATGGTGAGGAGCAAAATCACCAACATCAGCGCAGAGTTGTCGAGCGCCCAAATCAGCGTCCGCCGATAGGTCTCAAGGGTCCAGGCGAAAAACTTTTCGCTGGCACGATAAAGGCTGCCATGATTTTCCGGCTTCTCCTCCTTGAGCAGATGGGCGCACATGGCAGGCGTCGTGGTCAGCGAAATCACCATGGAGACCACAATGGCCGTGGAGAGCGTAATGGCAAATTCGCGGAAGAGTCGGCCGACAATGCCGCCCATCATCAGAATCGGAATGAAGACTGCGATGAGCGAGACGCTGATTGAGAAGACCGTGAATCCAATCTCTTTCGCTCCTAACAGGGCCGCTTCAAACGGCTTCATCCCTTGTTCGAGATGGCGGGAGATATTCTCCATCACCACGATGGCGTCATCGACGACGAAGCCCGTCGAGATGGTTAAGGCCATGAGGGACAAATTGTCGATGCTGAAGCCGAGCAGGAACATCACTCCGAATGTTCCGATCAGCGATACGGGGACGGCAACGCTGGGAATAAGGGTAGCGCGGCCGTTGCGCAGAAATATGAACACCACCAGGATAACCAGGAAAACTGAAATGATCAGCGTTCGTTCCACGTCATTCACCGAAGCACGAATGGTGGTCGTGCGGTCGAGGACGATGGTGCTTTCAATTCCCTGGGGAATGGACGCTTTCAGAAACGGCAATTGAGTGCGAATGTTGTTGACGGTTTGGATAATGTTGGCGCCAGGCTGGCGGAAGATAATCACCGTGACGGAAGGAATTCCGTTGAGGTAGCCAGCAGAACGGACGTTTTGCACCGAGTCCCAAACGGTGGCGACATCCGAGAGTCGAACCGCTGTACCGTTGTGGCTTCCGACGATTAGCGATTTGTACTGTTCGGCCTGAGAGATCTGGTCGTTGGCGACAATATCCGCCGTAACCGCCCCGTATGTGACTTGACCCTTCGCGATATCCGCATTCTGGGTGCTGAGAACGGACTGCAGATTCGAGAGTGTCAGGCCGTGACTGTTAAGTAGTGTCGGATTGACATCCACTCTTACCGAAGGCAATGAACTCCCGCCGACGACTACCTGTCCCACGCCCTGAATCTGGGACAGCTTCTGCTCCATAATCGTCGAGGCTTCGTCATACAGTTTCCCGGTGTCGAACTTAGTGGAAGTCAGACCGATGATCATGATCGGAGCGTCGGCGGGATTGACTTTTCGATACGTGGGGTTGGCCGGCAGGTTAGTAGGCAAATAAGTCCGGGCGGCACTGATGGCAGCCTCGACGTCGCGCGCAGCCCCGTCAATATTGCGGCTGAGGTCGAACTGAATTGTGATCGACGTACTTCCCAACGAACTTGCGGAAGTCATTTCCGAAACGCCGGCAATGTGTCCGAACTGTCGCTCGAGCGGCGTAGCGACAGAAGATGCCATGATCTGTGCGCTGGCCCCGGGTAGTTGCCCCGAAACGGAGATCGTCGGAAAGTCGACTTGTGGCAGCGGTGAAACCGGTAGGACCGTAAACGCGATCGCGCCGGCGATAGCAATGGCAATCGTCAACAGCGTAGTTGCTACCGGCCGGCGAATGAATAGTTCCGAAGGGTTCATGATTGTTCTGCCGGTTGCGCCGGACCTGTTGACGATTCGCGAGAACGAGAGCGGGAGAATCGCTTCCCTAGATTGTCGAAGAAGATGTAAATCACTGGCGTTGTATAGAGCGTGAGCGCCTGACTCAACAAAAGGCCGCCAACCATAGCAATCCCCAAGGGCCGCCGGATCTCTGATCCGATGCCAGTTCCTAGAGCCAATGGAAGTCCACCCAGCAGTGCTGCCATAGTCGTCATCATGATCGGGCGGAAGCGGAGCAGGCTGGCTTCGTAAATCGCGTCGGTCGCGTTTTTTCCGTGCTCGCGCTCTCCTTCGAGTGCAAAGTCCACCATCATGATTCCATTTTTCTTTACGATTCCAATCAACAGGATGATTCCGATGATAGCGACCACGCTCAGATCCTGCCGGAAAAGCATGAGTGCGAGCAGTGCTCCCACTCCGGCGGAAGGGAGAGTCGAAAGAATGGTCACGGGATGAATGAAGCTTTCGTACAAAACTCCCAACACGATGTAGACCGTTACCAGCGCCGCAAGGATCAGCAGCGCTTCATTCGATAGCGAATTCTTGAATGATGCAGCCGTGCCCTGAAAATCCGCCTGCAAACTCGCTGGCATGTGCATATCGCTTTGCACTTTGTCGATCGCGGAAATGGCGCTGCCCAGCGCAGCGTTTGGTGCCAGGTTGAAAGACACGGTGACTGAAGGAAACTGTCCCTGGTGATTGATCGACAGCGCCTCGCTCGTGCGCTGGAAGTGAGTGAACGCACTGAGCGGCACGGCGTTGCTCACCGCCGTCGTGGTGTTGCTGTTCGATGATGATCCCACTCCCGAAGCGGCCGCACTCGCGCTCGATGCGAGCGCATTCGCGGGAGGCGATAGAACCCCAGCAGAAGGCGTGTACATAACGGAGGTGGTCGTCGCATTCGATCCAGCCGATGAGGACCCGGAGGATGAAAATGAGTTGGAAGCTCCGGGGCCTGAGGTGCCCGACGATGCATTCGCCTGAATGTAGAGATTCTGAAGCGTATTGGGGTTCTGCTGGAACTGAGGGCCGGCTTCCAGAATTACGTGATACTGGTTGAGCTGGGTATACATCGTGTTGATCTGGCGTTGGCCGAAAGCGTCGTACAGCGTGTTGTCAATCGTGGCCGGTGCGATGCCCAGTCGCGATGCGGTCACGCGATCGATAACCAACGAAACTGCCAGGCCGCCAGTCTGCTGGTCGGTGGCAACATCTTCTAATTCGGGCAGACTCTGCAATTTCTGCACGAATCGGTTGCTCCACTCATTCAGTTCATTCGCGTCTGGATCTTCCAGCGTGTATTGATACTGCGTGCGACTCACGCGATCGTCGACCGTGATGTTCTGCACGGGCTGCATGTAAAGCGAGATGCCCTGCACCTTCTGCAGACTGTTTTGCAGTCGCCGCACGAGATCCGCTGCGCTGATGTGGCGATCAGCGAGCGGTTTGAGGTTGATCGACATCCTCCCGCTGTTCAGAGTCGTGTTCGTTCCGTCGGCGCCGATGAATGACGAAAGACTTTCTACCGCGGGATCCGCAAGGATGACCTTGGCAAGTTCTTGTTGCTTCTCAGCCATGGCCGAGAACGAAATGGTCTGCGGAGCCTGCGAAATCCCCTGAATCACTCCAGTATCCTGAATCGGGAAAAATCCCTTGGGGATGATGATGTAAAGAAATATTGTCAAGACCAGCGTACCCAACGCGACCATCAACGTAATGGTCTGATACTCCAGAACGAACTTCAGAGTTCTCCCGTAGAAATCGATCATCCTTTCGAATACGCGCTCGGATGCTCTGTAGATTCGACCTTGCTTCTCTTTCGGCTCGTGGCGCAAAATTCGCGCCGCCATCATGGGAGTCAACGTGAGTGAGACGACGGCGGAGATCACGATCGTGACCGCAAGGGTCACAGCGAATTCTCGGAACAGCCGGCCTACTACATCCCCCATGAACAGCAGTGGGATCAGCACTGCAATCAGCGAGACGGTTAGCGAGACGATGGTGAAACCAATTTGCTCCGCGCCCTTGAGGGCAGCCTCCATGGGCGGATCACCCTGCTCGATGAAGCGGGAGATGTTCTCGATCATCACGATCGCATCATCCACCACGAATCCCGTGGAGATGGTGAGAGCCATCAGCGACAAATTGTCGAGACTGTAGCCCAGCGCGTACATGGCGGCGAAGGTCCCAACCAGCGAGAGCGGCACTGCCACGCTCGGGATGATCGTCGCGTAGAGGCTTCGCAGGAACAGAAAAATCACGAGCACAACCAGCCCGATCGTGAGCATCAGTTCGAACTCGACGTCGTCGACGGAAGCTTGAATCGCCGTCGTCAGGTCGGTCAGCGTGGTGACTCGAACGGATGCCGGCAGGTTGGTTTCGAGTTGCGGCAACAGTCTCTTGATGCTCTTGACGACGCTAATCGTGTTAGCGCCAGGCTGACGCTGGATATTAAGGATGACGGCAGGAGTCTGGTTCATCCATGCGGCTTGATTGTTGTTTTCGACCCCATCCACTACTTCCGCGACATCGGTAAGCAGGATGGGCGCGCCGTTGCGGTAGGCGACAATAATGTTGCGGTAGTCGGCACTACTGACCAGTTGATCATTGGAATCGATCTGGTAGTCCTGCCGTGGCCCGTCGAAGTTGCCCTTCGCAGCATTCACGCTCGCTTGCGTCAGCGCAGTCCGCAAATCTTCGAGGTTCATTCCATAGGAGGAAAGCGCGACCGGATTCGCCAGGATCCTCACCGCCGGCTTCTGTCCACCACTGATGCTGACCAGGCCGACTCCATTGAGCTGCGAAAGTTTCGGAGCCAGGCGTGTGTCCACCAAGTCTTCGACCTGTGATAAGGGAACCGAATCCGAAGTGATAGCAAGCGTGAGTACAGGTGCATCCGCGGGATTGGTTTTGCTGTAGACCGGGGGGGTCGGTAAGTTCGACGGGAGATAGCTCTGCGAGGCGTTGATCGCTGACTGCACTTCTTCTTCGGCAACGTCGATGTTCAGCGTCAAATTGAACTGCAGGACGATCACCGACGTCCCCCCGGAACTCGTCGAGGTCATCTGGCTAAGTCCCTGCAGTTCTCCAAACTGTCGCTCCAGCGGCGCAGTCACCGTCGTCGCCATCACGTAAGGGCTGGCGCCTGGATAAAACGTAAGTACCTGGATCGTCGGGTAATCGACTTCAGGCAACGCGGAAACGGGCAACTGCGTATAGGCGACAATTCCAGCGAGCAGAATCGCAACCATCAGCAACGCGGTCGCCACGGGCCGCATGATGAATGGACGGGACGGACTCACGGTGCTTGACTCTCGGTCGAACTAGAAGGCAGAGCTTGCTTCGAAATTACGATCTTCGAATTATTCTGCAGCTTATCGAAACTGCTATTGGCAACAACGTCTCCCGGATTGATACCGGTAACCGCAGTATTGCCAGCATCAGTGACCCCGGTCTGAATATTCCGGATCTGTGCCGTGTCGTTCTGGATGAGATAAACAAATGCGGTCTGGCCGTTGTGCTGAATGGCCGAAGTCGGAATCAGAGTGACCCCTTGTTCGGTATCCACCAGGAGCCGGGTATTCACGAACTGGTTGGGAAAGAGCGCGTCCTTCTTGTTGTCGAAAAGAGCGCGCATCTTGATGGTTCCGGTGGTGGTATCGATCTGATTGTCGAACGTAAGGAGCTTGCCGGAAGCTAGCTTGACCTTCTGAGCCCGATCGAAAGCGTCCACCGAGAGGTGCTTGCCATGTTTCATCTGCGCTTGCACTTGAGCCAGGCTGTCTTCCGCTACCGTGAAGATCACGGTGATAGGCTGCACCTGTGTGACGACCGCCAGGATCGTGTTACCGGTCGATTGAACAACATTGCCGGGATCGACCAAACGCAGACCGACCCGCCCTGTGATCGGCGAAGTGATATGGCAGAAGGCCACCTGTACCCGGTCGTACTGCACCGTCCCTTGGTCGTTCTTTACGGTGCCTTCATCCTGCAGTACCAGCTTTTCCTGGTCATCCAGCGTTTGTTTCGGGATGCTGTTTTTGGCCCACGCCTGCTGATACCGCTGCAAATCCATCTTCGCCTCGGCCAAAACGTTGGTGTCGCGCTCGAATGCACCCTGGGCCTGCAATAGTTGCGCCTCGAACGGCCGCGGATCGATATCAATCAGAGGCTCGCCCTTATGAACTAACTGTCCTTCCCGGTAATGCACCTGCGTCACCAAGCCCATCACTTCGCTGGTAATCGAGGCCGTGTAGACAGGAGTCACGGTTCCTATGGCTTCAAGATAGACGCCGATATTTCCCTTTTGAGCCGTTGCCACGGTGGTAGTGACCGGCCCCGTGACGCCTCGCCGTCCCGAAGGCGCGGCAGCTTTGGCATCGTCGCGATGATGCAGGATCAAAATAAGGATCAGAGTCAGAACTGCGAGCGTGATGGCCCATACGAGAAAGCGTTGCCATTTGGGCTTCGCCGAATTGCTCCTCGGCGGCACTTTGAACTGGGAGTCAGTGGGAAGAGCGGAGGGTTTGTTTTCCATTCAGTTTGTTTTCATCAGCAGATTTTGAACCTTCCAAAGGAGACGAACAATGAGCTCAAACTCCGCCAGCGGCGAATCGCAAGACTTACGTCGCCGGGTCGATGAGATGCATTCTCCTCTCATACGGTTTGCAAAAGCCATGCTCCCACGGGTCTATAAATGGGAGCACAAGCCGACGCCCGACGAGGTAAAGAATCATCGACGATTAGTAAATTTTCGTAAGCGCACGCAAAAATTGAAGATGGGTTGACCCCATATCGTTGGGTTGGGCAGCATCGCCCTTCAAATTGCTTTCGACCGAATGAGGTCAATGAGTCTGCAAGAGTTTGCACAGGACGAACACGTCAGAGGAATGAGTTGAACGAAATTGCCCTAAGCAGAGCGACGGAGAACCGGAAAGGCGGGCATGCAGGTGACGGATTTCTTTGCATCACCGTTGCGGACGGAAGAGGCTTTCGTGGCGATGAGACCAAATCCCTTGCGGTGCGCGTCTCCCTCGAGTGCGAGGAGATCGGCTTTGGAGACAGAGTCTCGATGCACTTTCTTTTCTAGTTGGGCCAGAGCGAGACGGGCTTCGAACTGGACCTCCAGAAACTGGTGGACGGCTGCATTCCGCAGCGCGCTCTCGAGTTCCTTTCGCGACGACTCGGGATGATCAGAGGCGAGCTTGAGACGCGCCGCCGCGAGATCGAATTGGAGTCGCAGGAGTTCATTCGCGCTCTTCGCCGCCAGTGGTTTTTGCGCGTCCACCTGTGCCGCCGCATCTCCCAACTTACCTTCGGACACGAGGGCAGCGATCAGAACAGTTCCCGCGGAGAATTCATCGTCAGCCTGCTGATTCTGATGGAACTGTTCCTTGCATCTGCGGATCACGGTTTCCGCTTCGAACGCCTGCCCGTCTTCAATCGACAAGCGGGCAATCGCGAGCTCAGTCTCCGCCGCCAGCTGCATCTCGCCGATCTGTTTGCGAAGAAGGAGGGCTTCCTCGTAAGACCTGCGGGCGCCGGGCAGATCTCCCCGATCAGAAAGCAGGTCGCCCATTCCGTGCAGAACGTATGCGATTGCACTTTTATCGTCGATCTCTTG
>Ga0181528_10002460_pt1 | contig 11386 bp, 7 predicted proteins | sample PEATcosm2014_Bin_47_FD_119742 | JGI IMG/M metagenome (GOLD analysis project Ga0181528, IMG submission 119742) | Peatland microbial communities from MTU Mesocosm Facility, Houghton, MI, USA - PEATcosm2014_Bin10_10_metaG | ecosystem: Environmental > Terrestrial > Soil > Wetlands > Peat | place... | reverse complement strand
CCCGCCGCGCTCGATATCAAACTGACATCGAGCCGGTTCGATTCGACATCGTCGCCCATTCGATGGGTGGTCTGGTTGCGCGTTACTATCTGGAATACGGAGATGCCGATTTGCCCGACGATGGATCGGTTCCAGAAGTCACGTGGGCTGGCGCCGAAAATGTCGCTCGATTGGTGATGATCGGCACGCCGAACGCCGGATCGCTCGATGCGATCGCGAATCTGGTCCAAGGGGAAACTCTGTCGCGGTTTCTGCCGCGTTACGAAGCGGCCATTCTCGGTACGATGCCATCGCTCTACCAACTGTTGCCGCGCAGCCGACAGAATCCAGTCATCTCGGACGCGAACCGCAAAAGCATCGATTTGTTCGATCCGCAAGTGTGGTGGCAATATCGCTGGGGCCTGCTCGACCCGCGTCAATTTGGAGTTTTGGAGGAATTACTGGCCGAAGTCGCCAACCCACAGGAACGGCTACAGATCGCTTACGATCATCTGTCGAAATGCCTCGCCCGAGCCAAAGCCTTTCAAGCGGCACTCGACACGCCAGCAAGTCCTCCGGACGGGACGACGATTCATCTGATTGCCGGCGATGCCCACCCGACAGTGGCCCAATTTCGCGTCGATGGCAGCGGAGCTTTGACCGTTTCTGCCGTGCATCCAGGCGACAGCCGAGTCTGTCGTTCCAGCGCTCTCATGGACGAACGGCAATCGGCAGGCGTGGCCTGGTCGCCACGACTGGTTTCGCCCATCAAATGGAACAGCGTCAATTTTCTTTTTGCCGACCATCTCGGCCTGACGAGCGACCCTGGATTCACTGACAACATACTTTTTCTGTTACTCGAATCTTCGCGATGACGTTCTACAAGGCTTTCAACATTCCTGCCGCCTTCGTCAGAGTTTCTTCGTATTCAGCGATCGGGTTCGATTGGGCGACGATCCCTCCCCCGACATTGCACTGCAACCAGCCATGTCGCTGAACGAACGAACGGATCAGAAGATTGCTGTCGGTCTGACCGTCGCAGCCCGTATAAAAAAGGCTGCCGCAATAAGGGCCTCGAACCGTGGGTTCCAATTCGGCGATAATTTCCATGGCCCGAACTTTGGGTGCTCCAGTAATCGACCCTCCCGGAAACGTGGCGCGAAACAAATCCCAGATTGTCATCCCCGTCTGTAACTGTCCGCGTACCTCAGAGACGAGATGCTGAACCGTCTCGTAAGTTTCCACCGCGCAGAGGTGCGGAACTCGAATGCTTCCCGGCTGACAGACTCGCGAAAGATCATTTCTGAGCAAGTCGACAATCATCGTGTTTTCAGCCTGATCTTTATCGCTTTCGCGCAGTTCGTCGCGCGTAAACAAATCGGCTTCCGGTCCGCGTTTGCGTTGTCGAGTCCCTTTGATTGGCCTCGTTTCCACTTCGCCGTCGGTCACGCATAGAAACCGTTCGGGCGAAGCACTAATAATGGCCCAGTCGTCCCACAGCATCAGTCCGGCAAATGGCGCCGGGTTCACGCGTCGCAGCCGCGCGAACATTTCGACAGCATCACAGGGAGCACGTGCCAGAAGTCGCTGCGAGAGATTCGCTTGAAAAATATCGCCTGCGTGGATGTACTCGATCACTCGTTCCACGGTCTGCAAGTAATTGTCTCGGGTAAAAGTACTCGTGACATGCGGTATTTCCGATAACAGAAACTGATCGGCAAGTTTCAGTGGACTTGCCACAGGAGTTTCTGAATCAAGTTGTGGAGACACACTCTGGGCCAGACCTTCTTTCACACAACGGATGCGATTTGCCGCACGCTGCTGGCGACGAGTTGGATCCTCCTCAGGCCAACCCTGTGAGATGATCCAGGCTCGTCCGGCAAGATGATCCCAGGCGATGACCCAGTCATAAAGCCCGACTGCCATCACGGGCAGTTTGAACTCGTCGCGGATGGCAGAGGGGATTCGTTCGAAACATTGCCCCAATTCATATCCCAGCAATCCCGCGACACCACCCTGGAACGGTGGTAAACCTGGGATTGATTCTCCTTGCCAACGTTCTGCATCGCGGCGGATTGCGGCAAACGGATCGGTGCCAAATTGAGGCGTTTCCAATTGCCAGTGAGCAATCGGATCGGCCATGAGAAACGAATAACGTCCGACAGGTTGCCGGCGTAGCGTGCTGTCCAGCAACAAGAAGCGCGGCCATTGAGCCAATGCACGTGCCGCCACCATGACGTCAGTGGTTTGTTCGAGTTCTTCGACGAGCGGCAGTGATGATGTTGATGGCATGCAGGCGCAACAGGCTCGTTCTGGCAACTGGCGGTGGAAACTCGCGAAACCTTATCCCGCTTCAACCATGGCGGGATTCTTTAACGTTTCTTCAATCAAGCCCAATGTCTCATCCAACTCGGGGCGAAACAAGTCACCAATCAGAAGGTCGGTGATATCACCTTTTCGATGGGGATGTTTCGCAACAAATTTGCCGAAACTCAGTCCTGAATAGTAGGCGCAAACCAACGAACGCATTCGTTCCATCCCGCGAACATATTCGTCTTCCCAGACACCCAATTGCTTTCCCGATGTGTCGCCTTTTGCAAGTCCGTCGCAGACCGCGTCGGCCGCCAGTTCGCCCGATTTCAACGCCAGTAACACTCCCGAGGAATACAGCGGGTCGAGGAATCCAAAAGCATCACCGACCATGACCCAGCCATCACCCGCGGCGCGGCGCGAACGATAAGAGTACTCTTTGGCTGCACGGTATGGCTCGACGCGTTTGCCAATGCTGATTCGCTGTTTCACAGCCGGGCACTTTTCGACTTCGGCCTGGTAAATCGCCTCGAAATCCTTGGTGTCACGGTTTTTGAACAGATAACCGTAATCGGCGACAGCACCGACGCTCACGATGTTGTCGTGCAGGGGAATATACCAGAACCAGCCTGCTTTGCCCTGAATTTGCAAGACCACCGTCGCCCCTTCGTCGCGACCAGTGTCACGCCAGGCGCCTTCCCAATACGTCCACACGGCAGCCTTCTTCAACATCGGATCCCACTCGCGTAGCCCAAGCTTGCCCATGATTAACGAGCTTTGGCCACTCGCATCCACGATCACGTCGGCTCGTTCAATACGCTCGCCGCCACCCGCTTCGTCTTGAACGCGAACCCCCACCGCGCGTTCGCCTTCAAATATCACCTCCAGCACGCGGACCCCTTGTTGAACATCAACGCCGTGCTCGATCGTGTTTTCCAGCATCCGTTGATCGAAGTCGCTTCGTCGTACCTGCCAGGTTTGCGACGATTCGTGAGGTTTGTGATCAAGAAAATAGAACGGCTCCGACAAGCGACCGCTCGATCCCACGAATTGTACGCTGTACTTTCTAACGAATTCGCTGTCCTTCATCTTTTTGAGCATGTTGAGTCGTTTCATGACCCAATATGTCTGAGGAATCAGTGATTCGCCGATGTGATAGCGAGGGAAATGCTCGCGTTCGAGCAAGCGAACTTTGTAACCGCGCTGCGCGATCAGTGTCGCCGCTGTCGTTCCGGAAGGACCTCCGCCAATCACAATGACGCGCGGTTCGGCAGTTTGCACCATGTCCGTTTTCTCCTCTATTGAAAGTCTATGAACGACGCCACACGCTGGTTTCTTCTTCGTGGGGAATGCGTATGGAATGCAGCAACTCCACAAGTTGCTGCAAGTCTTTTTCGGGCAAATGACCGAGTTGGCGGTTGTGACATTCACGTACCGATGCCGCCAGGCTTTCCAGCAGCTGTAAGCCAGCGGCTGTAATTCCGACCTCAACCACACGGCGATTTTCCGGCCGACGCTCACGATGAATGAGTCCACGTTCCTCCAGTCGGTCGAGCAATCGAGTCATGTCGGGCGCTCGAGAGATCAACTTGTTACCCAACGCGGACGTCGGCATAGCCCCAGGATGGATAGCCTCGAGCAACCGTAACGAGTTGTATTGTTGAGCGGAAAGATCAACCTCGGCAAACATCTCGTCTTCCAGCAACTTCAGGCGGTCGTAGGTCCGCCAAAGGCTGAGGTAGACCTCTTGCTGAAGCGAATCGAACCGAGGTTTGTGTGCCGCCGACTTCATTGTGCCCTGATTTCTGCTCGTAACAATCGCTTGAAATCCCTCTCGTGTCGCCTAAAACATATCGTCGCCACAAACAATCGTCAAGACAATTGTCGTCCAAACGCGTATCGACAGGGGTTTTTATTTTTTTAGAGAAAACGATTCAATTTTCCGCATTCCGCAAAGATTGCCTTGGTCACGTCGCGATGCTTGTTGAGTGTTCGCAAATTGGCATCAAATTCCACCAGCCCGAACATCATTGTGATCGAGAAATACGGCCGAGGAAACTTAAAAAATTGCTCGCTGATCGAGGCATTGACGCCGAAAACTGAAGGCAGACCTGCGAATCAATCCGACTTCCAGCCTCAAAAACAGGATTACACCCGTTTACCATCAACAACTCCCTTTTCAAAGATCGCTTCTTTCGCGATAGTGTCGTGTCAGAATTCACCTTGCGTCTAACCGGTATGCGTTCCAAGCGGCGTTGGGTGAATGAGATTTTATAACAGGTTGGATGCTGGATGACGTCTTCCGCTGATTTGCCCGAGATGAATCCGAAACCAACTGAGCCTGCCAATTCGGAGATCATGAAGCACAGGCCAGTTGGAACGGTCGTTCACGGGGATAACCGACAATTGCCGCACGAGCGATTGTGGTCGCGCAGCTTTTTTTGTTTGTTAATCGTGCAGTTTTTGACGGTACTGAACGACCACACGTTTCGTTGGTTGGTCGTACCTATTGCCAAGCCAATTCTCGGACACGCCGCGGCGTTATCGCTCGGTTTGGCTGCGTTTACGGTTCCATTTATCATCCTCGCGACGCCTGCGGGTTATCTCGCCGACCGCTTTTCAAAAGCGTGGGTGATCCGCATCTGCAAGACCGCCGAAGTCGCGATTATGGGGATGGGATTTGTCGCGCTTTTATCAGGAAATATTTCGTTTCTGATCTTCATTATTTTCCTGACGGGCGCTCTTGCGGCGTTGTTCTCACCTGCCAAGTCTGGTTGCGTTCCAGAACTGGTGGACGAACCATTGTTGTCGAAAGCCAACGGTCTGATGGGGCTGGTCACAGTCGCCCCCGCGGCGCTCGGTTTTCTTTTAGGAAACCTCCTTTCGACAACTGCGATGCCAACTGCCGATTCGACGATTACTCTTTCATCGCTCAGGTTGTCGATGTCGGTAGTCATGGGAATCGCGATTGTTGGCTGGATCGTGAGTTTCGGACTTAAGTCCGTTATCGCGGCAGATCCTTCGCGTGCAATTCCCTGGAATCCGTTCCTTGAGACGAAGGAAGCTTTCCAGCGTCTCAAGGCTGATACGCCACTCTTGCGCACGGCGATCGGCATCGCGTTCTTCTGGATCCTGGCCTCGGTTGCACAATTGAATGTGGATCAACTCGGCGAAAAGGATTTGGGGTTATCCCAGGAAGAAATTGGTGTCATGGGAATGATGCTGGTGTTGGGTGTGGGACTGGGAAGTCTGCTGGCTGGACTTTGGTCTGGTGGGCATGTCGAACTGGGGATCGTGCCGCTGGGAGCGATCGGCATGGCGTTCTGGTCGGTGATGTTATGTCTGGCAGGCACTTATGGCCGAACGTCACCCGATCATGCCGATTATGCTCTGATTGCCATTTGCGTGGGGTTATTCTTTCTGGGGTTGAATGCAGGGCTATTCGACGTTCCGCTCGAATCGTACTTGCAGCATCAAAGCGAGCCGCAGCACCTGGGCCAAATCGTTGCTGCGACGAATCAATTGGCGTTTACCGGGATACTCGGCATGTCGTTCATCTATTATCTGATGATCGACGTCTGGAAGATTTCGCCAAGCGTGGTGTTTCTCGTCGCGGGAATCGGGACGATTCCCGTCGCGATCTACATCATTTTGTTGCTGCCGAGTGCCACGGTCCGATTCGTGTTCTGGCTGGTCGTAAAACTTTTTTACCGCGTACATCCGTATGGAATTGGAAATATACCGCGTACGGGCGGAGCGTTGTTGACGCCCAATCATATCAGTTGGGTGGACGGTATTTTGCTGCTGATCACAATTCCGCGGCCTGTGCGTTTCATTATTTACGCCGATTTTGTTTACAATCCAAAGCTCAATTGGTTGGCCAGAATCTTCGATGTAATCCCGATTAAGGCGGATGCTGGACCCAAGACGTTGATTCAATCACTGCGTTTGGCAACGGATGCGTTGAAGAATGGCGAATTGGTTTGCATTTTCCCGGAAGGGGCACTGACAAGAACCGGTCACACCCACCCATTTCAAGCGGGCATGTTAAGGATCATCAAGGGAACCGATGCACCGATAATTCCAATCTTTCTGCACGGTTTGTGGGGAAGCATTTTCAGCTATCAGGGAGGCAAGTTCTTTTGGAAATGGCCGCGAAGACGTCGGTATCCGGTGTCGATCCACTTTGGCAAACCGCTTTTCAATCCACAAACGGCTGGCGAGGTCTATCATCAAGTTCAACAGTTGGGAGTTGTAGCCGTGGAATGCGATAAATCACTCGAACTAATTCCGGCCCGGATGTTCATTCGTTCGTGTAAGAAAACGCTGATGACGAAACGACTGGCTGATTCCGGCGGTGCTGAATTCACCGGCGGCAAGCTGTTAGCCGCATCGTTGGCGATGCGTCGCGTTCTGCTGCGAGAAGTTCTTGCCGTCGACGAACAATTCGTCGGCATACTTTTGCCGTCGTCCGCAGGATGCGCGATCGCGAATCTGGCCGTCTCGCTCGCGCGACGAACCAGTGTCAATCTGAACTTCACCGCGTCCGAAGCCGACATTCGCCATTGTGTCCAAGATGCGGGAGTCCGCCACGTTTTGACGAGTCGAAAGTTACTGGAAAAGAAGCCGCTGGATTTGGGCGTTGAATTTGTCTGTTTGGAAGATCTCAAAGACAAAATCACGAATTTCGATCGGCTGATTTCGGCGTTTGCCGCCTATGCGGTCCCTGCCCCGGCGTTGGAGTGGATGATTGGTCTGAAAAAGATCCGACCGGACGATATCATCACGGTGATCTTCACTTCAGGGTCGACGGGCGAGCCGAAGGGCGTGATGTTGTCACAGCACAACGTCGGTTCAACAGTCGCATCCGCCGACGATGTTTTCGATATCAAAGCCACAGATTGCATGCTGGGCGTTCTACCGATTTTCCATTCATTCGGTTATGTGATCACGTTCTGGCTGCCGCTGTGCGTGCTGGCAAAAGCTGTTTACCATTACAACCCGCTCGAAGCACGCGTCGTCGGTGAAATGGCGGAAAAGCACGGTGCCACAATCATGTTCGGGACGCCGACGTTCTTGCGGGGATATCTCAAACGCTGTGAGAAAGAACAGTTCCGCACGCTCGATCTTGTCATCGTCGGTGCCGAGAAGATGCCACTCGATCTGGCAGAGCAGTTTCACGAGAAGTTTGGAATTCATCCGTCGGAAGGGTACGGGACGACAGAAACTTCGGGCCCTGCCTGCGTCAATGTCGCCGATCATCGCTCTGGCACTGTCGAGCAAAAAGGGACTAAGCTTGGCACTGTGGGTCGGCCAATGCCCGGAGTGATTGCCCGGACGATCGATCCCGATACGCGGCAACCGCTGCCAATCGGCTCCGAAGGGCTGATCTGCATCAAAGGCTCGAACATCATGGTCGGCTATTTGAATCAGCCTGAAAAAACTGCGGCGCTCATTCAAGATGGCTGGTATGAAACCGGTGACATGGGCCTGGTTGACGACGAAGGGTTTGTAAGAATCACCGGTCGCCTCAGTCGGTTCTCGAAAATTGGCGGCGAAATGGTGCCGCATTTGCGCATTGAAGAAAGCCTGCTCAAGATTTGCGAAGATACATCGAGTTCCGACCCTGGAATTCCCGTTGTGGTGACTGCGGTTCCAGACGTCAAAAAGGGCGAGCGGTTGATCGTTCTGCACAAGCCGCTCAAGAAATCTATCAAGCAAGTAATCGACGAACTGGCCGCCACAGGGATTCCAACGCTTTGGATTCCGGCCCACGATGGATTCGTCGAAGTGGCCGAAATCCCCCTGCTGGGAACCGGTAAGCTGGACTTGAAAGGTGTCAAGCAGGCAGCTCTCGATGCGATTTCCAAACACAGTCAAGTCAACGTGTGACGATTCTCGTCGGACGCAATTCGATGTTGGACTGGCTCAAGCTGCCATACGCTATTGAATCGTCGGAAATTCGCGGATTCGCCAGCATTCAGGAACAGCGTGGGACCGTCGAGACATTTGCAGTCGGCTCGACGAGTTTGAACACCAATCAGATCCAATCCCTCGTCAAATCGTCAAATCGAGGTTCGCGTTGGGTCATCCAGGGGATTGGAGTTGGTGTCGGTCCAGGCAAAAAGCGTACTGCCCTCACTGACTGATCGTTGCCCCATCGGCAATTCGCGAGAGCTGACGTAAAATGTCAAGACTCATGTTCTGGCTCAGGAACCGGACACCACCATCGGCCACAAGAAAATAGCATCCTCCTGTATGAACACTTCCGAACCCTGTCGTCATGGGGCGAGAATTGCCGCTCGTGACCGTCGAATTAATTGGGATTGACGCTTCACCCAAAACGGTTGCCTGACCCAAAATACCGTTCGTTGAGGGTGTTGGGTTGTTATTGTTGCCATTACCTCCGTTGTCAGTGGCAGCAACCCAAGTCGCATCGCCAATCGCGGCAGCGGTTGGCGTCGAATTCTGTGGTGTATATCTTTCGCCAACCATGATGATATTGCTTGTCCCGTCCCTCATCCTTGTGAGACTACACCAGCTATTGGCACCAAATGTCCCACCGAACGAAGTGATCGCCGTGACGGTCAATGGTGACAGGTTTCCCAAGACAGAGGGATTGACATACGATCCGATGGCCCCCAATCCGGTCGAAACATCTCCGATCGAATCGCTTGCACCACCGGTCGCGGCGTTAACCCAGGCAGGATCTGTACCGCACACCCCGATGTAATTCGAACGACCAAGATTGACCGGACTCGAAAGAACCGGGGAACCTCCCACGGTCGTCACGGCAATCACGTTTGCACCGCTATCGGAGGGACAGCGAAATGTCGAAACACTCATTTCTATTGTCATCGGGGTCGGTGCTGCGGTCGTAAGCCCCATCAATCCTCCATCAATACTTGGATTCGATTTGGCCAACGAGGAATACAAGTTCTTCTGGTCAATTTGAGGCAAAATCACAGTCCCCCAGCCCCAGCCGTTGAAACCACCTGCCGCAGTATAAGCGTTGTAGCCGGGTGGCAGCAGCGAATCGAACGTTGAGGCATAGTTGTGCAAAGCGATCCCCAACTGTTTCAAGTTATTGGAACATTGACTCCGGCGAGCAGCTTCCCGAGCCTGTTGGACCGCTGGCAATAGCAGAGCGATCAGCAAAGAAACGATGGCAATGACAACAAGCAATTCCACCAAGGTAAAACCGCGACAAGACTTGCGGCGAATAGGCGACATGCAATTCCTTTCAAAACTCCTGGTGTTGAGACCAAGGCTCAATCGAGTTCGCGTGGACGATCTAAGATTGATCACGGATTTCGATGCTCGACAAATGCCGACAGTACAAACCGATGCCGACAGTGTAAATAGTGGCAACATAAAACTCGGCGTTCAAATGCTTCCGTTGTCGATCAAGAATGAAAAATGGGGTTTCGTTAAATTCAATTCATCGGGATAATGCTCGGCGTCGCTCGCCTTGAGTGATCGTGAAAACCTGGAAGTTTCATGCAGTCGCTTCTCAAACCAGAGCAGATCAGACTCGTTCGTTCACTCGAAATGCAATCAAAAATGTCCTCAAGGAAGAAGACTACCATGACTGAAAGTGTCAGACGGAACCGCTCGCATTTGTGGGTCTGGATGGGCGTTCTGGTCGCCTGCCTGGCTGGTTTGGCCGGAACCTATGTGCTGTTCGTCGAGGCCCCGCCACCGAGAAAAGTCGTTATCGCAACGGGTGGAACCGACGGGGCCTATTACAAATTTGCCATGCGATACAAAGACTTGCTCGAAAAAGAGGGCATTGATCTTGAAGTGCGTTCGACTCACGGTTCGGTGGAAAATCTGAAACTACTGGTGGACGAAAACTCAGATGTCAGTGTGGCATTTGTGCAGACCGGTATCGTCGATCCCGAAAAAGCCGGCTCGCTCCAGGCGCTGGGTAGCCTCTACCGCGAACCGCTCTGGATTTTTTATCGTGGTACGGAAACCATTGATCGTTTGACTCAATTTAAAGGCCACAAAATTGCGATCGGAGCCGAAGGAAGTGGAACACGCGGGATTGCATTGCAACTGCTTGAGGCCAACGGTATCAATGAAGAACAAGCGGAATATATCAGCGTCGGTGGCAGTACGGCTGCCACCGCGCTGATGAAAAAGGAAATCGATGCGGCGTTCTTCGTGGCGGGTGTTGACGCCGCCTATATTAAGCCGTTGCTCAAGTCACCGAGTATCCGACTGGTCGAATTGGATCAGGCTGAAGCTTACGAACGTCAGTTTCGCTTTCTTTCGACGGTTAAGATTCACTCGGGATTGCTTGATATCAAGCAGAACATTCCGTCGAAAGACACGCTGTTGATCGCCCCGGCGGCGACATTGGTCGCGCACTCATCGCTGCACCCGGCACTCGTCTCACTTTTGCTGAAAGTCGCAACAAAGGTCCATCACAACGGTGACCTGCTTGCGGCAGCAGGTGAATTTCCCTCACCCTCATTGACCGATTTACCGCTCAGCGATGAGGCCGAACGCTTTTTCAAGGCAGGGCCACCCGTTCTGCAACGGATTTTGCCCTTCTGGCTGGCCTCGATGATCGACCGCCTTAAGATCATGGCAATTCCGTTGATTATGCTGATGATGCCTTTGATCCGAATTGCTCCGCCGCTCGTGCGCTGGCAAACTCGGCGGAAGATTTACACGTGGTATGCTCAGCTTCGCAGAATCGATCAAAAAGCGATCCACGGGATGAACCTATTGGAAGCTCGGCAATCACAGGATGAATTGCGAGGTTTAGAGAAGCAGATCGCCCACGTGGGAGTTCCATTGAGTTACATGGAAGAGTACTACAATCTGCGTTTGCACCTGAATCTGGTCTGCACGAAAGTCGATTCCATCGTCAGTCAAGGCGAAGTAGAAACTCATATCAATGCAGATCGAGGACCGACACTTCTCATGCCCGACAAGCGATTGCAGCGTCCCGCATAGCCATAACAGGTTACGCTTCAGCATAACATTTCCGATGAAGCTAGAGCGTTTCCACTTTAGCTGTAGCGGTATCCGCAGTGCTTAAAATATCCGCGACACTCGTGCTCGGAGAAGAAATCGAGGATTT
>Ga0181528_10002459_pt1 | contig 11386 bp, 10 predicted proteins | sample PEATcosm2014_Bin_47_FD_119742 | JGI IMG/M metagenome (GOLD analysis project Ga0181528, IMG submission 119742) | Peatland microbial communities from MTU Mesocosm Facility, Houghton, MI, USA - PEATcosm2014_Bin10_10_metaG | ecosystem: Environmental > Terrestrial > Soil > Wetlands > Peat | place... | reverse complement strand
AGGTAAAACCTGTGAGCTGGTTGTTGCCGTTGGCGGAGGCGGACATAACGGTTCCGCTGCACGCGCCGTAGCCCGATGCGCCTAGCATGCCCGTCAGGTTGCCCCACGCCCCGTCATAGCCGTAGCTGTAGCCCCAGCAATTAGCGGCAGTGGCGGAGCTGGTCGCCGCCGAGCTGATCCGGTTCACCTGGTCATAGGTGAACGTCTGCGAGCGGCCCGAATTGAGATTGTTGTTGATGCTGTTCACATGGCCAGCATTGCCGCCACTGGGATCGACAAAGCTGTAGGTGATATCGATGGCCGAACCCGCTGCTGAGGAGGCCTGTATCTCATTCGGCTGCAAGCGGCTGTTGTAGCTCTCCTGAATGTTGAAGCCGCCACTCAAGGAACAACTCTGGCCCACGCTCATGGCGTAGATGCTTCCCTGCGGCGTGTAGCAGGCCTGTCCCGGAAGGCAACTGGTTCCCGCGGGCGGCCCGGAGTTGGCGTAGTTCCAACTCTGGGGGTTCTGCCCAAACGCCTCCCAAATGTACTCCAAAATGCGCTTCCGTATCCGCTCTGCGCGCTGTCAAGTGCGAATTCTCGCACATTCCTCCCAACTCTCTCATTCCAAACCGAATAGAGTTTTCCCTCAACTGAGGGGATCGCCCACGCAACTTGATATCCTGAAAGTAGAGGGAAGCGTGGACCGGGGTTCAACCTTGCAACCTTGAAACCTGCTCCTCCCTAACTCTCCTGTTTTCAAATTTTTACTGGGAAATATAGGGAGGGGTAGGCACCGCGCCATTGCGCGCGGCAAATTGCCCATTCAAGCCTCTTCTTGGCCTGAGTGGGAATCAGTACATTTCATCTCGGCAGTGTTTGCAGAATCGTTCTTTACAGGCGTTTGGTCATGAAGATGGCATCGACGGTGCGGTTGTAATAGTGTTCCAGAACTTTGACCCTCTTGAAGCCGTGCTTGTCATAGAAGGCGAGAGCGGAATGGTTGTTCACCGCAACTTCCAGCACCACCATGAATGCCGTCATCTTGCGCAGGCGCTCGCAGGCAGCAGCAATCAACTGCGTGCCGAGGCGATGACGTCGTGCATCAGGATGCACGTCAATCGTAATAATGTGGCCATATCCCTGTCGCTGGTAATGAAAGGTGACGAATCCGGCGATGGGTCGTCGCGGAGGACGCGGCTGTCCCTTCCCTGTGGCTATCGCAGGATGGCTCGGCGGAGCCACCTCGTTCGCGTCGGCTAAGAGTTCCGGAGTGGGTTCGGCCCACTCAGCGACGACCGTATAGGCGCGGCGCTGCTCGATGAAGCTGGCAAGTTCGGGACGGCTATACGCAATCCCTGGATCAAAGCAGAGACGATCCAGTTTGAACAGCAACTCGAAGTCGCGCTTATCGTAGTCGCGCAGGGTAAACATAGGAGAAGTCAGAGGCATGTGGCTATAACTCATGGTAGCAGATGAGAAGCCTTTGAAATTCAGCCCAACGAAACCAAGCCCGTGGTGCGCTTGAGTTGTCCGCAAGCCGCATAGATATCCAGTCCCCGGGGACGCCTGAGATAGGCCGGAATGCCAGCGGCTATGAGTATCTGCTGAAAAGCCTCGACGGACGCAGAGGATGGCGTTTGAAAGGGGATCTCGGGACCGGAATTGAGCGCGATCAGGTTGATCTTCGCGCGTATCCCTCGCAACAGTGCGACTAACTCGCACGCATTTTCAGGCGTATCGTTAACCCCCGCGAGTAGAACGTATTCGAAGGTGAGGCGTTCGCGCGAGCGCAGCGGAAAGTCGCGAGCCGCTTCCAGGATGGTTTCCAGATTCCACTTGCGGTTGATCGGCATCACCCGCTCGCGAACCTCGTCGTTGGAGCCGTTGAGCGAAATGGCAAGGTGCGGACGAACCATCTCTCTGCCAAAGTCTGCGATCCGAGGAACAATGCCTGACGTGGAAACCGTCATCCGCGACTCGGGAATTCCCGTTCCATCCACAAGCAGTCGGACGGCACGCATGAAGTTCTCATAATTCAGAAACGGCTCGCCTTGTCCCATGAACACCAGATTGATCCGGTCACGACCAATTTCAATCTCATGGTCATTGAGAACCAGCAATACCTGCCCCACGATTTCGCCGGCGGAGAGGTTGCGTTGCAAGCCCAGCAGCGCAGTCATGCAGAACTTGCAGTTCACGGCACACCCGGCCTGTGACGATATGCAGATGGTTCCACGCTGATTCTGCTGGCCACCGGCAACCCTGGAGTCAGCCGGATTTGCAGCTCCCGGAACAAGGTCTTCAGTCCCCTCTACTCCGTCGCCATCGGGCATCCAGACGGTTTCCACGGTTTGCCCATCGGAGAAGCGGACGAGGTAGCGAACCGTGCCATCGACGGAGACGAAGCGCTGATCAACCGTGGGGAATCCCGCGCAATAGCCCTCTGAGATAAGGCGGGAACGTAACGACTTGGGTAGGGTAGAAATCCTATCCAGAGCGGTCACTCGAAGGCTGTAAAGCGCATCGAAAAGCTGACGGGAACGGAAGCGGGGCTCGCCAAGTTGACAGGCCAGCTCCGTAAGCTCTTGATAATTAAGCCCCAATAGTTCGAATTGTGGGAGTCTTGTCATGCATCTAACAAAGAGGCGACCAGAAAACGCGACACCCCTGCTGCTTTTGAGATTGTACAGTGCCTAGTCCAGAGGCTGCCAGCAAGCTCGGCGAAACCCGGAAGCGAGGCGCGATAAGCGTGTGCGGATTAAACTAAGCTGAGGAGTCTGCGGCCAGAAGGGGTCCTGATCATTATGGAAATATCTTTGAACTCCGCATTACGCAACGTTCGGAGAACGGTTCTTCCGAACGGACTCATCGTTATCAGTGAGGAAATGCCTCATATCCGTTCGGTATCCGCAGGTGTGTGGATAAGGACTGGATCTCGCCACGAAAAGCCCGAAGTCAATGGAATTTCTCACTTTGCCGAACACATGGTATTTAAGGGCACGACAACCCGCACGGCGGAGATGATCGCCCGGCAGGTGGATTCGTTCGGTGGAAACCTGGACGCTTTTACAGCCAAGGAATGCGTTTGTTTTAACGTAAAGGTGCTGGACGAGCACCTTGGCGACGCCATGGACGTGCTGGCCGACCTCGTGCTGAACCCTTCCTTCAATGATACGGACGTGAAGAAGGAACGCGGTGTGATCATGGAAGAGATCAAGATGGACGAGGACAATCCCGATTGCTTGGTTCACGAGATATTCGTACAGAATTTCTGGAAGGATCATCCCCTCGGTAGACCGATTCTGGGGACGCGCGAAACGGTGAAAAAGTTTGGTCCGGCGCTGCTGTTCGATTACTACAAAGAACGTTTTCAGGCCGGAAACATGGTGGTCGCAGCGGCCGGGAGCCTCAAGCACGATGAGTTCCTGGAGTTAGCCATGCGCAAGTTTGCCCACCTCCCCTCCGGCAGCAGCGAATTGCAGGACATGGCGCCCAAGGCGACCGCAAAGATCTCGTTGCGGAACAAGAAATCGCTCGAGCAGGTTCAGCTCTGCATCGGAGTTCCCTCCTACTCCATCTCGCATGAAAACCGATACGCCTCCTTCGTGTTGAATACGCTGCTGGGTGGAGGGATGAGCTCTCGCCTCTTTCAGAATGTGCGTGAAAAACAGGGGCTGGTTTATTCGATTTTCAGCGAACTGAATCCTTATCGCGATACCGGCTGCCTAGCGGTCTATGCGGGAACCTCCAAAGACTCTGCGCCCAAGGTTGTGCAGTCAGTCTTGAAGGAGTTTCGCGACCTGAAGGAAGTGCGGGTAACAGTCGAGGAACTTGTCCGGGCAAAAGCCCAGTTGAAAGGCAGCCTGATGCTGAGCCTGTAATCTTCCATGGCCCGCATGAGCAACATGGCGCGCCAGGAAATGTACTATGACCACTTCTATGGAATGAACGAGATCACTGAGAGAATCGAAGCCGTGCAGGCGGAAGATGTCCAGCAAGTCGCTCGCGAGTTCTTTATCGCAGATCACATTGCGGTGACGGTTCTGGGAAATCTGTCTGGACTCAAGCTCTCCCGTGACCAACTCGACTGCTAGCGGCCGAGCGGTTCGCACAAATTGATCAGCACGCAATAAGACATCCCAACGGATGTCTTATTGCGTCTTGGATGTGCGCAGGATCACATTCAGGCGTGAATTGTGACATTTTTTGTCAATTTAGACTGACACTTAAGATCATTCTGGCAAATATTCGTAACCCATGCATTTTCTTGAGGCTCGAGGCCGGACTCATCAATTCAATAGAAGGTTTTTAGTTTCATACTCTTAGATGATTTTAGAATTTTATTTTGGGGATCCTGCCTGTTTTGGCGAATTAAGTGCAGCTACTCAGTGCAGCGTGCTTGTCGCACTCGACATCTTTCAAACTGCACGAACGGAGAGTTTAAATGCGTAAACAAAAGGGCTTCTCGCTGATCGAGCTCCTTATCGTTGTAGCGATCATCCTCATCATCGCCGCCATTGCCATCCCTAACCTGCTGCGCTCGCGCATTGCCGCAAACGAAGCCTCCGCCGTGGGTTCGTTGCGCACCATCAACACTGCGGAAGTCACCTACGCTTCGACCTATCCAAGCGCGGGATTTGCCCCAGACCTGAAGACCCTCGGACCTGGTGCCACTCCTGGCAATCAATCTTCGAGCCAGGCGAACGCATGCCTGTTGGACAGCGTTTTGGGCGCCAACTCACCGGGCGGAGCCGCAGTTGGAACCGCAAACCCGAAGAGTGGATATCTCTTCTATCTTGGCAATGCCAGCGGAACAGCGCCGGTCAGCACTTACTCCTCGAACGGCGATCCTATCACTGCCGATCAGACTGGTAAGCGCCACTTCTACAGCGACGCATCCGGCGTCATTCGTTACAACGCAACAGCAGTCGCAGGCTCGGCTGACAGCGCTCTGCAATAGCACTCACTGTTCATCAAGTAATCGGGCGAAGTGCCCTGGGGAGGGTTCGAACCTGATAGCAAGAGGGGCCCCGCTTCGGTGGGGCCTCTGTTTTGGACGCTCGCCAAGTACCCGCGCCGCGATGCGGCGTTCCCTTCCCCTGAACATCCATTCATAGAAGCGGGTGGCGCACGGATGCATCAGGTGAATTTCGCAGAATAACGGAATCTCATCCTCTGCAATAATTTTTCCGACAATAATTCGATCTATTTGGGGGACATTCAAATGCGCAAACAGAGGGGATTTTCGTTAATTGAACTCCTCATCGTTGTTGCGATCATCCTTATCATCGCTGCGATAGCTATCCCCAACCTGCTGCGTTCGCGCATTGCCGCGAATGAAGCCTCTTCCGTGGGTTCGTTGCGCACCATCAACACCGCACAAGTTACCTACGCTTCGACCTATCCAAACGCAGGCTTTGCCCCAGACCTGAAGACCCTCGGACCTGGTGCCACTCCTGGCAATCAATCTTCGAGCCAAGCTAATGCGTGCCTGTTGGACAGCGTTTTGGGCGCCAACTCACCGGGTGGAGCTGCCGTTGCAACTGCGAACCCGAAGAGTGGATATAAGTTCTATCTTGGCAATGCCAGCGGAACAGCGCCTGTCAGCACTTACTCCTCGAATGGCGATCCTATCACTGCCGATCAGACTGGTAAGCGCCACTTCTACAGCGACGCATCCGGCGTCATTCGTTACGACCCCGCCGCAGTCGCAACTTCGGCTAGCAGCGCACTGCAATAGCATTCGGTGTTTATCAGGCGATCGGGCGAAGTGCCCTAGTGAGAGTTTAAGCCCAAAAATGAGAGGTTCCACTTCACCCTGGGGCCTCTCGTTTTCGTTGGGATATGTGGTGACCTGATGCGAGTTGGTCATGGCACAAAAGACCACCACTGGTACAGTTACCATTTTTTGTTGTGATGACACTTATTGTCATTCACGAGTGCCGCAAGTGGTCACATCCTGAGGGAACGCCCTAGGTATGCAGGAGTCGCGCCCGCGCCCGATCTCATCATATAAGTCATTTATTTTCAATGAATAGAGAAACCTCAGAAGGTAATTCGATGCTGTATTGCAGATTGGCACACAGATTGCTTCCATGTTTTGTGAGCTACATACGTGCGCGACAAGGCGTCGCAACTTTCTGATTAACGAGTTTATTCAACTACTGGAGACTATAGAATGCGCAAACAGAAGGGCTTCTCACTGATCGAACTTCTCATCGTCGTTGCGATCATCCTCATCATCGCCGCCATCGCCATCCCTAACCTGCTGCGCTCGCGCATTGCCGCGAACGAAGCCTCTGCCGTGGGCTCTCTGCGCACCATCAACACTGCGGAAGTCACCTACGCTTCGACCTATCCAAGCGCGGGTTTTGCCCCAGACCTGAAGACCCTCGGACCTGGCGCCACTCCTGGTGCCAGCGCAAGTGCGACAAACGCAGTTCTGCTGGACAGCGTTCTGGGCGCAGTTTCGCCTGGTGGTACCGGCGCTGCTTCCGCTGCAAACCCGAAGAGCGGATATTACTTCTACATTAGCAGCAGCAGCGGATCCCCGATCGTCAGCACCTACACCGCAAACGCGGACCCAATCACCCCCGATCAGACCGGCAAGCGTTATTTCTTCACCGATGCCTCTGGCGTCCTTCGCTACAACGCTTCGCAAGTAGCGAGCTCAGCTGACAGCGCCCTGCAGTAAGCGCTCAATCACGGGTTGAAACCTCGAAGGGGGAGCCTCACGGCTCCTCCTTTTCCGTCCTTTGAGGTTGGATGGCTTTCCGCGTAGAACGCTCAAAAAGGCAATTCAGCGGTCGCTCCCGCTCAAACTGGCTGACGCGGAACGAACCGTCGGCTATAATTCTTACAAAACAAATGGCCGCAATTGAGATTGACGGACTGGAAAAGTCCTACAAAACCGGGTTCTTCGGAAACCGATTCATTCAGGGGCTGAAGCCGCTGACGCTCTCGGTTGAAGAAGGTGAAGTTTTCGGCTGCCTGGGCCCGAATGGGGCCGGAAAGACAACGACGCTCAAGCTATTGCTAGGGCTAGTGTTTCCCAGCGGGGGCACAGCCAGAATTCTGGGCTGCGACCTGAGCGATATCGGAGTCAAACGCTTGATCGGCTTTCTGCCCGAGCAACCCTATTTCTACGATCACCTCACCGCGCTGGAGTTGTTGGACTACTACGCCCGCTTGAGCGGCGTAGACCCACGTGAACGCAAACACAAGGTGGACAAGGCGCTAGCCCGCGTGGGGATGATAGATTCCGGCAAAACGCAGCTCCGCAAGTTTTCCAAGGGGATGCTGCAGAGGGTGGGAATCGCGCAAGCGATCGTCCACGATCCCAAACTCGTGCTGCTCGACGAACCCATGAGCGGTCTCGACCCCATCGGCCGTCGCGAAGTTCGCGATCTGGTGCAGGAGTTGAACGAGGAAGGCAAAACGATCTTTTTCTCCACTCACATCCTGAGCGATGCCGAGACTGTTTGCGACCGGGTTGCGGTGTTGAACAAGGGCGAGTTAAAAGGCGTAGGAGTAGTGGCTGATCTGCTGCGCGAGGTTAGTGGAGAGGTGGAGTTGGTCTGGTCCGGCGCACAGGCGATTCCGGCGCTTTCCGCACTGGGCGCGCGCTGCCACGCAACCGGAGAGGTGGTAAGAGCGGTGTTGCCGGAACGTTTGCTGGAAGCCGCTCTGGATGCTATGCGCGCGAGTCATGCCCGTCTCACTAGCGTGACCCCCGTACGGGCGACCCTGGAGGATTATTTCCTGGCGCGCATTGGGGAAGAAAAGCCGAACGAGGTAAATGCATGATCGGACGGCTCTGGGCGATTGCCTACAATACCTTTCGCGAAGCGGTACGCGACCGCGTGCTCTACAACCTGATTTTGTTTGCCCTGCTGATCGTGGGCTCCTCCGCTCTGTTTGGCCAGATCTCAATCGAAATTAACCGGATTGTCCTCATCAATCTCGGGCTCACCGCAATTTCATTGTTCGGAATCGTAATTGCCATCTTTATCGGTATTGGACTGGTCTCAAAGGAGATCGAGAAGCGGACGCTGTACACCGTTCTGGCAGCGCGTCCCGTTCGGCGCTGGGAGTTCATTACCGGCAAGTTTCTGGGCTTGGTGATGACCCTTACGGTAAACGCGCTGCTGATGAGCGCGGGCTTTTTCGCAGCGGTCATGTACGTTTCACACGGACTGGGGCGCGGCGACCTGCAATTAGTGGTCGCAATCTACTTCATTCTGTTGGAGTTTGTGCTGATTACGGCGCTGGCTCTACTGTTCTCCACATTTTCGACGCCAGTCTTCTCCTCGATTTTCGCCTTCGCAATTTTTGCCGTGGGCACATTTGCCCAAGACCTTCGCGGATTTGCCAGTATGACCCCCGGCATGACTCGATGGATAATGACCGGCGCATCTTACCTGGTGCCCAACTTCGCATCGCTCAACGTCATCAGTCAGGTGGCGCATGATACGGCAGTCGATCCGAAGCTGATATTGCTGAACACACTATACGTTCTGATTTATGCGGCTGCGGTGATGACGGCATCCGTCTGGATATTTGAGCGGCGCAACTTGAAATGACCAGAGACTTGCGAATCCAGACAAGCTATGCGCTTTTGCTGGCGGCGCTTCTGGCGGCCAGCGCCTTGCTGGTACGGCAGGTGGACCGGGTGCGCGCCGACGAACCCTTGCAGGAAGTTCTCTATATTCCCTCCCCAAAAGTGGTGGAGCGAATGAGTCTAGGCTACTCTGGACTGCTAGCTGACATCTATTGGACGAGAGTAGTTCAATATTTCGGCTCCAAGCACCAGGCCAAGGCAAAGCAGTATCTGATACTGGAACCTTTGCTGGACATGACCACAACTCTGGATCCAAAGCTGCTTCCGGCCTATGAGTTCGGCTCGGTCTTCCTGGCGCAAAAGCCTCCAGAGGGCGCGGGCAGCCCCCAAGGCGCGGCGCGGTTGGTGGAAAAGGGCATCCGGGAGAATCCAGCCTCTTGGAAGCTCTACTACGATCTTGGTTACATCTATTGGCTTGAATTGAAGGATCCGCTGAGGGCAGCCGATGCCTTTGAACGCGGCTCGAAAATTCCAGGAGCTCATCCGTGGATGCGAGTAATGGCTGCGGCTCTCACGGGGCACGCCGGCGAGACCGAAACTGCAATCTACATGTGGACGAATATCTACGAGAGCAGCGACGACAAGGTTTTGAAAGCCAACGCGCTGAACCGGCTGCAATGCCTAAGAGTAGACAGCGAGGTGAAGATACTGCAAGACAGGGTCGACGAGTTTACCAAGCAAAACGGACGCACTCCTACCGCATGGCAGGAGCTGATCTCAATCGGACTATTGCGGCGGACTCCGGTCGATCCGAAAGGTAATCTCTACCGATTGGTGGACGGGCGGGTGCAGGTCGCGCAGCCGGATCTGTTCCCATTTATAGTACGAGGACTTCCCCCGGGGCAAGAGTCCGGAGATCTCCCGGGCACTAGCGGATTGAAGATAGTAAAAAAATAATGAAGAAATTGAGAGCGGGAATCATCCTGCTACTAGTAGCTTTCGGGCAAGGACTTTGGGCTCAATCCCACGGACCTGACGCGCGACAGGTGGCGGCGACAATCGATGCGCGCTACAACGGAATGAAGTCTCTGCGGGCAGACTTCACGGAGGTTTATTCGGGCGCGGGACTGCAGCGCATCGAGAGCGGCACATTGTGGATCAAGAAGCCCGGGAAGATGCGCTGGGATTACGCTTCTCCACAAAAAAAGCTGTTTGTAACCGACGGTTCGACGGCTTGGTTCTATGTTCCGGGCGAGCGTCAGGCACGGCGCACGCCGCTCAGGAGACTGGATGACCTGCGCTCGCCGCTACGCTACTTGCTGGGACGTACCAAGCTGAACAAAGAGCTGCGCGGACTCTCCCTGGCTCCGGATGTGCGTCCGAAGACTGCGGGAGACGTGGTGTTGCGGGGAGTTCCCGCCGGCATGGAAGACCGGGTTTCGCAGGTGCTGTTGGAGAGCGACGGGCAGGGTTTTCTGCGCCGGATCGTAATGGAAGAACTCGACGGGAGCAGGACCGAGTTCCGGCTCGACAATCAGCGCGAAAATACCGCAATCAACGACGGGGAATTCAGATTCAGTCCCCCGCCGGGGGTGGAAGTACTGCAAAGCGATCAGTTACAGCCCTGACCGCAGTGGAGCGGCAATCAGGGTCTGGGTTTAGCTCTGGCTTGGAGTTTCGGAAGTTGTGAGACTGGGATAAAAAGCTGGCTCTCTGGGCAACAATCGTTGAGGTTTCATAGTGTTACACTGAGGGCGGGCCGGCGCAGCGCGTGCCCGCCAAGGTTGAGAAGCGTATGGCAGAGTTTGTTATTCGCATGGCGGATGAACGCGGCAAGGTGCTTGAAAAGTCCGAGGCCGGGTACTCTGCCGCCGAAATTCGCGACCGTTATCAACAGTCCGGATACCTGGTTTACTGGGTTAAACCGCTAGGACTGATCTCCGGCGGCAAGGTTCGGCTGCCGCGACGGCGCCGCGTCACGCTGGAACAGTTCGTAATATTCAATCAGCAGTTTCTCACCCTCGTCCGAGCCGGTCTTCCCATCGTGCAAGCCTTGGAACTGCTTGCAAAACGCCAACGGAACCAATACTTTCGCATGTTGCTGGAAGATGTTCGCGACCGCACCAAGGGCGGGGAACTCATCTCATCCGCCTTCGAAAAACAGGGTGTGTTCCCGAAGATTTATTCGACGACCTTGATGGCGGGCGAGAAGAGCGGCAACCTCGACGAGGTGCTCTCGCGTTACGTTGCCTTTCAACGCCTGGCCTTGAGTTTTCGCAAAAAGTTGATCTCGTCGCTGGTGTACCCGGTGATCTTGATTGTGGGCGTGGTTCTACTGTTCACAATGCTAGTAACATTCGTGATTCCAAAATTTGCCATGCTGTTTTCCGATCTGAACCAGAAGCTGCCGGCAATGACGGAATTCACGATTAGCACGGCAATGACCGCCAAGCAGTACTTGCCTGCAATTGTGATTGCACTGGTCGCGATCTTCCTGCTTCTCAGGCGCTGGGGCAAGACGCAGCATGGCGCGGAGATTTTGGACAAGATCAAGCTGAATCTGCCGGTCGTCGGAAGCATCTGGCAACGCTATCAGATTGCGGTTTTCTCCCGCATGATGTCTACGTTGCTCTCCGGCGGCTTGCCGCTGGTGAACGCCTTGGAAACAGCCGGCCAGTCAATGTCCAGCCGCCTCATCGTCAATGGCATCGCCGATGCGTCCAAAACCGTGCGCGAAGGCCAGTCACTGGCACAGAGCCTGGAAGCGACTGGAGTCTTTCCGGACCTTGCCGTGGAGATGGTGGAAGTGGGCGAAGCGACCGGCGCCTTGCCGACGATGCT
>Ga0181528_10002458_pt1 | contig 11386 bp, 16 predicted proteins | sample PEATcosm2014_Bin_47_FD_119742 | JGI IMG/M metagenome (GOLD analysis project Ga0181528, IMG submission 119742) | Peatland microbial communities from MTU Mesocosm Facility, Houghton, MI, USA - PEATcosm2014_Bin10_10_metaG | ecosystem: Environmental > Terrestrial > Soil > Wetlands > Peat | place... | reverse complement strand
CTGCCTACCGAAACGGTGTATGGATTGGGCGCGAATGCGCAGGATGCGACGGCGGTGGGGCGGATTTTTGCGGCCAAGCAGAGGCCGGCGTGGGACCCGGTGATTGTGCACGTGGCCGATGAAGCGATGCTGGATGGGCTGGTGGAGCGGGTTCCCGAGGCGGCGCGCCGGCTGATGAAAGCCTTCTGGCCGGGACCGCTGACGCTGCTGCTGCCGCGGACGAAAGCCGTGCCTGATGTGGTGACGTCGGGACGGCCGCTGGTGGGGGTTCGAATGCCGGCGCATCCGGTGGCGTTGGAGTTGATCCGGCGAACTGGGGTTCCGGTGGCTGCGCCGAGCGCGAATCTCTTTGGCCACACAAGTCCGACGACTGCGGCGCATGTGCTGGCTGATCTGGATGGGCGGATTGACGCGGTGGTGGATGCAGGGCCGACCGAGCACGGCGTTGAATCTACGGTGCTGGGCCCCTGCCAGACGCCGATGGTGATTTACCGACCAGGTGCAGTGACGATTGACCAGATTCGCGAGAGTGCCGGGGAGGTGGAGCTTTACCAGGCGCGCGGAGCACTGGAAGCAGAGCCACGGGAGGCGCTGCCTTCACCGGGGGTGGGGCTGAGGCATTATGCGCCCAGGGCGCGGCTGATGCTGATCGAAGGCGTTGGGAAGGGTGAGTTAGCCGAGTTGGCCGCGCGGATGGCGGAGTCGATGTTGGCGCTCGACGGGGAACGGGTGGGCGTGATGCTGCCGGCCGAGTTGGCAACGCCGGCTGGGGTTGCGGCGGTCTTCGGCTGGGGGCGCTGGGCGGCGCCGCAGGAGATGGCGCGAGAGCTTTATGCGGGGTTGCGGGTGCTGGACGGCGAGGGTTGTACAGTAATTCTGTGCCCACTGCCGCCGGCCGAGGGGATTGGCGCGGCGATCCGCGACCGGCTTAAAAAAGCAGGGAGTAGGGATTAGACGGAAACATTGCACTTGAACTGAGTTTGTAGACAAAGGCGGCAAGTTCACGGGTTTGCTGAAAATTCGGACGGCATTTTGCTAATCCCACATCCATAATCCCTAACCCCTAATACTTTTTCCCTACTCCCAGTTCCATTACTGTCCGTTGTCGCCCAGCTTGTACATATACTTGACGGCGGATTTGTAGACCAGCGTCTTGGTGTGGCCGCGGAGTTTGAGGACGTTGCGGTCGTACCATTCGATGCAGCCTTGGATCGTCTCTCCGTCTTCGAGCACGAGGACCATGGGGGTTTGCGCCTGAATCTGCTTTTGCAGGTAAAATAGCTCGGCATGGCGCAGGGGGGTCTCCTGCTCCTGGCCCGGCAAGCGGAAGGGCGAAACGGCGGTCCGGTTGCGGGTGTGCGTCTGGCTGCGGGCATGGGGGATGGCAGCTTGTTGGACGGCGGCGGGCAGAGTCGATTCAATGCTCATGAAACAGAAGTCCTCCTTGGGGGAAGTGAGGCTCAGATGCAGAGCGCCAAAGCGGAAACGGCAGCGCGGGCGCATCGCGCCTTTGAAGTGATCGTTTCCGTCCGTTGACTGAAATTGATTGTACCGAATAAATGTGGAGGAATGATACGGGGTCGCATATAGTTTAGGCAGATTCTTTTCGGACTTGGCGGTGCGGTTACGGAATGCGAAAGTTCTTCACATTACAGGAGCAATGAATGGCCGCATTCACATACTCCAATCCATGATAGGGATCAGCGGTGATAGTGAGATAAGGAAGGCGTAAGTTTATTTGTACAAAGAGCTATGATTCGCGTATTGTATTTACGGAGCAAGTGGGTGACTCTGCGGCACCGTTATAACTCAGTGTCAAGCAGCGGATAGACCATTTGCCTGAATCAATCAGGGAGAAGACATGGCAATTTCAGAGATTCTGGCAAGTATCGATCGCGAGATTGTCCAGTTACAGCATGCACGTGCGCTGCTGGGCGGAGGCGCTGTGACTGCGCCGAAGAAAAAAGTAGGCAGGCCGAGGAAAATTGTGGCTGCAACCAGGAAGGCAGCGGCTGTGGCGTCTGTCAAAGCGAAACCGGCCAAGAAAAAGAAGAGAAATATTTCCCCAGAAGGACGGAAACGGATTGCGGAAGCAGTAAAAAAGCGCTGGGCGGCATTGAAGGCTGCTGACACAAAGTAACGGGCAGTTCGGTAGTACGGAATTGAGTTGGCGCGGGCACTCGCTTGCGCCAGCTCAATGTTTTTCTTGGGTCTCTTCTTCCGGCCAGAGCGGCGGTTGAACGGCACGAATTCTTTCGTGCTTGAGGTCCGCGACGATCCGGGACCAATAGAGGATGCCGCGCTCAGCGCGCGCGAGTCTGCGTTTCGCTTCGTTTAACTTGCGTTCTGCGTAGCGCATTCGACGGCGCTGGGCTAGTTCGAGTGGTGGAACGGCTTGCATGCGGAACCTCATTGTCCAGCATCCGGAATGATTGATCAATATCCAGAATAGTACGAGCAGGCGGCTCTGCTGCCCCGAGGGCCGCTCTAACCTTGGTCCAGGCTGACGGCCATGGCGTCCAACGAGAGAGAGCGGAGCAGGTTGCGGCGCATACCCTGCTCGACCTGGACGAGAGCCTGGGCGGCGGAGTCGATCCAATCCACACTGAGGCCCTGGCCCAAGCGGGTAAGCTCCGCTTCGATGTCGAGATTGCGGATAAGTTGCGGCGATCCGGCCACAATCAGCAGCAGGTCTTCGATGAGACTGCCCAGGGCGCGCAGCAGGTTGATGGTCTTCTCCTGCCCGTCGGCGCCGGCGCGATAACTCTCAGTCGCGTGAAAGAGGGCGGAGTAATCTGGTTCACGCAACGCGGTGCGCAGCAGGATGAGCGCGTCCTGGCGGCTGGCGAGATATACGTCGAGGTCGAGGGTGAGCGCGCGGCCCACGGCGCCCTCGGCCAGGCGCGCGGTGAGAGCGCGATCGGTGGACTTGAGCTGCGGGCGGCGCTGGGCGAGCAGGGCTTCCAGATCGGAAGAGGGAATTGCGCCCAGCCGATGTACAACGGAGCGGGAGCGGATGGTGGGCAATAACTCCTGCGGATTTTCCGTGAGTAAAATCAGCGAAGTGTGCGTGGGCGGCTCTTCGAGAACTTTGAGCAGCGAGTTAGCCGCCTCCTTCATAAAAGCCGAAGAAGTAAAGATGGTAAAGGTGCGCTTGGATTCGACCGGCGGACGGTAGTAGGCTACGTGAATCGCCTGACGCACCTGGCCCAGCTTGATAAGCAATTGCGGCGGGTCGGGAGGAATGACCAGTAGGTCGGGGTGCGTCTGAATGAGAATGCGCGTCTCGCGCTTGTCGGTGTCACGCAACTGCTCACGGGCTTCAACGGCCTCGGCGACGAGAGCCTCGAGGTTGGCCGAGAGACTGATGCGGGCGCAGTTCGAGCAGTGTCCGCAGTAGTCGGGCAAGCCGTCTGATTCCGTGGGTTCGAGGCAGTTAACGGCCTGGGCCAGCATCAGCGCCAGCGTGTATTTTCCCGCGCCGCTTGGGCCCGCCAGGATCAGCGATTGCGGAAAGCGGTCCGCGCCGATGCTCTCGCGCAGGCGAGTGACGGTGGCCGGGTTGCCGAGAAAATCTTGAAAGCCCACGATTTGAGTTTAGTGCATTGGTGGTGAATTTCGGGAAGTTCAAGCAAAAGCGGTCCCTACACACTGACCGTGTGAATCCGCACTAGGAGTTCAACGTATCCCAGGTCTGATAATCGGGAGCCGGGGCACCGGGCCAACCCTGGAAAGAGCAGAATCGAAAAATGCTGTAGCCTCATCCAAACAAACAGGAGAATCAATGAGCAGTATTCCGGGCGAGGCCGTCACAGCAAACAAGAAGTACAGTGCGTTGTTTGAGGGGGATTCCAATCTTGCGCTACCTCGCGCCCGGCCTTACGCCGTGCTTACCTGCATGGACGCGCGGCTCGATCCGATCAAAAACGCCGGACTTGCCGATGGCGAGGCGCATATCATCCGCAATGCCGGCGGACGCGCCAGCGATGACGCGATCCGCACGCTGATCATCTGCTACAAACTGCTCGGCGCGCGCGAGTTTATTGTCATGCATCACACCTGCTGCGCCATGGAATACTTTACCAACGAAGAGATGCGCGGCCTGCTCGCGAACAGCCTGGAGCCGGCGCAGTTGACTGCGGACGGCTTTCGCGATTCCGGCATCGGAGATGGGTCGCTAGTACCGGGCTCGCGGGCCGGCGAATTCATTGAGTGGCTGCCCATCGCTGACCGGGAGCAAGCGGTCATCGATGATGTACTTCGCATCCGCAGCCACCCGCTGATTCCCCCTTCGATTGCCATCCACGGATGCATCTATGACCTGACGGTCGGCAAGCTGATCGAGGTGGAAGCGGCTACCAAGGCTGGCGCCATAAGCTAATGCGGTCAAGTTTGTGAGTCACGAGCAGGGTCGATGCCGCCTTTTCCAGTGTGAAGGCGGTATCGACGGGAACTGAGGCTTGAGCCATACCGCTTCTCCCGCAGAATGCTGGGTCACTCGACAAAAAATTGTCAATAACACTTGACATACCTTGATTCATAATGTAAAGTTTAGTTGTCTTAAGGTAAAGGAGACTAATCATGCTATGCAAATCCAATAGTCCTGCGGTCCGTCGTTACATCGTTCGCTTTGTTGTATCGATGGTGCTGTACGCTGTGTTTCTTGCTCTAGCGGTCGTAATATTTGTCCACTTCCGCCCAACCGGCCCTGTGGCCTGGCTGCTGGCCGTCCTTCCGGCGCTCGCCATCATCGGGCAAATTGCGGCCTTTGGTATGTACCTGGCCGAAGAGAGGGACGAATTCCAGCGGCATTCCGGAGAACTGGCGCTGCTCTGGGGGATCGGGGCGACGCTTTCGGTGACGATCGTGTGGGGTTCGCTGGAGAACTTCGTTCACTTGCGGCACTTGGACCCGACGTGGATCTATCCGATCTTTTGCATCTTCTTCGGCATCGCACACGGGCTGAATCAAGCGAGGTACAAATGAAAAACCGATTGCGTGTGATGCGTGCGGAACGGGAGTGGTCGCAGGCCGATCTGGCTGAGCGGCTGGAGGTCTCGCGCCAGTCAGTCAACGCCATCGAGACGGGCAAGTTCGACCCGAGCTTGCCGCTGGCCTTCAAAGTGGCGCGTTTGTTCGAGACGACGATCGAGGCGATCTTTACGGATGAAAACTGATGAAAAGTCCCACCCAAGTGTCCTGAGTCTGAAGTTTATTGCAACCATTGCGAAGAACAACCGCAGGTCCTTCGACTACGTTTGGCGCAAAGAACGCACCAAACTTCGCTCAGGATGACAGTGTATTTGTTGTGCGAACTTTAGACTCAGGACACTAGCCGCAAAAACAATTACGCGGCGCGGGTGGGGCACCCACGATGAAGACTTAAACAGGAAATTCAATCGATGATCTCCGTAGCGGACTTATACTGGCGCTATGCGATTTCTACCTGATTCCTCTCGACTGTTTCTTGCTGGTGTGGCCGCCGCCGGGCTGGTTTGCGTTTTGGCTCAGCCGCCCGCGGCTCACGCCTGGGGCAATAGCGGTCATCGGCTGGTGAACCGGCTGGCGGCCAGCTCTCTGCCCGCCGATGTTCCGGCCTTTCTGCGCTCGCCCGAGGCGATTGCCGAGATCGAGTACCTGGGTCCCGAGCCGGATCGCTGGCGCTCGCCGGCCGAGCCGGAGTTGGCGGCTGCACAGGCTCCCGAGCACTTCATCGACATGGAATTGGCCGATGCGCTGGGTCCATTGCCGCATCGGCGCTTCGAGTTTGAGGCAAGCGCCTACGCGGCACACCAGGACCCGAAGACTATTGGCCTGCAACCGTGGGAGACCGATGAGGTCTGGGAGCGGCTGAAGGCTGCCATGCGCGAGTATCGCAACCTGACCGCGGCCAAGCAGGAAACCCGCCCCGTCGAGGAGGCAATCCTGTTTTACGCTGGCTGGCTGGGCCATTATGTGGGCGACGGATCGCAGCCGCTGCACACCACTATCCAATACAACGGCTGGACCGGGCCGAATCCCAACGGCTATACGACGGGCCACAAGATTCATTGGCAGTTTGAAGGGCCGTTCGTGGATGCCAACCTGCGCGAGCCCGAGGTGCGTGCCAAGATGACGCCGGCGAAGGCTATCGACGGCGATCTTTTCGACGCGTACGTGGCCTATCTACGCAACACCAAGACTTACGTGGAAAGGGTCTACCAACTCGATAAGGCGGGAGGATTTATTGGCGCGGGAACGGCAGAGTCGCGGGAGTTTACCGCTGAGCGGCTGGCCGCGGGAGCCAGTATGTTGCGCGATATGATTTACACAGCATGGCTGGAGAGCGCCAAGCCGGTGGTTGATCCTTACGCGGGGAAGTAAGGCGGGGGCCGGAAAAACCCTGGGCGGCTAAAGCCGGAGATCAAAATCGATTCTCAATGTACGGGGGGAAGCCCGTACCATTCAAGGGATTGTATTTAGACAGATTCCAAGTCAGCCGCCGATGCGCAAAATTTTCATCGTTTGACAGTAATAGACAATCAAAGGAAAGGATCGGGGCGCCGTTCGAAAAAGGTCCCGGCCTATTGATTGGAAGTGAGGGGCGAGGCTGTTTGCCTCTGCCCCTCCAATTATCAGCCGAGAAGGCCAAGAGGTGAGATGATGTTCAACGCCAAAGCATACTCTGCTGCCAGCGCAACTGCGCGGCTTGCTTCCACCACGATCAAGCGGCGCGAGCCGACAGAAACTGACGTACAGATTGAAATTCTGTTCTGCGGCATCTGCCACTCTGATCTTCACCAGGTTCGCAATGAGTGGAGCAATTTTATGCCGACCGTCTACCCTTGCGTTCCCGGCCACGAGATCGTCGGCCGCATCACCAAGGTTGGCCCGGCGGTTTCCAACTTCAAACCAGGCGATCTTGCTGCGGTTGGCTGCCTTGTGGACTCCGACGGCTCCTGCCCCGCGTGCAAGGCCGGTCTGGAACAGTTCTGCCGCAAGGCGATCTTTACTTACAATGCGCCCGACAAGCACCTGGGCAAAGTTACCTACGGCGGCTATTCGGAGAGCATTGTCGTCGATCAGCGATTTGTCCTGCGCGTGCCCGCGAATCTTGACCTTGCTGGGGCCGCGCCGCTGTTGTGCGCCGGAATCACCACTTATTCGCCGATGCGCCATTGGGGCGTCACCAAGGGCAAGAAGGTTGGCGTCGTCGGCCTCGGCGGATTGGGCCACATGGGCGTGAAGTTTGCTCATGCTCTTGGAGCCCACACGGTAGTCTTCACGACTTCAGCCAGCAAAAAGGAAGATGCGCTTCGCCTCGGCGCGGATGAGGTCGTCCTCTCCCGCGACGCCAATCAGATGCAGAAACACGCTGCCAGCTTCGACTTCATCCTTGATGCCGTCGCCGCCGATCATGACATCAACGCCTACATCAATCTGCTGGGTATCGACGGCAACATCACGTTGGTCGGAGCACCGGAGAAGCCACTCCCGGTATCCGCCTTCAGCCTGATCATGGGCCGCCGCAGCTTCTCCGGTTCTCCAATAGGCGGCATCCCGGAGACCCAGGAGATGCTCGATTTCTGCGGACAGCACAAGATCACCTCCGACGTTGAGGTCATTCCCATCCAAAAGGTAAACGAAGCTTACGAGAGAATGGTGAAGTCGGATGTGAAGTATCGCTTCTCCATCGATATGGCTTCACTCAAAGCGGAATAACCGGATAACAAGTGCAAGGATTCGGCGCGAGTTGGTTCGGTTCATCACATACAAAAGGGGGGACGATGCAAAAACGTCAATTGGGAAGGAGCGGCCTGGAGGTTTCTGCTTTGGGGCTTGGTTGCATGGGTTTGAGTTTTGGCTACGGCCCGGCAACAGAGAAAGAAAAGGCGATCAAACTCATTCGAGCAGCCTACGAAGGAGGCATCACATTCTTTGATACAGCAGAGGCCTACGGTCCCTTTCTTAACGAAGAACTCCTTGGCGAAGCTCTCGCGCCGTTCCGCGACAAGGTGGTCATCGCCACCAAGTTCGGCTTTCCGGGCGGATTGACCGGCAAGGGTTTGGATAGCAAGCCAGAGAACATCCGTAATATGACCGAGGCCGCCCTGAAGCGGCTGAAGACCGATGTAATTGATTTGCTCTATCAGCATCGAGTTGACCCGAATGTGCCGATCGAAGATGTTGCCGGAACAGTGAAGGAACTCATAGGGCAGGGAAAGGTTAAGCACTTCGGCATGTCTGAGGCAGGTGTTCAGTCAATACGGCGCGCTCATGCCGTACAGTCTGTCGCGGCGCTGCAAAGCGAATACTCGCTGTGGTGGCGTGAGCCGGAGAAAGAGATCCTGCCAACACTTGATGAACTTGGCATTGGATTTGTTCCATTCAGTCCACTCGGTAAAGGCTTTCTGACGGGTGCAATCAACCAGAATACCGTTTTCGATAGCACCGACTTCCGCAACAGTGTTCCGCGCTTTTCAGTGGAGAATCGCAAGGCCAATCAGAAATTGGTGGATGTGCTGGGCAAAATCGCCGCGCAGAAAGGCGTAACCAACGCTCAGATTGCGCTTGCCTGGCTACTGGCGCAGAAGCCATGGATTGTGCCCATCCCCGGCACAACGAAGCTGCATCGGCTGGAAGAGAACATCGGAGCGGTTGCTTTGGAACTCTCCCCCGATGACTTGCGCGAGATCGAAAGCGCGGCGGCGAAGGTCAGTGTGCAAGGCGCTCGCTACCCGGAGAAACTGGATCAGTTGACCGGCCGCTAGAAGGCATCTCTTCTGGTGAAACGAGGAAAGCGGTGTGGAAGCACCGAACCGGACAATCACATCAAGCGGTCAGGCGATTTGATTGCAAGATTCGGCGCGAGGAGACTCAGAATGGAGATCAAACGAATCGGCACCGTGTCTTCGGGCAAAGGACCGGCAGATTACTTCACGGGTACGGTGCGTGTCGAAATGTTGTTTGACTCACCCGCTCCCGCACGTTTTGTTGGCGCCAACGTCACTTTTGAAGCTGGCGCACGCACGGCATGGCATACGCATCCGCTCGGGCAGACTCTGGTCGTCATCTCGGGATGCGGACGCGCGCAGCGCTGGGGCGGCGCAATCGAGGAGATCCATCCGGGAGACGTAATCTGGTTTGCGCCGGGAGAGAAGCACTGGCACGGGGCTGCTCCGAAGACAGCGATGACGCATTTCGCCATCCAGGAGAAGCTCGATGGCAAAACTGTCGATTGGATGGAGCAGGTGAGCGACCAGCAATACATGGCTTAGACCTGTGCCTCCGGACACGATACCTGCGAAGAGAGGATTGTGGCCGATTTTATGATGCCTGAATCAGTCGCCAGCCTCAGCCTCGGCCATTGCAGGAACACGGCGCAGCATCATGGTCAGCATCGTGGTCATCAGCATCACGGAGGGGATGGCGATCAGCAGCCATGCCATCACCGCATGGCCGGCCAGTCCGCTCAACTGCGAAATCAGCAGGGATGGCGAGGTGTGCAACAACGATCCAACCTGGATGGCGCGGCTGGAGCCAAGGCCGAAGAGGCGCTCGCCCAGGCGCATAAAGGGAAGAATCAGCGTTACCTGCAGCGGCATCATTGCCAGATTGACTGTCTGGATGACAGGATAGTTGAGCCGCAGGACGAGAGCCACGACAATGCACAAGGCCGAGGCTACGCCGAAGAACGGGATGCAGCCGATAGCGAGTCCGAGGGCAATCGTCAGAGCCAGCCGTTGGGGCGAGACGCCCTGGAGTAGCCAGTCGGCGAGCTTTTGCTTGATCGATTGCAGGGATTTAGTCATCATCTCTAGGTTATCGGCAGAATTAAGAATTCTTGATAGTTCTTAAATGAAACTTTGGTAAACGAACCAATATGGGCAGCAAGAATTAGTGTTTTTCAATCCGGGAAACAGAATAAGCTGCCTCAATCTGCTCGGACTGGTTCATGGCTTTGGCTCCAGACTCGCTGCGATCTGAGGCACAAGCCGCTGGAGGAGCTGGACGAGCTGGTGCTCGATCTTGCGTCCGGCGGCGAAGACCTCCTCGTGGTGGAGAGGCGTTGCGCTCAGTCCGGCGGCGAGATTGGTGACGCAGGATAGGGCGAGCACTTCGATACCCATGTGGCGGGCGACGATGGTCTCAGGAACGGTGGACATACCGACCAGTGTTGCGCCCATGGTACGGAAGGCGCGAATCTCGGCGGGAGTCTCGTAGCTGGGTCCGCTGACGGCTAGATAGATGCCCTCGTCGAGCGTGAATCCCTCTTCGGCTGCGGCCTCTTTTGCCAGCGCGCGCAGCCGCTTGGAGTAGGCCTCGGTCATGTCGATAAAACGAAGCGCGGAAACAGGTAAGTGCTGGCCCTCCTGCTGGAGGGCGAAGCGCGGCTCGTTGGGGCCGATGAGCGGATTCCAGCCCATCAGGTTGATGTGGTCGGCCAACGCGACCAACTGGCCGACGCGGTAGCTCTCGTGGATGCCGCCGGCGGCGTTGGTCAGCACCACCGATTGAACCCCGAGCGCGCCCAGAGCGCGCATAGGAAAGGTGACCTGCTGAGGCGTGTAGCCCTCGTAGTAATGCACGCGGCCCTGCATCACGATGACCGGAATCTCCGCCATCAGTCCGGCGACGATGCGGCCAGTGTGGCCGGCGACGGTGGAACGGGGAAAGTGCGGAATCTCAGCGTAGGGGATTACGACTGGCTCGGTGACTGTTTTGGCGACGGCGCCGAGGCCGGAGCCGAGGACGATGCCGATGCGGGCTATGAATGGACCCAGCATGGCCCGCAGAAACGCGGCGGCTTCAGAGACTTGGTCGAAGTAAGTCATTTGTTGTACCTGACAATACGCTTGCAACATTCTACAGGCGCGGAGCAAAGACCGGCTTGATCGGGAATGAGAGGATAGATGCGTGAGGTCTGAATATGAAAGAAATTGTCGCCGTGATCTTCGGCTTGGGTTTGCTGGGTAATGCATTGCTGTTTGTGCCGCAAGCTATGGCTGTCTGGCGGAAGAAGACAGATGAGGGGATTTCGCTGGTGACCTTTGGCGGCTTCTGCGCGCTGCAAGTGATCAGCGTCGTGCACGGACTCTATGAACACGATCTCGCCATGGTATTGGGCATGGGAGCAAGCTTTCTGACTTGCGGCAGCGTGACGGGATTGACGATTTTTTATCGAATCAGGCGGTTGCGGGCGCAGTGAGAATCACTCAACTTTCCTTCATATATCAATCTGGGTGCCACACCCTCGCCGCGTCTTTGTTTTTGCGGCTAGAGGCTGTTATAAGCTTTATTCCCGTGGAATGAAAAAGTTATGAACGGTGCCGCACATCGGGCAGCATGGGCGCATGCAGAAGCAGTATCGGATCGGGTATCCGAGCGATGTGAGCGATGAGGAGTG
>Ga0181528_10002456_pt1 | contig 11390 bp, 6 predicted proteins | sample PEATcosm2014_Bin_47_FD_119742 | JGI IMG/M metagenome (GOLD analysis project Ga0181528, IMG submission 119742) | Peatland microbial communities from MTU Mesocosm Facility, Houghton, MI, USA - PEATcosm2014_Bin10_10_metaG | ecosystem: Environmental > Terrestrial > Soil > Wetlands > Peat | place... | reverse complement strand
CAAGCGCTGCTCCGGAACACGTATCTGCAGACGAAATCCCTCCGATTCACTCAGCCTGATTTCAATTCACGAAGGAACAAGTAACATCATGGAACAAGGAATCGTTAAGTGGTTCAATGACGCCAAGGGCTTTGGATTCATTAGCCGTCAGAATGGCGAGGACGTTTTCGTTCATTTCTCGGCTATCCAGACAAGCGGCTTCCGCAGCCTCAAAGAAGGACAGGCGGTGCAGTTCAACGTCGTCAAAGGACCCAAGGGCTGGCAGGCAGAGAACGTGACGGCCGTTTAGTTTCGCGTCCGAAAAGTTCTAGTGGGGAGGGCAGCCAATCGGCTGCCCTCTTCGTGTCTGGTAACGTTACCTTACCGGGAGATGTATCGTTCGTACTATTGCGCGACATGGGAAATCTACGTACGATAATTTTCCAATCGGCGTGAATAGAGTACGCGTTGCCAGGGCTGGTTTTCTTTCCACTTATGGCGCGTGTTGGAGAATGAATTGAAGAAGAGCTTCTTAAGACAGTGCACGGAGGTTAATCGCGAACTTTGGCTCGTGCTTTCCCTCTTTGTCGTCGCCGCGTTGTGTAATTTTCTGGTTGCCAATCGCGGAATCTTACTCAGCTTCTATACATTCCCGACCCTCTTTTCAGCCTACTTTTACGGGAAGCGCCACGCCACCCTGACGGCGCTGGCCAGCGTACTGCTGGTCATCCTGATGACTTTCCTCAATCCCCACCTGTTCGAACACGGTGGACAGATGCTCAACTCCCAGAAGTGGTTTGACATCTGCATCTGGGGCGGGTCATTGATGATTACAGCTTTCGCCATGGGCGCGCTTTATGATCGCAATCAGGCCAAAATGCGAGAGCTGCGCGAGACCTACCATGGCGTGTTGATGATTCTACGGCACTTCATCTCCAAGGACACCTACACCCAGAATCACTCCTACCGCGTTTCGATCTACGCCGCGCGCATCGCCGCCGAGATGGGATTCGACGACGAGCGTACGGAAGACGTCCGCGCCGCGGCACTATTGCACGATATCGGTAAGTTAGACATCAGCCGCGAGATTCTCTACAAGGCAGCGCGCCTCAATGCCAACGAACAGGAGCAGATGCGCGAACACGTCACCCGCGGCGTGAACCTGCTGGAGCCGGTAGGCGGCTCGTTGCGCCGGGTGCTCCCGATCATTCTGTCGCACCACGACCGTTTTGACGGCTCAGGATACAGCGACCGTACGGGAGATGAGATTCCGCTCGAGGCACGCATCCTCTCCGTTGCCGACGCTTATGACGCAATCACCAGCGATCGTCCTTACCGCAAGGGAAGCACAACGTATGAAGCCCGGGAAATCCTCGAGCGTGGCGCTGGCAAGGAATTTGACCCGACTGTAGTCGCGGCTTTCCTGCGCGCCTTCCGCAAACAGCAGATGGAAATTCCCGACCTGGTGGTCTAGTAACTTCTCTCATCGCTCACAATTCGTAATCCGCACCTCGGCCGGTAGCGGCATCGGGGTGACTCGTCATACAATGCGATGAGTGCTGTAGTAGCGGAGAGATGGCCGAGTGGTTGATGGCTCCGGTCTTGAAAACCGGCATGGGGGAAACTCCATCGGGGGTTCGAATCCCTCTCTCTCCGCCAGCACTTTCTCTATATGCTTGCGCGCAGTAGTCTCGTGAGTCGCCTCTGCTACCGCTGTTTCTCGTAGATTTCATAACACTCGTACTCAGACACTCGGCCCAGCCAGAATTGCGCTCCGCAAAATTCATGTCTGCGGATGAAGCGTCTCTTCGTGAGCTGCATCCTGGCCGTTTCCGATTTTGCTCGTTTGAGAGTTGTCTGGTCACCCGTGGGAACCACGATCATTGCATTGGCGGGCGGAGTTTCGTAGAGGATGCGATTTGATTCCGAAGCTCGCTGGTTGGACCAGGTCCAAAACGCCGTGGGCCAGTCGACGAAAATATTGCGGTCGAAGTACGCCTGCACGCCTGTTCCATAAAAGTTCACGCAGTAGATGGGACGGTGTCCCACATACGGACGCAGATACTCTGCTGTAGCTCTAGCACCGGAATACGCCCCCTGCACCTCGTCGCCTATCGTTTTGGCGGTCATGGGCAATTGCAAAATCAGCAAGACAGCCAGCGAAGCCTGCAGGATTTGCATTGGAGATTTAAACTCTGCCTCCTGCCCAGCAGGCCATGCTGCCCATACTGAAGCCAGAAATGCGGTCAGCGCCATCCCGTAGTGCCACGGCCTGGACCACACCAATCCCATTGCGAGCACCGTGAAGACGAACGGAAGCGCGCAGACCAATTGCCTCATTGCAAGGAACCACCACAGCACTAGAACCAGGAGCATCACAGAGCCGCCGATTCCGAGGGCCGTGTCGTGTCCTGTCCTCATCTGAAATCCCACAGCCGCGGCCACCACGGTAATGATCGACGGCAGTACAAAGGCGCGACGCTTGGCGGCAAGCATCCAGACCGAGAATAGGAACAGCAGGCCAAGTACCCAGGTCATATTCAAGCCCAGTGACGTGCCGAATGCAGGAACGCCGCCTAGTATTTTGGCAATGCTTCCGAAGGCGGTTCCTTTTTCAAATTGCACCGCAGCCTTGAAACTACAATCTGGGAATGGTGACGCCAGAGATCTGGCAATGGCCGCAGAAACCAGCACCACGCCACCGGCCACTGCGGTGTGTATCACCTGAATTTGTGAAGGGCGCTGTTTGCGAAAATTCCGGAGCCACTCCCACCCAAATGCGCAGGCAATGCCGCCGGCGATCATGAACCCGTGCATGTTGGTCTGCGCCAGCAGCGCCAGAACCAGTCCAAAGGAAAGTATGCGAGTCGGCTTCGCTCTCCAGAGAGCAACTGCCGCAAAGGCCAGCAACGTCGACAGCGCATAGCTGCGGGTCACAACCGAATACTGGTACTGGTAATAAAACGTGAAGGGAATCAGCAAGCGGACGGGGGTGGGCAGCGGACTCCAGCGCAGCCAGACATACATTGCAGCCGCCATCAAGCCGAGCGACACGACGCCCAGCGCCGCATAGGGGATCTGCAGTCGCGTCAGTACCCAGAGCAGAAGGTGCCAGAGCGGCGGACTGCCTTCGTACCCCATCTGGTGCAGAATTCCTGGAATGCCAAGGTCGCGCGCAATGAGCCACGCTTGCGCCTCGTCTGCCCAAGGCTCATGAAAGCAGACTGCAATGGTTGCAATCGCCGAAAACAGGAGCAGCACGAGGAACTCGGCCAAACTGAGCCCGGTGATCCGGCGATCGAGGAGCCGTGCGTTCAGTTGGCACTCCTTTTCCAAAGATGCAGTTCGAGCGCGCTCAAGCTTGCAGATTCGACGCTAGCACAAGCTGCACTCATCCCGCCAAGCTTGTTTGTCTCGCGAGACGCAGAGCTCAGCTCGCCACAACCTCGCCTGCAACAATCTGATCGATGCTCAGCAACTCCTCTTTCGAGAATCTGAGATTGTCGAGGGCCTTGATGCTGTCTTCCAACTGCTCCACCCGGCTCGCTCCCACCAATGCGCTCGTGACTGACTCGCTACGCAATACCCAGGCCAGCGCCATCTGCGCCAGGCTCTGGCCGCGCGCGCTTGCCAGCTTTTGAAGTCGCGAAACCTGTGCGGCCCTCGCATCTACGTCTCCACTCTTCAGGAACACACTGCGCGCTGCCCGCGAATCGCTTTGCACTCCGGCGGCATAGCGGTCCGTCAATAATCCCTGGGCAAGTGGGCTGAAGACAATCACGCCCGTCCCCTCCGCATGCAGCAAGTCAAGCAGGCCGAACTCGGGATCGCGCATAAACATGGAATACCTCGGCTGATGAATGAGACATGGCGTACCCAGGTGTTTCAGGATGCGCAACGCTTCCGCGCTCTGCGCCGGGTTGTAGTTGGAGATGCCAGCATACAGCGCCTTGCCTGCGCGCACTGCATGGTCTAATGCAGACATGGTCTCTTCCATCGGCGTCTTCGGATCGGGCCTGTGAGAATAGAAGATGTCCACGTACTCCAGCCCCATGCGCTTCAAGCTCTGGTCCAAGCTGGCAGTCAGATACTTGCGCGATCCCCATTCCCCGTAAGGGCCCGGCCACATTTCGTACCCGGCCTTGGTAGAGATCACCAGCTCGTCACGATACGGTGCCAGGTCCTGCTTCAGCACGCGTCCGAATGTCTCCTCGGCCGAGCCCGGCGGAGGTCCGTAGTTGTTGGCAAGATCGAAATGCGTGATGCCGAGATCGAACGCGCGCAGTAGCATGGCGCGGCTGTTTTCCATCCGGTCCACTCCGCCGAAGTTGTGCCAAAGGCCTAACGACAATGCCGGAAGCAGCAGCCCGCTCTTTCCGCAGCGCCGATACTTCATCTTGGTGTAGCGGTCACTCGCCGCCGCATAAGTGTTCACTAGTTTTCCCCAATCATTAGGAATTGCACGCCATATCCTGCGAACTTCAACTCAAGTTGCTGCGCCGGAGTAACCGCGACAGGCAGCGGCCCGGTTGCCGGACTGGTAGTCGCATCCATTGTTACTAACCACGCTGTTGAGTAGCTGCCAGCTTGCGACAAATCCAACGTGATAGTTTTCGCCACCCCGGGGCCATTGTTGTCATTCGCCCCAGCCACCTGGTGGTTGGCGATCATGATCACCTTCTTACCATCGTTGCGCAACGCCGCCAGCACTTCAATGCCGTCGTCGCTTGATGTTGCACTGAGCAGCGTGGCCGTTGATGGCAGCCAATTTGAGAGATAGTAATCCACCCAATAGCTCAGTTGCTTGTTGCCGTTACCGTCCACTTCGCCGTACTGCGCATCGCCAGCATATGACCAGTGCCACACTCCCGCGGTTCCTGCCTTCACAAGCTGCGAATACGCCAGTGGCCGCCATGCGGCAAAGAATGCACTCGATCCGCGCGGGTCTGAGACGAATGCCTGCGTAGGATTGCACGCGCTCTTGCCGTTGTTGTTCCAGTCGGCATTTACGTTATTCTCCGTGACCCACAGCGGTGTTCCCAAGGTCGTGGTATTGGCGTCCAGAGCGGAGCGAAAGTAGCTTGCATGCTCGGCGAACATGCTGACGGAATCCATCACCGTCTGGTCTGTGTCCTTCTGGTTGCATGTTCCGTAGTAGTGCGTGGCCACGGCGTGAATGGGAGCGGTCGCACCGACCAGCAGAGGCGGGAGAAACGTCTGCGGTTGCGTGCCCCAGTCAGAAAGCTCCAACGCTACCAGTTTGATGCTTGGGTCCACCGCCAGCATCGCCGCGCCCGCCGCGTTGTAAATCGCCACGTATTGATCGGCAGTCACGTTGTTGATGTTCGGTTCGTTATAAATTCCCCACCACTTGATCGGTGCGCTGCTCGGCGATTGATACGTGTTGCTCCCGGAGACAAATCCACCTTTGTTGTAATAGCGCACCAGGTTGGCGCAGAAGCCGGCGAACTCCTGAAACGTTGGGTCGCGCAGTGCGCCCGAACTGTTGTACATAAACGCTGGCGCCGCACCAATCTGGAGCTGCGGGCTCTGGTCGCCGTTAGACAGCAACGGCTGAACGATGGCATCGAGTTCCGTGAAGTTCCACTGATCCTGCGCGGTCTCCGGCATCGCGCCGTCCAGCACTTGTACGCGGACGTGCTGCGGCGAAAGACTCACCAGCGGTGCAATGGCCGCTTGGTGATCGGTCAGCCACGCATAGGAGTAATCTGCCACCTGAAATGACGTGGACATAAAAGCCGTGTTGCCTGCAGTATTGCCGCCCACGGTGACCAGTCCAGTGACCATCAGGGAAAGCGGTGCCACACCCACGGTTGCGCCGCTGCTGGCCTTCACCTGCAAAGCATAGGTAGCAGCCGGAGCGGTTGAGGGTTTCGTCACGCTGAACGAAATTGCCCCTATGTTCGAAGAGCCCGGCTGGGTAATGCTCACGAAAACTCCGGCTGGAGCTCCTGCTACCAAGAGCGTTACGGGAGCGCTGGTGCCACTCGACGTGACCGTTACCGATACGCTTGCGGTGTCGCCGGACTGCGACACTTGCAGGGCACTGGAAGATAGCTGGATATTCACGGTAGGAGGTGGAGCGGATGTACCCGCTCCACCTCCACCACAACCCGTGACGATGACTACTGAAAACATGATCAGCGCAACCGTCGCTTTCATGATTGCCTTTCTTTGTTCTTGCCGACGTTGATGAATAAAAAGCCCAAGTATTAAATCGGTTTAGTATTTCAGAAACTCCCATCATAATCCCGCTCCATCCGTTCGTCAGGGCAGCAATGATCGTCGTCAAACACCTGAGTTCCAGATAAGGTCGAAAACCTGAGAATGCGCAGAAGAACGCCGGATGGCCATTACGGAGTTTGCCCTTCAACATACGTCTACTCGGCAAGCCGTTACACCTCACAATTCTCTTTACATTCAGCAACAAGGCAGACTAATGTCATCCTGAATTCCTCCCCCAAGCTCCTCTGATTCCGAAGCTCGCAGCAGCCTGTCTGAGGCCCCCAGGTATGAACGTGAAGAGAGTTGTCGAAGCAATCATTTGCAAGAAGTTCTTGTCGCTTTTCGCAGTGGTTTTGGCCGTGGCTCTTCCGCTGATCGCGCAGACTCAACCGCGCGCCAACCGCATCCCCCAGGACTTGGCCCCAGGCGCTGTCACGACCCTCGCGGGAACCCTGCATCCACTCACGCTTCGGGCCACCGACCTCGGTGCCGTGGACGCGAGGATGCAGTTGGACTCCATGACGCTGAACATCTCGCTCAGTGCGGCGCAGCAGGCGGAGTTAAATGCTCTCCTCGAGGCACAGCAGGATCCGAAGTCTCCGCAATACCATCAGTGGCTGACGCAAGAGGCTTTCGGCGCGCGCTTCGGGCTGACCGACGACGATCTCAGCAAGGTCACAGCCTGGCTCGCCGCAGAGGGATTCACCGTGCAGTCCGTTTCAGACTCGCGCAACGCGATCACCTTCCGCGGCAGTGTCCTGCAGGTGGAAGCGGCCTTTCACACACCATTGCATCAGTATCAACTCGACGGCGAGACGCACTTCGCTAACGCGACCGAGCTACGGATTCCCGCAAGCCTCGCGGGTGTTGTCAGAAATGTTCGTGGACTGAACGATTTCCGACCCAAGGCCAACATCATCCGGACGATCAAAACTCCTTCACCGGAGTTCACGACCCCGGGCGGAAGTCACTTCATGGCTCCCGGCGATTGGGCGACAATTTACGACGTTACCTCCATCTACAATGCGGGATTTACAGGTGTGGGAGCTCACGTCGGCATCGTTGGACAAACCTATGCGCCCAAGGCGGACATCGACCACTTCCGGAGTGCTGCCGGACTCACTTCCACCAAGCTCAACTATCACTGCATCAGTTCATCCAATTGCACCAGCGCCGCGGGAACCAGCACGGATGGCGATCTTCTGGAAGCTGACCTCGATATCGAATGGGCCGGGGGAATCGCCGAAAATGCGACCGTGGATTTCATCTACTCCGCCCATGGCGATACCTCGCACAATGTGTTTGACGCGCTGCAATATGCGATCCAAACCTACAAAGTGAGTGGCGCCGTGGTGCCGGTCTTAAGCATGAGTTATGAAAGCTGCGAGCAGGATGTCTCAGCCTCAGAGGCCTCCTTTTTCCTGAACCTTGCGCAGCAGGCGAACGCCCAGGGGCAGACCATCGTGGTTTCCTCCGGAGATTCGGGCGCCGCCGGTTGCGATGCGCATGGCAGCGCAAGCTCCCCAATCGCAACCGTTGGAATCTCCGCGGGCGTTCCTGCCGACGTTCCGAACATTACCGCTGTGGGCGGAACAACGTTCAGTGGAGATCAAATCAATCCCTACATCTACTGGAACTCTTCCAGCAGTTCGGTCAACACCGCGCTCCAGTACATTCCGGAGACGGTCTGGAATGACACGGACGGCAATGGCCTTGCAGCAAGTGGAGGAGCGGTCAGCACACTATTCCCGCAGCCCGCTTGGCAATGGACTCCGGCAGACTATTCCGGAGCGAGCGGCAGATTTGTGCCTGACGTTGCATTCGCAGCGTCGCCCCATCACGACGGCTATCTCACCTGTTCGCAAGTCGACAACAGTTCGACCTACGGTACCAGTTGCACGAGCGGATTTGTCAGCAGTGCCAATTACCTCTTCCTCGGCGGAGGAACCTCCGCTGGCACTCCCTCGTTTGCGGGAATGTTGACCTTGCTCACACAAAAATACGGACCGCTCGGCAATATCAATCCGGTTCTCTACAGCCTGGCAAGCAATCCCACAAACTACGCGTCGGTCTTCCATGACATCACCACTGGGAACAACTTCGTGCCTTGTTCCTCCACTGCAACCGGTTGTGTGAATGGACAATTGGGTTACCTGGCAACCGCCGGATATGACCTGACAACCGGCCTGGGCTCCATCGACGGTGGCGCGCTCTACACCGCGCTTGCCACAGCATTGAAGCTGTCGGCCACCTCCACTGTGGTGACGGCTGCTCCGAACTCGGTTGCCATGGGCGCTACCACCACACTCACCGCGGTCGTGTCTTCCACCAAGACTGGGACCATCACGGGCACGGTGACCTTCGCCGCGGGATCGACCAATCTCGGGAGTGCCACCGTCTCCAACGGAACCGCCGTCCTGACTGGCGTGCAGGTCACTCCGACCAATGGATTCACAGCCGGAACCACTGCGTTGATCACGGCAAGCTACAGCGGAGACACAACCTTCGCAGCGTCAGGCAGCAGCACCACGATGACACTGGCCGCGCTGCCCACTACCACCACCACGCTTACGGCAACGCCCACCAGCATGATCATCAACTCTCCCGTCACTCTGAACGTGGCGGTGACTTCCACCGTTGCCGGAAGCATTAACGGAACGGTCACTTTCAAAATTGGCACAACCGCCATTGGCACGGCGCCTCTGAGTAATGGATCTGCCACCCTATCCAGCGTTTCAACGAGCGCAGCCAATGGATTCAGTGTCGGCGGCGATACGATCACCGCAACCTATGGCGGCGATCCAATGAGCTATGGCGCTTCAAGCGGAACCACAATCTTGACGGTGCTGCCTCTGCCGGCCACTACGACTACCGTTTCCGCCTCACCCAGTTCGTTGACCGCAGGCGGATCAACAACGTTAACGGCCACCGTGACATCCACCGGGGCAGGAACACCCAGCGGAACCATCACGTTCAAAACGACTGCCTTCAATTCTCTGTTAGGCACCGCCCCGCTTTCCAATGGCACGGCAACGCTTTCCATTACCGCCAACTCGGCCAACTACCTTCCTCCCGGCACAAACTCGATCACCGCAATGTACAGCGGAGATACCAGCTTCGCGGCCTCCAGCGGAACGACCTCCTTGCAGGTGACGGCAATCCCCGTGACCACCACGGTCACAGTGGCTCCGGCTTCGGTGATGTTGAACAACCCAGCAAATTTCACCATCACCTTGACTGCCCCCGGCTCAGTCCAGCCGTTTGGATACGTGACTCTGAAGACGAGCTCTGGCCTGGTTTTCGACAACCGCTACGTTTCCGGGGGCTCGTCGACCATGACGGACACCGTGAGTACCCAAAATGGATTCACCGTAGGCGCGGACACAATCACCGCGAGCTTCGCCCAGAATTCGGATTTTGGTGCGTCCAACGGGACTGCCATCCTGAACGTATTGCCACAGCCGGTCACCACCACCAGCGTCACTGTAAATCCCAGCGCGGTTACAGTCGGCAGCACGACCACGCTGAGCGCAAGTGTCACTTCCACGGCGGCGGGTACGCCCACCGGAACCATTACGTTTCTTGGAAGCGGCGGCTTTATTGCCTATGCGCCGCTAACCAATGGCACAGCGACCTTGAGCAATGTCACGGTGAACGCTGCCAACGGATTCATCGGCGGCCCTGACGCAATCACCGCGCGCTACAGCGGCGATCTCAACTTCGCGAGTTCAAGTGGTACGGCAACGCTAACGGTGAACGCCTTCCCATCCACAACTGCAATCACCGTGACCCCGGCTTCGGTAACGGCCGGAGGCAACGCCACCTTCAATGTCTCCGTATCCGGCTCGGGCACATACACGCCCAGCGGAGCAGTGAACTTCACCCTGGGCGGCACTACCCTGGGAAGTGCCAATCTCGTCAGTGGTAAAGCAACTAGCACATGGCTGGTGAGTTCCACTACTGGCTTCGCTGCCGGAGCGAACACCATTGTGGCGAACTATGTCGGCGATGGGAATTTCAATGCATCCAGCGCCAGCACAATGCTGACCATGGTGCCGACGTACTCAGCGAGCAATGCAATCCCAGCCTACGTGGGGCCTGGAGGCACCACAACAAGTACCTTCACCCTCAAGTCCGATGGCTATGCTGGGACCGTGAGCTTCGTGGCTACGGCCAATTCATCAGAGATTACGGCGAGCGCGGCTCCGGTCATTCTCACCGCAGGTGGCACTGCCAACGCAACGGTGATCATCTCCGCCTCAAAGAATGCGGCCAACCACGTTCCGGGTCTCCCGTGGAAGACCGGCGGAGCTTTGGTGTTCTGCGCAGTGCTACTGGGTGCGCCGTTCAGTGCACGGCGGAAACCCATAATGACCGTTTTGCTGGCGGCAGCGGCAATCCTGGCCGCAGGCTTTCTGATCTCTTGCGGCGGCGGAGGCTCCGGCTCTTCTGGTCCCTCGCAGCCACGCAACTACAGCATCACAGTCACACCGACCGGTTCCGGCGTGGTGACAAATGCGCCTGGAGTGACCGTTTCGCTTGTCGTGCAGTAGCTTTCGAGCGGCCGCTCCGCCAATGGTGACTACCTGCTGTCACAAGCGGTAGAGTATTGCCATCGTGATCATCAACCTTGCGTTGCGCGCCCATAACCACAATTGGGAACTTGACCCGATCACCCGGTCATTGCTCGATACCGATTTCTACAAGCTGCTGATGTTGCAGTTCATCTGGAAGCATTTCCCCAAGACAAACGCTTCCTTTTCGCTCATCAATCGCTCAACGCAGATGCGCCTCGGAGATTTAATCGATCCCCATGAACTCCGCGAGCAGTTGGAGCAGACCAGAAAGCTCCGCTTTCATAAATCCGAACTGATCTGGCTTGCAGGAAATACTTTCTACGGTCGTCGCGGCATCTTTGAGCCTGCTTTCCTCGATTGGTTAGAACGCGACTTTCGGCTATCTGATTACGAGTTGTCAGTTCGAGACGGACAGTTTTCGCTCATATTTCGCGGCCGCTGGATGGATACCACGATGTGGGAGATCTATGCGCTTTCTGCCGTCAGCGAACTGAAGACGCGCGCCAGCCTGAAGCGGTTGAGCGAATTTGAATTGGACGTTCTTTACGCGCGCGCCAAGACCAAGCTCTGGGAAAAGATGGAACGGTT
>Ga0181528_10002455_pt1 | contig 11392 bp, 8 predicted proteins | sample PEATcosm2014_Bin_47_FD_119742 | JGI IMG/M metagenome (GOLD analysis project Ga0181528, IMG submission 119742) | Peatland microbial communities from MTU Mesocosm Facility, Houghton, MI, USA - PEATcosm2014_Bin10_10_metaG | ecosystem: Environmental > Terrestrial > Soil > Wetlands > Peat | place... | reverse complement strand
TCGATCGCAGAACGCTTCTCAAGGGAGCGGCAGCGGCCACGTTGTCGGCAGCGAGTGCTGACGCGGCTTCGTATTGGCTCGGCAGTATCAGCCGGACCTCGAGAAGTCTCGGCAAAAAAGTGATCATTATTGGTATCGACGGCATGGATCCACGGTTGACGGCCAACATGATGCGTCAGGGCCTGTTGCCTAACTTCGCCAAAATGAGTTCGAGCGGCGGATTCAGCGATTTGGCGACCAGTTGCCCTCCGCAAAGTCCGGTCGCCTGGTCCAACTTCATTAACGGAGCCGGCCCGGGATCGCACGGGATTTTTGACTTCATCCATCAGCATCCCCACGAGCAATGTACTCCGTTTTACTCGGCGGCCGAAACGCTGACTGGCCAGGGTGGTTGGGATGTTGGCGAACATCGATTGCAGCTGGACTTTTGGCCTTTCTTACACAAGCCGTCCGAAACTGTACTCAGACGTCAAGGCACGCCATTTTGGGATTATCTGGACGCAGCGGGAGTCCCATCGACTTTTTACGATATTCCCGCCAACTATCCTCCCAGTCCATCGAAGCACGGACACCACCGCTGTATCAGCGGCATGGGAACTCCCGATTTGCTCGGTGAATACGGAGTCTACCAGTATTTCGGCGAAGACGGTCCGATGAGGATGACAACCGAAGGAGGTGGAAGACGTTCTAAACTACGATTTATTGGTGATACGGCGAAATGCCAGCTGATTGGACCGAAAAATTCGTTACTGAAAACCCCAGCACCAATCAAAATCGACTTTCAGGTCCATCGGGATAAGAACGCCAACGCGATTGTCATCGAAATTCAAGGGCGTAAGATTCTGCTCAAGCCGGGACAATGGAGTCATTGGACAAAGTTGGATTTTCCCGTGACCGGCCCTTCCTTCGTACCAACTGCCCACGTCAGTGGGATCTGTCGATTCTATCTGATCAACGGAAACCCCAATTATCGGCTTTACGTCAGCCCGATTAACATCGATCCTTCGGCGCCTGCCGTACGAATGTCCGAACCGGCGAAATTCGTTCAAGACGTTTCCCAGGAACTCGGGTTGTTCTACACAACGGGTTTTCAAGAGGACCACAAAGCCCGAACCAATGGGATCTTCGACGATGACCAGTATCTACGGCACGCGGGTTACGTCCTGGAAGAACGTCTGACTCTGCTGGAATATGCGATCCACAACTACGACGATGGCTTGTTGTTTTTCTATTTTTCCAGTAGCGATTTGCAGTCACACATGTTCTGGTGGGATTCGGACGAAAAGCATCCCATTCGGTCAAATCCCGAGGCTCAAAAGTACTTCGCCCATATCAAAACACTTTACCAGAAGCTCGACGCAATCATCGGCGATCTGAATGACCGCTATGGAGGTCGCGCGACAATCATGGTCATGAGCGATCACGGCTTTGCAAATTTCGGCCGACAATTTAACCTCAATTCCTGGTTGCGAGACAACAATTATCTCATTCCCCAACGGGGCATTGACCCCGGCCAGTTCACATCGATTATCAAAGAGTCTGATGAGGTGGAGGAAAAAGTTGACTGGTCGCGGACTAGGGCGTACGGGTTGGGGATCAATGGGTTGTACCTTAACCTCAAGGGCCGCGAACGCGACGGGATTGTTGAACCTGGCGGCGAAAAAGAAGCACTCTTGAACGAACTGGTCACAAAACTCGAGGCCCTTAAGGACTTCGACGGTCAGTCCGTCATTCGCGGCGTCTACCGTGCCGACAAAGAATATTCTGGTGCGGCAACGGCTCTCGCCCCCGATCTGATCATCGGATACCGACGAGGTTACCGGGCATCGTGGGACACCTGTTTGGGAGGGTTGACGAAGGAAGTTCTGCTGGACAATGATTCGGCGTGGAGCGCCGACCATTGCGCGGATGCCTTGGAAGTTCCCGGTTTGCTTTGCTGCAATCATCCGATTCGGTCAAAAAGTCCGTCTCTCGTTGATCTCGCACCTTCAATTCTGGAAGATTTCGGCATCGAGACCCCGTTGACGATGACTGGAAAAAGCATTTTTTCTACGTAATTTGCTGGTATCAAACAACAAAAGCAGGACAATCAGATGTCAAAAATCACGATCGACCCCGGTTTGTACGACCGAGCCAAAAAGGCCGCCGAGGCAGCGGGTTACAGCAGCGTCGAGGAATTCATCGCCCATTGCATCGAGAATGAAATCAAGCGGCTGAAAGTTGAATCGGCCGAGAATCTGGTGGCCGATCAACTTCGCGGCCTGGGATACCTGAAGTGAGCGATTTTGGCATTCGACTGACCATTCTTCTGAATCAATTGGCGAATTCGATCGGGCAACTACTGCTTTCGCCGATTGGGCTGTTACCCGAATACGCCGGAGCAGTTCTGGTGGCGACGGTCACCGGAATACTGATGCTGATCGGTTTTAAATACTCATCACCTCAATCCACCATCAAAAAGATTCGAAACGGCATCAAAGCCGAATTGCTGGCATTGTCGCTTTTCAAAGACAGCGTCACAGTGAACCTGATTTCGCAAATTAAGATCGTGCTGGGAGCAGTTCAGTCGATCTTGGTCTCGCTGATTCCGATTGCCTGCATGATCGTTCCCGTGACGTTAGTGCTGGGACAGTTGTCGCTTTGGTGGCAAGTCCGACCATTACACGTCGACGAAGAAGCCGTCATCACGGTCAATCTCGCTGGAAATGAAGATTCCTCATGGCCGAGCGTCAATCTGCATCCCTCGTCTTCAATCGCTTCGACACTCGGTCCGGTTCGAATTCGCAGCAAGCGAGCGATCTGCTGGAACATCGTTGCGAAAGAACCCGGTTATCATCGAATTTTATTTGATGTTGATGGCCAAGAGATCGAGAAGCAGTTCGTCATCGGAAATAGTCCAATGCGCGTCAGCATTCGGCGTCCAGAATGGAAATGGACGGATATCGTGCTGCACCCCGCCGAAGCTCCGTTTCTCCCGCAATCTCCAGTGAAATCGATTGAGATTCAATACCCATCCACAAGCTCGTGGATCGCGGGCAGCAATTCGTGGTTGGCTTTCTGGTTTATTGGATCAACCATCACGGCATTCTGTTTGCGCGGTGTTTTCAATGTGAATCTTTAGCCAGGAAATTACGTGACCTCCAAAGAAATCATCATTGTGTCCGGACTGCCACGTTCTGGAACGTCGCTCATGATGCAAATGTTGAAGAGTGGTGGCGTGGAACTCGTCACGGATCAACTGAGAACCGCTGATCCGGATAACCCCAAAGGCTACTTCGAATACGAAGCGGTGAAGGAAATCGAACATGATTCGACCTGGCTGCCGAACGCACGCGGCAAAGCAGTCAAGATGATCTCGATGCTGCTGTTTCATCTTCCGACAACGGAGCGATATCGAATCCTCTTCATGGAACGAGATCTGGACGAGGTATTGCAATCGCAAGAAGCAATGCTACGACGACTGAATCGACAAGCCGCACCTCGCGACGCGATGCGCAATGCGTATCGGATTCACCTTGACCATCTCGACAATTGGCTGAAACAGCGTTCCGACATGTCCATCATCAGAGTCGGATATAAGGATCTCGTCGAACAACCTCAGTGTCAAGCCGAACGCATCAGCGAATTTCTCGGCCTCTCGCTCCATGTTGCCGAGATGACGAATTCGGTTGATCCGAATCTTTACAGAAATCGAAACCGGTCGTAGCCAGCTGATATCGGGCTTTCTGAACCGCCCTGTACCCGCGAGTCGGCTCACGTGTTTTTTGGTGTCGCGAGCGATATACTGCGCGTTCCGCAAATTTGATTGACAACGCCATGAGGGATGCCATGTTGAGAAGTCTAATTGTCGCCGTCGTATTTTGTTTGTCGGCAACTGGGCCGATTTTCGCCCAGTCGCTTGAATTCAACAAAGGCGATCATATCTGTCTGATCGGAAACACGCTTGCCGAACGGATGCAGCATTATGGGTGGCTCGAAACCTTGCTGCACGCCCAATTTCCGGACCATCGTCTGGTCATCCGAAACCTCGGTTACAGCGGTGACGAAATCGATGGCTGGAAGAACAAAAATCATCGCCTGCGCTCGATGTCGTTTGGTTCGCAAGACGAATGGCTTGCCGGTAATTCGCCGGTCCCGCAGCGCGAGAAACTGTCCCCGCGCGATGCGGGCAAGGTGCGTGACAACCGCTTTGAACTGGCGAATACAAAAGCCGATGTGGTCTTTGCATTCTATGGTTACAACGAATCGTTCGCGGGTGAAGCCGGTTTGCCAAAGTTCAAGGTGGACGTCAAAGAGTTCATCGAACACACGAAAGAGCAAAAGTACAACGGGCGCTCCGCCCCGAAATTGGTGTTGTTTTCACCAATCGCCCACGAATTGCTTGCAGACCAGAATCTGCCTGGACGTGAAACGATCGCCGTCGCCAATGCGCGTTTGAAGCTCTATTCCGAGGCGACGGCCGAAGTGGCCAAAGCGAACGACATTCTGTTTATTGATCTATTTGGACCAACGGCCAAATTCGGCACTGAACTCCCTGGCTCAGCGGCTCGACCGATCACGATTAACGGAATCCACATCAACGAAAAAGGAGACATGTGGTTAGCGGTTAATGCGATGGACCAATTGGTCAAACCTCCTCATCCTTGGGAAAAAGGTGAATGGAGGAAGACGCTCGAACCGTTGCGTCAAGCTGTCGTCGACAAAGATTTCTACTGGTTCAACCGCTATCGGGTCACCGACGGATTTTCGACCTATGGCGACCGGGCGTTTTTGAAATTTTCCGAAGGACCAGGCGGGTATGGGGAAGGACTTTCAAATTATTCCGTCGGACAACGAGAACTCGACGTGCTGGACGTGCTCACCGCAAATCGCGATGCCGTCGTATGGGACGCGGCGAATGGCAAGACGTCGAAGGCGTACGACAAGGATCTGCCTGAATTCATTCCCGTCATCACCAATAAGCCTGGTCCGCTTGAAGGCGGAAAGCACGCTTTCCTGAGTGGCGAAGAATCCATTTCCAAAATGACAGTTGCCGAGGGCCTGCAAGTGGGACTGTTCGCTTCTGAAGAAAAGTTTCCTGAACTGATCAATCCGGTGCAAATGGCATTCGACATCAAGGGTCGATTGTGGGTCGCCTGTTGGACGACCTATCCACACTGGAAACCTACCGAACCGATGAATGACAAGCTGTTGATACTGGAAGACACGAATGGGGACGGTAAAGCGGATGTCTGCAAGACATTTGCGAGTGACATCCATAACCCCACCGGTTTCGAATTCTGCAACAACGGAGTATTGGTGGCACAAGGCCCTGATTTGTTGTTTCTGAAAGATCTTGACGGTGACGACAAATATGACGTCAAAGAACGAATCGTGCATGGACTCGACACTGCCGATACACATCACACATCAAACAGCTTTGCTCTCGAACCAGGAGGGGCTGTTTATTTCCAGGAAGGAACGTTCCACCATACGCAGGTCGAGACACCTTGGGGTCCCCCGCGTCGAGTCGCCAACGGTGCTGTCTTCCGCTATGAACCACGTGCTCAAAAGTTTGATGTTTATGTTTCGTTCGGGTTTGCTAATCCGCACGGGCACATCTTCGACCGCTGGGCTCAGGATATCGTCTGGGATGGAACGGGTGCGCAGCCTTATCATGCGATCCTGTTTTCGGGTGACATCGATTTCCCACACAAACACGCCGCCCCCCCCCAAGTTTACAAACAGCGGACTCGACCGTGCGCCGGAGCCGAAGTTCTGTCAAGCAAACACTTCCCGGATGATTACCAGGGAAACCTGCTTGTCCTGAACGTCATCGGCTTTCAAGGAATCTTGAGATACAAGGTCGAGGATAAAGATTCGAGCTTCAGCGCGGTCGAGCAGGATCCGATTCTGTCGTCAACTGACGCAAATTTCCGACCTGCCGATATCGAAATTGCCCCCGATGGTTCGATCTATTTCGTCGATTGGCAGAACCCCATCATCGGCCACATGCAGCACAATCTCCGTGACCCAAGTCGCGATCGAATTCATGGTCGAGTCTATCGAGTGACTCATAAAACGCGAGAACTCAGCAAACCAGCTAAGATTGCTGGCGAGCCCGTTGAGAAACTGCTGGAAGTCTTGAAGTCTTCCGAAGATCGAGTGCGTCATCGGACCCGCATCGCCTTGTCCGGTCTGGAAACGAAGGATGTGATTCCTGCGGCGAAGAAATGGATCGCCGCTCTCGATAAGTCTGATGTCGAGTACGAACACCATCGTCTGGAAGGGTTGTGGTTGCATCAGAATCACAACGTGGTCGATACGGAACTGCTGAAGCAGGTTCTACGCTCGCCTGACTTCAGAGCTCGATCGGCTGCGACGCGGGTTCTTTGCGCATGGCGCGATCGGATTCCCGAAACACTGGATCTACTGCAAGTCCAAGTGAATGATCCGCATCCACGAGTTCGCCTGATGGCAATCTGGGCACTGAGTTACTTCGACGATGCAAACGCGAAGAAAGCTGCAGAAATCGTCGTGGAAGCTCTGATCCATCCAGAAGACCCCTATATCAAGCATGAATTGTCCGAAACGAACAAGACCCTTGATCGTCGTATCCAGGCGACGGCAAAATAGTTTTGCGGTGGCACATTGCCGGCTCCTGAATACTTCTCGATCGACATTGGTTCTGCCAATGGCATCTTGCTGAAATGAAGATTGGGACTTGGTCGTGTGATGAATTTGGCTAAAAGCCTGATACTTCAGTTCTACAACAACAAACGCGTGATGTTTTGCCGGTTTACATTGATGAATTCGCTGTCTCGCCCAACCTCGATTGCAGTCCTCGTTTTCGGATACCTGCTCGGACACGTTTCTGCGGAAGAACCGCCTTCGGTTGTTGGGCCGTTATTAAAACTTTACCGTAGCGGTAAGTTGCCGCAGGAACGACAGCCGGCGGTGATTGAAATGATTTGCGCGCGGGGTAACGAACACGACCTGCGCGTTGTGTTCGAGAAACTCATCGACCCTGCCGCGATGACGCCGGAAGCACGCCAGAAAGCAATCGCTGGATTGACCGACGCAGCGGGAACCAGAAAGGTAAAACCGGCTGGAGATTTATCGGATCTCGCGAAGCTACTAGACGAGAATGATCCGAAAGTGCGCCTCGGTGCTGTGCGACTCGTGGCCGCCTGCCATGTTGCCGAGGCAACCTCATCGCTCAGGAAGCTGGCGCTCGACGAAAACTCGAATCAAGACCTGCGCCGCGCTGCGATCAATGGACTCGTCACGTTGGGTGGAGACGCCAGCCGCGAGACACTCGCTGAATTGGCACAGAAATCTGCCTCAACGCAGGTTCGACTTCAGGCGGCGGCGGGGTTGGCCGCATTCGACGTGAGATTTGCGGCAAACCATTCGGCAAATGTCCTCACGAGCGCAACTCCTCAAGATGACTTTACTCCGCTGCTTGAATCGTTTTTCAATCGCAAGGACGGTTCTCAAGAGCTCGCCGCCAGCTTGAAATCGGTCAAGCTTTCGATTGATGTCGCTAAAAAATTGTTGAGAACGATGTATTCAATGGGCCGTAGCGACGCAGAATTGTCATCTGTTCTCAGCAATGCCGCGGGGATTGCCGCCGATGCGCATCCCCCCAAACCGGAAGAGGTTTCGGCGCTGGTTCAAGAAGTATTGGAAAAAGGGGACCCGGCGCGCGGCGAGCGAATTTTTCGGCGCGCCGACCTCAGTTGCATGCGCTGCCACAGCGTCAGCCGAGCTGGTGGCCAAGTCGGGCCGGAACTAAGCGCCGTCGGTGGGACATCGCCAGTCGATTATGTCGCGAACTCGATCCTCAATCCGAACTTGGCCGTGAAGGAACAATATGTCACTCGGATGTTTGAACTCAACGATGGAAAAGTGTTGAGTGGAGTTGTCGTTGATCGGGATGAGACTCGAGTGAGAATCCGCGACGCGCAAGGGAAACTGATCATCATCCCAACAGCCGATATCGACGACGAGACCGCTGGCGTGTCGATGATGCCTCAAGGATTGACAAAATTTTTGACGCACGACGAATTGCTCGATCTCATTCGATTCGTCTCGGAGCTCGGAAAGCCAGGGGAATACGCCGTTCAAACAATTCCTCGGATTCAGCGGTGGCAATTGCTGGCGAATCCCGCTCAAGAACTGATCGCCGAAGTTCCGCACCTGGATCATCTGCGTCAATTTGTGTCGGGTCTCGGCCCAGAGGCGTGGACGTCGATTTATGCACGGGTGACTGGCATTCTACCCCTTGAAGAATTACGCCAGGCGGACAAACCGACGGTCGTGATTCTTCGCGGCGAATTCGACGTGAAAACGGCGGGTGTCGTGGCTGTGCATCTTGAGAATACTGAGCGTTATCAGGGATGGATTGATACTGAACCAACACCGTCAACTTCTGATTTCGAATTGACGCTCCAACCGGGGCGACATGCTCTGATCCTGCGAGTCGAAATCTCAAACCGCCCGAATCCCGAACTGAGTGCCGCCATTACCCATCCAGCCGGATCAACCGCCAGGTTCGAAATCATCGGTGGAACGTAAACGGGCACTCTTGAATCAGTGACAGTCTTGTTGAATTCGTTACAGAATCACTGTCTGTCCGCTGCAATGGCCAATGAGGTGACACGAGAAAGTCGTAATCAACGAGCATCGGCTTCTCGTTGGTTGACACAATCTAAGTGGCGTGGCCGCCCGGTTCTTCGGAATTCGAAATCAATTGCATCGTGCGAACTTCACGGTCGTCAGATGAGTCGATACGATTGGCCGACTTTCTCTTGAACCGCTTGGGCGGTTAGACAGGGGTTCCAACTCCAGACAATCGAGGAACTTATGCGACAACAGAAACGTCAAGTTCTTCAAGAGACCAAATTCGCCGTGTTTTTTCGGAAGTGGTATGCTCATCTTAGCAACAAAGTTTATCCCGGATCGTTCGGCGTTTGAAACGGCGCAGCGCGCAGGTTTTCGTGCTGCGGAATTTTGGCTGAACGCCAAGCTTTTGCTGGAACAGGATCGAATTGCCACTTTGGCCAAACAGTTTCCATTCAGATATGCGCTTCATTTCCCCAATGATGGCCCGATCTCCGACGAAGCACTGAAGTGTGCTGCGTCCCTCTTTCGTCAACTCGATTGCACGGCCATCGTCATTCATCAGCCAATGTTTGACCGCTATGCAAAAACACTTTGGGAAATCGATCCGGGATTGATTCTGGCGATCGAAAACCACGTACTTAATCTCACGAAATTCGAACAGTGGGCCGAACAGAGTCCCGCGTTAACGCTCGACGTCGAACACTTGTGGAAGTTCACCCTCCACGACGCACCGCTGGCGATACTCCTGGAACATCTCGATCGGATCTTGGATCGTCATGCAGGAAAATTGCACCACGTTCATCTTCCTGGATATCGACCGGGCGGTGAGGAACATCAACCGGTTCATGAGAGCGACGAGATGGCAAGCGAAGTTCTGACGAGACTCGCAGCTCATGGTTTCGGAAAACTCGTCGTCAGTGAAGCCGATACTCCGTTCCAGGTCGATGAGTTTCTACGGAAAGATGTTGCCTTTTTTGATCGATGGACAAAATTGTCGAATCGAAGGTTGTGATTCCATAGCTCACCTTTTTCAAAAACCGTAAAGGTTCAATCGCACCGAAGTGAGGAGGGCGAAGTGGTTCAATTAGTGACGATTGACGATGTCCGCGAAGCGGAACGCACGATTCGCAAATTCATTTCACCAGCTCCGCTGATTCGCTCGTATGCACTGGAACGGAAGCTCAGTTTGCATGGCAATCGTCGAGTCTGGTTGAAGGATTATGGGTGGACGCCAGTCGGCTCATTTAAATTACTAGGCGCTCTGAATTGGATGGCGAAAAACTCGGAACTCATCGGTGATCGTCCGGTTGTCGCTCACTCGTCCGGAAATTTTGCTTCGGGGATCTCGTTTGCAGGTAAGCAATATCAAAAACGCGTTATCGTTGTGATGCCTGAGTCGGCCCCGAAGATCAAGTTTCAGCTCACAAAAGCGTTCGGCGCTGAAATTGTGACTTACGATATTTCTCGCGATCACGAAACCGGCGATCGCGAACGCATGACACGCGAATTAACGGAAGAACAACAGGCGGTTCAAGCCTCTCCCTATGATGACGTCAACGTGATCGCGGGAAATGGTGTTGGTGGGCTTGAGATTGTGGCCGAACTGCGACGGGAAGAACGCGAGCTTTCACACTTTCTATGCCAGGTCAGTGGTGGCGGGCTGATGGCAGGACATGCTATTTCGATTGCCGACGGGTTTCCCAACGCCGAAATCATTGGTATCGAACCGGAAGGGGCGAGCGATTTTTGTCAATCGCTGGCAGCCGGACAACGAACTCGCGTCGACAAGCCCCATAGTATTTGCGACGGGTTGCTGTCCTACGACGTGGGCCGGCACAATTGGCCGATTCTGCAAAAACTCCTCAGTCGAGCCGTTGCCGTTCCGGACAACGAAACGCGACTCGCCATGAAATGGTTGTACGACACTCACGGGTTGCGTTCCGAGCCGTCTGGAACGATCTCAATCGCAGCGGCACTGAGTGGTAAGGTCGCTTTCGACGGAACAGGCGATATTGTCATCGTAGTGAGCGGGAGAAATGTGGACGAAGATCGATTCCGTGAGTGGATTTCGATTTCGTGAAATGGATCGTTTTGTAAGTTTAGGTTGATTGGGTGGTGGCAAATTGCCTTCCAGTTCCACAGCTTACCTACAATTTGGGTCTGACCGATCGTAGGGGTTTCCACAATTCCATAATTCTGGATGTTTGTGCCGATTCTGCAAAAGATTCGGATTGTAATGGCCGATTCTATTCCTTGTGTGACGCTCGTTAGGCAATCGCCTTCGGAGTGAACCGATGGGCAAGCGTTGCACCCTCGATTTGATCGGAAATGGCCGTACCAGACCCATTCAAAAAAATGCCTGGAAGGCTGTCGCACGACGAATTCAGGGGAAAGCCACGAAGAACCGTGGAAACACTGTCGAGTGAGGAAGTTGTTATGAACGCGAAATCAGGTAGGCACTTGCTGCTGTTCGCAGTCTTGCTGATCTCGGCAAGCTCGACGGGTTGCTTTCAGACAACTGTTGCCGGACAGACGTTGCCATCGGCCTATTATCTCGACGACGATGTCCAGTACTTCGCGACCGGACCCGAACAGAAGTTGTCTAACCAGATCCGAGCATTGGAGCGATATAAAGCCGATCGGCTGGCGAACCAGCAAAATCTCGGCGACACTTCGGATAACTGATCGTCGCATTGAAATCAGCAAGTATGATAGCGGTGCGTCGCAACAAAGTCATGAGACGATCGACACCACAGTCTTTCTTTTCAAAGGCGTGTAACAAAAT
>Ga0181528_10002453_pt1 | contig 11393 bp, 14 predicted proteins | sample PEATcosm2014_Bin_47_FD_119742 | JGI IMG/M metagenome (GOLD analysis project Ga0181528, IMG submission 119742) | Peatland microbial communities from MTU Mesocosm Facility, Houghton, MI, USA - PEATcosm2014_Bin10_10_metaG | ecosystem: Environmental > Terrestrial > Soil > Wetlands > Peat | place... | reverse complement strand
GATCGAACACAAGCGCGTGACGACGACTTTGGCCAAGGCCAAGGCCGCGCGTTCCGTCGCCGAAAAAATGGTCACGCTCGGCAAGAGCGGCACCATCCATGACCGCCGCCTCGCGGTGGCGCGGTTGCATCAGGAAGCGGCGGCGAAAATCCTGTTCAAGGACATCGCGCCCGCGTTCAAGGATCGCAAGGGCGGCTACACCCGCATCATCAAGATGAACCAGCGCAACGGCGACGCCGCCCAGCGCGCCATTTTGGAATGGGTGGATTTTGTGGCTGAGGTTCCGGCGGCTCCGGCGGAAGCGGCTCCGGCGGCGGAAACCAAGCCGGAAGAGAAGAAGTAATTTTAGTTTCAAACACCAAGCCCGCTCAACCGAGCGGGCTTTTTTGTTTTCAATGCAGGCAAAAAATCAGGAACAGCACGATCAGGATCAACGCGGTGAGCCACCAAAGCCAGTGGATGCCGCGCGGCTTGGCAATGCTGGGGTTGAACTCTTCTTTTACGAATTCTTCGTAATCAAAATTCTCATCCGGCAAGCCGAGCCGGTCGGCATTGGCCGATTCCGACCAGCCGGATTTTTCATCGGAGCCACATTCGGGGCAGGCCTTCGCCGAGCTCGGCAGTATTTCACCGCAGTTTGGACAGACTTCTTGAGGCACAAATTTTTAGTTTTGAGTTCTTAATTTTTAGTTGATTCAAAATTCAAAACTTAAAATTAAAAATTATCCGGCCGCGCTGGCGTATTCCTCGTCCGTCTTCAAATCAAGGCCCATCAAAATATAGTCATGGGTGACCGCCTGCATATCCTTGACGTAATCGTCCAGCCGCAAAAGCTGGCTGAAGCCGAGCGTGGCGAACATCTTGATCGCCGCCGACTGTTCGCCGATGAATTCCGCCTCGGCCTTTTCCAGGCCGGAACTCCTGGCGATTTCAAGGATTTCGCCGATGAGATTGGTGGCCAGGCCGCGGCCGCGAAAGGCCGGATGCACCAGCACACTGACTCGGCCGATGTGCCGTTTCCAGCCGCCGAGCTGCTGGTGCAGCGTCGCGACGCCCACGATTTTCCCGGCGATAAGCCCAAGCAGCGGCAGGTTGTGACCGTAATCAATGTTCTGGCACCAGCCGTGAATGACGTTCAGGTCCATCACGCGATGCTTGATGAACATCCGTTCCGGTTCCGGGATGCCGAGGAAGAGCTGGTGAAAATCCTTCTCATCCGCCGGGTGCAATGGACGCAGCGTGGCCGGCTGGCCATCCTTGAGCGTGAGGGTCTTGGGAAACTGCTGGAATTCGATTTCGGTGTTGTATGACATGAATGTCCTTTCTATTTCAAACGCACTTTGCGTCAAACTGTCCGCGCCGGCAACTCAATAAAACCTCGGCGATCCGCTGGTGATGATTTTGGTGCGGTTCAAAATGCGCGGGTCTAGGCTCCAGCGCGCGGCGAGTTGCGGGATTTTTTCCACATTCGCTGCCGCCATTTTCTTGCGCATCCAGGATTCGATCCCGCCCTCTTCACCGTAACCGGGACATTTCAAGCCCAGTCCGCATTCCGCCAAAGTTTTCGCGCCCTGATTCCAGATGGTCTCGCCCGCCCACGCATACGCGCGCGTTACGCAGCCATCGTCCATGCGCGCCCACGCGTGTTGCGCGGACAAATTGTCCAGGTGAAAAAATTGGACGTGCCCAAGCTCCCGGCTCAAGGCGGTGAGAAAAAGATGGCATGCGTCCACGTCATCGCTGGGATTGGGAAGGCCGGAACCGGTGACGATGACCCAGCCGTTCACGCGCGGGCTGATGAAAAACTCGCTCTTATCTTTTAACATTGCCCGGACGGTTTGCGGTTCCAGCGAACGGACGGCCAGCCAGGAGTTCGGGCGAATTCCCCGTCCTGCCGGTGTCAGAAAAAACTCCAAATCCGGACGGTGCAATTTTTCCGCCGCGCGGTTTCGTCGTTGCAGAAAAATAATCCAGAGCAGAAACAGGCCGGCCGCTCCCAAGGCCAGCAGTTGCACCATCAGCAGCATCAAAGTCTGGACGTCCATCGGACTCATGCTTTGAATCTATGCCTGAGCCAAGAAGGTTCAAATTATTTTTTTTGAAGAACTGGCGGCGAGCCAGGCCAGGTATTTCTGGCTGCCCGTTGTCAATGGCAGAACCAGAAACTCCGGCGTATCGTAAGGGTGCTTTGCCAGGATCAGTTTTTCCAGCGCGGCCAATCTGGATTTCTGCGTTTTCAAAACCAGCAGCACCTCTTCACCGGATTCGATTTTTCCCTGCCACCAATAATGGGATTCAATTTTTCGGATCAGATTGGCGCAGGCGATGAGTCTGGCTGACAACGCAGCCTTGGCCAGCGCGCGCGCGGTTTTCAAATCCGGCGCGGTGACGAGGACGACGGCGAATTTTGCGGCGGGTTTCATTTGGTTGTGATTGACCGGTCTGGTGATCCTGATTTTGGAGCTTTTAGGGTTTCATCCTCGCTATCCGACAGCCGCGCGAAGTAAAAACAGCCGAATGTGATGAGCATGGCAGCGGCGGCGATGATCCCAGCCTGCGTGCCCGGTTGTTTCAGGTCATTCGTCCAGTTTTCGATGAGTTCGCCCTGTTTGCCGTAGAGGATTCCCATCTGCCGCTGTTCGGACTTGTCAAATCCCACCATGGATATGTCGTTCGAAACATCTGCCACTCGAGTGCCCAGCCAGTAAACTACGCCCGCGCCGGCAATGCCGACTAAAAACACGATGACACCAGTTATTCGGAGCCGCCGCGCCCGCCGCTTGGCTGGTGAAATCGGAATGGCAGTCTTATCGTTCGCACTCACGCGCCACGATTATACCACGCGGATGTCAGATGAACAGGACGGAGCAGAAACCACCGCGCCCTTTTTAAAAAAACCTCCTGAACCGGCTTGCCGCGCCTACTTTTTCGCCAGCGCGTCGGCGACGGCCTTTTCCAGAGCATCGCCGCGCAAATTCTTGCCGATGATTTTGCCGTTGCCATCCAGCAGGAAGGTGGCGGGAATGCTTTCAATGCCGTATTTGACGGCCAGCTTGTTGCCCCAGCCTTGTCCGTCGAAGTATTGCGGCCAGGTCATGCTCATGGATTTTGTGAAATCGGTCAGTTTTGCCTGATCCTGGTCGAGGCTGACGCCGATGATGTCAAAGCCCTGGGCGTGATGTTTGCTGTAAGCGGAGAGAACATTTGGCAGTTCGTTGCGGCAAGGCCCGCACCACGTCGCCCAGAAATCAAGCAGCACCACCTTGCCTTTGTGGCCGGCGATGGACAACGGCTGGCCCGCCACATCCTTTTCATTGAAGTCCGGGAAGACGGTCCCGACGGCGAGCGCATCCTGCATTTGCTTGGCCGCCGCCTCCTGCACTTCACGCTTCTCCAGCGCGGCGACAAAATCAGTGCCTTCGAATTCGGTCTTGAGCTGTTGGATGAGCGCGTGTGCCTTGGCCGGGTCTTGGAAAACTTCATCATACAACCGGGCCTTCATGTATAAAATCCGCGCCACCGCATCCGTCTTTTCATCCTGATGCTCGGCCAGCAAAACGTCGAACTGCTTCACGTCGTCGGCCAGGTCGCTCTCGGTTTTCTTGCCGGCGGCCATGTCGGTCCGGATTTTTTCGACCAAGTTTTTAAGTTCGGTGGTGGCGTCGGCGGTGAGGGCGCGCTGACCCGACGAGAGCAGCACCGCAAGCCCGAGGAGAATCGCAAATTTATTTTTCATGATTGGATTGAGGTTCGGTTCAGCAGACCAATATTGCCCGGTGGTCGCAAGATAATAAGCGGCGATGCTGGAGTTACTTCTTCTTCGCCTTTTTGGGCTTCGCGGCGGCCACCTGAATCGCCCGCCGCGCCCAAACGGTGAGTTCCAGTGGTTGCTCCAAAACATCCGGCGGCACTTCGTGATAACTCATTGCCAAAACCTTGCCGCGCGACTCGTAGGTGAACGGCTTCATGCCGCGCGCCGTGTAATCCGCCTCCGTTGCCGCGTCCGTTTTAAAGAACAGCCGTCCTTCGTCCAGAATCCCGAAGAAGGTCTCGCCGGAATAAATGCCATGCGCGCCGAACATCGCCTTCGCACGCACGTCAGGCAGCGCGCTCAACTGATCGAGCACAAATTCATTGAAGGAGTCGTCCGGCATGGAAAATAGATTAACCGCAGCCCGACGTGCGCGCAACGCCCGCAAAGAATTCCCCGCTCAATGCGCTGCGAACTGCCACTGGTCAGCGGGTTCCATCACGGCACGCGGGCTTTCGCCGTTCAGCCACGCGAGCGCCGCCGCGTCATCCTTCAGATAAGCGTCCCAGAATGCCGTGGACAGCGCGAGGATGACGCGATAATGATTCGGGTTGCGCGGTTCGCGGTCGCCCGGCAACGCGCGGTCAGTGAACACCGAATGCTCCGCGTTGTTCAGCACCAGTTCATACTTCGGCGCGAGCTTGAGGTTTGGATAGACCGCGAGGCGGGACTTCACCGTTTCATGGCCGATGGGCGCGGTATCTTTCGTGCCGGTCATCAGCATCCACGGAATCTTCACCGCGCCGAACGCCTTCGCCGCGCTGCCGGCCTTGGGCGAACTGGGACTGAACGCGATCGCCGCCGTGATGCGTGCGTCGGTGAACCGCTGGCCGCTCATCGGCAACGACTCGCCGCTCACCGCCTCGGTCGTGACCGCGCCGAACGAATGACCGGACATTCCGACCTTCTTCAAGTTAACCCGGCCCGCGAGCGGAGAGTTCGTGTCAGTGTTCCAGAGTTCAAGCTGGTTCAAGACCGCCGGCACGTCCGCCACGCGCAGCAGGAAATTATCCAGCGACGCGGCGCGGTTCATGTCCGGCATCCGCTCGGCCAGCGGCTTGCCTTTCCACACCGAATCGTCGCTGCCGGGATGCTGGAGGAAAACAGCCACGTAGCCGCGCGCCGCCCAATGCTCGCCCATGAACTTGCTGCCCTCGCGGCTGCCGCCGAGTCCGTGGCTGAACAGGATCACCGGCACCGGCGCGGAGTTCGTCGGCAGATAGACGCGCAGGGGAACGTCGCGGTCGCGCGCCGCGTCATGCACGGTCAGGTCCACGATTTTGGGCGCGGCGGCGGCGCTGACGGCCAGCGGATCGTAACCGGACGGCTCCGCCGTGGCCGTGAACGCCAGCAAGAGAAGGCTGCTGCTAAACAACGAAAATAATGTTTTCATTTTTCAAGTTTTCCAGACGCAAGGCCCGGTCGGGATGTTACGAAAAATGCCATTGGGGTGTATTGCAGGCTTTTGGCGGTTGTCCATCCGGACTTGCGCGGTATGTTATATTGCAATGTGAAGAAAGAAACATCATCCGGCAAGGTTCAGGAAAACGAACAGGCGCGGCGGCGCCTCAATGAATTGCGCGGAGCCTTGCTCGAGCTGCACAAGGTCCTGCTAGCATCCGAGCGCGCCAGCTACGAGCAGGCATTCGGCAAAATCGGGTCGTCGCCCCGGTTCCTGCAACTGGTGACGGACGATCCGTGGTTTGTCTGGCTGCAACCGATGACCAGGCTGATCGCCACCATTGATGAACGGCTGGATGACAAAGAGCCGTTGACCATCTCCGCCATGGAAGCTTTAGTTGGACGGATCAAATCCCTGCTCATGCCCACGCCCGAGGGCAATGGCTTTTCCAGCCATTACGACGTCGCCCTGCAACGCGACCCGGATTTGGTTTACGCCCACGCTTGCGTGTTCAAGATGATTCGTTCGCAAGCCCGTCGTCCGGCGGGTCTGTGAACTTCTGCAAGTCGCTCAACTCCGGCAATGCGCATAATGGACCAGCATTCCAAGTTCTATACTTTATGCATTTTCCTTGCGAGAACTTGAGGCGTTGGATCCGTTTGGCTGATTGGTGGCATAACTGGTTGGACACATTGAATGACACCGATTCTGGCCGGCATATTCCCTTGATTAGTGTTCAATCGGATTGACATCATGGCACAGCGTGAAATCTCAACCCGTTGCGACAAATGTCACGATGCGACTTCAGCCAGTTTTTGCGGGCTTTGTGCTCGCCTTAATTACGTTCATCATCTTCTGGCCGACGATGCAGTGCGGGTTCGTCAATTTCGATGATCAGCCCTATGTCACGGAAAATGTTCAGGTTCAGGCCGGCTTGACGAAAGCGTCGTTGGTGTGGGCCTTTTGCACCTTTCATGCTTCCAACTGGCATCCGGTGACATGGCTTTCCCACATGTTGGATTGCCAGATGTATGGTTTGAAAGCCGGTGGCCATCATTTCACGAACATGCTCCTGCATGTTGCAAACGTGCTCCTGCTTTTTGCCGTCCTGCGTCGAATGACCGGAGCGGTCTGGCGGAGTGCCTTGGTTGCTGCGCTGTTTGCCTGGCACCCTCTGCATGTCGAATCGGTGGCTTGGATCGCGGAACGCAAGGACGTGCTCAGCACTTTGTTTTGGTTGCTGGCCATGGCCGCCTATGTGCGCCATGTCGAAACCAAACGGCGGTCGCCGCCGGGTTCCGGGGTTCGCCTTCAAACCCATTATTTTCTGGCCTTGTTATTCTTCGGCCTGGGGCTGTCATCCAAGCCCATGGTGGTGACGTTGCCGTTCGTGCTGATGCTGCTGGATTATTGGCCGCTTCATCGCCTCGCCTGCTCCGCCTCGCCTAAACTAAAATCAAAGGAAAAATCGCGGACGCCAACCATCCAAAGGTCTCTGACCTGGCGCGATCTGGTCATGGAAAAAACACCTTTCCTGACCTTGGCAGTCATTTCGTGCATCATGACCATTCATGCCCAAAGAACGGGTGGAGCCCTGGCCTCGACTGAAACTGTTCCGCCCGTTCTCCGAGTCGCCAACGCTGCGGTATCCTATGTTCGTTATCTGCTGAAAATAATTTGGCCGCATAAGCTGGCGGTTTTCTATCCGTTGCCGGCTTCGTGGCCGTGGGAACTGGTGATGGCTGCGGCCGTCTTTCTCATGGCCGTTTCAATCGCGGTGATACTTTGGCGGCGGCGCTGGCCTTTTCTGGTGGTTGGATGGTTCTGGTTCATCGGAACACTCGTGCCGGTAATCGGGCTGGTGCAGGCAGGGGCGCAATCAATGGCTGATCGTTACACTTATGTGCCTTCGATTGGCCTGTTCATCATGCTGGCCTGGGGTGGCGCTGAACTGGCGGCACGATGGCGTCAGGGGAGATGGGCGCTGGCGGCGGCGGGTGGAGCAGCTCTGGTTGCGTGTTTGATTCTCACGCGAATTCAGATTCAATATTGGAAGGACAGCGTTGTTTTGTTTGAGCATGCGCTTACCGTGACCGGTCCCAACCCGGTGGCGTGCGTCAACGAAGGAGCGGCCTTGATTGCCCGGGGCGATCTCTCCGAAGGCATCGCGCAGTTGCGCCAGGGGATCGCGCTGAATCCCGACAATGCCTATGCGTGCGGACAGTTGGCGACGGCGTTGGACAGCCAGGGAAACACCCGGGAAGCCATCGCTTGCTATCGCCAGTCGCTTCAGCTTGATCCTGACTTGACCGAGCCGCTCAACAATCTCGCCTGGATATTGGCGGCCAATGGAGACGCCTCGTTGCGCAATGGCCCGGAGGCGGTGCGGCTGGCGGAGCACGCCTGCGAGTTGACGCAATATCAACAGCCAGTTTACATGAGCACCCTGGCTGCGGCTTATGCCGAAGCGGGGCGTTTTGCCGAGGCCACAGATACGGCAGAGCGGGCGGCGTCCCTCGCCTTGTCACAAGGCCGGACGCAGGTGGCGGAAAATGACCGGATGCTATTGCAACTTTACCGCGCCAACCACGCCTATCATCAGGCGCAGTGAAGAAGACGCAGGAAATGAGCGACGAGTTCGACGCGGCGGATGAAACCCTGGCGGAAATTCTCGAAAGTCTGATGGTGCAATTCCAGGCCGCCAACACCAAGTTCGTGAGCGACTACAACAAAGCGTGAATCATCGTTGACCGCTCGGCCAGCCGCGCCAGCCCGAACCCGCCCACGCCCGCGCCGGCAACGACCACCACTAAACCGGCGGCACCGGCGGGATTGACCACCAAACCGTAAATGAAATGGCAGGGTTGGCGCGCTGCGCCGACCGGACATCGCAGCGCGATGTCCCTACCAAAATGCAAAGCGGCCTTCGGAAACGAAGGCCGCTTTTTAATTTAAACGCGAACTGGCCGGGACAAATTCTTTGGGTGAGATTTTACCGCTTGCCGCGCCGGAACAGGGAGACGATGAACACCACCAAAAAGACGAGGAACAAAATCCGCGCGACGGTCAGCGCCAGGCCCTCGATGCCAAACAAGCCGAGCGCGCCGGCCAACAGCGCGATGAGCAGGAAGATCAATGTATAATAAAGCATAAAGGTCGGGGTTTGCTTTTTATCGCGGGCAATATGATTCTGATCACGGTGCGGCGCAATGGATTATTTCAGCCGCACGCCGGAGCGCGAGTTGTCCCAACTCGCAGCGGGTGGTTGGCACCGGGGACAACGCGGATGATTTCAATGCTGGTTAGAGTGGCGACGTGCTGCGGTTTGGGACAAACCGCGCGCTTCCTTCGCCAAAGTGTCTTTCAACGGGTGGTGCGATTGCAGACGAGTTTGCCGAGCTGGCGGCTGACAAACTGTTGGCTTGTTTGTTTCATTATGCCAATTCAATTGAAGCTCACTTTTCCGCCAGTGCGCGTTCAACGGCGGCATCCAACTCGGCTCCGCGCACGCCCTTTTTAATGATGATGCCCTGACGATTCAATAGATACGTCATGGGGATGCTGTTCACGCCGTAATTCACCGCCAATTTGTTTTTCCAGCCCAGGCCGTCGAAATATTGCTGCCAGCCCATCCCATTCTGTTGGGTGAAGGTAGTAAGAGCGTTTCGGTCTTCGTCCAGGCTCACCCCGATGACATCAAAACCCTGTCCATGATATTTCTGGTAAAGGCTGATGACATTGGGAAGTTCCTGCCGGCAGGGGCCGCACCACGTCGCCCAAAAGTCAATCAGCACCACCTTGCCATGGTAGCCGGCCACCGACAGGGGGTTGCCCGACACATCCGATTCGCTGAAGTCGGGGAATTTCTGGCCCGGTTCCAGCCCGACAGGCACTTTGGCGTCCGGAGCCTCCGGATATCGGGTGGTGTCCTCCACCACCACGGTAGGGGCGTGCAGCAATTGATCATGGTATTGGGCAGTCGCCTCCGCATGGGCCTTTTCAACCTCGGCGGCTTTTTGGGGGTTGTAGGAAAAATGCTTTTGCAACGCCGGATCCAGGTCTTTCAATTTGGCGTTGTCCATGCCATTCGCATGCAGGAAATAAATGTCGGTGGCCGAAACCTTGATGACGGTGACGTTGGTGTAGATGTCGTTCTTGACCTTGAGCGTGTCAAAATGCTCATCGGCGAGCGCAGCGATAATGCCGATGAAAAACAATCCCAAGGTAATTTTGATAACGCCGTTCATAGTTTGACGATCTCCACGTTTTTTTGTTGGTTCAGCTTTTATGCGCTTCCCTCGCCCAAGTGTCTTTCAACGTGATGGTGCAGTTGATCTTCATCTGGTAGAAGTGCGGGCAGGCGCTGACCGCGCGGTTCGGCGTGGAAAAGTTTTGGCCAGCCGGATGAGCTGCCCGACTTTCCGGATTTTTTCCGCGAACGGTTCGCGCGCGAGTTTTTGCCGCATTTCCGGTTTCATGGCAGCTTCAATTTATGCCGTTGCAGGATGTTTTCCAGCTTTGTTTGGTCGAGGCCGGCCTGCTGGAGCACCTGTTCGATGCGCGCCTTGTCCTTGGCCCGGCCCACGCTGGCGGCAATGGCCACGATGTGTTCGGCGCGGAAAACTTTCGCCGGCACGCCTTCAAATTCGATTTTCTCAGCTTCGCGCACGGCTTCCTCCGTGAGACCGCTGGCGGCGAGAAATTGCACCGGAAATCCGCGCACGAGCAGATGTTCGCGTTCAACCTGCCAGCCTTTGGCTTGCAGGTGTGCGTAGATGGCGGGGATGCCCGCGGTCAAACCCTTGTCGGCAGGAACAAAAAAGATGTCCGCATCATAAGTGGTGAACGGTTCGACATAATAAATCGCCGCCAGCGCGCCGCCGAGCGCCCAGTCCTCGATCAATTTTGCGGCGAGCAGATCATTCGCCGCGCGCAGCACGTCGGCCAGCGGGATGTTTGAGGATGGCTCGTTGACGGGCATGGCATTTACCCCTTCTGTGCTTCCTTCGCCCAGGTGTCTTTCAACGTAATCGTCCGGTTGAAGACGAGCTTGCCGGGCTGGGAATCGTAATCCAACGCAAAGTAGGCCAGCCGCTCGAACTGATAGCGCAGTTCGGGCTTCGCGTCTTTCAGCGACGGTTCGAGCTTGGCCGTCACCACTTCCAGCGAGTGCGGGTTGAGGACGGATTTGAAATCGCGTCCGTCCTTCTCCGGCTCGGCCTCGGTGAAGAGTCGGTCGTAAAGCCGCACCTTGGCGTCAATCGCATGGGCCGCACTGACCCAGTGAATGGTTCCTTTGACTTTCCGCGCCGCTGTGGCTCCGCCACTCTTGCTGTCCAGGTCGGCCGTGCAGCGCAACTCGGTCACGTTTCCGGCGGCGTCCTTGATGACTTCCTCGCACTTGATGATGTAGGCGTATTTCAACCGCACTTCGCCGCCGGGCTTTAATCGGAAGAACTTCGGCAACGGCACTTCCTTGAAATCGTCCTGCTCAATGTAGATTTCACGGCAGAACGGAATCTTCCGCTTGCCCGCATTCTCGTCCTCGGGATTGTTGATGGCATCGAGTTCCTCGACCTCGCCTTCGGGATAATTGGTGATGATGACCTTGATGGGCCGCAGCACGCCGAGCCGGCGGAGCGAGCGTTTGTTCAAATCGTCGCGCATTGCGTGTTCCAAAACGGAGACGTCGGTGATGCCATTGTATTTCGTGATGCCGATGTTATACGCGAAGTTGCGCAATGCCTGCGCGGTGACGCCGCGGCGGCGGATACCGGAAATCGTGGGCATGCGCGGATCGTCCCAGCCGGTGACGAGCTTCTCCTCCACGAGCTGCATGAGCTTGCGTTTGCTCATGATAGTGTAGCCGAGCGAGAGGCGGGCGAATTCGTATTGGTGCGGCAGGGCGCGCGGCAGGTCGAGGTTTTCCAGGATCCAGTCGTAAAGCGGACGGTGCACCTCGAATTCCAGCGTGCAGATGCTGTGCGTGATGCCTTCGATGTAATCGCTCAGGCAGTGCGCGAAGTCATACATCGGATAGATGCACCATTTCGCGCCGGTCTGGTGATGGTCGGCGTGCTTGATGCGGTAGATGAGCGGATCGCGCAGCCAGATGTTCGCGGCGTCCACGGTGATCTTGGCGCGCAGGACGCGGGTGCCGTCGGGAAACTCGCCGGCTTT
>Ga0181528_10002451_pt1 | contig 11400 bp, 12 predicted proteins | sample PEATcosm2014_Bin_47_FD_119742 | JGI IMG/M metagenome (GOLD analysis project Ga0181528, IMG submission 119742) | Peatland microbial communities from MTU Mesocosm Facility, Houghton, MI, USA - PEATcosm2014_Bin10_10_metaG | ecosystem: Environmental > Terrestrial > Soil > Wetlands > Peat | place... | reverse complement strand
TTCGGCCTGGATGCGCTCCATTTTAGCGATACTGGTGGCGGCTTTGCGCTCGGCAGGGCTTAGCCTGCGATTGCCCCGTATCCCTTCCAGTTTGCTTTGAGTGGCGGTCTTGATCGCCTGGCGGCGCTTTGTCTGGTTTTCTTTACGCTGTTGAGCTTGCGCCTGGCGCTCGGCCTTCTGGATCGCGGCGCTGGCTTGCCGTTCTGCCTGGTAAGTTTTCCATAGATCGGCGCGGGCTTGTTGTCGTGGCGTGGTCTCTAAAGCCCGGCCTGTCTGCTCTTGGTAGACTTCCCGCAAAATCTGGCCAGCGGTTTTGTAATCCAGATTCAGCTCTTTGGTTAAAAAATCGGATACATTGAGTTTCCGGCTTCCGGCCTGGATTCTATCGCCGCCGTCCTGGCCTTTACTGATCGGGTATTTGTCCGGATTAACGCCATGTGAGTGCGAAAGCCGGGCCAGTAAGCGCTTAGCCTCCAAATTTTGCTTGATGATGGCAAATTCCTGGTTGCTGGTCACCCGCTCGATTTCGGCCCTTTGGTCGTGCAGCAGCTGCCCGGTTACGCTGGTTTTTAGGCTTGGCTCAAGCTGAGCAGCCGGTTTAATGTTTGTGGTTTCGAGATGATCTGTATTCGTGTCTGTTAGAAAGTCTTCATCAATAGGCTCTGGAAGGTGTTTTTGATAAAAGCGGTTTTCGCGGTCGATCAATAGCTGGGTTTTTTCTTCGACCGTGGCGTGTTTGTAGGCGTCGTACTCGCTGCGCTTGCCGAGATAGACGTATTTAATTTCCTTGGCCCGTTGTTCGTGCCATTCTTGTAAGGCTTGCTCGTATTGCGCCTGGTTATCCCTGGGCGTGGCGGCGATTTCATAACGGGAGTCGGTCGCTAATTTCTGCATTTTTTGTACATGCGGCAGCTCGATGAAGTCGCGGCTGAAGGCGGCATCCCGCAGATTAATGCCTTTGCCGTCTCCGCCGGCGTTGGGTTTCACCCAGAGGTATTCGTTGTCTTTGCCTGCGTTCCGGATTTTGACTTCGCCTTGTTCGGCCAATAGGGCTTTGAAGTTATCGTAGCTATCTATCTGCCGTTCCAGTAGCTCGGTCAGCAGTGCGCTTTTAAAGGCCTTGTTGCCGCCTTTGAAGGTATCGCCTTTATAGCGGCTGAGCATTTCTGAATCGTCGGTGAACAGGGCCCGGCGGTTGTCCTTGGGGCTGGCAAGGCCGTAACGGTTGTTGAGAGTTTCCTGGATGGCTTCCAGGTATTTGACTTGACGTTCGACCAGGCCGAACGGGTTTAGGCTTTCGCCTGACAGCAGGTTGTATTTAGGGATGACGATATGGATGTGCGGTTTGCGTTCCACCCGTTCGCCGGTTTTGGCATGGGTATAGCTTTTGATGCGCGGTAAATGGGCTTCGGCGTAAAAGCTGTATTCGTCATCCTGAAAAGCCGTGAAGGCAAATTCCTTGAAGTCCTGGGTGATGGCTTGCAAGGTTTCCCGGCTGATTTCGTCTTCCTTGAAGGCGAGGGTGATGTGTAGGTATTTGTCGCCGCCATTAGCCATTTTGTTAATGATGGCGTCGGTTAGTTTTAAATCGCCATCCAGAATAATTCGTTCGTCTAATTCTTCGCGCGAGTAATCGCGGCCTTGTTTTTGACCGTCTTCTAAATAGTCTTTGATGCCGGATTCGCCGCCGGAGATTCTAATTAACATATTCTAAAAAAGCTTGGAGTAATTGGTTTTGTTGGTCGAGCGATTCCAATAGCGAAATATACAGTTTGTCGGTTATTTTTCCGGTTTGCTGGGCGGTGTTGGCAGCCTTGGCGAGTTGGTTAATATTATTACTGGTTTTATTAATCAGAAATAAGGCTTGTTTAGTATGGTCGGTGGTTATTTTTCGGGCGACGACTTGGGTTCTATTATTTAAAATAATATCGCGGAAAAATTCGGAACGGGTGAGATTGGCGGCGCTGACCTTGGCCTCAAAAGCGTCATAGGTGGTTTCGTCTATCCTAAAATTAAGACGTTTCGATAGCGGGTTGGTCATGGTTTTTTCCTCCGCGATAGCGGCCCGGTGTTGGGTTCAAGGGCAGCGCCCTTGGCACGGTCGCAGGTCAAAGCCGATAGGCGTATGACATGCGCAACGTGCCTGAATGCTTACTACATTACATATTGTCACTTTAGCACGGCTTTTCGATGGCTGCAACGGTACATGAAGGATACAAAAACGATGGGATTTAGAGGTGTTTAGGGGGCTTTTTCGTGTTTAAATCGAAAGCCATCTTGTTTAAAAGTTGTTTAAAAGCACAAAATATCTTGTTTTATAGAATTGAGTGGTAAAATTCATAAAAACACACTTGAAACGCTGTTAAAACAAGTTTTAAACAACATTTATGGCATAGGCTTACAAACAAACACTATATAAACAACTTATAAAACGGGTTGCTCTTATTTAAACACGAAGAAAACAACTTTTAACCATGACTAAAAAACTATCTGAACGCATTGCTGAACGGGCAACAGCAAAGGTGCAAGGCAGGAACGCTAAAAATAAGGCTCAATTTTTAAGTGTTCGGCATGAAGTTGAAGAGGCGTTAGGCGAGAACTGGACAGTCAAAGACATCTGGGAAACCCTTCATGAAGAAGGCGCTATTTCATTTAGTTACGAAGCATTCCGCAACCATGTCAATGCCTGGAAAAACAATCCAGAAACTAACAAGCTGTCAGTATCGATAAAACAAACGAGTATGCCAGAGAAAAATAGTCAAAACGAACCCAGCAAACTTCAAGAGAAACCTAAAGGCTTCTTTATTAATCCATCGCCTAAAAAAGAGGATTATTTCTAATGGTACTTGAAGCGATTAGAAAGATACTTAAAGGACACAAAAACGATAGTCTCTAGATATGTTAAGGTTTCGTTAAAATACGCTATAGATACTATCTAGAGAGTGTTCGATATAAAATAGACTCCTACAAGAGTCACAAACGATCTATTGAGGCGACACCATGAACAATGAAGCTATTAAGGTACTTAAGGAGCTAGCCGAAAATACCGGTAAGCGTTCAAAAATCGGTATCATCAGGGAGTTGATGCCTCATATCGAGGAAACCATGAAGCAGGGTGTAACCTTGGCCGATATTCATGCCGCCCTGACGGAGAAAGCCGGGATTGATATTAAGTTCATGACCTTTATTGGTTCCTATAAGCGGATTAAAAAAGAAAGCGGTAAAAGCACTCAACAAAGATTAAAACCGTTAACGCCAGAAAAAGAAATTAAAAACGAACCTAGCCAAATTCAAGATAAGCCAAAAGGGTTTTTTATTAATAATTCGCCTAAGCTGGAAGATTTAGTCTAATGGCAAGAATAACCTTGCTTATGGGTTATTCAAAACTCGAAATTAAATAGTCGATAGCGAGAATTTTTAAGTGAAAAATATTATCTTTATTCGTCAGGGTGAACGGGGGAACAGATCGCCAAACGGGTTGAATGTTCGCGAAGTCTCAATGCGGCTCAAGGTTGGTAAGACAGCCTTATATGCCGCACTGCAATCCGCCAGTGCAGCCGATTCCTGACATGGAGCAAGCAACGACGAAACGCAAGCAAGGCAGCGCCTTCATCACGACCAGAAAGGGCTTTTGTTATCTCACGGTAAAAGTCGGCAGACGCAATTTCAACATCATGCGTATTCGCAAGTACACACTTGAGCCGCAGGACAAGCGTGACATGCGCAGGTTGTATCCTGACTATCTCTTTGACTGGAAGAAAATCAATCAGCAGCTAGCCGAAAAGAGGGAGGTATGCAGAGCCTATCGCTCCAATCGTCAAGCGCCCCGGAATACTGGGCGTACCTCAGACCCGTTCGTCATGGTGTCCTTTGACCCAAGGACACGCACAGTCTACGCATCCGATACAGGCAATTCATTAGCATTGCTTGACGCTATTTTACAAATTGAACGCACCAATAAGAAGTAGTAGCCCAACAGCCGATGAAGTCACCATGAACAAAGTGTCGGCGGCAATGTCGGCAACACTTTTTAGCCTATCCTCAACCCCTGCTTTAAGCAGTCTATTGCTTTTGCCTTTTCAGCTCAAAAAACGCCATTTCAAGCCCGTGACAGCGATTTATCCAATCTAGCTATACAAATCCCTATCCCAAGCAATAAAAACGCAAAGCAGGCCATTTTCGTGAGCTTTACAAATAAAGGTCATTTGTCACGCCGATTAAGCGATAAAAATAAGAAATAACAAATTAGTTTGTTTATTTGTTTATTACTTTGTTTGTTCGTTTATTTGTTAACAAATTAGTTTGTTTATTATTTTATTATGTGCTATACTGAACCCATCAACTTAAAGGAGAAATCCTCATGCAAACCACCACGCTACAAACCGGACGCCCTGCCGAATTTGCGCCGGAAGCCATTATTCAGGCCGGTCAAGAGTTGCGAGACGCTGGCCGCAATATCACAGGGTTTGCTTTACGCCAGAAAGTGGGTGGGGGTAATCCTGGTCGGCTTAAGCAGGTTTGGGATGAGCATCTGGCCAGCCAGTCTGTGACCAGAGCGGAACCGGTGGCGGAATTGCCTATTGAGGTGGCCGAGGAAGTGGCTATAGTCACTAAAACACTCACAGAACGTCTTTCCATGCTGGCCGTTGAATTGAACGACAAGGCGGTCAAAGCGGCAGAGCGCCGGGTAGGAGAAGTAGTCAGAGCTGCCGGCGATCAACGCGAACAGGCCGAACGTGAATTAGCGGATGCATCCAGCACGGTTGATGACTTGGAAACCAAATTGAATGAAGTTAGAGCCGAATCGGAAGAATTTGAAAAGCGCCTAGCCGATGCCCAGGCAACCAGTCAGGCCCAGGCCGTAGAATTGGCGCAATTGCGGGAACGTCTGGCGTTAACCGAACAGACTGCCAAGAGCGCCGGCGAACAACACGCCGTTGAACTGGAAAGAATCCGGACGGAACTGGCCGAGCAGAAAAAAACCGTTAAAACCTTAGCCGCTGAGCGAGACCAGGAACGCGCAGAATTGGCGACCGTAAAAGCTCAAGCCGCCGCTGCCGAAGAAACCCACCAAGAGCAGCGCAAGCGCACCGCTGAAGAAACTCATCGTATTGCCGAGCGGTTAACGAAAATCGAGGCCGACAGAGACAACGCACACAAACAAGCGGCCATAGCCCGCGAGGAAGCCGCTCAATTACGCGGACAACTTGAGGCCACGAAAGCTCAAACCGCCGAACTCATACAGGCGCTTAGCAGCCATCAGCCTGCGAAAACCACTGGAGCAAAGAAAACAACACCTAACTAAAAATCTCTTAGTCTTTAAAACCCGCCGGTTATTGGTCTAGTCGGTGGGTTTTCATGCCCGACAACTACGCACCAATGGTTGAGTAAGGACTTCAGCGAAAGCGCCCTGCCCTATTCCTTCCTGGCGTAAAACAAAAAGCTTTGATTGAAGGGAATTGCCTTGTCGGTGCTATCGAGTGATTAGAAATTGATGCCTTACTAAAAATATTAAAAAAGGTAAATCAACCGTTTATCTGGTATAATTGCCAAGGATGGCAATTACGGTAATTTGTTAGAATCGTTGATTTTGTGAATTTGCTCTCCATACATCTTCTGGTTTTTTTCTTAAAATTTTACCCGGCTAACTTTGCACTGGCTAAGCGATTTAGGCTAATGCCTTGTTCTGCGGCTTGCATGGCTAAGGTACGATGCACTTCTGGCGGGATACGGACTCTAAATTCACCGCTGTAGTGTTTTTCTGATAGCGGTTTTGGAATAACTTCACCATTGCTTTGCATATCTTTGATGACTTCGTCAACCAGTTGTCTGATACCGGTCAAGGCTTCTTCAGGTGTAGTAGCCAACCAGGACAAGGAAGGTAGTTCGACACACAGACCGACATGTTCATTATCTTCTGGAGACCAGGTAACTCGATAGGTGTAATGTTCAATGTTCATTTGGATTCCCCCTTTAACTTGTCGATGGCCAACAGTACATGTTTAACCTGATAAGCTCATTTTTTGGCTTAGTTGTAAGTTATCCACAGGCTATGGAATGGTTAAATAAAAGGATAAATATAAGGTTAAAAGGATAAGGGTAAAAAAAAGGTCTTTTTCTCTTTCTTAAACAAAGCCTTAAAAAATTGACTCGGAACCTATACCTACCGAAACACCATGACTCGGAACCTATACCTACCGCTTTTTGGCTGACCCGGAACCTATACCTACCGGAAAAATCACCACCCGGAACCTATACCTACCTATGCCGGAACCTATACCTACCGAAATACCATGACTCGGAACCTATACCTACCGCTTTTTCGAGGTTTAAATTATTAAAAATGGTTACTAAAAGACAACCCGGAACCTATACCTACCGGCACCCGGAACCTATACCTACCGAAAACGGCCTCGACCCGGAACCTATACCTACCGCTTTTTGGCCGGTGCGGCTAATTTGTCGTCACCAATTTTCTGTGTTTCAGCGAGCTGTTTTCTTTTGTTTGCCGCTTTCATTTCGGCGGTGAAATCGGCAGACGGGGTTAATGTGTAAATCACGTCCTCGATCTTGCCCCGTGTTCCGATAATGGGGTTTTTATCGACCTTCATTAGAACACCGACTGATTGAAGTTCGTCCCATGAGGAGTCCAACGCTGCTATAGCTTTCCGTCCAAGGCTATAGCCATTCAATAAGGCACTGTCGCGCTTAATGGTGCTGTAGCGCATTTCAAACGGGTTTAGAATACTGGCGAAGGTGAACTTCAGCGATAGTTGTTTATGCAGCCAGCGGGCAAGCTGTGTGCTATGGCTCATCATTTGGGCGTAGTTGTATTGCCTATATGTCAAGGAGTCGATTTCTTGGGTAACAAGCGGGTGAAACTGCACCATCCATTTAGCGTCTGGCTCGTCGGTTAGTTTGTTTCGGGAAACCGCCGACAAGCCGGAGAAATAGGCGCTTTTGGCAAAACCATTGCTTTTCCCCTCCCCCCGGATTTCAATGATACTGCCGGCGAGAATTTGCAGGCTTAAGACAATCTCTTGATAAGAGCGGGTATGGCCGCGTTTTTTTAATTCCTCGCGTAGTGTGTAAAGTGTAAACACCACGCCGCTGCGAAAGTTAGGCTTATCGAAAAAAGCGTTTTGCTGATCGGCGGCAATCTTCCGCAAGGCATCTTCGATCAGTTCTTCATTGGCCGAAGGGTAATAATCTTTGCTGACGCCGGATTTTTCATCAAGAATACGTGCAGCCTGAATGATGGTCTTCATGGCCGTGCCGCGATAGTTAAATTCGATCTGGTGTAAATCCAGAAAGCCCTTGGTCTTTCTGATTTTGTCCATTTGCTGCCTTGAAACCGTATAGCGCGGTACGCTGTCCCAGAGGTCGAAGGTATTGGAAAGCCTGTCGCGTTCAACTTCACCGTTGCATAAAAATGACCGGAAAAGGTCGAGCTGCTGCCCTTCAAAATCACTCTGTTTGGGAGGGACGACAAGATGTTCTTTGTTCAAGTCTTTTGCTTGAATCGCTTCGCCCCTTTCGCGCTGCGTCGGCGGGATTTTACTCGCTCCTTGTTTTTTTATATTCATATAATCCTATAGTTTTATACTTATAAAAAAATTAAATACTATATAAATATAGTTATATACAAATATATTCATTACATCATTCGCCGCCGGTGCGGTCGAAATAGGCGGTTTGTGGCACGTTGTATTTAGCGAAAAGGTCATTCAGGGCTTCGGCCAGAAGATCGTTCAGCTTCTTGCCGTCGTTGCGCGGATCGGCTTGCAGTTGAGCGAGTGAGCGCCGAACGATGCGGGGGAAGTGCGCCCCTATCAAGACGGTGGATTTTGAATCGACGGCTTCACGCACTTTTTTAGTCTTTTCTGGTTTAGTGGCCGCTGTTTCTTGAATAACCGGCTGCGCGGTTCCAGCCAGTTCTTTGAGTTGGGCCGCGCCTTTTTTAAGTGTGTTTGCCATTTTATATAGCCCTATCGTTATCTAGTATTTTATTAATATAGTCGTATAGGGCTTTAAGTTCAAGCGTTGCTTTATGCTTGGGTTCAAGCTCTGATGGGGTTTGGCCGACATTCATGCTGTCGCCGTAAATGCTACGGTGGTAAAGGACAATGGGCGCAACATCTAATCCTTCGTCGCGGACAAGTTCGGCGGTGTCTTCGTGGCGGGTTCCTTGTACCGGGGCGGCGTTAATGACGATCAACGAACGCGGATTATTGGCTTGCTGCAAAAGCCGTTTGATATTGGGCAAAGTCTCAATATCAAACATCTGGGGGCGAATTGGCACAATCGCCAGATCGGCATGAAGAGCGGCCTCAATGCTGGCTTCGGCGGATTTGCCGGGAGTGTCGATAATGACAAAATCGAATCCTTGCTCCGGTGTTGCCTGTAAAACATGCTTGAGGCGGGCGGGCATACAGGAAAGCACTTGCGGATTGTCGCCAGTGCGGCGGTCGCCCCAATTGGCGGCGGTGGTTTGTTGGTCAAGGTCGATGACAAGAACCTTGAACCCATGTTCCTTGGCAAGGACAGCAAGTGAAAGGGCGAGGGTGGTTTTACCGTTGCCGCCTTTTTGTCCGATGATGGCGAGTTTTTTCATTACATATATTCCTATAGTCCTATATTTTTATAGGACGAGATGGCTATAAACAGATACTAATTTATAGCTATAGGAATATAGTGTCAAGTTAAGGGCGTGGAGGATGGATTTGATTTGTCGGATGCCGGTAACCTTTACAGCGACAAACGGCTATATCAATTTATTAATATAGGAATATAGGAATTTATTTATATACACGACTCACGATTGTAAGCCACAGCTACCAAGGGTTACAAAGAGGGGCGGAACAAACCGTGCTTTTGTCTAATTAACCCCAAGATGGCGGTTTTGGCAGCTATGTGGTAACTACATCTAGATCACCGCACCCGAAAGGCGAATCAGAAAACCCTTGACAATTATAACCTCCTGGTTATAATTATACTCACCTAATAGGACGGGAGATTTATGGGCGTTGAAGTTGAATATACTGACGAATTTGAAGTTTGGTGGGAAGAACTAGACGAATCTGAACGGGAGTCTGTAGCAGCGGTAGTTGATTTGCTTGAAGAGCATGGCCCGCATTTAAGCTTTCCTCATAGCTCAAAAATTAAAGGTTCAAACCATGGGAATATGCGAGAGTTACGTATTCAGCATTGTGGCGATCCTTACCGAGTGTTGTATGCCTTCAATCCGTTAAGGAATGCTATTTTGCTAATAGGCGGAAATAAGAAAGGTGATGACGATTGGTATGCTAGCAATATACCGGTAGCTGATCGCCTGTATGACGAGCATTTAAAAGAGTTAGAATCAGAAAAGAATAAATCCACATTCAAATGATCAAAATAAAAATTTTTATTGTTATATGCTTAGAGTATATCAATAAACATTGAAAATATATTATTAATAATTAATTATAGAGATTAACTAAATTATGGCTAAAAAATTCTCCGAACTAAGGGATAGAATGTCTCCAGAATCGCGAGCAAGAGCTAACGCCAAAGCGCAACAATTACGCGCAGAATATCCTCTTTATGAACTACGCCGTGCTCGCGGACTTTCACAAGAATGTATTGCCAAAACATTAAACGTCAGCCAGGCCAATGTCTCAAAAATTGAGAAACGCACCGATTTGTATATTAGCACGCTTAGGTCGCATATCCGAGCAATGGGAGGTGAACTAGAGATCAAAGCGAAATTTTCAGACGGTGAAGTATTGATTAACGGTTTTACTGATGCGGAAGTGCTTCTTGTGGACTAAGATGGCTTTGTTATGTCTTCGAGCATAAGAAATTTGGGGAGGATGATCGTATTGATCAAGGTTCGTGAACAAGAAATGTTGATACAGGCCGATCTATATATATAGGACAGGAAAAACAGGAATCCACTAAAGAAAAAGGAAATTTTCTGTTATGCTTTTAGTTCCGATAACGGTAATTCCCGGAACTAAAAACCACCGCACATGACCGATCTGATGCCCCTCCAAAACACCGACCTGGCACAGCGCGTTCTGGCCGAAACCGCCCAGCACTACATCGACCAGAGCCTGAGCTTCGCCACCCGCAAAGCCTACGCCAGCGATTTTAAAATTTTTACGGCCTGGTGCGCCGCTCATGCGCTGATCGCGTTGCCGGCAGCGCAGGAAACGGTGGCCTTGTTCCTGGCCAGTCAGGCCCATGCCGGCAGCGCCGCCTCGACGCTGACCCGGCGGCTCGCCGCTATTAAGTGCGCCCACGAGGCCCAAGGCCACGCGACGCCGACCGCGCACAAAGGCGTGACGGCGGCGCTGAAAGGCATCCGCCGGGCGAAAGGCGTCGCCCCGGCCAAGAAAAAAGCCGCCACCGCCGATATCGTCAAGGAAATGGTGCGCCGCTGCCCCCACACGCTGGTCGGCCAGCGCGACCGGGCGCTGTTGCTGCTGGGGTTTGCCGGCGCGTTTCGCCGTTCGGAACTGGTGGCGCTGACGATCGCCGACCTGGCGTTCGTGGACGATGGCCTACGGATCACTATCATAAAATCCAAGACCGACCAGGAAGGGGCCGGGCAGATCATCGCCATCCCCCACGGCAGTGTGTGGTTCTGCCCGGTGAAGGCGTTAAAAAATTGGCTGGCCGTAGCCGGCATCGAGGCGGGGGCGGTGTTCCGGGCGGTGGGGAAGGGCGGGCGGATCGGCAGCGCCGCCTTGTCCGATAAAAGCGTGGCCAATCGGGTGAAATACTATGCCGGTCAGGTCGGCCTGGAGGCCGCCGACTTCGCCGCCCACAGTTTACGGGCCGGGTTCGTGACCAGCGCCGCCGAAGCTGGGGCCTCGATCTTCAAGATGGCCGAGGTCAGCCGCCACCGCTCCACCGACGTACTGGCCGGTTATGTGCGTTCGGCTAATCTGTTTAAAGATCATGCCGGGGCGGATTTACTATGATGGGCTTAATTAAAATCCAACGGTACGAAAACGTACGTTAGCGACTATAATTGGGTGACCGTAAGGATGACAATAGCGGAAAACTCATGTGATTTACGCATTTATCATGCAAAATTATCATGTTTAGCCTGTCGGAAAACAGATGTTTTCCGATGGTTTAAATAAAATACCACTATTGCCGCTCAAATCGCCATCAATAATGTACGAAAAACAGTGTCACTATGGTAGGTCATACGGAAACTACGGGTTATGGGTTTTTCGCGCATGATTTTGTTTACTATTGTCAAAAATCGCACGAATCCTTACGGTCACCCGACAACCTGCACTATCTTCCGATCAACAACACACCAGCGAACCCTTAAAAAAGGCGAGAGTCCCATAGGTTGCCAAGCTACTTAATGTTTATAATAGCCAGAAAGATTAATTTTTT
>Ga0181528_10002450_pt1 | contig 11401 bp, 10 predicted proteins | sample PEATcosm2014_Bin_47_FD_119742 | JGI IMG/M metagenome (GOLD analysis project Ga0181528, IMG submission 119742) | Peatland microbial communities from MTU Mesocosm Facility, Houghton, MI, USA - PEATcosm2014_Bin10_10_metaG | ecosystem: Environmental > Terrestrial > Soil > Wetlands > Peat | place... | reverse complement strand
CGCGCCCGGCGCGGCCTTCGCAGCCCTGACCGCCTTGCGCGAGTGGGCGGCGCGGGAGATGCCCGCCGAAGCAGTGGATCTGTCCGAAGGGGTGCGGCTGGAATGGCCGGGCGAAGCCTGGGTCCACGTGCGCAGCAGCCTCACCGAACCCATTCTGCGCCTCATCGGGGAGGGCGTGGACGAAGAGGCCCTGCGGGCGCGGATGGCGCTGGTGCGCGGGGTGATCTAGCCCGCCTTCTCGTAGGGGCGCACGGCGTGCGCCGCTACGAGATGCGTCTTCACGACGGGCTGTAGCTCAGCGCCGCCACCACCTCGGGATGCCACGGCAGGTCGCAGCCGCGCCTCACAGGATCCGGCAAGGGTTCCACGGGCGGCTGCATCTCGGCGCTCTTGGCGTTGTAGACGAGGTGCGCCAGCGGCTCGAGGCCCAGGACGTCCTCGGCGGCGTAGCGCAGCAAGGTGGGCAGGGCGCGCGCGTCGCCGCGCTGGTGGGCGTGCCACAGCTTGACCGCCATGTAGCCGTCCACGGCCAGCAGTTCACTGTCGCGGCCCAGCCCGGTGGCTTGCTCGATACCCTTCAGTCCGCCGCGATAGCCGAGGGAATGGAGGGGATGACGCAGGTCGAGATGCACCGGCGGCAGGTGCAGGTGGGGCCAGGTGTGCTTGAGGAAGGGCACGTCGAATCCGGCGCCGTTGTAGGTCACCAACAGGTCGAAATCGCCCAGAAAGAAGGGGAAGTCGGCCAGGTTGTCGTCGCGCACGAACAGCGTCACGTCCTGGCCGTCGTAACAGCTCACCACCGTGACGACGTCGTATTCGCGGCCCAGCCCGGTGGTTTCGATGTCGAGGTAGAGGCAGCGCCGGCGAAGGACGCCGTACCAGCGCCAGGCTTCCGAGCCGCTGGTGACGGGGGCGAAATAGGCGAAGTCGCGCGCTTCCCACGCTGCCAGCGAGGCGGCGGCATGGGGTGCCAGCCGGCCCACGCGCGGCACTACCACATCGCTGGCGGCGGCCGCCTCCCACGTCGTCAGCCCGGACGACCATAGCGCGCGCTCGATGCCACCGCCGATGCCGTGGACGTGGCGGAAGGTGCGGCGGATCAATGGGTTTCCGGCGCGTCCGCGACGGGCGGCCCCGCGGCGGCGGGCGGCGCCGCGGCGGCGGGCGGCTCGTCCGGGTCGGCCCACACGACGCGGTTGCGGCCGGCCTTCTTGGCCTGATAGAGGGCGCGGTCGGCGGACTCGCACACCTCGGCCAGGGTGCGGGTGTGGTGCGGCTCCATGACGGTGAGGCCGACAGAGACGGTCACGACCTCGCCCGGCCCGCGGCCGGGATGGGGGATGCCGAGCGCCTCGACAGCGCCCCTCATGCGTTCCAGGGCGATGCCGCCGCGATCCAGGGTCTGCTCGGGCAGCACGACGAGAAACTCCTCACCGCCGTAGCGATAGACTTCGTCGCCGGTGCGCGCCTGGTTGCGCAGGGTCTGGGCCACGGCGCGCAGGGCTTCGTCGCCGGCTCCGTGGCCGAGGCTGTCGTTGTAGAGCTTGAAGAAATCGATGTCCACCAGCGCCATGCAGTAGCTGTGGCCGTAGCGGCTCATGCGCGAGTGGATGGACTCCAGATCCTCCTCCATGCGCAGACGGTTGCTGACACCGGTGAGCTTGTCCACGCGGCCGGTCTCGTAGAGCATGCGGTTGAGCCGCTCCAGCTCGCGGCGCTGGGCGAGCATCTCGCGGTGCAGGCCGAGGATGCGTTCGGCGACCAGCAGTCGCGCCTGCAGGGCGTTGCGGTCGAGCGGTTTGGTGAGGTAATCATCGGCCCCGGCGCGCATGCCTTCCAGGAAGCTCTCGCGCGCCGACAACGCGGTGAGCACGATGATGAAGGTGTATTCGGCGGCTTGCTGGGCGCGGACTCGGCGCACCAGCTCCAAGCCGTCCATCTCCGGCATCATCCAGTCGGTGACCAGGACATCGAAAGTGCTGTCCTGACAGACCGACCAGGCTTCAGCGCCATCGCACGTCACGACCACCTCGTGTCCGTGCTGCAGCAGGCTGCGCTGCAGCAGGATGCGCGAGATGTTGTCGTCCTCGGCGATCAGCACTCTCATGGGCGCCCACCAACCTCCGCGTTCAGCCCGCGAACTTCTCCCAGTGTACGACATCCTCCAAGGCGCGCTTGTCCGGCGCGGGCGGCATTTCGCCGTAGCCCAGCGAGAGGACGCACACCAACTGGCGATCCTCGGGCACGCCCAGATCGGCCCGCATCTGAGGCATGTAGGCCTTGTCGAGCAGATGGAACCAGCACGAGCCCAGGCCGTGGGCGCGCGCCGCCACCATCAAAACCGTCGCCGCGCAGGCCGCGTCCTCCAGAAACGTGCCCACTTTGCGGCACGCCACCACCACCAGCACCGGCGCCTCGGCCAGGAACGGCGCCGTGCCGCACTGCTCGGAGATGTCCTCGCGGCCCGCCTTGTCCGTGATGACCACGAAGTCCCACGGCTGCAAATTCATGGCCGACGGGGCGAGGCGGGCGCAGTCGAGGATCTCCTCCAGCACCTCCCGCGCCACCGGCTTCAGTGAATAAGCGCGTACGCTGCGGCGGCTGCGCAGCGCTTCGATTGCATCCATCGTCGCGTTGGGCTCCCATCACACCCGGCGCGTTGTTCGACGCGCGGCGCGCGCACCCTTCCCGCGGGGCACGCCAACAGCTAAACTTACCGCAACCACGGGGTTTCGACATGGCCCGCCGCGCGTGGCTCGCGATCCTGATCGTCCTCGCCCACCGTGCCGCGGCTGCGCCGCAGCCGGCGTTGTGGCCCGCCGTCGGGCTCTACGCCTTCGACGGCGCGCCTGTGGGCGACGGCTGGCCGCACTGGGGGCGTCTCCTGGGCTCCGCCTCCCCGGCGCTCACCCTTTCGGTGGTCGAGGTCAAGCGGCATCATTTCGGCCGCCTGCGCTACCGCGAGGCGCGCGGCCAAGCCATGCTGGTGATGCCCGACAACCAACCCGTGGGGCGGCCCATGTGGCTGGCGCTCAAGGTGAAGGGCGACGGCGGCGGCAACCTGCTCAGCGTGACCCTGGTCGACGCCGGCGGCGCCTGGCTGACCACGCCCGGGGTGCGCGTCACGTGGCGCGACTGGCGCGACGTGCGCCTCGACCTGACCACCTTCGCTTTCCGCAGCCGCGGCGACGAGGACGAACGCGCCCAGGCGCCGCTCCGCCTGCTCAGCCTCAACCTCGATTTCATCGGCAACCCGGACGGGGAGCTTGAGTGCTCCGACCTGCAGCTCATCCAATCGGCCTACGCCCAGTTCGACTACCTCGGGTTCGCCCTCGACGCGCCCGCCGGCAGCCACGTGCTGCGGCCCGAGGATCGGCCGCCGGCCCTGGTGGTCGTCAATCGCGGCGCAGGCACGCAGGAACTCGACCTCAAAGGCAGACTCGGCGACGAGCCGCTGGCCGCCCACCTCGTGGCGCCGCCCGGCGGCGAGGCGCGGCTCCCTTTGCCCGTGCGCGCGCCGGGGCCGCAACGGCTGGAAGCCGCCGTCAAGGGCGCCGACGGCCGGCTCGATCTGCGGCTGCCCTTCGCCGTACTGCCGCCGGCGGCGGCGCCGGGGGTGGTCGACCCTTTCCGCGGACTCGGCGAGTACAGCCTTGACGACCTTCTCAACGGGCAGTTCGCCCGCGACCTGCCGGACCTGCGCGCCGCCGGCGCCGGCTGGACGCTGCTGCGCCTGGACCGCGCCTTCGACGACGAGGCGCTCAACGCCGGCCAGTGGCGCCGCATCAGCGACCTCCTCACGGCCGCCGCCGCCCAGGACCTGCGCGTCGTGGCAGCCGTACCGGCGGCGGCCTTCAACGGCCTGCCCGACGAGCCGCCGGTGTTGGCCCGCCAGGCCGTCGAGCAGTTGGGCTCGCAACTCGACTGCTGGCGGCTGCTGCCCGGGGCCGGCGGCGCTGCCGGCGACTATCCGGCGGCGCTCGACGCGGCGCGCGCCTCGCTCGCGACAGGCCGCGCCCTGACCCTTCTGGGCGACGTCGGCGCCGCGCCGCGCGATGCCCTGGAGGCGCGCTGCGACGGCCTGTTCGTGCCGCTGACGGCGCCCTCGGCGCCGCCCACCGGCGGACCCTTCCCGTTCGCCGTGCGCGCCCTCAACGGCCAGGTTGGGGCCTTGGAGGTACACGCCGCGTGGCTGATGGGCGATCCCTGGCCGCTGGCCGAGCTGACCGGGCTGCGCGACCCCGTGGCGGCCACGGCGGTGAGCGTCATCTGCGCGCGCGCCGTGCCGCGCGCCGAGGCCGCCGGCTGGGGCCACCTGCGCGGCGATGACACCCGCCTCCTGCCCTCCACGCCCGGCTATCGTGACACTTTCCTGGCCTGGGCCGTGGCGGCGCGCCTCCTGGCGGGCCTCGACGTGCAGGACTGCACGCGTTCCGCGACCGGACTCTGCGAGGTGCGTTTCACCGGACCCACTCCGCTGCGCGCCGTGTGGTCGGAAGGCGGGCCGCGGCCCTGCGACACGCCGCCCGGCGCCGTGCTTTATGATGTCCTGGGGCGGCGAATTCACCCACCCGTGACCGTGGACCAGGCGCCGGTGTACATCCTGGCCGGCCAGAGGAGATGAGCGATGCAACTTCGATGGCGGACTCTGGGCTGCGCTCTGTTGCTGGCCCTCCTGGCCGGTTGCGGCAATGAGCAGAAGGCGGACATGTACCTGGTCTTCGACACCATGGGCCAGCATCCCGAGGTGAACAAAGCCTCCGAACGGTGGCTGCTGGCCGAGACCCTGGCTGCCATGCGACTCGACGCGGCGCAGGCCAAGGCCTTGCTGGCGTGGGCCGAGAGCGACGGCGCCAAGACGCGCGGCGACCTCGACGCGGCCGCCGCCAAGGCCGGCAAGCAGGCTGCCGACACGCGCCTGGCGGCCGACGAGCTGCTCACCACCGGCGCCGGGACCTTCGCCGAGCGCAATGAGATCGCGCTGCGTCACAACCTCGATCCCGCCGATCCCATGAAGCTCAACGACCAGATCGCCCCCGGCGGCAAGCCCGGCCAGGACGACCTGGTGTCGCCCGAGGCCCTCAAACGCCTGCGGCCGGCCGTCGCGGCGCTGAGCGAGGAGCAACGCTGCATCGCCGTGGGCGGCTGGCTCGACGCCCTGCGCGCCGTGGCGGAGCTGCAGATGGCAACCTCGGCCACGGCTGTCGCCCGCCGGGCCGCTGTCGTGGACAAGATGCAGAACCTCTGGGTCGAGCCGGTCCAATTGGAGCCGGTCGACAACAAGAAACTCCAAGCCGCCGTGGCCAGGATCGACATCGGCCGCGCCCAGCCGGCGGCGCCCGAGGCGGTGTTGCGCCAGTTGATGAGCGCCGCGCCGGCCAAGCCCGCCGCCGAACAGATCGAAGCCGCCGGCAAGGCCCTCGGTGCACTGCTGGCCCTCGACTGCGCGCCCGAGCTGCTGAATGCCATTCGCTGATCGAAGGAGCCACGCCGCCCCAGGCCGTGGTGTATCATTTTCTCGAGCGGCGGCCTCGCCCGCCCGCGAGAGGAGATGAGCCATGCCACGGCACGCTCGGTGGCTAACCCTCGGAGGCGCCCTCCTGCTGGCTCTCCTGGCCGGTTGCGGCAATGAGCAGAAGGGGGAGCTGTACCTGGCCCTGGACGCGGCGACCCAGCATCCCGAGGTCAGCGAGGCCTCGGCGCGCTGGCTGCTGGCCGAGACGCTGGCCGCCATGCAGCTCACCGTGCCGCAGGCCAAGGCCCTGAAGGACTGGGCCGAGACCGACGGCGCCAAGGTGCGCGGCGATCTCGATGAGTCCCTGGCCAAGGCCGGCCATCAGGCCGCCGAGACGCGCCAGGCGGCCGACGAAGTGCTCGGGGCCGACGCCGGCACGTATGCCGAGCGCGCCGACATCGCGCGCCGCCATCATCTCAATCCCAAAGACCCCATGCTCTTCAACGAGGACCTCACGCCCGGCGGCAAGCCCAAGACCGAGTTGCTGTCGGCCGAGGCGCTGATTCACATGAGGCCCATCGTCGAGACCTTGAGCGAGGAGCAGCGCTGCATCGCCGGCGGCGGCTGGCTCGACGCCCTGCGCGCCGTGGCCGAGCTGCAGACAGCCACCGACGCCGCCGCCAAGCCGCAACGCGCCGAGCTCGTCAACAAAATGAAGGGCATCTGGATCATGCCCCAGTTCATGATGCCCGACGACGACAAGAAGCTCCGCGCCGCCGTCGACAAGATCGACGCCGGCTTGACGCAACCCTCCGCCCCCGAGGCGGCGCTGCGCCAGTTGACGAGCGTCATGCCGCCCATGGCCAAGGCGGTGCAGATCGAGGTCGCCGCCAAGGCCCTCGGCGCCCTCCTCAGCCTCGATATCGCCCCGGACATACTGAAAGCCATCCGCTGACCATCATCCGCAGATGACGCAGATAAGCGTAGATGACGACAAGGACGTACCGTCTTCTGACTATCAGTTATCTGCGCTCATCTGCGTCATCTGCGGATGTCCAGCCGGAATCATATCCCCATGAAGGCGGCGATGCGGCCCACGGCCTGGCCGATGGTGCGTTCGCGCACCGCCAGGGTGAGGCGGATGAGCTGGCTGGCGCCCTCGCCGAACAGCGTGCCCGGCGCCACCTTCACCGACTGCGCGGCCAGCAACTCGGCGACGAAGGCGTCGGCGTCGGGGTAGCCGGCGCTGCTGATGTCCACCACCATGAAGTAGCCGCCCATGGGCTGCACCGGCAGCACCTCGGCCGGCAGGTTGGCCGCCACGATGTCGCGATGCAGTTGGTAGGCCTCGATCATGGAGGTGATGGCGGTGCGGTCCATGGTCAGGGCGGCCAGCCCGGCGGCCAGCGCCAGGGCGCTCGGCCCGCCGTAGGTGGCCGCCTGCACCCTCCCGATGACGTCCGCGATGGGCGGCGCGGCCACGGCGTAGCCCAAGCGCAGCCCGGCCAGGGCGTGGGTGCGGGCGAAGGAGTAGACGGTGATGACGCGCCCTTCGGTGTCGAACCGCGCCGGGCCGAGCGCCGGGCCGGGATGGAAGCGCACCATGTCGCTGGCTTCGTCGGACAGCACATAGAGGTCGTGCTCGCGGGCGAAATCCACCACGCTCTGGAGCTGGTCGGCGCCGAGCACGGCGCCCGTGGGATTCTGGGGATTGGCCACCACCAGCACTTTGGTGTCGTGCTCCACCAGCGCCTCGAGATCCTCGTAGTCGGGCACGCCGTCGAGACCAACGCGATACGGCACGGGCTGCGCGCCCCACGCCGCGGCGAGGCGCGCGAAGCCCTGCCAGCCAGGTGTCGGAACCAGCACCTCGTCGCCGGGATCGCACAGCGCGCCGAGGGCGTAGGACAGCGACACGCCGCCGCCGCCGGTGAGCACGATGCTGTCCTCACCCACCTCCAGATCGTTGACGCCGTTCAGCTTGTGCTGCACGGCGTGCAGCAGGAAACGCCCACCGCCGGTGTTGTGGCGGCCCAGATCGGTGCTGCGCGCCGCCCACACGATGGCATCGGCCACGGGTCCGGGCACGGTGAACAGCGAGTAATCGTTGGAGATGTCCAGCAAGGACTCGAGCGGTGGCGAGGGCAGACCGCCGGGGGCCAGCAGTGAGCGTGTCCGAGACAGCGGTTTCATGCCTTCGCCTTTCCCTCCCACCTTGCCGGCGGCGTCCACTTCGCCCCGCGCGCCGTGCTTCCTCTCGCTTCAGTTATGGCGGCTGCGCATGCCGACGTTCAGCACCAGGCCGATGAGCGCCAGCGAGGTGATGAGGTTGCTACCGCCATAGCTGAAGAACGGCAGCGGCACCCCCGTGATGGGCAGCAGGCCGACCGCCATGCCGACGTTGAGGACGGTGTTGAAGACCAGAATGGCGCCGCTGCCGATGACCAGTTGGCGGCCGAAGGGATCGTCGGCCAGCGCGGCGATGCCCCACAGGCGCCAGAACAGCCCGGCATACAGCAGCAGCAGCACGGCGCCGCCCAACAGGCCCCACTCCTCGCACAGCACGGCGAAGATGAAGTCGGTGCGGCTCTCGGGCAGGAAGTGCAGATGGGTCTGCGTGCCCAGCAGCCAGCCCTTGCCGCTGGTGCCGCCGGATCCCACGGCGATGAGCGCCTGGCGCAGGTGATAGCCGATGCCGCGCGGATCGACGTCGGGATTGAAGAGCACCGTGATGCGGGCCTTCTGGTAGTCCTTGAGCAGGCCGAAATGCCACATGAGAGCGAACAGCGCCAGCGCTGCCAGGATGATCAGCAGCAACTGCCACCAGCGCGCCCCGGCCCACGCCACCATCACGAACCACGCCGCGGCGAAGCCCAGCACCAGGCCGAGGTCCGGCTGCAGCAGCGTGAGCACCGCCGGCACGGCCAGCAGGCCCAGGCTGCGAAGGAAATCGGAGCCCGTCAGCCCGCCCTCACCTCCCTGTCCGAACAGGCGCGCCAACGCCACCAGCAACGCCAGCTTGGCCGGCTCGGCCGGCTCGATGGCCACGCCGCCGAGGCGAAACCAGGCGCGCGAGCCATTGACCTCGCGCCCCACCAGCAACACCGCCAACAGGCCCAGCACGGCGGCCAGGTAGAGCCAGAACCAGGCATCCGCCAGATGGCGGTAATCGAAGCCGCGCACGAACAGCAGGGCCATCAGGCCGAGGGCCAGCCAAACCAACTGGCGTGAGACGTAGAGCCAGCCTTGGGCATTCGACAGGCCCGCGGCGGGCGCGGCGTCGACGATGATGCTGGCGCTGTACAGGACGGGCAGCCCGATCAGCAGGATGGCCGCCAGGAAGGCCAGCAGAGGCCAATCACAGCGCCGCCAATCCTCGGCCGACCAGGCGCGGGCCACGGGCGAGCGCTACCTCACCTGCACGTCGAGGTCGGCGAAATGCACGACGCCGTCGGCATCCTTGGTGACCTGGTTGACGCGCACCGTGACATGGTGGCCGCCGCGGCGCGAGGGCAGGGTGAGGACCGTGCCGGGTTCCAGCTCGTTGCCCTCCACGGCCCGCGGGCCGAAGCGGTCGGCGAGCCCCATGGCATAGTTGCGGATGCCGCCGCCCAGGTACAGCCGGCGCGGCGCACCGCTCGGCGAGCCCGGCGGCGCGGAGACGACGGCGCCGAAATAAACGGAGCGGCCGTCCTGAAGATGCTGTTCGAGCGTCGCGCCCTGGCCCATGGTGACGACCATGTGGCTCTCAGCCAGCACATCGGTTCCCGCGGGCAGCGGAAGCGTCACCTTTGGCGCCGCCGGAGACGCGGGCTGCGGCGCGGGAGTGGCTGCCGGCGTCGGCGCGGGCGTCGCTTTCGGCGCGGGCTGCGGCGCCGCAGCCGGTGCGGCCGTCGCCGCGGTCGGGCGAGGCGGCAGGGGACGGTGAGCAGGCGCGGCCACGGGCGCGGGCGCCCCGGTCTCGGCAGGCTTCTTCTCGCCCCCAGCCTTGGCCGCGTCGGCCTTGGCCGCATCGGCCTTGGCCGCGTCGGCCTTGGCATTGGCCGGTGCCGCCGCCGGCTGGCCGATTCGGGTCACGGCGATCTGCTGCAGGCTCTTGGGCAGCGGCTCCTTGGGCGGCTTCATGGCGAAGACGCCGAGGCCAACCGCCAAGCCGGCCATGGACACCAACAAGGGCCGCAGCCCGATGCCGGCCACGCGGCCCGCCACCATGGGGCCCAGCACCGGTATGCAGAAGGTCAGCACCAACGGCACCAGCCGCCCCGCGCCGGACAGATCGGGCCGGTTGTTGGTCAGCGCGCGCATGACGACGACGGCCGTCACGGCCTGGAAGGCGACGATGATGATCCCCGCCAGCTCTAATCCCTGCTGTGCCTGCGGCCCCATGTTCGGCTTCTCCCCCGGCCGGCTTGCCTAGCCGCGACCCGCGCCGCGGCGGCGCTGGGCCAGGCTGTCGATGAACCGGCCGAACAGGTAATTCGCATCGTGGGGGCCCGGACTGGCTTCCGGATGGTACTGCACGCTGAACACCGGCAGCCGCTCGTGCCTCATGCCCTCCACGGTTCCGTCGTTGAGATTGTGATGCGTGATCACCATGCCGGTGCCCTCAAGCGAGTCCGGCGCCACGGCGAACCCGTGATTCTGGCTGGTGATCTCCACATGACCGGTCTCTTCGTCCATCACCGGCTGGTTTCCTCCCCGGTGACCGAACTTCAGCTTGAAGGTCGACCCGCCCACGGCTTGGGCCAGCATCTGATGACCCAGGCAGATGCCGAACAACGGCAGTTCCGCCGCCATCAGCCCCCGCACCGTGTCGTGCACGTACGTCAGCACCTCGGGATCGCCCGGCCCGTTGCTGAGGTAGACGCCGTCGGGCCGCAGGGCCAGGATGTCGGCGGCGCTGGTATCGGCCGGCACCACCGTCACGCGGCACCCGCGGGCCGCCAGCTCGCGCAAGCTGTTGAACTTCACACCGCAATCGAGGCACACCACGTGGTAGAGCGCCGCCCCGTCCTGCGGCGGAGGCGGCGAGTCGAACAGCGACAACTGCCCGTCGGCGGAGTCCAGGGCCGGCGCCGTGGTGTCGCCGCTCCACACGTAGGCTTCCGGCGTGGTCACCTCGCGCACCAGATCCACGCCCACGTAACGCGGCGCGGCCTCCAGCTTGGCGCGCAGGCTGTCGGGATCGTTGTCGACCGTCGACAGGATGCCCATCATGGCCCCCACCACGCGCAGGCGGCGGGTCAGGGCGCGAGTATCGAGCCCTTCCATAGCCACCACGCCGTGCTCGCGGAGATAATCGGGCAGGCTCTGCTCGGCGCGGAAATTGGACGCGACGGCGGCCACTTCCTTGACCAGAAAGGCCGCCACGCGCGGCCCGAGGCTCTCGCGATCGGCGCTGTTGACCCCATAATTGCCGATCAGGGGATAGGTCATGGCGACCATCTGGCCGCGGTAGGAGGGATCCGTGAGGATCTCCTGATAGCCGGTCATGGAGGTGTTGAAGACGACCTCGCCGACGCGCTCGCCGCTCGCACCGAAGCTGCGCCCGCGATAGGCCGTGCCGTCTTCCAGCAGTAGCGTGGCGTCTGCAGTCATTGGGAGCGATTGTAGTGGCGCGGGGGCGTGTGGTCAATGTGGGAGCACGGCACGCTCCGGGCTGACACAAGTTCGGTGGGCGGCTTGGCGCCGCCCAAGGGAGCGGGCGTCTCGCCGAGACGACCGGGCCGCGAAGCGGCCTTCGCCCCGCCGGACGGCGGCGCCTTCGGCCTCGGCGAGGCCGAAGCTCCCCATGCCGCGCCGGCTTCGGCCGGCTGACAGCGAACTTGAAACAGCCCTGACGGCACGCTCACGGCCGCCGCACGATGCCCTGCGTCTCCTCGGCGGCGCGTTCCAGGTTGAGGGCCAGGAGGCGCGTAAGCAGCTCCTCGTCGCCGATGTCGGCGG
>Ga0181528_10002447_pt1 | contig 11404 bp, 12 predicted proteins | sample PEATcosm2014_Bin_47_FD_119742 | JGI IMG/M metagenome (GOLD analysis project Ga0181528, IMG submission 119742) | Peatland microbial communities from MTU Mesocosm Facility, Houghton, MI, USA - PEATcosm2014_Bin10_10_metaG | ecosystem: Environmental > Terrestrial > Soil > Wetlands > Peat | place... | reverse complement strand
CTTGCAACGACGCGCGACGGTCTCGATCGCGTATCGCAAAGGACGGCTGCTCTTCCCAAGCTCAAGGTAGTGCTGATTGTCGACCGGACGCCCGGTACGCTGCGCGATCTGTACACCGCGACGGCCGGCAGTTATCTCGCCGAGTTAGTGGCGATCGCTGGAGGCAGGGTCGCCGTTCCCCCCGATAAGTTGGGTTATGCCAAGCTGAGTAAGGAGGATCTGCTGGCCGCCGACCCCGATGTGATTCTGGATTTCACGCATGGCGCGGTGGGACCGTTTGCGGGTAATCCGATGGAAGCATGGAAAGAGATGCCGGAATTACGGGCGGTGCGGACGCATCGCGTCAACGCCGTGAATGAGGATTACGTGCCTCACGCATCGCAGCGAATGGTGCAGACGGCGGAACTGTTTGCGCGCCTGATTCATCCGGAGGCTAAGTGACGGCGGTCATGGAGGCGCGGCATGTCGAGTACACTTACCCCGGCGGTGCGCGGGCGATCGGCAACGTCAGCCTTTCGGTGCAGCACGCGTCCCTGACAGCGCTGATTGGGTCGAACGGATCGGGCAAATCCACTCTGATTCGTCTGCTGGCCGGTCTGCTGCGTCCGGGCGCCGGCCAGATCCTGCTCGATGGGGTTGCCCTGGAGGCTTGGCAGCCGCGGTTGCGCGCGCGCGAGATCGCATACATGCCGCAGGCGACGATGACGGTCTTTCCCTTTCGCGCCATCGACGTCGTGCTTAGCGGAAGAACGCCGCATGCGCCGCGATTCGGGTTCGAGAGTGAGCGCGATCGTGCCATCGCCATAGAGTCTTTGGAAGCCGCCGGAGCGGCCCATCTGGCGGAGCGGAGTGTGACCGCGCTTTCCGGCGGCGAGAAGCAGATGGTGATCCTGGCTCGGGCACTGGCGCAGCAGCCGCGTGTGCTGCTGCTGGATGAACCCGCCGCGGCGCTCGATTTGAAGCATCGCGCCGAGTTGATGCGGACCCTCGCACGGCTGCGCGATACGCGCGGACTGAGTGTGGTGATGATCACGCACGATCTGCAACTGACCGGTTCGCTGTTCGACCGCATCGTGGCGCTGCGGTGCGGACAAGTGGCGGCGCAAGGCCGGTCCGAGGAGATTCTGCAAAGCGCGCTGCTGGCGGAAATCTACGACGATCCGAAAGTGCGCACCGAGCGAATTGGCGATCAGACGATGGTGTGGATCGATAAATGAAGGCGACGCTGATCAAGGCGATGGTGATCCTGACGGCGGTCCTGGCCGTGTCGGCGGCGGTGGCGCTGATGGTGGGCAGCCAGAAAATCGATTTTGCCCGCTTGCTCTCGGACCCTTTTTCGCGCACTCTGTTTTTTCGGCTGCGATTGCCGCGCGTGCTGATGGGGCTTACCATTGGGGCTTCGCTGGCCGTCACGGGCGCGTCTTTGCAGGCACTGTTCCGCAATCCGCTGGCCGATCCGTACACGCTGGGAATCTCGGGCGGGGGCGCGTTAGGGGCGAGCGTGGCGATCGCGCTGGGGTGGGGCGCGCGCGTGGCGGGAGTCCCGCTGGTGTTCCTGGCGTCGTTCGCGGGGGCGATCCTGGCAGCCACGCTGGTGAGAACCATTGCGCGCACCGGCGCGGTGATTCTGCCGGGCGCGCTGCTGCTTTCGGGAGTGGTGGTGAATCTGATATCCCTGGCCGCCGTGCTGACCATACAGTATGTGGCCGACCCTAATAGCTCGCTCGAGATTCTTCGCTGGATGGTCGGCAGCCTGGATGTGATCGGGATGGCGCCCGTCGGGTATATGCTGGTGCTGCTGGTCCCATCGTGGCTGGCGCTGCTGGCGCTGTCGCGGCAGCTGAACTTGCTGGCGATTGACGAAGACACGGCGGCGACGCTGGGCGTCAATGTGCGGCGCGTCGAGATGGTGGTCCACACGCTCTGTTCGTTGATCGTGGGAGTGACGGTGGCCATGGGAGGGTCGATCGGATTCGTCGGGCTGATTGTGCCGCACGCCGTTCGGCTGATGTTCGGGGAGGATCTGCGGATTGTGCTGCCGGGATCGCTGCTTTTGGGCGCGGCGTTTCTGGTGCTGGCCGACGCGCTGGGGCGGTCGGCGCTGCCTACGGGCGAATTGCCGGTGGGCGCGATCACGGGATTGCTCGGCGGGCCGGCGTTTTTGTGGCTGCTGCGGCGGCGCAAGCAGTACGCGGCAATGTGAGGAGAGTTTATGAGTATCGCGACGAAGCGGGGCGATGGCGGGCAGACGAGCCTGGTGGGCGGTACCATCGACGAGCTGATTCCGCAAATGGGGTTTGCCCGTTCGGTCTGCCATGACGTCGAGATTCGCGAACGGGTGAAGGCGCTGCAGCGCGATCTATATAAAGTGGGCTCGGCGATCGCGACGCCGCCGGAATCGAAGAACGCTGCCCCGGAGATTGCGGCCGAAATAGTGGACGCGCTCGACGCCGAGGTGCACCGCATCGAGGCCGACCCGGGCGTGTTGGCCGACTGGTCGTTGCCGGGCGAGTTGCCCGATGCAGCGGCGATTGATGTGCGGCGCACGATCAGCCGTCGCGCGGGGCGGCTCGCCACGGCGCTCATGGAAGCGGGCGCACTCGACAATCCGCACATTCTGGCGTACCCGAATCGGCTGTCGGATTTGTTCGGCCGATCGATAGAGGAGCGGCAGGGAGCGCTGTCGACGGTGCGGACGGCGGACACATCGGGTCCGCGCTGGTCGCGCCCGTGGTGAGCGCCATGGATGCGCGGCCGTTTTCAGACGAGGAAAAGCGCGGCGTTTATCGCGCCATTCATGAGCGGCGTGACGTTCGCGGTCAGTTCCTGCCCGACCCGATTCCGGCGGAAGTGCTCGGGCGGATTCTGAACGCCGCTCACCATGCGCCTTCGGTGGGATTCATGCAGCCCTGGGATTTCATCGTGATCGAGGACGCGCTTGTGCGGCGCGCGGTCTATGAGAATTTCGAACGAACCAATCGCTGTGCGGCTGCCAGGTACGAGGGCGACGAGCGCGATGCCTACCAGCGGATGAAGCTCGCGGGTATCCTGGAAGCGCCGGTGAACATTTGCATTACGTGCGATCGCCGGCGCGAGCTCGGCCGCGGACTGGGACGGCAGACTGATCCGGCGACCGACCTGTACTCGACGGTGTGCGCGGTGCAGAATCTCTGGCTGGCGGCGCGCGCCGAAGGGCTGGGCGTGGGATGGGTGAGCATTCTCGATTTTGAACACCTGAAGGCGCTGCTGGGAATCCCCGAAGGGCATACGCCGGTGGCGTACCTTTGCGTGGGATATGTTTCGGAATTCCGGCCGCGCCCCGATCTCGAAGAGAACGGATGGGAACAACGGCAGGCGCTTGCCGCGCTGCTGCATTTCGACGCCTGGGCGAATCGCGATGAGCGGCGCTCGGCGGCGCTTTTGGAGGGCTGTTGAGCGCGCGCGTTGAGGGCGGGGGCACTGGAACATGAACCTGCTGGAACGAACCATACAAGCAGTACGGCCGATCGACCCGCAGTGGATCGCGGCCGCGGAGCGGCATCAGCTCGAACTGACGAAGCCGCCCGGAAGTTTGGGCAGGCTCGAAGAGATTGCCAATCGATGCGCGGCCATCCGTGAGAGCCTGAAATTCACTGCCGGCCGTCCGCGAATTGTGATTTTCGCGGCCGATCATGGCGTGTGTGCGGAAGGCGTGAGCGCCTACCCGCAGGAAGTCACCGCGCAGATGGTGGCCAACTATCTGCACGGCGGCGCCGCCATCAATGCGCTGGCGCGCGCGGGCGATATCGAACTGAAGGTGGTGGACGTGGGCGTGCTGGCGCCGATCGCGGCCTTCGACGGCCTGATCAGCCGGCGCGCGGCCGCCTCCACGCGCAATTTCTGCCAGCAGCCGGCGATGACGGAAACCGAGATGCGGGCCGCGCTGGAAACCGGAATCGAACTGGCTGCCGAGGCCTCGGGCGACGGCTGCGATCTGCTGGGATTCGGCGAAATGGGCATCGGCAACACCACCTCGGCGGCGGCTATTGCCGCGGCGCTGACGGGCGAACCGGTGGCCAACGTTGTGGGACGCGGCACGGGCGTCGACGATGACGGCATCGCACGAAAGCGCCGCGCGATTGAGCGTGGATTGGCGCTGCACGTAGCGCGCATGGGGTCGCCACTCGGTATTTTGCAGTGTGTCGGCGGGCTGGAGATCGCCGCCATGTGCGGGTTCTGCCTGGGTGCGGCGGCGAATCGCCTACCGGTGGTGACGGATGGCTTCATCGCCACGGCGGCGGCTGCGCTGGCGGTGCGGATGAGCCCGGCGATGGCGGATTATCTGTTTGCGGCGCACCAATCGGTCGAGCCGGGGCATGCGCGGTTGCTGGCAACTATCGGACAGGAGCCGCTGCTGCACTTGGGACTGCGGCTCGGCGAAGGAACGGGAGCGGCGCTGGCGATCGGAATCATTCGCGCTGCGGTGGCGGCGTTCACGCAGATGGCGACATTCGCGGGCGCCGGCGTGTCGAACCGATGAAATCGCTGGCCGCGGCGGTGTCTTTCCTGACGGGACTTCCACTGGGACGATTCGTCTCCTTCGGCGCGACTGACGTGGCACGGTCGGCGGGCTGGTTTCCACTGGTAGGCTTGTTGATTGGCGCCATCTGCGCCCTGGCGGCGCTCCTGCTTCGCGGGCATCTTCCGCTGGCGCTAGTGGCGGTGATCCTGATCGCGTTGGACGCGCTGCTCACGGGCGCGCTGCATTTCGACGGGCTGGCGGACACGGCGGATGGCTTCGGCGGCGGTAAGGATCGCGACGATGTACTGCGGATCATGCGCGATCACGCGATCGGCAGCTATGGCGGTACGGCGCTGGTGCTGCTAGTTGGCTTCAAGGTGGCCGCGTACACCTCGCTACTCGGCGGCGCTCGATGGCCCGCGGCTCTCGTGCTCACCCCGGCAGTGGGCCGGTGGTCCATCCTGCTGCTTACCGCCGCTCTGCCCTATGCGAGGAAGACAGCTTCGGTAGTGAGCCAGATTTCGAAGGGCGCGGTTGTCGGGGGCACGTTGATCATGGCGATGGCGATGGCAGTATCGCGGCTCTGGTGCGCGGGAGCGGTGGTGGGGGCTGCGATTGTGGTTAGCGCGTGTTTCGGGCTCTACTGCCAGCGAAAGATCGGCGGCATCACCGGCGATACGCTGGGCGCCAACGTGCAACTCTGCGAGTGCGCGGCCCTGGTGGCGTTTTTGTGGACAGGCGGGCGATGAGCTCGCGGATCTGGCTGGTGCGGCACGGAGAGCCGGCGGGAGTGCGCGGACGGTGCTACGGCAAGCTGGATATCGGCTTGTCAGCTGATGGACGGGCGCAGATGGCGCGCACGGCGGAATGCTTGAAAGCCGCGCCTTTCGAGGCTATCTATGCGAGCCCACGGGTGCGCACAATGGAGAGCGCGCGCATCGTGGCGGGATTCCACCAGTGCGAGTGTCGCCAGGACGCGCAACTTTGCGAGATCGATTTCGGAGATTTCGAAGGACTGACGTATGACGAGATTGCCGGGCGTTATCCCGCGATTTACCGCCAATGGATGGAGGCGCCGACCGAAGTGCAGTTTCCCCATGGCGAGAGCTTCACGGTAATGCGCGCGCGAGTACTGCGCGCATTCGAGTCCATCCGTCAACGGCACGAGGGCGGCGCCGTGGCGATCGTCACCCACGGCGGCGTGATTCGCATTGTGCTCGCTTGGGCGCTGGAGATGCCGGATCGATGCCTGTTTCGGCTGGCACAGGACTATGCGGCGATGAATCTGTTGTCGTGGGTGGGTAGCGTGCCCATTGTGCAGCGAATGAACGCTGGAACGTGACGTAGCATTAGGCACTCTGCCCATAATGTTCGTTTGCCATTCGACTGGCCCAACCGCTACCCTTGGCTGTTTTTCGGGGAGCGGAGCGGCGGTCAGCGGAATGGGTCGATAATCGCAACGCCATCGACCATTTGCCCGTGGGTCAAGTCTTCGGTGTAGACCCGGTCGCAACCGAGGGCCAACGCAGCGGCGACGATTGCGCTGTCCCAAAATGAAAAGCCGGTGGTTTTGCGAATTCGTAAAGCCATGTTGAGAACCGCAAGGGTCATGTCCTGAATCCGGAATCGCGACCACGCCTCGATCAGACCGGCGGCGAGCTCGTGCGGAACGGCATCGGCACGGCTGGCCCGAGTCGCCTGAACATAGAATTCCTGCAGGACTTGAATTGACAATGTACCCGAATCATCGTCGAGTAGCGTGAGTGCCCGATCCCGTTTGAACGATTCCGCCGGATTCCGGCTGATGGAGTAAAGGAGGATGTTCGTGTCGAGAAAATGGGGCTTCATTGCGATCGGCTATGCAGGTCCTCGCGCGAGAGCCTGTCGGAAGCGCTGAAGGCTTCAATCCGGCTCCGGATCTCACGTTCCTGGCGCTTTAGACGTTCGGTTTCGGTTTCCATCGAAGCGAGTTGCTCGAGATATGCTTTGACTAGAGCAGAGAGGGATGTATCGCGCTCGGCCGCGGCGATCCGGGCACGTTTGTAGGTGGCATCATCCACTGTAACTGTGATATTGCGCATATATTCACAGTATCACGGTATCACAAATTGGAGGCTGGAATGGCAGGAAACTAAGTGGCTCTCACGATTGCAGAAACGGGCTCGCACTCGCCGTTGCTCCAGGACGAAGCAGGCCGCACGAACAGCTCTGGAGGGCCCGGTAGCGTGCGCCCGAGAGAGAAACGGATCGCACCGTTTGGCGAAGTTGCAGCCAGAGCCTGGTTGACTATGCGTTGTACATCGGCTCGCCATCCGCGCGCCCTCATCCCCCTCCCGCTTTTGATTTCGACTGTGTTTTCTGGAGCGCCTCAGCCCCTCCGCGCTGAACATTGTTTATGGGCTATCATGCGAAGATACCCCCAACTTATGCACGATCTCGCCTACTTCCGCAGCAACTTCGAGCAAATCGCCGCGCGGCTGGCCACGCGCAGCAATCCCCCCAACCTCGACCGATTTCGTGAACTCGACGCGCGCCGCCGCTCCGCCATCACCCAGTCCGAACAGCTCAAAGCCAAAGCCAACCAACAAGCTGCCGAGATCGGCAAACTGAAGAAAGCCGCCGCCGACACCGCCGCCTTGCAGGAACAAGTGCGCGCTCTCAAGGTGGAAATCGCCGAGCTCGATCGGCAGAAGGACGCCATCGATGCCGAATTCCAGGAACTCCTCGCCGGCATCCCCAACGTGCCGCATGAATCCGTGCCCATCGGCCAGGACGCCGAAGACAATCTCGAAATGCGCCGCGTGGGCGAGCCCCCTAAGTTCGATTTCGAGCCCAAAGCGCATTGGGATCTCGGTCCCGAACTCGGCATCCTCGATTTGGAACGCGCCACCAAAATCACCGGCGCACGATTCGCGCTCTATTGGGGCATGGGCGCGAAACTGGAGCGCGCGCTCATCAATTTCATGCTCGACACGCACACCCGCGAGCATGGATATACCGAGGTGCTCCCGCCGTTTTTGGTGAATTCCGCCAGCCTCTACGGCACCGGCCAACTGCCCAAGTTCAAAGACGACCTTTTTAAGTGCGAGGACCACGATTTCTGGCTGATTCCCACCGCCGAAGTGCCGGTGACCAATATTTATCGCAATGAGACCCTCGATGCCGATGCGCTGCCCATGAAGCTTGTCGCGTATACGCCCTGTTTCCGCAGCGAAGCCGGATCCTACGGGCGCGACGTGCGCGGCATCATCCGCCAGCACCAGTTTCAAAAGGTGGAACTGGTGAAATTCGCGCGTCCCGACCAGAGTTACCAGGAGCTCGATAAGCTCACCGGCGATGCCGAGGACATCCTCCGCCGCCTGGGCTTGCCATTCCGCACGGTAACGTTGTGTACCGGCGACATGGGCCCGTCGGCTGCCAAGACTTATGACATCGAAGTCTGGCTGCCGGGGCAGAATGCCTATAAGGAAATCTCGTCTTGCTCGAACTACGAGGCTTTTCAAGCGCGCCGCGCGTCCATCCGCATGCGCGCCGGAAAGAAGTCGGAGTTCGCCCACACGCTCAACGGCAGCGGCCTCGCCATCGGGCGAACATGGGTCGCCATTGTGGAGAATTACCAGCAAAAGGATGGCACGGTGGTAATCCCGCCGGCGCTACGCCCTTATCTCAATGAAGAGTTGATTCGTCCGCGAATATAACACTATGCTTGACTCCAATCGCAATTTGCAATATAGTAATTGCATATTGCGATAACATCGTATGAACTTCGAGCTCATCGGCACTATGATTCGCCTGCGGTATAAGCTGCTGTGGGCCAATACGCGCACGCGCAACGGCAAGATCGCGCTCTTCTTCGCGGGCTATCTCCTGCTGGTGATGGTGATCGCGCTGCTTGGTGCCGGCGGTACCGGAGCGGGTATGGTGGCCATCAAGAGCGGAAAAGGCGCGGTGCTCGCCGGCGCCATACTGACCGGGATTTTCGCCCAGGGGCTATTGGCCAGCGTGATCCTGGGGTTCGGCATGGCGAACATCTTTTCCGAATTCGAACTGCGCCGCTATCCCCTGCGCGCCGCCGAGCGCCGCGTCACTCGCCATTTCATCGGCATTGCCGACCCGTTCTGGATTCTCTTCCTGGTGCTCGACCTGGGCATCGCCTTCGGACTCTACCTGTTCGGCGCCGGCAGCTTTTGGTTCGGGCTGGCGGCGGTCCTACTGCTGTTCGTGTGCAACTACATCGCCGCGCGCGTGCTTGGCATGCTGGTGCAGCGGCTTACCAGCCAGAAATTCGGCGCCATGATGATGCTCGCGCTGATCATCTGCGTCGGCATGTTGCCGGCGCTGCTGCAGCCGGTGTTCAAAAAGAATCCCGCAATCCTGGCAGGAGTCAAACGGGTCTGGCAGACTACGCCGCCGGCCGCCGCGGGCGTCGCCATGACGCACCTGGATGTTTCGGGAGTGCAGGCCCTGGGTGTGATCGCGCTTTGGCTGGCGGTTCTCGCCGCACTGCTCGCGCTACTCGAGCGCAGGCCGCCGAAGGCCGCCGTGGTGCACGATACCAAAGTCGTCTGGGAAGGCCGGATTGACCGCCTGGGCGCTATCTTCGGTCCCACGGTCGGTCCGCTGGTGGCGAACTGGCTGCGGTACTACTGGCGGAATAATCGCTTTCGCACCATCTACCCTTTGGCCTTGCCGCTGGCGGCTTTTCTGCTGTTCTTCTTCTCGCGCCAGGACGCGGCAGGCCATTCCGCCATGGGTGGGCCGTTGCCCATGGCGCTGGCGGTCTTCGGGCTTATCGGTTTTATCGGCACCGGGCAGTTCGCCGTGAACCAATTCGGCTATGTGGGCGGGGGATTTCGCCGCTTCCTGTTGCTGCCCACCGACCCGGCGGCGGCGTTTCGCGCCGGCAGCTACCTGTTTGTCAGCCTGAGCGCCGCGCTGATTCTCCCGGCGGCGGTGCTGTGGACGATATTCGGGACGATTCCCCCGGCCGCGCCCCTGCTGGCCATGCTTGTCGGCTGCAGCGTGATGAGCCTGTTCCTGTTTCACGGCGTGGCCCTGTGGACCTCCATCCTGGGCGCCCGGCGCGGAAATTACAAGCAGGCACTGGGGAACGACCTGTCGCTCGCCGGCAACGTCGTCGTCCTGGGTGGCACGCTGGGATGGCTCTTTCTGCCGCAGCTGGTGGTCCGCGGGGATTCGCCCGCGCTGGTGCGGAACTTCTGGTGGGTCACCCCGCTGCTGGCGTTGGCGGCTTTGATCTTTTACATGGTCTCGCTACGACTGACGACTTCCCTGTTCCGCGCGCGCCGGGAAGAACTGATGACCTTGATGGAAGGAAAGGGTTAATGCAAATGGACGGGCAGACGGCGGCTATCCGCATTACCGGCTTGTCGAAGCTGTACGGCAGCGTGACCGCGGTCGAGAATCTCTCGCTGGAGGTGCCGCCGGGCCGCATCTTCGGGTTTTTGGGACCGAACGGGTCGGGAAAAAGCACCACCATCGGCTGCCTCACCGGACTGCTTGATCCGACGGCGGGGCAGATCGAGGTCCTGGGCCAGCGCTTCGACGCCGAAAATGTCGCTATCAAGCGGCGCATCGGCGTGATGCCGGAGACGCTGGGCCTGTTCGATCCGCTCTACGCCCATGAGTTCCTGGCCTTCGTGGCGCGCATCTTCGGGCTGGATGAAGCCACCACGCGCAAGCGTGTCACCGAGTTGCTCGACGCGCTCGAGCTGACCGATAGCGGGAAGACTCTCGCCGAGTACAGTACGGGAATGCGCAAGCGCGTGGCGTTCGCCGCGGCGGTGATTCATTCCCCGGAAATTCTGTTTCTGGACGAGCCTTTTGAGAGCATCGACCCCGCCGGCGTGGCGCTGATGAAGCAGTGGCTGCGCCGGTTTACCGATCAAGGCCGGACGGTCTTCATGACTACCCACGTTCTGGAGACGGTGGAGCGCGTCTGCCATGACGTGGCCATCATCACTAAGCCGGGAAAACTGGTCTGGCAGGGCGACGTCTCGGTCCTCGCCAACGACGGAAAATTGCACTTCAACGGGCAGGAGTTCGACGCCCTGGAGCCCCTTTTCCTGCATCTGACCGGTGAAAAATACAAAGACCTGGACTGGCTGTAACGCATACCCCCACGTGGGACATGCTTTCAGCTCGTCCTGTGCTGCTGTTGATATCCGCCGCCATAACCGTCCTCTAATGCTGCCAGACCCTCCGGCCGATAGATGGTTGGAGTGTCCATGACGATCGGAAAGCAAATCGGCTGGTCCATTGCCGGCGTGATTGCCGCCAGTATTCTGGTAGGCGGTGTGGGATGGTGGTGCGTTACCGCTCTGGGAGACCGGTTGGACGATGCCTTCAAAGTCTCCGTCCGCCAATCCGAACTGGAGGGAGATCTGAAAGGACAGGTCTTCACTCTCCGTCTACAAAACCGCGGGATGCTGCTGTTCTCTCACATCAAGGACGACGGCCAGGTTGAGAAGTGCCGCGTTGCCTACGACAATGCCGTGGCTCGCTCCATGGAACTGATTCAGTCAATTACTTCTCTCGAACCAACCGAACGTGGACGAGAACTCCTCAGACAGGCTCAGGCCGCCATCGAGGAGCACCGCACGCAGCAAATCGAGGAACGCAGGATTCTGGCCACCCGGAAAGTGGCCGACGCGACCGCTTACGACCGTAAGTATCTGGTTCCGGCAGGCGGCAGGATTGTCGCGGCGCTCGACGAGCTTAGTCAGCAGGACGCCGCCAGGGATGCCGGTCTGAACGCCCAGGGGTCAGCCCTGCGGCGCACCGCGAAAGCGGTTCTCCTTATGGGATTGTTGTGCTGCGCGGGGATGGGCATCGCCGTGAGCTATGCCATGCGCCATGCCACCGGCAAGCTCCAACGGACAG
>Ga0181528_10002446_pt1 | contig 11407 bp, 7 predicted proteins | sample PEATcosm2014_Bin_47_FD_119742 | JGI IMG/M metagenome (GOLD analysis project Ga0181528, IMG submission 119742) | Peatland microbial communities from MTU Mesocosm Facility, Houghton, MI, USA - PEATcosm2014_Bin10_10_metaG | ecosystem: Environmental > Terrestrial > Soil > Wetlands > Peat | place... | reverse complement strand
TGCTTACGTCTCCGCGGACGGATTGAATTGGCGAAAACTGCGGGACGAACCAATTCTCGACAAGGAACAGATGACGTTTCCTTTTTCGCATTTGTTCGATTCACAGAACCTCGTCTTCTGGTCGGAACATGAAAACGCGTATCTTTGTTACTTTCGCGTTTGGGACGGAATCCGTCGGATTGCCCGTTCGACCAGTTCCGACTTTCTCACATGGACGCCTGCCATCATGATGGAACAGCCTCACGATGATGGTTCGGGATCTCGTCCGGCACCCGCCGAACATCTTTATACCAATCAGACATCACCTTATTTTCGAGCACCACATCTGTATCTGGCAATCGCCGCCCGGTTTTTTGAAGGGCGACAGGTTCTCACGGCGGAACAAGCCAAAACAATCAACGTGAATCCCGACTATTTTCGAGACACTTCGGATGCCGTCCTGATGAGCTCTCGCGGTGGAAATATTTACGATCGCACGTTTCTTGAAGGATACCTCAGGCCGGGAATCGGTCCGCAGAACTGGGTTTCTCGAACGAACTATCCTGCGTTGAACCTCGTCCAGACAAGCCCCACGGAAATGTCACTTTATGTCAATCAGGACTATGCACAGCCTACGGCTCATGTTCGCCGTTATAGCCTTCGCCTGGACGGGCTTGCATCGGTTCGCGCGGGCGTGAATGAAGTTGAGCTTTTCACAAAACCACTCACGTATACCGGCCAGACGCTCAAAATCAATTTTTCGACATCGGCGGGTGGCGGCATTCGTTTCGTTCTGCGAGATTTGGAAAGTCAATCGGAGACTGCTGCGTCATCCGCCACCAGTCAGGAACAGATAGGTAACGAGATCGAAAGAACGGTCACCTGGAAAAATGATCCCGTCAAAACTCTTTCCGGACGTCGCGTCCAAATGCGAATCTTTCTAAAAGACGCCGATTTGTATTCGTTTCAATTTGTGCCCTGACATTGAGTTCCCTGCTCTTCATTGCCTCAAGAAGGTTTTTCCTATGCCAGACTGGCCGAACCAACTTTACATTAATGGAGCGTGGGTCGACGGATCGACTCGCCGAACCCGGACTGTGACGAATCCGGCGACGGGAGCTGATTTGGCGAACGTCGCAGTCGCTGATGCCAGCGATGTCGATCGCGCCGTTCGCGCAGCGCGTGCGGCATTCGATGATGGACCCTGGCCGCGGCTCGACCCGCTGGTGAGAGGAAGGTTGATCTATCAGTTGGCCGAGCGAATTCGGGCAAAGCTTGACGATTTCGCACTGACCGACACGCTGAACGTCGGCAAGCCGATTCGCGACACGCGGGGATTTGACGTGCCCTGCGCTGCCGATTTGTTCGAAAGTTATGCGGGGCTTGCCGACAAAATCGCGGGCAAGTGTTACGGGGCATTGCCCGACAATGTCACGATGCAGTTTCGCGAACCGATGGGCGTGATTGCTGCGATCGTTCCCTGGAACTTTCCGCTGACCAACGCGGCGATCAAGCTGGCACCGATCCTGGCCTGCGGCAACACGGTCGTGCTCAAGCCATCGGAAGTGTCGCCGCTGTCGGCACTGATGCTGGCCGAACTCGCACACGAAGTGGGATTTCCACCCGGCGTACTGAACGTCATTCATGGGACAGGAGTTGAAACCGGCACTCCCCTGGTGCAACATCCGGGAGTCGACAAGATCACATTCACCGGCCGACACCAAACCGGCATTCAAATGCTCGAAGCGGCCAAGATCGGCATGAAAGGCGTCATGCTCGAACTCGGCGGCAAAACGCCCAGTCTCGTCTTCCCCGATGCGCCGATCGAGAGCGTCGTGAACGGAGTGATTACCGGAATCTTTTTTAACCTTGGTCAAGTCTGTGTGGCGGGATCGCGCTTACTCGTCCATGAAAGCCAACATGACGATCTGTTGGAACGAATCGTCGCCAAGGTCAAATCCTTGCGACAGGGCGACCCGACCGATGCCAGCAATCATCTCGGTTGTCTGGCAACTCCGCTGCATCTCGCGACCGTCGATCGATTTGTCGAACGAGCAAAACAGGAAGGCGCTCGTTGCGTTCTGACTGGATCGGTTTCCAAGGACACCAAGAACTGTTTCTATCCACCGACAATCTTCGACCGCGTGACGTCAACCATGTGCATTGCTCGTGAGGAAGTATTCGGTCCGGTCCTCAGCGTCTTAACGTATCGCGACGAAGCCGAAGCAGTGCGGTTGGCCAATGATTGTGAATTCGGCCTGATGGCAAATATCTGGTCCACCGACGGCACGCGGGCCTTGCGAGTTGCTCGACAACTGAAGGCTGGACGAATTGCCATCAACGGCGGCGGCGCGTTACGACCAAATGTCCCCGTGTTCGGCTACAAAATGAGTGGGATCGGTGCCGAGTTGGGGTACGACGAAACGGTCCACGAATACACCAGTTCGAAGGCCGTTATCTATTCGCTCGCAACGGAGAAATCTGCATGGCCGGAATAACTGCACAGCGGAACGCCGACTCACGCATCGGACTGCGGGTTGAGGAAATCGACACGCCCACCCTGCTCTTGGATCGAGCGGCATCCGATCGTAACCTGGAAAAAATGGCGGCGTACTTTAGAAACCGTCCTGCCAAGCTCCGTCCTCATTTCAAGAATCACAAGTGTGTGACACTGGCGAAGCGTCAACTCGCCGCGGGTGCGATCGGCATGACCTGTGCAAAACTGGGCGAAGCCGAAATCCTGGTCGAACATGGCGTCACCAACGTCCTGATCGCAAACCAGATCGTCGGTGAGGCCAAAACGACGAGACTGGCAACACTGGCCCGCCGAGCCGAGATTGGTGTCGCCGTCGATCATATCGAACAGGCGATCGCAATCTCTCGCGCGGCGACAGCGGCGGGCTCGACGGTCAAACTGCTGATCGAAGTCGATATCGGCATGGGACGCTGCGGAGTTCCCAACGGCCAACCCGCTGTTGATCTCGCCCGACAACTACTCGATCTACCCGGCGTTCGATTCGCCGGTTTGCAAGCGTACGAAGGGCATCTCGTGAACGTGCTGGATCGAGCCGATCGGGCCAGTCGCGCTCGTGCGGACATGCAACAGGCCGTGGCAACTCGACGATTGATCGAAGGTGCGGGGATTCCCGTGGGCTGTATCAGCGGTTGTTCAAGTGCAACATACGACAGCACGGGCATTCTCGGTGGCGTCGATGAAATTCAAGCGGGTACCTACGCCACAATGGATCGCCAGTACCATCGTCTCACGCCCGAATTCGAAATCGCGTTATCTCTGCTGGTCCGCGTGATCAGCCGCCCTGTCCCTGGCAAAGCCGTCTTGGACGTGGGAGTCAAAGGAGTTGGCAGCGAGTTTGGAGTTCCTGCGCTGCGTGATTTTCCAGACGTCGAGATTCCCTCGTTTCTCTCGGAAGAACATTGTGTCGTGCAACGCGCCCCGGATTGGCGTCTCGGTCAGGTACTGCATTTGATTCCGAGTCATGCCTGCACAACCTGTAATCTGCATCGTGAAATTGTGGTCCACGAAAATGGTCGGGTTGTCGACGTGTGGCCGATCGAAGCTTCGGGCAAACTGACATGATCACGTCGACATGGAAAGATAAACAGCTCTCGCGGCTGATGCTGGGAACAGTCCAGTTAGGGATGCCGTACGGCGTCGCCAATCGGACGGGGCAACCGAGTTTTAGCGACGTTGTGGCAATCCTCGCCACAGCGCTGGAAGGCGGAGTCAATTGTTTCGATACCGCAGCCGCGTATGGAACCAGCGAAGAAGTCCTCGGTCGGGCCTTGCGGGAATTGGGCGTACTTGACCGAGTCACGATTGTCACCAAGGTTCGAGCGTTGAATCCAATCGAATTGGCCGACCCCGTACTTGCCACGCGGGCCATTGAACAATCGGTGTCGGAATCGCGTCGACGATTACAACTCGACCGATTGCCCGTCGTGTTATTCCATCGCGAGGCCGATGCCAGATTCGGCAACGTGCTGGAAGAATTGCGAGGACGCGGCTGGCTCGGTCACTATGGTGTTTCTTGTGACAACCGACCGGGGCCAGCTGCCGAGTTTGTCCGTGACGGTAACTTCTCGGCATTGCAGCTTCCCGGAAACATCCTCGACAATCGGCATTTGCAAAGCGGCGTTTTCCAAATGGCGGCGGCCCGCGGCGTGGCCGTATTCGTCCGCAGCGTCTACTTACAGGGACTTTTGCTGATGCTCGATAACGAGATCCCGCTGGCCTTGCAGCCTGTCATCCCCGCTCGTCGACGATTGGCGTCACTGGCCCAAAACGCTGGGATGAGCCTCGCTGAGTTGGCCTTGCGATACATGCTTTCGCAGAAGGAAGTCACTTGCGTCATCACTGGCGTTGAGACTGCCCAGCAGGTTCACGATAATCTGGCGATGTTTAATCGTGGTCCTCTGCCTTCGGATTTGCTGAATGCCCTTAACGCAGGGTCGCCCGACCTGCCGCAATTGATCATCACTCCTAACATGTGGCCACCGAAAGAGACCGTCTAATATGGATTTCGCCGCATTGAAAACAGCTTACGACACCGACGGTGTTGTCGTCATTCGAGGCTTCTTGCCCACCGACGAACTGAACCGACTGAAGGATAACCTCGATCGTTACATTCGCGAGGTTGTTCCTCACTTGCCAGACGGAGACGCGTTCTACGATGACAAATCGCGTCCTGAAACGTTGAAGCAACTGAACCGAATTCAGCAAGACCCGTTTTTTGCCGACTATCTGAAACACCCGTTATGGATGCAAGCCGCAACATCTCTGCTCGGCGAACCCGCCTGGGTCCACGGAGCCGAATGGTTTAACAAGCCGCCGAACACTCAACATCCCACGCCACCGCATCAGGACAACTACTACTTCTGCCTGACACCTCCCAAGGTGCTGACAATGTGGTTGGCCCTCGATCCGGTTGACGAGGAAAACGGTTGCCTGCGGTACATCAAGGGATCACACCTTGCGGGAATCAGACCGCACAATCGTACGAAGACTCTGGGTTTCTCGCAGGGTATTTCGGATTACAGTGACGTTGATCGAGCGAGAGAAACTCCGGTACCCGCCGAACCGGGCGACGTATTGATTCATCACGGCAACACGATTCACCGTGCCGACGCCAATCGCTCGACAACCCGACATCGACGCAGTTTCGGCATGGTTTTCCAGGCACACAGTTGTGTCCGCGACGAAGCGGCCTTTCAACGATACACCGAGTCGTCGAAGGCGCAACAACAGGAGATGGGACTGAAAACTTAACGGCGTCATGTCAGTCGCGCAAAGCCAGTGTGGCGAACCGTACAGCCGAGCATTTTCAGTCGTTGCATGACATCGCCTTTTTGGATCGCCTCGGCCACTTCGGCGAAGACGGGTTCCGCTGCCGCCAGGCAGGCGGCCACGTGATGTTCGGTGTGACCCAGGCTGGGATAAAAACCGCTGCCCGTCAGAAAACCGCGATCCAGCATCCTCGCAGTGAACAACGTACCCAATGCGGCTGCCTGCGGGTGATCGAAACCCAGATGCAGTAGCGCCGCGTGCCCCGAAACCTTCGCCGGGACACCCGCACGTTGCGTGCTCGCCTGCCATCCGTCGCGCATCAAACCGCCGATGCGACTGGTGTGAGCCGCGATATCAACCTGTCGCAGTTTGCGAATTGTCGCCAGCGCGGCCGTGGGGCCAACCGCTTCGGTCCAGTAGGTACTCGAAATGAACGAAGTTTGTGCCATGTCCAGAATGCGACGACGACCGATGATCGCAGCCATCGGGTGGCCGTTGCTGATCGCTTTGGCAAACACAGCAATGTCAGGATTCACTCCATATTTAAGATGCACGCCTCCAAGGTGCATGCGCCAGCCTGAGGAAATCTCGTCGAAGACCAGAACCGCTCCGCAACTGTCGCACAATTCACGCACTCCCTCCAGGAACCCTGGTTGCGGATCGGTTGAACGAGTCGGTTCCATCACTACGGCCGCAAGTTCGTTGCCGTGGCGATTGACATGCAGTTCCAATTCATGCAATTGGTTATAGGTAAAAGGCAGCGCCGTACCAGCCAGCCCGCGAGGAACCCCTGCCGGCGCAAGTCCCGGCAACAGGTGACCATCCAGTCGGTCACGTGCTTCGTCGGTACTGAGATTCGCCGAGAGGTACCAGTCGGACCAACCGTGATACCCGCAGAACGCAACTTTGTCGCGTCCAGTCGCGGCGCGCGCGATACGAACGGCGATCGCCATCGATTCACCTCCAGATCGAGCAAATCGAGTTTGTTCAGCCCACGGGTGCAGTTCGATCAATAGTTCAGCCAGTTCCACTTCCTCGACGGCATTCAGCGTCGACATCGAACCACGACGGATACGTTCTTGAACCGCTGCCGTGACATCGGGATCAGCATAGCCCAGCAGGCACGATCCGATGCCGGATGTCGTCATATCGATATAACGACGACCGTCGAGATCGGTAACTTCGCACCCATGCGCCTCGCGATAGTAAGCCGGCCAGCGACCAGGCGCGAACATCTCGGGCCGCTTGCTCAGTAACTGTGTGCCGCCTGGAATAAGCTGTTTCGCTCGTTCGTACATTTGCTGAGTGAACGACGTATCGCCAGCCGTCGAACTTTGCTCATCAGATCCAAAGCGAACGTCAAACAATTCGGCGGCGTTCTTCCAGAACAGGTGCTCGATGTCGATTGGCGACCATAATGCGATCTCGGCGGCATGCTTCATCGCCAGTAATTGTTCGTAGATCGCCAGAATCGGACGACCGTCACAATGAGGAAACTGCAGGTTGAAGCGATCGATGTCGACGTATTGCCATGCACGACCCATTGCCGCGTATTGACCGTGGAAATAAGTCGCGTCGACTCCGTCCGAACCGTACAGCAGTCGTCGCGGATTCTCGCGGGTGAACAGAGTGATCAACGGCCTGACGTCGGTCACCGCTGAAACGTCGTACCAGATGTTCGGCATATCGCGCAGGCGTTCAATCGCCTTCCGAATCGGCCAATACGTGAAACTGCGAGCACAGTGCGCCAGAATCCATTTGATCTTCGGGTAGCGGCGAGACGTGAATTCATGCAGGTCACTCAAGTTGAATTCGTCGGCACAACCGTGAAACCGGGACAGGTGCATCGTGACCCATAGTCCCATTTCGTTGGCAAGTTCCAATTGCTCATGCGGCAGAAATTCGTGAATTCGGCACTGCGCGATATCCCCCGTGACGGAGTACAACCGATACGGCTTCAGCCCCACGAACCCGTGTTGGCGGATATCCTTTTCGATGTTTTGAACTCGACATGAAGGCGTCACAAGTCGGTTCATGCGAGACTGAGGATCTTGCCGCACCTGCTCGATGCACCAGTCGTTATGCGCATTGATGTCCATGCCAATCGTCGGAGTCCCCAGAACGAGAAAATGAGTTTCGCGACCGGGATACAACCGTTCGGCCCATTGCTGAATGGTTGCCAGACCGGCATCCGACCACGAATGCGGATTCGCCCTGGCTTCTTCAGAAAGATGTTGCCGATTGAACAAATGAATGTGCGCGTCAAACACTCGCTTCGGAACAAAGTCCTGTAACTCTTCATCCCAAATCTGTTGATCGTGTGACTGATAATCAGCAACGGACTTTGACATTGTGGATCCCACAGATATAAACCAGGAGAGCTAAACACAGAGACAAAGAGGCACAGAGAAATTCAGAAATGCAGGTGATTTTAAGCGTAATATCACACCTCTTCACGTTATCAGCATCGAATCATGGTCAGCGTCAATTCATGCGGAGACTTTTCACTTTTTTGAGATTATTTTTCTTCTCTGTGCCTCTGTGTTTAGTCTCTTCGCGTGTTCATTTCGCCACCGGCTTTTCAGAAACCATTTTCACCAACCAGTCAGCGAGCAGTTCGTGTGCTTGATCGATTTTCGTGTGGCCCGGTGCGGGTGCCACGATTAATTCTACCGGGATCACCGCGTTCGGAGATTCGGGACGGGCCGTCGCTCGAACGACTTCGCGCGTGAAAGCAATCGCGTCGTCCGTATTGACCCGCAGATCATTGTTGCCGATGCTCAACCAGACGGCTCGTCCCGCCAGCTTCGGAGCCAGATTTCCCACATTCAATATTTCCGCCTTTTCGCGCGCGGTCGTTGTGGCAAACTCGCGCAGTGCGGTCAATCTGGTCACTGGCGAGAAACCGCCAACGGCTTTGACGCGCGGTTCCGACGCGGCAAAGTGATACGCGAGAAAACCACCTCGCGACGTCCCGCAAACGGCGACTCGTTCGGGATCGGCAACCTTGTCGGCGATCAACGTATCCAGGATTGCACTCGCCTTGCGATTGAATGCGGAAATAAAGTCTTCGTCCTGATCGAGGCGATGCCGCCAGCCTTCAAGTTGAGCCGGCTCTGCCGGACGTGCATCTTCACCGTGACAAGGCGGCTCAACGATCACGCTGATCCATCCTTGTTGGGCGAGAATGGTCCCCACTTGCGTATAGATCGGCTGCCGCTTCATCTCACCAATGCCGTGGGCGAAGATCAGTAATGTCGGAGCGGGTGATTTGAGATTCACGACATCGCCAATCAAGCCGTAACGAACATTGTCGGCCGTTCGCCGGACAAGGATCTCACGAGTTTCCTGAGCCGATACGGGTGAGCAACAAAGAAGTCCCACGCTGATCGCGAACAAAATCGGAACTCGTGACGATCTCGCTGAGATGAGCCAACGTTCGATAGGCATAGCACGTTTTCTCCCAAGGCACTTATTCACGCTTGATCGCCTGATACGAATTGCAACTTCGCTTATCTGCACTTTCAGCACGACGCGGGTCAATTCTACCGCAATTGGAACCGTCTTTCCCGTCTGCCGGTTGCGATTCGGCAAAAACAGCAATACCATTTTGCACGATGCACAAGCGACAGTGACCGTAACGTGGGCTTTCGCCCACGAATCATTTGATCTGCGATGTTCCGCGTGGGCTGATGCCCACGCTACGTTCGAGAGGTCGATGGCCGCGACGTACTGACCGAGAAAGCTTTTCTATGGCGCTGGTGGATTGGATCGTCGTTGCGATGTATGCCATCGGTATGCTGGCAGTCGGTCGATACTACGGTCGGCGCAACGAAACGGCTGACGACTATCACCTCGGCGGTCGACGCATGAGCCCCTTTGCCGTGGGACTGTCTCTGTTCGCCACTTTGACCAGTTCGCTGTCGTACCTGGCACTACCGGGCGAGATGGTCAAGAACGGCCCGATGGTTCTGGCTCAATTCGTGGCTTTTCCGTTGATTGCTGTAGTCGTCGGCTGGACGCTAATCCCGTTCATCATGAAACAGCAAGTCACCAGCGCGTACGAAATCCTGGAAACGCGGTTCGGAGTTAGCGTGCGCATGGTCGGTTCGTTGATGTTTCTGACGATGCGATTGGCCTGGATGGCATCGATCCTTTACGCGACGTCGGACAAAGTTCTGTCACCGCTGCTGGGTCTGGGTCCAGCAGCAACGGTCGGAGCGGCCATCACGATGTGCATTATCACTATGATCTATACGGCGGAAGGAGGACTGCGAGCGGTCGTCGTGACCGATGCCCTTCAATCGTTGATCATGCTCGGCGGTGCGATTGCGGTGATCGTCATTATCAGCGTCGATCTGGGCGGAGTCTTAGTCTGGTGGCCTCGCGAATGGGCGCCACACTGGGCGAAACCTCAATTCTGGCCCGATTCAACCACGCGGATGACGTTCCTCGGAGCCGCGATCTCGACGTTCGCCTGGTACGTCTGCACCTGCGGCTCGGACCAGATGGCGATCCAGCGCTCGCTCTCGACGCGCGATGCCGCCGCCGCGAGACGATCTTTGAAGACGACCTTATATGCCGAAGCTTTGGTTGGTGTCTTACTGGGAATGGTTGGCCTGGCCGTCGTGGCGTATTTTACAGCTCATCCCGAATTGTTGACCGATCAAATCAATCTGCGCGAAGGAGCCGACAAACTGTTCCCGCGATTCGTGGTGGTCGGTCTGCCGTTTGGAATGACCGGCGTCATTATCGCCGCGATTCTGTCTGCTGCGATGTCCAGCCTGGCATCGGGAATGAATTCATCGTGTGCGGTGATCACCGAAGACTTTATCGGTCGCTTGCGCTCCGAACCGCTCACGGACGGCGAACGAATACGTCTGGCTCGATCCATTTCGGTCGTGATCGGGATCGTGGTGATCCTGCTCAGCCTGCTCGTCAGCCGAGTCGAAGGGAACCTGGTCGATCTTTGTTATCGCGTCGTCAATCTGCTTGTCGCCCCTTTGTTTGTCCTGTTCTTTCTCGCGATCTTCGTCAACTGGGCGACGACATTCGGAGCGTTGATTGCCGCACTGGTGAGTGTCTGCGCGGCTGTCTGCATCGCGTTTCCCCAAACGGTGGGACTGGGCAAGCTAAGCATCCTGTTGATCATGCCCGGTTCTTTCACGTTCGGTGTCATCGCGGGAAGTCTCGCCAGCCTGTTACCAATCGGTCGACGCGCGCCGCAGTCGTCAACAACGTGAACATTTTTTGTTGGAAGACCAATTTACGGGAGGGCGAGCGATCAACTGAAAATGCCCGTTCTCTCGGCGAATAATGTTTCAAGGAACCAAAATGACTCAACCACGATTTTCACGACGAGACTTACTGCGAACGTCCATTCTTGGGACCTGTGGTACGGTTGCCGCCGCGTCTCCGTTACAGCAATTCGCCGAAGCCGATGAGGCCCGTGGCAAACCCAGTTCGCTCACCATCACCAAAGTCGAAACGTTTGCCGTTGAGCACAGGTTGTCCAAGGCGATCGGCCCTTCGGTGGCTCAATCGAACATTCGGGATGCTCTACTGATTAAGATCACGACCGATAGCGGGATCGTCGGTTGGGGCGAAACTTCGGACGTCGGGGGTACACATGGAATCATCGAAGAACATCTGAAAACGGTGCTGCTCGGCAAAAACCCACTCGAACATCGCAAATTATGGCGAGCGATGTGGGGTGCCAACTTTGGTGATGGTCGAGCTGTCGCCGGATGTGACCTTGCGTTGCACGACGTGCGCGGCAAGGCACTCGGCTTGTCAATCGCCGACATGTTCGGCGGACGTCAGCGAGACAAAATCATGGGCTATGCCGCCGCCATGAACTACACCGTCGGCGTCGATCCCCTGGAACAACATCCCGCCGAAGCAGCCGCGTTGGCCAAGCAAGGGTTTCTCGCCATGAAGATCCGCACGGGTCGGGACGGCTTCAAACGCGATCTGGCCGTCATGCAGAAAATCCGCGAAGCAGTCGGCCCTAATGTGCGATTGCTGACAGACGGCAACGGCGCTTTCACACTGCCTCAAGCCGTTAAGTTCGGCAAGGAATTGGAAAAGCTCGATTTCTACTGCTTCGAAGAACCGATGCCT
>Ga0181528_10002445_pt1 | contig 11410 bp, 10 predicted proteins | sample PEATcosm2014_Bin_47_FD_119742 | JGI IMG/M metagenome (GOLD analysis project Ga0181528, IMG submission 119742) | Peatland microbial communities from MTU Mesocosm Facility, Houghton, MI, USA - PEATcosm2014_Bin10_10_metaG | ecosystem: Environmental > Terrestrial > Soil > Wetlands > Peat | place... | reverse complement strand
CCTCCCGGTGCCTTCGTTTTGCCAAAGACATTGTATTGGGAATCGCAGCCCCTTCGAAACAGTTTTTACTGAATTTGTTTCCGCTGACCGCCGCTATTTTTGCAAGTCCCTCTGAGGGTCCGCCTTACCGAGCGGCCGAAACCGCGTCAGTTCTGCCTCACGAACTCCATGAGTTCCCGTCACATAGCCCATCAGGCAAACCGTACTAATATGTTTTGGTAATTGAAATCCTCATCGCCGATGTGGCACAACAACGTCAAATGGGGCTAGGGGGCTGGCTTTCGCGCTGGGACCTCTTTTTGTCTGCAAATTCTCGGTTTCAGCCAGGCATGCGCCGGCGCTTTCAGTTGGGTGGAGGAGCGTCGGCAGTTTCGCCTTGTATGGCGGAGAGGTTGTGGGCTATCGGGCGTAAGGGAGTGCTGGGATGAATCGAACTGGGAAGTTCACCGCGGTCGCGTTTGCCGTTCTCGTGGTCAACAGTCTGTACTTGTGGTCCACGGCCCAGGCATCTCTCTTTTACATCGCTAACATCTTGGCCCACTTCGCCTTAGGCCTGGGGCTATTTGCCGCATTGCTGTGGCTGTTGTGGCGCTCACCCTCGGTCCGGAGGAGTCTCCGCTGGGCCGCGCCGGTGTTGCTGACCAGCGCAGTTTTGGGCGGATTCCTGCTGTGGAAAGGCGCGCTGACTTCCAACCACGCCGTCGTCGTGGTTCACCTGGCCGCCGGGTTTCTGGGTGCGTTCCTGGTTGCCGTGGCGCTCCGGTCGCGGCAGTTCTGGGCAGTGGCAAGTCTGGCGACGGTCGTCTTCGCCGCCTACGCCGGGTACCAGAGGCTGCACCCCTGGTCGGATGCGAAGGTGCGGAACCCAAACGTCGTGCCCACCTCGATGCAGGAGGAAGGAGCCGGCGCCGGGTCGCCTTTCTGGCCGTCCTCCGCACGCACGAACACCGGCAAGACCATTCCCGCCAAGTTCTTCATGGACTCGAAGCGCTGCGCGCAGTGTCACAAAGATATCTATGACCAGTGGAACTCGTCCATGCACCACTTCGCCTCGTTCAACAACCAGTTCTACCGGAAGACGATCGAGCATATGCAGGACATCAGCGGCACGCAGGGCTCGAAATGGTGCGCGGGCTGCCACGATCACGCGATGCTGTTCAGCGGCAAGTTCGAGCGCCCGGCGCGAGAGCAGATCGACACTCCGGAGGCGCAAACCGGGCTCGGCTGCATCTCCTGCCACTCGATTGGCGAGGTGCACGGCTCGATGGGCAATGGCGGCTTCACGCTGGATTACCCCGAGCTGCACGAGCTCGCGACGAGCGATAACCCGCTCATCCGCTGGGTGCACGATTTCGTGACAGAGAAAGCTCCGGAGTCGCACCGCCGCACCTTTATGAAGCCCTTCATGCGCAACTCGGCGGAGTTCTGTTCGGCCTGCCACAAGGTGCATCTCGATGTGCCGGTCAACAACTATCGCTGGATGCGCGGCTTCAACGACTACGACAACTGGCAGGCCTCGGGCGTCTCGGGCCAGGGCGCGCGCTCGTTCTATTACCCGGAGAAGCCGCTGGCCTGCAGCGGATGCCACATGCAACTGGTGCCGTCCTCCGACCCTGCAGCGCGCGACGGCATGATCCACAACCACCGCTTCGCCGCCGCGAACACGGCCGTGCCCACGGCCAACCAGGATGAGACCCAGTTGAAAGCGGTCGAGGGCTTCCTGAAATCGGGCTTCATCAGCGTCGACATCTTCGCCGCCACGCCGGCCGAAGAGGCGCCGGGCGTGCAGATGCAGCGACGCGCCGCGGCCGACCATCCGCAACAGGCCATGACCTCTTTCGCGGTCGGCGAAGAGGCCGAGACTACACAGCAGTTCTTCCTGCGCGAGGTCAGCAAAGTGGCCGCGCCGCTCGACGGGGGCGGCACGAAGTTCAAGCCCGGTTCGACGGCGCGCGTCGACGTTGTTGTACGCACGAAGAAGATAGGCCACTTCTTCCCCGGCGGAACCGTGGACGGCTTCGATGTCTGGCTGGAACTGGAAGGGCGCGACGCCACGGGCAAGCGGATCTTCTGGAGTGGCAAAGTCGAGGACAACGGCAAAGGCCCGGTGGAGAAAGGCGCGCATTTCTACAAGTCGTTCCAGCTTGACGGCGACGGCAACCCGATCAACAAGCGCAACGGCTGGCAGATGCGCAGCCTGCTTTATGTGAAGCTGATTCCTCCGGGCGCGGCCGACGTGGCGCACTACCGCGTGCGCATTCCGAAAGACGCCAAGGGTCCGATTACCCTCACAGCGAAGCTGAATTACCGCAAATTTTCGTGGTATTACACGCATTTTGCCTATGCCGGCGTGCCGAAGCCGAATCAGGATCCGAGGCTGACGAGCGTGCACTACGATAGCCGCGAGTATGACTTCTCGCCCTCGAACATTCCCGCGAACGTCTCTGGAAAGATCAAGGGCCGCATCCCGGATCTGCCGATTGAGACGCTGGCGAAAGCCACGGCCACGCTGGAGCTGGGCGATGCGAAGACGACGACCGATTGGAAGCCGGTCGTGCGCCGCCAGGATCGAGAGCGCTGGAACGATTGGGGCATCGGGCTGCTGCTGCAGGGCGACCTGAAGGGCGCGGAGTACGCCTTCACGCGCGTCACCGAAGCCGATCCGAATTATGCCGACGGCTGGCTGAACATCGCGCGCGCATTGATCCAGGAAGGCGAGACGGACGCCTCGAAACCGTATATCGAGAAGGCGCTGAAGATCAATCCCAACCTCGCGCGCATCTACTTCTTCCAGGCGATGGCGGAGAAAACGGATGGAGACTACGAGGCGGCGCTGACTTCGCTCGGGCGCGCGGTTTCGATGTATCCACGCGACCGCGTCGTCCAGAACCAGATCGGGCGGCTCGACTTTTTGAAGCGCGACTTTGCTCATGCCGCGGACGCGTTCGTGAAGGTCCTCGCGATCGATCCCGAGGACGTGCAGGCGCACTACAACCTGATGCTCTGCTACCGAGGGCTCGGCGATAGCGGGAAGGCGAAGCGCGAGGAGACTCTGTTCCGCCGCTTCAAGGCCGACGAGTCCGCGCAAGCTGTCACCGCCAAGCTGCGTGCGCTCAGTCCCGAGGACAACAACGAGCGCCAGCAGATCCACGAACACGAAAGCGTCAAACTGCAATGAAGAAACTCGTAGTCGCGGGTCTGGCTTGCGCCGTCGCGTTCTCGCAAGGGCGTTTCACCGACGTGACGAAACAGGTGGGCATCCAGTTCGTTCACAACGCGGGCAAGGCCGGCAAGAAGTGGCTGCCGGAGACCATGGGCTCGGGCGTCGCCTTCGTCGACTTGAACGGCGACGGATTGCCCGACATCGTGCTGGTCAACAGCAAGGACTGGACGCCCAAGGGCCGACGCTCGCTCGCGGGTCTTTACCGAAACAACGGCAACGGCACGTTCACTAACGTGATCGCGGGCAGCGGGCTCGATGTGGAGATGTACGGCATCGGAATCGCCGTCGGCGACTATGACAACGACGGCAAACCTGACATCTACATCACCGCGCTCGAAGGCGATCGCCTGTTTCACAATCTGGGCAACTTCAAGTTCAAGGACGTCACCGCGTCGAGCGGCATTAAGAACGCGGCTTTCGGCACCTCGGCGGCGTGGTTCGATTACGACCGCGACGGCAAGCTCGATCTGTTCGTCACCAACTACGTCCAATGGACGCAGAAGGGCGACCTGTGGTGCTCGCTGGATGGAGTGAGCAAGAGCTATTGCACGCCGGAGTCCTACAAGGGGCAGACGAGCCGGCTGTTCCACAACCTCGGCGATGGCAAGTTCGAGGACGTGACGATGAAGGCCAAGCTCTTCGATCCCACCTCCAAGTCGCTGGGCGTGGCGATTCTCGATTACAACAACGATGGATGGCCGGACATCTTCGTCGCCAACGACACGCAGCCGAACAAGCTGTATCGCAATTTGCAGAACGGAACGTTCGCCGAAGAGGCGCTCGCGGCCGGAGTCGCGTTTGGAGAAGACGGCGTGGCGCGAGGCGCGATGGGCGTGGACTCGGCGGACTACGACGGCTCGGGCCGCGCGCACCTGCTGGTCGGAAACTTCACGAACCAGATGCTGAGCCTGTATCGCAATGAAGGGCACGGTCTGTTCGTGGATGAAGCACCGCGCTCCGCCGTGGGCCGTTCATCCCTGTTGAGTCTGGCCTTCGGCGTCTTCTTTTTCGACTACGACCTCGACGGCTGGCCCGATATCTTCGTGGGCAACGGCCACATCGACGAAGAGATTGGCCGCGTTCAGCCGCGCATCAAGTACGCCGAGCCGCCCCTGCTGTTTCACAATCAGGGCAACGGGCGTTTCGAGGATGTGTCCTCGCGCCTCGGGCCGGATCTCTCGCGGCCCATCGTGGCGCGTGGCGCGGCCTACGCCGACTTCAACGGCGACGGCGCGCTCGACGTGATTGTGACGACGAACAATGGCCCGGCGCATCTGTTCCGCAACGACGGCAATACGAACGGCAACCACTGGCTGTGCGTGCGGCTGCAAGGCACGAAGTCCAATCGCGACGGCATCGGCGCAGTGGTGCGCGTGAAGTCGCCGAACCACTCGCAGTGGCAGACGGTCCACTCCGGATCGAGCTACGCTTCACAAAGCGACCTGGCTTTGACGTTTGGCCTGGGCAAAGATACGCAGATCCAGTCTCTCGAAGTGCAATGGCCAAGCGGGCTGAAAGAGGCGATTCGCAACCTCCGCGTGGACAAAGTGAACCTGATCGTCGAAGGCAGCGGCACTTCAGTCGTCAAATAGCCCCGCCATCGTACTCCTGGGACCGCCGATCTCCAGATCGGCTCCGGGCGACTCACATTTCGACCGCCGGCAACTGCCTGTGGGCCTCCAGGCCGTTTCGCGGAGGGGAACAGGGTGATCGCCACCTATTGAAATGTTGCCGCGCTTCACGCCGAAACTGGGTGCGCGACATAGAAGTTAAGCTCAAGCCGCTCTGCGCTGCTCCCAATAGTCCTCACAGCGGCCGTTGAGCTGACAGCAGCGCAAGGCGATGATAGCGTTGGCGCCGCGGACCGTCCAGAACATGCCCGACTGTTTGAGGCGTTTACCGATCACGGTTTTGCAGCCAGCTTCAATCACGCCTGAGCCGACGAACAAATGCAGGCGGCGGAATTTGGGGTAACGCATACGCCTGGCGTTGCTGTGAAAGTAATCGGCCTCAAGTCGAATCTTCTCGGCCACCTCGGCATTGTTGGTGGAGTAAGCGCGCAGCGCGACGGTCAGTTGTTTCATTTTCCCGGTGTCGAGCAAGGGCTGGTGGACCAGCATCCAGCGCTTCTGATTGAGCTCGTCATTGGGGTGTAGTTTGCGCGCCAATTCCCACAGGTGCTGGCGCGCGTGAAAGAGCTGGCGCGCGTGAAAGAGATCGACAATCTGCATCGCGCCTGGGAAATGCCGGTCGGCGAGATTCCAGATCCATTCGGCGCCGTCGCCGGGCAAGCCCTTCGAAGGAGATGAACAGGCGCGCATGCTGGCTGTAGCGCGCTCCTCGACGCTGGCTGCGCGCGATGCTTGCCTGCGCCGCGCTCAAGGCGAACAGACGCCTCACGGTGCGAAGCAGGGCGGCTCGGGGATCGCGTGGAGCTGGCGGCTCAGTTCGCTCACTTGCACGCGGGCGTCGATGATCTTCGAGTCACGCAGCGCGCGCTGGTATTGATTCAGCACTCGCATGGTGAAGCGCACGCCTGGGCGTGCCTGGGAGTCTTGAGTGAGAGTGGATTCGATGTTCATGGGTTTAGATTGATCGGCTGGGGTGGGATCGCAGTCTGTACACCTGTAGTTGTGGCTTCTGACTCGGGTGAGGAAGAGTAGAATAGTTCGGGCGTCAAGTCGTCGTAAGGAGTGAGTAAGTGGCACCATCAACCCTAGCGCAATGGTTTGGAGCTGTGGGCACGATTGCCGCAGTCATCGTCGCGCTCTTCAAGGACTTGATCATCGCGTGGTCGCGTAAGCCTCGCCTCGAGGCAACGTGCAAGAAGGAGAGTCCCTGGACGGTCAGAACGCCGATTGTCGTTCAAGATGACCAAAGAAGAGTTCTCTGGACGGGCGACTGTTACTTTGTGCGCGCAATTGTAAAGAACACTGGAAAGACCAGAGCCGAGAAGGTGCAGGTATATGCGGAAAAACTCGCGAAGCTTGGTGCCGATGGAAAGTTCGAAGACATCGAGATGTTCATTCCGCTGAACTTGAAGTGGTCGAATAGCCCGTCAGACCGGTCGGTGGCTATCCTGGACGGAATCTCGCCGAAGATGGCGGCCTTTTGCGACGTTGTTTCCCTTTGCGACCCAGCGAATCCTCACCAGCGAAGGCCACCAGGCGCGCCAGCTAGTTCACCAATCGGCCAGCTGCAGCTGGAAATCGACCCGTTCACTGGTGCTCATCTCCTATCGCAGGGTACGTACAGACTCACTTTGCGGATTGCCGCTGCGAACGTCGAACCGACTGAGATGGTGTTTGAATTCAAACACACTGGCGGATGGCTGCAGGACGATGCTGCCATGCGGCGCGATTGCCTCGCAGTATCGCTGGAATAGCAGAACGCATATATCCACTCGTGAATTGACTACTGGACGGCAATGGTGATGGCGGCCTTCGCGCCGATGGTCGTGTCATGCGCCCGGCACGCGGAGAAGGCGACCACGCGGCGTTTGCCGCTGTAGTCGAACTTCGGCTTGGCGAGCAACACGTTCTTGAGCGTGAAGAGCCAGGTGGATCCGGCGACCGTGCCGATCTGAAAGGCCAGCGTCACGGGCGTGCCGGCGAAGGCCTTCTGTTTCAGGCTCTGGAGCGTGGCGGAGTCGTCGTCGTACATCGACCAGTCGGTGGTCACGTTGCGCAATCCAGCCGCCGGCGCGATGCCATAGAAAGAGTTGAAACCGTCCATCGGCAGCTCGCGGTCCACGTCGACGGTGATCGTGCCGGTGCGGTAGGTCGAATAGGTGTTGCCGTCGAGTGTAATCGTGCCGGTGAAGCCTGGCGGTGGCGTGCCGTTGGTGACGGGCGAAGCCGGTTCAGTCGGAAAAGCAGTCAGTCCGCCTTTGCTGATCGTATCCGCGGTCGCGAAGATGTCCGTGTCGAGGACGGCCAGTCCCTGACCGGTGAACTCGACGGTAGGCTCATCGACGCCGATGTCGAACTTGCCTGTCTTCACGATTGCGCCCATCGTGCAGCGCTGAGTCATCGTGCCGGGCGTGTTGAAGTCCCAGAGTGTGACCGACGGGCTCTGGTCGTCGAGGCCGTACGTAACCGACGTGCTGGCGACGATGGTGGGCGCTTTACCCATGAGCGCGGTGAGCAGCGGATCCAGGTCGGGCTTGGTGCCGGCCGCGCCATTCGGCGCGAGGCTCATCTTGGTTGTGAACGTTACCTGCCGCCGTCCCAGGATGCCCATCGTGATGCCGAGCGAACCGGTCTTGTCCGATCGCACGATCTCCTGCTGCGATAGCTGGATATCCAGCGCCGACATGCGGCAGCAGTTCGAGCCCGCGAGCGTCGCGACGCCGGTGGTGTTCGGGATCGTGCCCCAGGTGGTCTCGTTCTGCGCGTAGAGTCGTTGGATTCGGGTATTGGAAGAGTTCGCCATTACTCGCCACCTCCCTCAAGGCGCTCGCGCAGTTCATGCGCGGCGAGCAGCGCGCGTTTCTTCCGGTCGAGAAACTCGGCCGACGCGCGCTCGTGCGAGCCGACAGACGCAAAGCTGTTCAGTTCCGCGACGGTGAAGCCGATCTCCGTGAACGCCTCATCCGGCACTAGTGCGCAGCCGCCCAGCACCGCGTTGCGCGCCTGTTCGTCCGACAACTCCACGGATTGGCCGAAGCGGATGAGGCGAATCGAGTCGCCGATGTCGGAGTTGGATCCGACGAACCGATAGGTCATAGGTGTACCTCAGTAAGCAAAATGAAGGGCAGACGCTGCTGCCAGCCGTCACCCAGAAAAGCGAAGGGCTCGCGCGCGCAGGAGAAGTCGCCGTTGAAGCTGACCGGCGACCAGCCTGCGTGTGGAGCCATCACGGTTTGCAGGAACGCATCCTCGACCGCGTCGGGAAGCGAATCGAGATCGCCGCTATCGTCGCCCGGCAACTTCGCGCCCTGGCGCAGCAGGTTTAGCGTGCTGCGCCGGAAGTAGAAATCGACGTGCAGCAGGATCTTGCCCGAGAACAGCGACGGCTTCTGGCGCTCAACGCCGCCGACGACGAGTGCAATGTCGTCGAAAGCATCCCGGACGAGAACGTCCGCGACCGGTGCCGGTCGATCCGGCAACAGCGGGCGGGGGCGATCGGCTTGTTTTTCAGGTGATGCCGAAGTCATGTTGTCCTCCGGCCTCGATAGGGTGAAAATTCACCCTGACCCGGCTTTGGGACAGTCGCTTCGGATTAAGTCATTGAAAACAAGCAGAATTTAGTTTTCAGATTTTTTCGGAAGCCCAGGAATCGCAGGGTGAAAATTCACCCTGGACCGTTGATGGCCGGTGAAGGTCCGTCCTGAGTGACTGGGCGGGCATTGTTGCGGGAAGGAGCGTTATGATGCAGCCGGGGACTTCAAATGTACGAACTTGCCAAAGCGATTCCTGACGTCGAGGTCCTCCTTGCCCTTGAACCGGAGGACTTGGGCGCGAAGCTCTTATTCCTCCTCCGCAAGAGGCCACTTCAAGGGAACAAGTTCATGCCCGAGCAACTAAATGCCGAGCTCTGGCCGCAGTCGTACCTTCCGGGCCAGCAGACTGCGTACCCATCTGATAGGCGGCATGAAGTTGATGTTGCACTGACGGAGGCGTGGGCATGGCTCCAAGCGCAGGCACTGATCGTGCCGGCCGCTGACTCGAACGGAAGGTACGGGTGGTTGATCTTGAGTCGCCGAGCAAAACGATTTGAGAGTGAGGCAGAGTTTGCTCGATACACCGTCGCGCGGATGCTGCCCAAGGATGCACTGCACCCGAGGATTGCAGGTACGGTCTGGATGGCCTTCATGCGTGGCGAGTTCGATAGTGCCGCCTTTCAGGCCATGAAGGCGGTCGAGGTGTTTGTACGTGAAGCATCCGGGCTCGGAGACAGCGTAATTGGTGTAAAGCTCATGCGCGAAGCATTCCGAGACAACGGATCACTTGCCGACATGAGCGCCGAAGCGGGCGAACGAGTTGGGCGCATGGAGCTCTTCGCAGGGGCCATCGGTTCTTATAAGAACCCACACTCACACCGAGACGTGGATTTGAATGATCCGGTCGAAGCCATCGAAATAATCCTGCTTTCGAACCATCTCCTGCGCATCGTGGATGCGCGTGCGGCTGCGCAGCGAGGTGCGGCATGAGCGGCGATCTCAACGTCAGACCCGACCCGTGCAGTCTAGCGCTCGACCTGGGTAAAACGCTCCACTCGCCATCGTATTGAGCCCACTCCGCCAATACGTTCGACGCCGACTACGCCGGGCTGTTGCCATGCACTCAACGCGCGGCACTCCCGCATCCGAAGTAAGTGACCCACACGCGGCTGCCTTCACTGAACTGCAGTGGCTCGTCAGGTAGACCGATCCAGCCTTTAAGCCAGGCGCCGAGCCGCATCACAGCGAAATCGTTCGCCGGCCGGCGCAACTTGCCTCCGCCCCGAAGTAGATCGAGAAGGGCTTGCCCCTCGGCTGAGGGAAGACCCTCACGATTGGTCAGGCCGAGCTGCTCCAGCGCGTATTCTCGTTGAAGAGTTCCTTCGCGTTCGGCGACTACGGCGGACGTCTTGTCGGCACCACCCTCGCGGACTCGCGCCTGGAAAGTCTCCTTTGCCCGAACTCCAACGCGCACGCGGGCGCCAGGAAGTTCGTGGAACTGGAAATCGTCCCAGGTGACACCGGTCGGCGTGGGGAAACCGCCGTCCGCTTCGAGCGCGACGTCGAAGACACACCGGTAGTCGCCCGATGCCTTTTCAAAGAGGATCGGATCACCAGTAATCGCCAGCAGCTTGCGCAACCGCCCGCGGAGCTGGCTCACCTGCTTCTTGAACGGCGTCTTCTCTTCAACCGCTTTGGCGATGTCACGTGGATTGAAACGCCCGCGATGTTTTGCAAGCAGCCACAACAGCTGCAGCCCCCGGTCTCCGGTAGCATCCTCTTTGCGCCCATCCGCCAAGCCGCACTCCTCGAGGCTGCGTTCGTGCCAGACGCCGCTGATGGAAACGCGAAGCAGTAACTCTCCAACCTCGATTCTGACCGCCGCCCAGTCAGCATCCTCCGACACCGGAATGCTCCGGACCGCCTTTACCTTCTCGGCGGCGGCGCCCCTGGGCAACGCATCCTCGATGTAGGCGAGGTCGAGGACGATCTTGCCGGCATCCAACGACGCGACGTCCTGCAACGAAAACACCGGTAGCCCGTTCAACCTCGCAGGCGAGGCGCGGTCCGCCGCGAGCACGACTGGCGCTGCGTATCCCGTCGCGAGTTGGAGCATTCCCTCCCCGCCGTCATCGAGTAGCAGAAGAAAATCGCGGAACCGCCCCGCCAGAACGCGTCGGCCGAGCGACCAGACCTGCGGGCGGCGCTGTTCATTCGGGCCGGTCAGTTCGAGTGCCGCCGCAAGCCGTTGCGCCAGTGCTTCGGGGTCCACAAACCACTGCCGAAGCCGATCCGGATCCAGATTTATGGTGTACCCACGCTCGCAGGGGAGAAAGGCACGGCGGCCATCGGCGGACCACCCTACGTCGACAGAACACTGCTCTTCGCACTGCTGGCAAAGTAGGACTGTTGCGGCAGTTGTCTCCCGCAACAGCCCCAGCTTCATCACCTCGCGCCACGGCTCGCGACCCCACTGGCGTGCTTCTTGATCTCCAACTACGGCGTCAGCCGACGTTAGTCGCGACAGCAGCGTCTTCCAAGCTGACCGCATCCTTCTCTACCTTCCATTCGCGGAGATACTGGCGCAGGATCAGTTCTTCTGGGCTGTCTTCCAAGTCGCAGAAAGACGGCGCGGTAAGGCGGAACAACAGGCTGCGCTCCTTGCCTGCGGGAGTCCGGATAAATGCCTGCATCACGACGCTCAGAACCGTCGCATCAGAGAGCCGCGCGTGCTTCTCGTTGAACGTTTCGGTGATGACATCGTGCACGGATCCTTCCCTCCGCCGACCGTCGATTTCCGCCGTGATCTTTCCGCCGTGGCCGGTGTGGTACTGCAATCGCATTGCCTTCAGGCGGACCAGCGGAATCCCATCAGCGGGCTTGGTGGGAAAGGTGAGAGTCCTGTTCTTGAACAGTTCCAGATCAAAGCACGGGACCGGCCAGGGCTGAGGATCCTGTTCGATGCCCAAGACCGCGCTGCAGAAAGCACGGGCCAGATGGTCCCGAATCGCGCCGCCACCTTG
>Ga0181528_10002444_pt1 | contig 11411 bp, 8 predicted proteins | sample PEATcosm2014_Bin_47_FD_119742 | JGI IMG/M metagenome (GOLD analysis project Ga0181528, IMG submission 119742) | Peatland microbial communities from MTU Mesocosm Facility, Houghton, MI, USA - PEATcosm2014_Bin10_10_metaG | ecosystem: Environmental > Terrestrial > Soil > Wetlands > Peat | place... | reverse complement strand
TGACGAGCCCGCGAGGGGCGGTTCGACCCGTTCAGCGGCTCCCGGGCCGGCTCCGGTCGCCGGGTTGAGGCGCCGGGTTCAGGCGCCGGTTCGGACGTGGACCACGTCCCCCGCCACCACCGTCCGGATCCCTCCGTCCGCCTCGACGAGCAGATGGCCCCCGGGGTCGATCCCGGTGGCCGTGCCCTCGAACGAGCCGTCGGCCAGGTCCACGCGGACCCGGGTCCCCACGGTGGTGCAGTGGTGCAGGAGGTCGTCGGTCAGCCGGACCCGGCCGGCCGGGGAGTCGAGATCGCCGGCGCGTGCCTCCAGAGCGGTCAGTAGCGCGCCCAGCAGGGCCTCACGGTCCACGGGTGCGCCGGCCAGCATCCGCAGTGACACGGCCCGGCCCCGCAACTCGGTGGGCAGGTCGCCGTCGTCGGCCGGCCAGTTCACGTTCACGCCGATCCCCACCACCACCGGGGCCGGCAGGCTCCCACCGGGCCCGACCGGGGACAGGTCCGACTCGGCGAGGACGCCGGCCAGCTTCCGCCCCCCACCGTCGACGAGGTCGTTGGGCCACTTGACGCCCACGGTGACCGGGGGTCGGTCGGGAGCGTCCCCTCCGGTGTCCGATCGGCCCCCGGTCGCCGCGGCCAGACCCAGGGCGGCCACCGCATCGACCGCCGCCAGGGCCACCGCCGTGGTCGCCAGGTGCCGGTCGGACGGGTCCAGGGCGGGACGGAGCAGGACGGACAGGAGCAGGTTGGCTCCGGCCGGGGCCTCCCACGAGCGCCCCAGCCGACCCCGTCCTGCGGTCTGGTGGTCGGCGACGACGACCACCCCCGCGGGGGCACCGGCCCGGGCCTCGTCGAGGAGGTACCGGTTGGTCGAGTCGACCGACTCGAGCCGGCGAACGTCGTTGAACCTGGTCGCCGACATGGCACACACCCTACGGCCCGTGCCAGGCTGTGGGACCGGTCCGGGTGGTCCGTTCCGGGGCGCCCCCCGTGGGCGTGAAAGAGTGGGACGCCCCACCGTGGGGCGACGGGCCCGGCCCGCCGATCTCGGCGGTCCCGGTCCCCTGCCCCAGCGAGTTCGAAAGGCGCAGCGTGCTCAAGAAGGTCCTCATCGCCAACCGGGGAGAGATCGCCGTCCGGGTCATCCGAACGTGCAAGGAGCTGGGGGTGGCCACCGTGGCCGTCTACTCCGAGCTCGACCGGGACGCCCTGCACGTGCGCCTGGCCGACGAGGCCTACGCCCTGGGCGGGCAGACCGCCGCCGAGTCGTACCTGAACACCGAGGCCATCCTCGACGTGATCGGGCGCAGCGGGGCGGACGGCGTCCACCCCGGCTACGGCTTCTTCTCCGAGAACACCGACTTCGCCCGGGCCATCACCGAGCGCGGCGTGACCTTCATCGGGCCGCCGCCCGAGGCCATCGACGTCATGGGCGACAAGATCAGCGCCCGGCACGCGGCCGAGCGGGCCGGCGTGTCCGGCGTACCCGGGCGCACCGACGTGCTCACGTCACCCGATCAGATCGTCACCTTCGGCAACGAGTTCGGCTGGCCGGTGGCCATCAAGGCGGCCTACGGCGGTGGCGGACGCGGCATGAAGGTCGTCCAGGGGCCCGACGAGGCGGCCGATGCGCTCGAGTCGGCCATGCGGGAGGCGCTCGCCTACTTCGGCCGCGACGAGTGCTACGTCGAGCGCTACCTGGCCTGGCCCCGCCACGTCGAGATGCAGATCATCTGCGACACCCACGGCAACGGCATCTGGCTCGGCGAGCGCGACTGCTCGGCGCAGCGTCGTCACCAGAAGCTGGTGGAGGAGAGCCCGGCCCCCGACTTCCCCCATGAGGTGCGGGTCGCCATGGGCGAGGCCTCCATCAAGGTGGCGCAGGCCTGTGGCTACGTCAACGCCGGCACCGTCGAGTTCCTCTACCAGGACGGCGAGTTCTTCTTCCTGGAGATGAACACCCGGCTCCAGGTCGAGCACCCCGTCACCGAGTTCGTCACCGGACTCGACCTGGTCGAGTGGCAGCTGCGGGTCGCCTCCGGCGAGCCCATCGGGTTCACGCAGGACGACGTGCAGTGCAACGGCCACTCCATCGAGGTCCGCATCAACGCCGAAAACCCGGCGGAGGGCGCCTTCCTGCCGTCACCGGGCACGATCTCCCGCCTGGTCCCCCCCGGAGGACCCGGCGTGCGCCTCGACGCCGGCTACGAGTCGGGCGACACCGTGAGCCAGTTCTACGACAACCTCGTAGCCAAGCTGGTCGTGTGGGGCCACGACCGCGAGGCCGCCCGACGCCGCATGCTACGGGCCATCGAGGAGACCGTCGTCGAGGGGGTCGCCACCACCCTGCCGGCCGACGTCGCCATCCTCAGCCACCCCGACTTCATCGCGGCCGAGCACTCGACCAACTGGGTGGAGCAGACGCTCGATCTGACCGGCGTCACCTCGGACGCCACGGCCGTGGCTCCCTCCTCGGCTCCCGACGCCGACGGCGAGGTCGAGCCCCGGGTGCTCCGCGACGTCACGGCGGAAGTCGACGGCCGCCGCTACCAGGTCAAGCTGTGGGTGCCCGACCTCGGCGACGCCGTGGCCGTGCAGGCCGGGGGCGCCGCCAAGGGCGTCGGGCCGAAGCGTCCGAAGGCGGCTGCGGGCGGGGCCGCGGGTTCGGGCACCGTCGCCGTTCCCATGCAGGGGACGATCGTCAAGGTGCTGGTCGCCGAAGGTGACACCGTGGAGATCGGGCAGACGGTCTGCGTGCTCGAGGCGATGAAGATGGAGAACAACGTCAACGCCGAGAAGTCTGGGACCGTCAAGGAGGTCCGGGTCGCTCCGGGCGAGTCCGTCGGACCCGGTGACGTCATCGCCGTCATCGAGTAGCCCGCGAACGTCGGACCCGAGGAGCCCGCATGAGCCAGAACGGAGACGGGGTCACCGGTTCGAAGGCGGCCGCCCGGGCGGCCGTCGAGGGGCACCTGGATGACCTGGTCGGCCTCAGCCACGCGATCCACGCCGATCCCGAGCTCTCCTACGACGAGGTCCGGTCCTCCGCCCTCGTCGCGGACGCCCTCGAGCGGGGTGGCTTCCGGGTCAGCCGGGGGACGGCCGGGCTCCCCACCGCCTTCGTCGCCGAAGCCGGTCACGGCCCGCTCGTCCTGGCCGTATGCGCCGAGTACGACGCCCTGCCCGACGTCGGCCATGCCTGTGGGCACAACATCATCGCCGCCACCGCCGTCGGGGCCGGCCTCGGGCTCCTCCCCCTGGCCGAGGAGCTCGGCATGACCGTGCGGGTCCTCGGCACGCCGGCCGAGGAGGGTGGGGGTGGCAAGGTCGTCATGCTGGATGCCGGCGCCTTCGACGACGTCCACGCGGCCATGATGGTGCATCCCTGGGCGAGCGAGCGTCTCGAGGCGACCTGCCTGGCCGTGCACCACTTCGACGTCGCCTTCACCGGGCGGACGGCCCACGCGTCGGCGGCCCCCTGGCAGGGCATCAACGCCGGTGACGCCATGGTCGTCGCCCAGGTGGCCCTCGGCCTGCTGCGCCAACAGCTGCCGCCCGGCGACCAGGTGCACGGTGTGGTCACCGCGGGGGGCGAGGCCGCCAACATCATCCCGTCCCGGGTCACCGGCCGGTTCATGGCGAGGTCACTGACTATCCAGGGCCTCGGGGACCTGGTGCCCCGCATCGAGGCCTGCTTCGAGGCCGGGGCCCGCGCGACCGGCGCCGAGGTCGCGTTCACACCGCTGGCGCCCGACTACTCCCACATGGAGTGCGATCCCGATCTGCTGGGGAGCTACCGCGTCAACGCCGAGGCGCTCGGCCGGCGGTTCGACCTCGACGACCAGGGAGCGGCCCGGCCGACACTGTCCACGGACATGGCCAACGTGTCCCTGGCCGTGCCCACCATCCACCCGCTCCTGGCCATCGACTCGAACGGGGCGGTGAACCACCAGCCGGAGTTCGCCGCGGCCTGCATCACCGGGTCGGCCGACACCGCCGTGCGCGACGGCGCCGTCGCCCTGGCCTGGACGGCCATCGACGCCGCGTCCCCCGGCCCGCTGCGCGAACGTCTGCTGGCCGGCCGTTCGTCGTGACCCACGAGGTGCCGGGCCGGCCCCTCGAGCCGGCGCCGGGGCCCGAGGTGCACGGACTCCACCCCGAGTACCCGATCCGGACCGGACGACTGCTCCTACGCCCGTGGGGCGCTTCGGACCTCGACGACTTCCATCGGCTGCGGGGTGATCCCGAGGTCGTGCGCTACCTCTACGACCGCCCGCTCACCCGCGCCGAGGCCGAGGCCCGGCTCGCCAGGGCCCGTTCCGTGATCGACGCCTGCGGGCAGTGGATGAACCTCGCCGTACTCCTGGCCGGCACCGACGAGCTGCTCGGTGACGTCGGGGTCTGCTGGATCAGCGCCATCCATCGCGAGGTCGAGATCGGGTACACCTTCCTGCCCGAGCACCACGGCCACGGCTACGCCACCGAAGCCGCCGCGGCGATCGTCGACCTGGCCTTCTCCGGACTGGGGGCCCACCGGGTGACCGGACGCATCGACGCCCGGAACACGGCGTCGGCCGCGGTACTGGGCCGGCTGGGCATGCGCCACGAGGCCCACTTCGTGGAGAACGAGTGGGTCAAGGGCGAGTGGACCGACGAATCGGTCTATGCGGTGCTCGCCTCCGAGTGGGCGTCCCGTCGACCCTGACCGGACGGCCCCGACCGCCCCTCCGGATCGGGAGGCGTCGGACCGACATGACTCAGCCGTTCGGGTGGAACTCCCCGAACACGCCCCGCAGGACATCGGACACCTCGCCGAGCGTCGCCATCCGGGACAGCGCCACCTTCATCGGGATGAGCAGGTTCTGGGTACCGCGGGCGGCGGCCTCCACGTCGGCCAGGGCGGCGTCGACCGCCACCTGGTCGCGCTCGGTCCGCACCCGGGCCACCCGGGCCACCTGGGAGCGCTGGAGCTCGGCGTCGATCGGGAACACGTCGGTGGGCGTGCCCTGCTCGTCCACGAACCTGTTGACGCCGACCACGACCTTGTCGCCGCTGTCGATGTCCTTGGCGTAGGCGTAGGCGGCCTGCTCGATCTCCTGCTGCATGTACTGGGCCTCGATGGCGTCGACGGCGCCGCCCATCCCGTCGATACGCTCGAGGTAGTCCCAGGCGGCGGCCTCGACCTCGTCGGTCAGCGACTCCACGAACCAGGAGCCGGCCAGGGGGTCGACGGTGTCGGCCACGCCGGACTCGTACCCGACGATCTGCTGGGTCCGCAGGGCGATCTTGGCCGCGTGCTCGGTCGGGAGGCCGAGGGCCTCGTCGAACCCGTTGGTGTGCAGGCTCTGGGTGCCTCCGAGGGCGGCGGCCATGGCCTGGACGGTCACCCGGACGATGTTGTTCTCGGGCTGCTGGGCGGTCAGCGTCGACCCCCCCGTCTGGGTGTGGAACCGCAGCAGGAGCGACTTCTCGTTCCGGGCGCCGAAGCGGTCCTTCATGATCCTGGCCCACATCCGACGGGAGGCCCGGTACTTGGCCACCTCCTCGAAGAGGTTGTTGTGGGCGTTCCAGAAGAAGCTGAGGCGGGGGGCGAAGTCGTCGACGGCCAGTCCGGCGGCCAGGGCGGCCTCGACGTAGGCGATCCCGTTGGCCAGGGTGAAGGCGATCTCCTGCACGGCGGTCGAGCCGGCTTCGCGGATGTGGTAGCCGGAGATCGAGATCGTGTTCCACGCCGGGAGGTGCTCCGCGCAGTAGGAGAAGGTGTCGGTGACCAGTCGCATCGACGGCCGGGGCGGGTAGATGTACGTGCCCCGGGCGACGTACTCCTTCAGGATGTCGTTCTGGATGGTGCCGCCGAGCAGCTTCGGGTCGACGCCGTTCTCCTCGGCCACGAGTTGGTAGAAGAGCAGGAGGACGGCGGCGGTGGCGTTGATGGTCATCGACGTCGTGACCTTGTCGAGGGGCAGGCCGGCCAGCAGGGCCCGCATGTCCTCGAGGCTGTCGATGGCCACCCCCACCTTGCCGACCTCGCCCTCGGAGCGGGGGTGGTCGGAGTCGTAGCCCATCTGGGTGGGGAGGTCGAAGGCGCACGACAGCCCGGTCTGGCCGGCGTCGAGCAGGAACTTGAAGCGCTCGTTGGTGGCCTCCGCCGTGCCGAAGCCGGCGTACTGGCGCATCGTCCAAAGCCGGCCCCGGTACATGTCGGGCCGGATGCCCCGGGTGTAGGGGAACGAGCCGGGCGCGCCGAGCCGGGTGGCCGGATCCCAGCCGTTCAGGTCGTCCGGTCCGTAGACCTGGTTGATGGTGATGCCCGAGTCGGTGACGCGCTCGTTGCTCGGTGATCCTGACGCGGTCTCAGATGCCATGGCCAAAGACTACGGCGTCCCCACGGGATGACCCAACGCCGCCGACACCCGGCACCCGGTCGGCGACACCGGGCCCGGTCGGCTCAGTCCGTCGCGGCCGCCACCACCACCGGGCCCGGGCTCGGGGCGACCTCCATGCGTCCGGGAAGGAAGAACGCCGGCACCACGGCGACGGCACACACCGCGAACGACCACCAGAACGAGGTGGCGAACGCCTCGGCCAGGCGGTTGACGACGGTCGGGGGCAGGGTCTGGGACACCATCGATCCGAGCGACGCGTTGTGTCCGGGGAACTTGTGGGTGATCTGGTTCTGCAGCACCACGGCGAAGACGGCGACACCGATGGAGCCACCGACCTGGCGGATGATGTTGGTGGCCGTGCTGGCCCGCGGGACCTGGTCATGGGTGAGCCCGCGGTACGACGCGGCGAAGACGGGCATCATGCCGAAGCCCAGGCCGACGCCCCGCACCAGGAGCGCGACGGCCAGGAACGCGTAGCTCGTCGTGCCGGAGACCTGTGTGTAGGCGAGGGTCCCGACGGCCAGGAGCGCCATGCCCCAGGGGACCGTCCGCCGGGGCCCGTACTTGTCCGCCAGGTTGGCCGCCGGGCGCATCGCCAGGGCCGCACCGATGCCCTGGGGAGCCATCAGCAGACCGGCCATCCACGGCGACTCGCCGCGGCAGATCTGGTAGTAGAGCGGCAGCAGGAACATCGTCCCGTAGAGGGTGGCCCCGATCAGGAAGATGCAGATCGTGGCGACCGTGAAGTTGCGACGTCGGAACAGCTGCATGTCGAGCAGTGGCTCGGGGGCGCGGAGCGATCGCCAGACGAACGCCGCGCACAGCAGCACACCGACGACGAGACTGATGTCGACGTTCTGGGAGAACCCGCCGTCGTTGCCCACCAGGGACAGGCCGTAGACGAGCAGGGCCAGGCCCGGGGCCAGACACAGGAAGCCGATCAGGTCGAAGCGGTGGTCGTGGTCCCGCGGGGAGGTCTCGAGGAAGCGGACGGCGAGGAGCAGGGCCACGATGCCGATGGGCACGTTCACGTAGAAGATCCAGCGCCACGACATGTTCGACACGATGGCGCCGCCGATGACCGGTCCGAGGATGGGCCCGAGCAGGGTCGGGATGCCGATCACGGCCATGACCCGGTTCATCTTGTCCGGTCCCGCCGTCCGGGCCATGAGGGCCTGGCCGACCGGCATGATCATGCCGCCGCCGAAGCCCTGGAGGATGCGGAACGCGATGAGGGCCGATGCCGACCAGGACAGGCCGCAGAGGGCGGAGCCGACCACGAAGAGGATCAGCGACACCATGTAGACCGGCTTGCCGCCGTAGCGGTGCATGGCCCAGCCGCTGAGCGGGATCACCACCGCCAGCGACAGCAGGTACCCGGTGGTCACCCACTGGATCGTGCTGACCGACACGTGGAAGTCCTTGGCCAGGGTGGGCAGGGCCACGGCCACGATGGTCGTGTCCAGGATGGCCATGATGGTGCCCAGCACCACCACGACCGCCGTGCGTCGGACCTCGGGGCTCAGTTTGTTGTCGGCGGCGGCCGGAGCGGCGGTGGAGGTCATCGCGGTCCTCGGTGGTCGGCGGGCGGGGGTGCCCCCACCATAACCGGAGGGGTGCTCCGCTCGATGCGCCCCCCGATGCCGGGGGGCGGCGAACGGGCGACACCGGGTACGGACAGGGGTTAGAACCTCATCATGCCACTGGCCCTCTTCGACCTCGACAACACCCTCCTCGACCGGGAGGCCGCCTACGCCCGGTGGGCGGACGGCTTCTGCCGGGCCCACGGGCTGCCCGCCGGCGCCCACGCCCGGCTGGTCGAGGCGGACGAGGACGGCTTCCGCGACCGGGCGGACCTGTTCGCCGAGGTGCGGGAGCGCTTCCACCTGGCCGCCCCGGTCGAGGACCTGGTCGAGGCGTACCACGTCGACTACCCGGCGGCGTTCGACTTCCCCGACACCTCACGGGCCGCCCTGCAACGGCTGCGCTCGGCCGGCTGGAAGGTCGGGGTCGTCACCAACGGGCCGGCCTTCCAGGAGCGGAAGCTCGACGTCACCGATCTCCACGGTGAGATCGACGCCCTCTGCATCTCGGCCGTCGTCGATTCGTGGAAGCCCGACCCGGGCATCTTCGTCGAGGCGGCGCGCCGGTGCGCCACCGACCTCGACGGATGGATGGTCGGGGACTCGGGTCCCGCCGACATCCGCGGCGGTCAGGCCGTCGGCCTGCGCACCATCTGGTTCCACCGGGGCCGGACCTGGGACCTCGGGGACCCGGGCCCCGACGCCGAGGTCGCCGACGTCCCCTCCGCGGTCGACGTCATCCTCGGCGACGGCGCCGCCGGCTGATCAACCCGCGGGTGCCTCGATGGCGTGGGGCATGCACAGGTCGTCGTACTCGGCGATGACGATCTCGCCCGCATCGGGCCCGCACGCCGGGCACGCCGGGTCCCGGCGGACCTTGAACGTGCGGAAGCTCTGCTCGAGCGCGTCGTAGGCCAGCAGGCGGCCCTGGAGCGAGTCGCCGATGCCGAGGAGCAGCTTGATGGTCTCGACCGCCTGGAGCGAGCCCACGATGCCGGGCAGCACGCCGAGCACACCGGCCTCCGAGCAGCTCGGGGCCAGCTCGGCGGGGGGCGGCTCGGGCAGCAGGCAGCGGTAGCAGGGGCCCTCGTAGGGGTTGAACACGGTGACCTGGCCCTCGAACCGGAAGATCGAGCCGTGGACCACGGGGATCCGCTTCAGCAGCGACGCGTCGTTGACCAGGTAGCGCGTCGGGAAGTTGTCCGTCCCGTCCACGATCACGTCGTAGCCGTCGATGATGTCGAGGATGTTGTCGGCGCCGAGGCGCACGTCGTAGGTCACGACGTTGACGTCGGGGTTGATGAGGGTGAGGGTCTTCTTGGCCGAGTCGACCTTGCGCTCGCCGATGCGGTCGGTGTTGTGCAGGATCTGGCGCTGGAGGTTGGAGGCGTCGACGACGTCCATGTCGATGATCCCCAGGGTGCCGACACCCGCGGCGGCCAGGTAGAGCGCGGCCGGCGAGCCGAGGCCACCGGCGCCCAACAGGAGCACCTTCGAGTCGAGGAGCTTCAGCTGGCCGTTCTCCCCCACCTCGGGCAGGAGCAGGTGGCGCTGGTAGCGGTTGCGCTGCTCGGGGCTGAGGGCCCGGGGGGCCGACCAGGCCCTCCCCTCGTCCTTCCACCGGTTGAAGCCACCCGCCACCGAGGCGACGTCGGTGTAGCCGAGCTGCTGCATGGTGTCGGCGGCGAACGCCGACCGCACACCCCCGGCGCACATCACGAGCACGTGGGCCGCCTTGTCGGGGATCCGCCCCTCGATCGAGGTCTCGAGGTTGCCCCGGGGCAGGTGGACGGCGCCGGCCAGGGCACCCTGCTCGTACTCGTCGGGCTCACGGACGTCGAGCAGCACGGCTCCGGGCCGGGCCAGCTCGGCCTCGGCCTCCTCGGTGGTGATCTCCCGGATGTTGCCCTTGGCGGTGGCGAGCATCTCTCTGAAGGTGGGCACGGCGGTCTCGCTTCCTCACGAATCGGCGGGGTGGTGGCCGGTCCACCGGCGTCAGTGCCACCCCCACGGCTGCGCTACGACTCCTTAAACGCTACCAGGATGGTCAACATTCCCCGCCGGCGCCCGCCGACCCCGGGCGTGGCCTCAGCCGTGTCCCGCCGGCCGGTCGCCGTCAGGCGTGGATGACGGCGTCGGCGGGCGGGATCGTCCCGGGTCCGGCCGACGAGCAGCCGGCCAGGACCGAGGGGTCCGGTGGGGCCGACAGCTTCGGAGGGTCCAGGAAGGCCGGCTCCCCGTGGAGGTCGATGCTGTCGAGGAGGTTGTCGGCTCCCCCGTCGCGGTGGGTCATCGCCGGCAGGTTCCACTTCGTCTCGATCAGCTTCAGGATCGACGTGTGGTCGTGGACGACGCTGGAGACGTAGTCCTTGCGGGCGTAGGGGGACACGATCCCCGAGGGGACCCGGAAGCCGTAGCGGTCGAAGGAGCCGGGCGGGTCACCGGGCGCCAGCACCGGCGCCACGTCGTCGGGGACCGGGGCGGAGGGAGGCGGGACGTGGTCGTAGTACCCGCCCCACTCGTCGTAGGTCCACACCAGCAGGGTGTGGGCCCACTGGGGGGAGGCCATCACGGCGTCGACGACCTTGGCCAGGAACTGGTCCCCGTACTGGACGTCCTGGGGGTCCTCCTCCGAGGTGGTGCCGAAGTTCGGGTCCACCAGGCTCACCGCCGGCAGGTCGCCCGACGCCGCGTCGGCGAAGAACTGGGTGTCCTTCACCAGATGGGACGAGAAGCCCGGCAGCGCGTTCTGGTACGTCCAGATCAGCGACGACGGCAGCGACGACCAGTAGTTCTTCCACGAGATGCCGTGGGCGTCGAGGGCCTGGAAGATCGTCCCGTTGGGAGGCACGTCGTCGTTGAGGACGTCGGTCGTGAGGCCGAGCGACGTACCGGCCATGAGGTACCGCCGGTTCGGGTACGTCTGGGCGCCGACCGAGCAGAACCAGCGGTCGCACACGGGGAAGGTGGCGGCCAACGAGTTGACGAACGGCAGGGTGTCGGGGGTGATGTAGCCCATCGAGACCGGCCCGCTCTGGCTCTGGACGAACCCGCTGTTGGCCCCGTCGGCGTAGGACGCCCAGAACGCCTTCCACGTGTTGTACGGCTCCTCGTCCTCCTGACACGGCGTCGGCATCGGAAAGGCGCGGAGCGAGGCGCCCGAGGACGGTGGGGGGAACGCCGACCCCTCGGGCCACGGGTTCGACTGCTCCGGCCGGCCCGCCGAATCCAGGGTGAAGCCGTCGCCCCGGCCCCGCTGCATACCCAGCACGTTGTCGTAGGAGTGGTTCTCCATCATCACCACGACGATGTTCTCGATCAGGGGCAGCTGGTCCGTTCCCGCCGCCGCCCGGGGATTCGGCAGCTCACCCGGCTGCAGCACCGAGTTGTGGACCGGCGGTGGCAACGACGAGGTGGTGGTGGTCGTCGACGACGCCTTGGAC
>Ga0181528_10002442_pt1 | contig 11413 bp, 11 predicted proteins | sample PEATcosm2014_Bin_47_FD_119742 | JGI IMG/M metagenome (GOLD analysis project Ga0181528, IMG submission 119742) | Peatland microbial communities from MTU Mesocosm Facility, Houghton, MI, USA - PEATcosm2014_Bin10_10_metaG | ecosystem: Environmental > Terrestrial > Soil > Wetlands > Peat | place... | reverse complement strand
GGCCACTTCCATTTGTGCCGCTTTTTGCAAGTAGTAGTCGCGCAAATTGTCCAACCCGTCGCGCTGGTCGCCCATCCAGAGTTCCGCCAGCGCCTCGGGATATTGCAGCGGCGAGTTCAACATCCGCGACATGATGTTGGTGATGTCGTTGATCAGCGGCAGCTCGTCGCCGGCGGAGATCGACGGGTGCGCGGACAAGGTCTGCTCCACCAGCGTCGTGCCGGAGCGGGGGAAGCCAAGAACGAAGATCGGTTGCGGCACGTCGGTGCGCACGCCCGCGCGCGGCAGCAACGCCAGCCGGCCGGAGACGAAGAAGCCGCGCAGCCGGTTGACCAGGTCGCCGGCGAGCAGATCCATGTACGAATTGCCGGTATATTCCCGCGCCAGCCGCTTGCCCTCGGTGAAAGCCGCCCAGGCCTCGTCGTGGCGATCGAGTTGATCCAGCAGGCGGCCTTTCTCGGACAGTTCGGTGGGGCCGAGGCCGATCGGCGCGGAGGCCATAGCCGCGCCGGGCACCGCGGCGTGCGCGCCATCCTCGGCCCCAGGTGCCTGGCGATCGAGCAACGCCAACGCGTCGTCCGGCCGTTTCATCCGGCCGAGCAAAACGGCCCGGGTCAGCACCGACCCGGCATCGTTCGGGAACAAAGCGTCGAGCTTGTCCAGCTTCTCGCCGGCGGCGGCGAAATTCCGGTCGGCTTCCTCCAGCCGCGCCCATCCCAGCAGCGTTTCGCGGATGTCCGGCGCGGTCGCGGTGCTTTCCTCATACAGCGCGCGGGCTTCTTCCATGCGGCCCTGGTTCTTCAGGCACCACGCGAGGTTGGCCAGCACGATCGGGTCACGCGTGCCGGAGATCTCCAACACCTGGCGATAGTGGTATTCGCCCAGACGAGGCCGTTGCGCCTCGGTCATGATCATGCCCATCAGGTTGTGCGCCTGCGGGGCTTGCGGAGCGATGCGGATGGCGTTGCGGGCGTGGATCTCAGCCTCGCCGAGGGCGCCTTTGCTCAGCAGCATCAGGGCGATTTCGTTGGTGGCCTCGAAGTTGTTCGGCTCGAAATGCACGAGACGGCGCAGCAGCGCCTCGGCGGCGGCGGGTTTGCCCTGTTCCTTGCGGATCGAATACAGCACCGACAAAGCGCCGGGCCGGTCGGGCGCCAGTTCCAGCACGTCGAGGCACAGCCGCTCGGCGACGTCCTTGGCGCCTTGCTGGTAGGCCTGGATCGCGCGCTCCACCAGCGGGATCAGGTGGCGCGTGGCTTCGGCGGGCGGGATCGCACCGGCCTGCAGGGCGCAGCAGCGCGCGGGACGGAGGCCGCTGCCGCATTGGCACAGACCTTGGGGAATGGCGTTCATGGATCAGGCGTGTACGCCGGGCGGGGGCCCAGGTTCAAGTGCCGAACGAGGCGGCCCGGCCCCGGACTGAACGGCATGCGCCGGCTTCAGATCGCGACCTCGTCCTTCCGGCCGCGATCGCGATCCGTCTTCGTCCAAAGCGTCTCGCCATCCGGCCCGCCGTTCCGCGCGCTTACTGATACGCCTGGCTGCCGGCGGTCCCGATGCATTTGGCTTCTATCTTCACATCGAGAAGAACGCGGCAATGCGAGCAGTAGAAGTTGACGATCGCCGGGTTCGCCGCCCGCACCTGCTGAATCAGCTTGCTCAGCCAGATGTTGGTGTCGCAAAACCACGAGGTGCGGTTGCGGATTGAGATGTAGTGCGGCAGCCACTGCAATCCCGCATGCGCGCCGTGCAGTTCGTTGAGGGCGCGGTTGATGCCGATATAGGTGTTCTGATCCGGTTCGGCCTTGTAATGGGTGCCGACCGCCTTGCTCAGGATGTAGTCGCGGCTGGAAACGCCGGCCGCGAAATTCCGCCCGGGGTCGATCGGTGGCGCGCGGCCCTGATTTCGGCCGGAGATGGCTTTGAACCCCTGGATCGGGCCCTGGTACATCTTGTGCGGCTGGTCGTGGTCGACGAAGAAATTCACCGAACAGCCAGCGGGCACCTTGAAGCGGCTTTCGCGAATCCTCGGCGTGCCGCCATGCGCCACGATGAAGCAGTCCGTGACAGCCATTCCCGCTGGGCTGGGGAACAGGTAGGCATTGTCGCCGACCTCGATGGTGCCGGCGGGAAGATCCATGGGCACGTGCTTCTCTCCTGGACTGGGACGATTTCCGGCCATGCCGGGTCGCGCGTTCTTCTTGTCGTCAAGGCTCGTGGCGGGTCATTCGATCGGGCATCACGCGGGGCGAATGGGCCGGACGTGCAAGGCAAGGACGAAAGGCGCGAGATCGGGAACCCAGGCGGCATGCGCTGCTGGCACGGCCATCGTCGCGCGCGCCGCCAGGCCGTGGCAAGAGAATTCAACCGGTGGTTTCACCCTCAACGACTTTTGGCGCCAGCACGAACCGCCGATGCACCACGCCCAACCCGATCAGCGCCAGGCCCAGGCCGAGGAACGACAACACGCGCCACAGGCCGGTCAGGTCCGACATGTCGATCAGGAACACCTTGGCGCAGACCAGCGCGATGACCGCCAGGGCCGCGAGCCGTAACAGCTTGTCCTCCGAACGGATGCCCTGAGCCATCAGCGCGATGCCGTACAGCAGCCACGCGCCGGACCACGCCCAGAGTTCGGCGTCCTCGATGGAGCCGTCGATCACGCTCATCTGGTCCGGGTGGAACCAGTGGCGGATCTGCAGCGTGATCCAGGCGAAGCAGGCCACCAGCGCGTAGACGCCAAGGACGCGGCGGATGCCTGGGCTGTCGATGAAGCGGCGCGCCAGCAGCGCAAGCGCGGCCGGCACCAGATACCCGGCCAGCAGCGTCCACCCATCGCACCACGCATCGGTGAACGCCGGGTTCACCACGATCAGCACGCTGCCGAGCGCCAGCGCGGCGGTCCCCAGCACGCGCCAGGCATATCCCAGGATCGGACGGGCGGTGCGGCGCGCCAGATAGACATACGTCGCCGCCTGGATCGACACGGTCAGCAAATGCAGCGCGATCTCATCGAAGCCGAACTCTTCGAGCAGCTTGCCCTGATTGTCCCAGTGCCGCAGTTCCAGGGCGATGAAGAAAGCGGCGAAGGTGACCGCGCCGGCCTCCAGCGTGGCGACCAGCAGATCGTCGGCGCGGCGGCGGAACAACCATGCGGCGAAAGCGAAGGCGGCGGCGGGCGCGGCGTAGGCGGGGATCAGGCCGTTCAGCACCGGCCGCTCGCCGAACGCGTAATCCAGCACGTACCAGTTCAGCACCAGCCGGACGATCACCAGCGCGGCCACCGCCAGCGCGACCTGTCGCAATGGCGGCAGGTCCGCGCGGTCCTCGATCCAGGCCAGCGCCGGCAGGAACAGCGCGACGGCGAGGGTCAGCCATTCGTCATGCAACAACATGGCGCAGCCCAAAGCCAGCGCCGCCACCGCGCCGGCGGCATGCACACCCGCGCGTTGCCTCGCCCCTTCTTTCGCCGCCAGCGTCGTGGTCGCGGTCAACGCGCCGGCCAGCAGCACGGCGGCGAGCGCCCACTCCGGATCGCCCTGGAACCGCGCGATCTGCGCGTAGGCGACGGCCAGGGTCAGCACCGGCACGGCGGCCACCAGAGCCGCCCAATGCAGCGGATGCCGCGCCCGCCGCTCCATCCACAGCCCGGCGGCGGCGTGGAAAGCGGCGAACAAAGCGGCGGCGATGATCAGTGGCCGGATCACGTCTGGCGCCCACGCGCCCGGCAGGACGGCTTCGACAATGCCCTCGACGGTAATGGTTTCGCCGGCCGGCTTCCACTCCGGCAGCGCCCACAGCAGCAGGGTCAGCAAGCCCAGAAGCGCGGCGAGCCACGGCAGCCGGTCGAGGCGGGCTTCCCGGAAGCCGCGCCACACCGCGATGGGCGACAGCGCGAACAACGCGATGCGTGGCGCGGAGCCGGGGACCTGCGCTTCAAGAAACAGCCCAGCCGCCCCGATCGCGGCGAACGGGATCCAGGCCAACCGGCGGCCGATCGGGTGATCCAGCGCGGCGTCCGGCAGCAGAAAGATATTCAACGCCGCGGCGACCGGCACGAACGCCGCGGCCGCCCACAACTCCGCCTCACCGGAGACGGCGGCGACGCAGATCCACGCCGCGCCGGCGATGGTCGCCGCCCAACCGAGCCACGTCCACGCGGTATACCGCACCACGGCCAGCGAGGTCGCGGTCACCAGGGTCAGGTACGCGAACAACCCCGGCATCGACGCGCCGTTGGTGATCACCAAAGCGGGCGTCACGAAGGCGCCCGCGATGCCGGTCGCGGCGGTCAGAGGGCCGTAGCGTAACGCCGCGAAGAGGCCGACGAACGAGGCCGCCGCCATCCCCGCGAATGAAAGCACCGGCGGCAACAGGCCGTAAAATGGACCGGCGCCATAGGCCGCGCCGAACAGCACCGCGACACCTCCCGCCGCGAGACCGGGCGGCGCCTGATCCGCGTGCAACGGGCCCGGAATTGAGGGGGGCTCGTGACGAATCAGCCACTCCGCGCCGCCCAGAAGCGCCACGCCGAGCAGCGCCGCCAGCCCGCAGCGCGCGGCTGGTCCAAGCAATTCCTGATCGACGGCGTAGCGAATCAGGAAAACCCCCGCCAACAACAGCGCCGCCGAGCCGAGCCAAATGCCCCAGCGTGCCGTCAGCAGGGTTTCCAGGTCGCGCGCCGGCTTCACCCTGGGGGGCGACGGTAGCGGTACCGGCGGAAGCGGCGGAGGTTCGATCGTCTCCCCGGGCGGGAACGACGGAGGTTCGCTCGTGGCGATCGGTCCCGGCGTGGAGAGCGAGGTGGGCGGAATCGGCTGGCCGGTCGCGAACGCCGCGACTTCCGGTGCGGCGGGTTGCGCCGCCACGGGGCTTTCCGACGGCCTCGCCGCTTGCTCCGCGAGCATCCGGCGCAACGCGCGCAGCTCGGTATGAGCGGAGTTGGCGCGGAAAAATCCGACGATGCCGAGCACATACCCGGCCGCTACCAGCAGACCGAGAAAAAGAAACGGTTCCATTCCGATAGTGGGCCTCGACTGGGCCGCCCCGTCAAGAAAATTGCGCGCGATCCCATCCAGCGAGACGGATTCGCGATCCCCTCAAGAGCCGCGCGTCACATAACCGTCATGGTTCGACTCGACACCGTCATGGTTCGGCTCAACACCGTCATGGTTCGGCTCGACACCGTCGTGGTTCGGCTCGACACCGTCATGGTTCGGCTCGACACCGTCATGGTTCGGCTCGACTGTCGTGGTTCGGCTCAACACCGTCATGGTTCGACTCGACATCGTCATGGTTCGGCTCGACCGAACCATCGGCAAAGCCACACTGGTGAAAGCGAGTGTGGGTGAGAGCGATGATCCGGACCAGACCATGACATGCATGGGGGTGTGGCCTGATCAGACGATCGCTCCACGCACGCTCAACGTTCCGGTTCCACATCGACCGCCCGGCGGCTGATGCCCGCTTCAACCCGGGAGGTCGAAAACCAACCCCGCCCTCGTGAAATCGTCACGCCGGTATTGGTGCGCCAGGCCTATTCCGGGAATTCGATCACGCGCCAGAAATGCTGCAACATTCCGATCGCCTTCAGAAAACTCTGTCCAGGACGGTGTTTCAGCATATAGCCGGCGACGTTCATGTTGTAAGCGCGCATCCGGTCCTCGGCCGCGGCGGAGGTCGTCATCACGAACACCAGAATGCGTCGCAACGTCGGATCGCCGCGCAATTCCTCAAGGAATTCGATTCCACCCATCCGAGGCATGTTCAGGTCCAGCATGACCAGGCACGGACGCGGCACTTTCTCATACCCGTTGAGCCCGCGCAGCCGGTCCAGCGCCTCGATCCCATTGCGCGCCTCGATCACCGGATTGGTGATGTTCAATGCCAGAAACGATCGGCGAACCGCCATCGTATCGACCTTGTCGTCGTCCACCAACAGCACGGTGACGGTCGTATCCTTCATACCGTTGGTTCCTTCCACGTGAAGACCATGGTGGTGCCGCGCGCGGGAGGGTTGCTCTCGACCCAGATCCGGCCGCCGTGACCCTCGATCCGCTTTTTGACGATCGCCAGCCCGATGCCGCTCGACTCGACATCGTCACGGCTTGCCAAGGTTTGAAAGATCACGAAAATTTTGTCGTGGAACCGCGGCGCGATGCCTGGCCCGTCGTCGGAGACCCGGAATTCCGCGACCCCATTCTCCAGCGTCATCGATACCGTGATCCGCCCCTCGGCCCGGTCGTGGTGCTTCAATCCGTTCGAGATCAGGTTTTGCAGAACCACCAGAATCGGCGTCCGATGGGTCCGCAACAGAGGCATCTCCCCCTCGCACTCCACCACGAAACTCGGTGGCGGAGACAGCACCGCGACCACGTCGCGCACCACCTCCGCGATATCGACCGGCTCGAAGCTGACCCGCGATTTGCCGATCCGCGCGTAGGCCAGCAAGCCGTCGAGCAGCGTCTGCAATCGCACCACCCGGCCACGCAACAGTTTCAGGTTGTCGATCGTTTCAGTGCTCGCCGTGACCTCGATATCCTCGGCGATCCACTCCACCAGATGCGAGATCGCACGCAGCGGCGCTTTCAGATCGTGCGAGGCCACATAAGCGAATTCCTCCAGGTCGGCGTTCGATCGCGCCAGCTCCAGCCGTTGCTGCTCCTTTTCGAACTCAATTCGCCGCCGCGCCGTGATGTCGATCATCCCGGCCAGCACCATCGTCCTGCCGTCCACCTCCACCGGATTGAGTCCCACTTCCAACGGAAACTCCGAGCCGTCCTTGCGCAACCCATATAAATCGCGGCCCGAGCCCATCAGCCGCGAACTCATGTCGCCAAAGAAACTGTCGCGCAGCCCGGCATGCGATTCGCGATAGCGCGGCGGCATCAACACTTCCAGCGGCCTGGCGAGCAGTTCCGCCCGCGAATAGCCGAACATCAGTTCGGCCTGGCGATTCACCATCTCGATTTGCCCGGTGGTGCCCGCCAGCACCAAAGCGGTGGGCGACGCGTCAACCACGCGAGCGAAACGATCCTCGGCCGACAGGACGGGCCAGCCAGCCAGTGGAAGCTCGATCGGCGGGCCGGCACTCCTGGCGTCTTTCTCCTGGATCATCCCGAAACTCCTCCGGCGGCATGACATGCCTTGTGCCAGACCGGAGTTAACGAGGCGTAAAGACCGCGCGATCGTGTTTCGTTTCATCGGACGCGGGCGTTAGGTCTTTCTTAAGGTTCCACCGCCATGATCTTCCCCGATGCGCCACCCCGCCAGTCGAACCCATTGCCTGACGCACTCCCGGAAGGTGACCCAACATGGGCCAATCTGATCGAACATACCGCCTGCTGATCGTCGATGACGACGAGACTGACAGGAAACTCTACCGTTGGCTGCTTGGCCGTCAGGCGCCCGGCGCGTTCGAGATCGAGCACGCGGTCGATGGCGCCGGCGGTATCGCCATGCTGCGGGCCGCCCGGTTCGATTGCGTATTGCTTGATTTCAGCCTGCCCGACGTGACCGGCCTGGAATTCCTCGCCGAAGCCTCAACCGATGGCGAACTGCCTTGCGCCGTCGTGCTGATCACCGGACACGGCAACGAGGCCATCGCGGTCGAGGCCATGAAACTCGGCGTGCAGGACTATCTGGTGAAGGATCACGTCAATGAGGGCCGGCTTTGGCGCGCCATCGTCCGCGCGGTGTCGCAACGCGAACTGCGCGAACACCTCGCCCGATCGCTGCGCGCGCTGACCGCCGCGAACGCGACGCTGGAGCGGGAAGTCGCCTCCCGCAAAGCCACCGAGGCCGAATTGCGAGTCGCGAAAGAAGCCGCCGAACAGGTCGATCAGGTGAAAACCCGGCTGGTCGCGGTCGTCGCGCAGGCGATCCGCACGCCGCTCAACGGTATCATCGACGACGCCGAAAACCTGCGCCGGGAAGGTGGCCTGACGCCCGGCCAGGACCATCGCGTCGCCGCAATCATGCAGCGCGGCCATCACCTCTCCGGTCTGCTGGAACGCGGCCTGGATTTCGCCCGCGTCCAGCCCGCTGGCATGGCGTTGAACGGGGATTAGGCGCTCGCCCGCTCGATCGCCGTGTTCAGTGCCCTGATGCCCGCCGCCGGACCGTCGGGATGGTTCCAGACGCACCCGACCACCGCCAGAAAGTCGGTTCCCGCGCGCACCAGCGGACCGCAGTTTTCCGGCGTGATGCCGCCGATCGCGCACGACGGCAGTTCCATCATGTCCGACCACCACTGGAGAATGTCCGGATCCAGCAGGTTCGTGACCTCCTTGGTCGTGGACGGGAAGAACGCGCCGAACGCCACGTAATCCGCGCCGTCCTCTCCGGCCTGCATCGCCAGGTCGCGGCTGCCTTTGCACGTCACGCCCAATTGCCGGTCGGGCCCGATCAGCGCCCGGGCCTGCTTCGCCGGCATGTCCTCCTGCCCGACATGCACGCCGTCGCATCCGGTCGGCACCACCAGGTCGGCGCGGTCGTTCAGCAGGAACGCCACGTCGCGCAGTTGGGTCACCGGCCGCAGCGCGTCGATCGCGCGGCGCCACGTGTCGTCATCGGCGTTCTTCAGCCGCAACTGCACCGCCGCCACGTCGCCGGCGTCCAGCGCCCGCGCGAGGCGATCGGCGAACGTCGCCGGCTCCAGCGCCGGCGGCGTGATCAGATAGATCCGGCAACCTTCGCCGCCCGTCACCCCGGCCGGGGCCCCATCGGCTCGGGCCATCAGTCGCCGTTCTTGTAAATGTCGATGATTTTGTTCAGCATCTCCAGCGCCTTTTCCTTCGGCCGCTGGAACGTGTTGCGCCCGATGATCGACCCGTTGGCGCCGCCGTCGCGAATCCCGCGCACTTCCTCATAGACGCCGTCGAGGTCTTTCGCCTCGCCGCCGGAGAACACCACGATCCGCTTGCCCGCGAACGACGCCTGCATCACGTGCGCGACGCGCTTCGCCATCGTGGAGCCGTCGAATTTCTCATAGCTTTTCTTCGCGGCTTCCAGGCTGACCACGGCGGTCGGCGGCTTCACCTTGATGATGTTCGCGCCCATCAGCGCCGCCATTTGCGCGGCATAGGCGCAGATGTCGACAGCGGTTTCCGCCGCCTTGTCCAGGTTCGGCCCGCGCGGGTAGCTCCAGACCACCACGGCGAGACCGGAGTCCTTCGCTTCCAGCGTCAGCTCCCGCAGTTCTTCCATCTGCGCGAACGCGAACTCGCTGCCGGGATAGATCGTGAAGCCGATCGCGGCGCAGCCAAGCCGCAGCGCGTCCTTCACGCCGGCTGTCACCGCCTGGTCCTTATTGGTCGCCAGGCTGTTGGAACTGTTGCACTTCAGAATCGTCGGAATTTGTCCCGCGAACGTATCGGCACCCTGCGCGATCATGCCCAATGGCGCGGCGTAGGCGTTCAGCCCAGCCTCGATGGCGAGTTGATAGTGGTAGTGCGGATCGTACGCCGCCGGATTGGGCGCGAAGCTGCGCGCGGGCCCATGCTCGAACCCCTGATCGACCGGCAGGATCACCATCTTGCCCGTGCCGCCGAGCTTCCCGGTGCTGAGGATGCGCGCCAGGTTGGCCTTCACGCCAGGCGGATCGCCCTCATACCAATCGAGGATTTTTTTCACTTTCTGGGTTACGCGCATGGAGGCTGTCCCTTTCCTGGAGGCGTCTTTCCGAATGGTCCGTCGGTGCGGCCACAACTAGCCTGGCCCAGGCGGTTTGTCACCGTTTCGTGTCGTGTCGCGCCTCGGGGCGGGCAGGTTTCGTCTGAACCTGGCTGGCCGCCGGGTCCGCCGCTGGATCCGCCGCCGGCGCCGTGGCCAAAACGAATCCTCCCGCCGCTTCGGCGATGCGGACGACGGAGTCCCGGCCAGGCGCCTCGGGCCACAGCACGAGCCGCGTCAGGCCGATACGCAACGCCGCCAGCGCGTGGCCGGTGCCGTCGGCGCAGTCAAGAATGTCGCCGCATGGCACGTCCGGATGGGCGGCACGCGCGGCCGCGGTCAACGCAAGCCACCAGCCGCAGCCTGCGTATAACGCCGCGCCGGGCGCCGACAGCAAGGTCACGCCATGGCCTCGCGCCGCGCCGAGGGACAACGCGGCGACAGCGTCCGGCAGCCCATGCACGATCACGACGGGGTAGACTTCCATGACCCTCGTTCAAACACTGTCCTTGACGTTCGAACAACCGCCAGGTTCATTCGCCATGGTATCTGGACTGGAATCGGCATGGCGAAGCAGACGACCGACGGCATCGACCCCGACGACCCGGACACGCTGGACGCCATGGCCGACCGTCTGGAGGCAGCGCTCGATCGCATCGTGCGCCGCCTGGACACGCCGCCGCCGATCGCCGCTCCGCCTGGCGTCCTGGCCAATCACCTCGCGGCGCGAACCCAGATGACCGAACTCGCGGCTCGGCTGGACGGATTGATCGCGCGGCTGCGTGGCGTATTAGGCGAGCCGCCCGGCCGCCCGGAACATTGAACCGCGGCGAATGGCATTCCCCTGACCGGGACCCATCGCCACCGACGGAACAGGGAAGGAAGGCGCGAGATGGCGCAGGTTTCACTTCAGATCAACGGATACGGCTACATTCTGGGCTGCGCGGATGGCGAGGAGGAGCATTTGCGCGCCCTGGCCGCCGACCTCGACCGGCGCATCGATGAGATCAAGGCCTCCACCGGGCCGACCGGAGAGGCGCGGATGCTGCTGATGGCCGCCCTGATGCTGTCCGATGAGTTGCACGACCTGCGCGGCCAGCGCGATGGCGCCGCGCCCGCGTCGGATGCCGGCGCGGCGAAATCGGACGCGAAGATCGGCCGCCGCCTGCGCGGGATCACCAGGAAAGCCGAGGCCATCGCCGCCTCGGCCGACGCATTGCCGCTGTCCAACGTATCGGCCCCGACGGCGGCTCCCACGCCGGATCTCACCGCGCTTCCGGCCGCGGAATCCGCGCCGCGCCCGGCAATCGGCACGCCATCGGCGCCTGTTGCCGAGCCGGAACAGCCTCATCCGGACGCGGAACATGTTGCCGCGCCCCCCGAACATCCCTAGATAAGGACCGCGGGGCTGCCAGGTGCGTCAGGTCATACATCCCCTGGGCCAGTAAGCATCTTCCTCGGGAGCTGGCTCTGTCGGGATCCTGGTCTCGGTATCCGGTGCCCACCTGCACACGCAGGCTCAGGGAGGATGAAGTACCAACGGCCATGGCGGCTCCGCGCTATCACGCCAACGGCCCCAGCGATCGACCTATCGTCGCGTGATGATGCCCTCCTGGGAACGTCGTCATGCGCGTTCAGAAACGGAGCGGCGGCGGGAGAACTTTCCCCCCAATGCCTGTCCTCCCAATGCCCGTCCCACCTAATGCCCGTCCCCTCAATTCCCGTCCCCCCAATGCCCGTC
>Ga0181528_10002441_pt1 | contig 11414 bp, 9 predicted proteins | sample PEATcosm2014_Bin_47_FD_119742 | JGI IMG/M metagenome (GOLD analysis project Ga0181528, IMG submission 119742) | Peatland microbial communities from MTU Mesocosm Facility, Houghton, MI, USA - PEATcosm2014_Bin10_10_metaG | ecosystem: Environmental > Terrestrial > Soil > Wetlands > Peat | place... | reverse complement strand
GAACAACGTCCCCTGATCACGGCCTTCCCCTCGGATATATCCCATAAATGAAGATGCCCTCGCTTCCGCAAGGGCATCTTCTCATTTACTCAGACAATCCCAAAGAGTTTCGTAACAGCCTCCAAGGGCGGCCTTTTTACACAGCACGCGAGCGAGCTATTTCTTCGGTCGCTTGTAGAGAGGCAGCGGGACCTGCTTCGCGCGGACGCGGTTGCCGCGGCACTCGACGAAGACATCGGCGCCGCTCTGGGCGACGGCCGTGGGCACGAGCGCCATGGCGATGTTGGTTTTGAGGAAGGGCGCGGGTGAGCCTGAGGTCACGGTGCCGATCTTTTCGCCTTCAAGAGACAGTACGCAGTACCCGTCGCGGCCAATCCCGCGTTCGATCATTTCGAGGCCAACGATCTTGCGTTGTGGGCCGCCTGCATTCTGCACGGCCACTAAAGTGTCTCGTCCAATAAAAGAACCTTTGTCGAGTTTGAGCCAGCGGTCAAGGCCAGCTTCGAGCACGTTGATCTCTTCGGAGATCTCGTGGCCATAGAGGCTCATGCCGGCTTCGAGGCGGAGGGTGTTGCGTGCCCCGAGACCACAGGGACGGATGCCGAATTCGGCGCCGGCATCGAGGATCGCGTTCCAGGTGTTGACAGTGGTGGCTTCATCGGAGGGGATGTAGATTTCGAAGCCGTCTTCGCCGCTGTAGCCGGTGCGGGCGATGAGGACGTTGTGGACGCCGGCGACCTGGCCCCAGGTGAACCAATAATTCTTGATTGCGGCGAGATCGACCTTGGTGAGCTTCTGCAGAGTCTCGAGCGCGCGCGGACCCTGGATGGCGAGCTGCGAGTAGTATCTGGAGTAGTCGTTGAGGTGGATGCCGGGGAAGGCGCCGACCTGCTGGCGAATCCACTGAAGGTCTTTGTCTTTGGTGCCAGCGTTGACGACGAGGAGGTAGTCGTTGTCGCCGAGGCGATGGACGAGGATGTCGTCGACGAATGTGCCTTGCGGCGTGAGCAGCGCGGAGTAATGCGCCTGGCCGTCTTTGAGGCGCGAGGCGTCGTTCATGCTGATGAGCTGGACGGCTGCGAGCGAGCCGGGTCCGCGGAATTGAATTTCGCCCATGTGGCTGACGTCGAAGAGGCCGACGGCGGTGCGGACGGCAAGGTGTTCGGCGATGAGGCCGCCTCCGTTCCCTGGATATTCGACGGGCATGTCCCAGCCGCCGAAGTCGACCATTTTGGCTTTGAGTGCGCGGTGGGTTGCGTTGAGGGCGGTCTTTTTAAGTGCGGTCGCGACAGGGGCGGACGGTGTAGCCATGAGTGTAACTGTACCGCACGGCAGATTAGGAAGCACTGCGTCGCTGTTGAGATTGTGCAAGGTCGTCGCTCCCTGTTACTCCCAACCCAACGACGAAGACCTGTCGTTGAGGACCCCGGGTTGGTCGCACCGACTCGGGGCCATTTCCTCCGGCCACACCATTTCCTAATCTGCGACAGGAGCTCGGCGTAGGATGAGGGAACGATGCAGCCTTTTCGTGGCCTTTTGATGCTGGTGGCAGCCGGTATTGCGTTTTATCGCGGAGTGGAACTGGGTCACGGTGAACGGGCATGGATGGCGTTCGGGTTGGGAGTGGTGGCACTTGGGTTAGCGGTATGGCATTGGACGCGGGGAGTTCGCAGTTCCTAGTTCTTCGTTTGTAGTTCATAGTTTGTAGTTCCTAATTCGGAGATCGGAGCGCGCAGCCTTTTGCGGGTTAGGATGAGTGCGCGGCTGGCCTAACGGCTGAGCGCGTGAGGTAAGGACGAGATGGCAACACTCTACAACCGCATTCAGGGACGGAGTCTGGAGCGGCTGGCCGCGTTGAGCGACGGCATCTTTGCTGTAGCGATGACGCTGCTCGTACTGGATCTGCACCTCCCGACAGCGGCGCAGGTGCATAGCGAGAGCGAACTGTGGGCGGCGTTGTGCGCGCTGGCCCCGCAGTGGGTCACGTACGGAATGAGCTTCTTGACGCTGGGGATCTTCTGGGCCGGCCAACAGACGCAGTTCAATCACATGGGCGAGGGCACGCGCGATCTGACATGGATTCATCTGGCGTTCTTATTTGCGGTGACGCTGGTGCCCCTTTCGACGCGATTGTTGGCGGAGTTCATCGCCTATCGCTCGGCGCTGGGGTTGTATTGGCTGAACATTTTTGTGCTGGGCGCGATGTTGTATTGGAGCTGGGCGCACGCGACGCACGAGGGGCTAATCAAACCGGACACGCCGGAGGAGGTGCGAGGGAGCATCTGCCGGCGGATCGTGATTGCGCAGTCGCTGTATGCAGCGGGGGCGGCACTGTGCTTCGTCAGCAATTGGGTAAGCATTGCAGCGATCGGGCTGGTGCAGTTGAACTATGCGATTGCACCGCGACTCAGCAGGATGCGAAGCTGATCGCGGATTTCCTCCTCAGCAACTAACGGAGCGGGTTGGGGTCCGATCTCGTGCGGCCTTGCGCATCCCGGGGGCCGATGTGGAGACGACCATGATGACGCTCTTGAATACATTGGCCGCGCTGACCTTTGAGCGCTTTGTCTTTTTCCATGGCGGACGGGGCGAAGGATTTGGCGCGCTTCTTGTGGTATTGGTGCTGGTTGCCGTGGTGTTCTGGGTGTTGATGCGCAGCGGAAACAGGGAAACCGCTTAGGCAGGGCATGTCCTCTGCCGCAAAAGCGATTGCCCATCACGAAGCGGGCCAGAAGCAGATCCCCTTCGACTTCGCTCAGGGCAAGCTTTCGCTCGGCTTACCCCATGAATCGCTGGCGCTGTTCACGGGGCCCCAAGCAGCGGAGCTCAGGATGACCGGCCACGACGTATTGGTACTCGCTCAGGTACAAGGCCGTTGGCGTTTGACTATTTGCGGCGGGCGCGCCAGAAGGAACTCGCTCCCAGATAAAGGAAGATCACGACGACGACGGCCGATGCGAGGAAAGTTCGATGGTCGGGACCGCGGGCGTAGCTCAAGCGGGTGCGCCAGAGCGTGGGCGCAAAGACGATCACCGGCAGGAAGAAGAAGACGCCGGTGATTTCGAGCCATAGGATGCTGCCGACACGGCGGAAGGGCTTGAAGAATCCACCCAGGCCGCGGGAGATGCCGGAGCTGAGGCTGCCGGCGGAGCGGCCTGAGGCTGCAGAATTCGGCGATGTTGGCGCGGATGGAGTTTGTGTTGCGGCCGTCGGCGACGATTGCGCTGCAGCGCCGATGCGCTGGCCTGCCACGCGGCCGGCGACGCGCAATCCGATTCCGAGCACTCGGCCGAAGGCTTCCGGTCTCATTTCGATATGATGGTAACAGCGGGACGGGCACTTCACTTTGGCTGCCGCATGACGGGACCGGCAGTTGCCGCAGACGCGCTCTGGCAGTAAGGTAGAACAATCCACGCCGTTCCCAGCGCAAGTGCTCGCGCCGGCCGACGTTCGGGAGGCTTAGGTGACATCAAGGCTGCGCGAACTGATTCAACAATTGGGCGAGGCGATTCACGAGTCGGTTATCGAGAGCGAGCAGATTGCGGGTGTAGTCCAGGACATACGGCGGCATGGATTCGATGTGCTGCTGATGCTGGAGGCGACAATCGGGCTGAACGAAGTCGCGTCGAAAGATGCGGAAGACGCCGAGCCTGCGCTGGAGGCCGGCGAAGGCGGCGCCCCCTTCTCAAAGAACGACGTTAATTTTCTGCGCTCGCTGCGGATCTCGGTGGAAGGCGAAGACGACGAGACCGATCAGGAGGGCAAGAACGAGGCAGAGAGCGAGTAGAGGGGGATCGAAAGATGGCAGGGCGGGCCGGAGATCGGACGATCTTCGGCCCTGTGCTTTTGCGATGGCAGTCCGTGGCAGCCAGAAGTGGACGATATTCATGTCAATCAAGATTCAAAAGGTGAGCGGGTCACGTTAATTGGCTCAGCTGACGCTTCCGGATATGCCGGCTGTAGAGTCCGAATGGTCGACGCCTGAACCGATGGATCGCGATCAATTGATCGAAGAGCTACCAAGGAGAGTGCACACCAAAGGGATATCGGCGACGCATTCTACGCGGCCGATCCCGACTGGTTAGGGAGATAGATCTGCGAATATCGCGGCGGCTCGGAGAGGACTTAGCTTTCCCAGATCTCAGAAACGAGACCTGGGGCACCCAGTGTCGTGCGTGCCGTGACATTCGTTGGGGACGACGGCGTGGAGTGTTTACCCTTTAGCTGCGCCAGTGGAGCTCGACGGGGCCGGCAAGCGGGTGTGAGGGTGGGGTGCCGGTGGCGGCGGAGTCGAGGCGCGCCTGCTTCAACGCGAAGTACCACTTCGCGGGCTTGTCGGCGTCGTCGATCAACATCAGGCTCGGGTTGTGCTTGAGGCCTTCGGCCTGCTGGATCATGGTGATCTGATCCTGGCGGACGAATTTTGCGCCGAAGTATTTGGCGATGGGCGTGAGGAAGGGGACGTAATAGAAGACGTTCCACGCGGCTATGACGTCGATGCGGCAAGTGGATGCAGTCACGGGCGTGACGGTCGTGAGCGAGGAGAACCATTTGTCGCCACAGCGAATGATCTCGGTGCGGCGGTTGGGCAGCACGAAGTCGATCGTGGTTTCAACTGGCTGGCCGTAGACGCCGAGGAGCTTGTAGGGCGCGGAGTTGGCGCTGGGGGCGTGGGCGCTCATGCGGAAGCCTTCAGGGATGGGCTCGAAGCGCTTGGTCTTTTCGCGGATGCTGGCGCGGCTGCGCCACCACCAGGCCTGGTGGACGAAGGGACCATGGGCAGGGTCCATGAGGCCGATGATGCCGTGATCGACATTGCAGGGCAGGTCCGCGGCGAGGTGTGCGGTGCGGAAGCGCGGGCCAAACTTCTGCAATTCCGGTACCGGCTTCGCGCCCTGCGCATGTTTGCCGCTTCCGGGGCCGGGAACGTAGACCCAGGCATGACCGTCGCGCTCTTCGCAGGGGAATGCGGTCGCATAGATCTTCGTCGCGTCGAGATGATCGTGACTGGAGAGCGATGGGATCAATTCGCAGCGGCCGCTGCAGGGTTCGAACTCCCACCCGTGATAGCGGCAGGTGACGCGATCGCCGTCGAACCATCCTTCGCTCAGGGGAATCCCTCGGTGCGGGCAACTGTCGCGCATCGCAAAGGGCTGCCCGCCCTTTGACCCTCCCAAGACAAGCGGAATTCCAAGAAGCATGGCCTTGGCGAGTTTGCCTTCGCGCAGAGTATCGGTGCGCAGAGCGGGGTACCAGTCGTCGTAGAGGAGCGTCGCGCTCGGTCCCTGGATAGGGACGCCCGCTTCGGTGGTTGTCACGAACGGCATTTGGGAGAAGGCTAGCATTTGAGACGGTGACGGTGCCAACGGTGAGATGGATCCGTGTTGTCAAGCCTAGCGACGATTAGGCAATCGCCAGAATGGGGCACAGGGCGTTGTGGATCTCAACAGCAGATCCTTCGCTCGGCTTACCCCGTCGCCGATTTCATCGGCAACGGGGCCCCAGGCTTGCCGAAGCTCAGGATGACAGTTCCACAAAGCCGGTGAAGTTCAGGGGCCTGTGTGCCGCAAGGCTACAATCGTGGGGTCGTTTGCTTGAGGATCGGAGTTTGCTCATGAGATACGCGATTGGATGTGCGGTGTTGTTGATTCTGGGTTTTGCCGTGCGGCCAGCGTTGGCGGCACGGAATGTGCCTGTTCCCTCGCGGTGCACTGCGGAGGTGAACCAGAGCATGGCAGACCTGATCGCTTCGGGGACGCGTCGCGATGTGGACAACATCATGGTGTGCGGTACGGCGATCGAGCGGACGCGGGTGCATCGCGGCGGGCCGCATGGAAGTCATCACATCACAACGATCGCTGCGCCCTTGCCGAACGGACAGACGGTGAATGTGCAGGTGGTTACGAACGACGACCTGGATGGAGTGGTGACGGCGCAGCCCAATGATCCGGTGTTTGCGTATGGGCAGGGGTACATCTCGCACGGATTCTGGGCGGCGGGGATTCACGATGTGCATTGCTCGACGCATCCGGGTGCGGACAATGGGTGGGTGGTGGTGGCCGGGGTGAAGACACCGTCGAGTTGCGTGGGGCGGTGAGGCGCACCGATTCCGGGTCTCAAACGCGAGAACTGGGGAAAACCGGCCAGTGGCGAGAGGGCAATCCAAAAGCAAATGCAGGTCCTTCGGCTCCGCTCGACCCAACGAACGCAAGTTCGTCGGGTCCCCGGAAGGCGCTTCGCTCAGGATGACACGGCAGTGGAGGGCGGAGAGTCGCGGACGACGGGACGCCCCTGAGTCGACGAGCACCGACGCCGCAGTTCGTCACAGGAATCGGGTCTCTCCTTGACAGCTTAGGGGAACGGAGCTAATCTCCTAATCAGATTAGGAGAGCTTATGGGCGAGCAGGCACAGATTCTTCCCGGAACACTCGATCTACTGATTCTGAAGGCGGTCTCGCTGGGGCCACTGCATGGCTACGGCATTCTGCTGCGGATCGGGCAGATCTCGGACAGTGCGCTGCTGATCGAGCAGGGGGCGCTGTATCCGGCATTGTTTCGGCTGATGCGTCAGGGCTTGCTCAAGGCGAGCTGGGGCACTTCGGATAACAATCGGCGCGCCAAGTTCTATGAGCTGACCGCGGTCGGAAAGAAGCGGCTTCGCGAAGAGGCGGATGGGTGGAATCGATTGGCCGCGGCGATGGCAGCGGCTTTGGCCGCGCGACCGGAGGAAGTATGAATACAGGGAATAGGGAACAGGGACGAGGGAACAGGGACGAGGGACTAGGGAACAGGAATTGGGATCAGGGCGAGGAGCAGACATGAGTGTCCTTACCAATTTGAAGGCGGTCACAGCCAAGTGGTTTCGCCGCGATGAGACCGCGGCGGAGATGGACGAAGAGATTCGTTTGCACGTTGAACATCGGGCCGACGATCTGGAGCGCGGTGGCCTGCCGCGTGCCGAGGCAGAACGGCGGGCGCGGATCGAGTTTGGGAGCCGCGAGTTCTACAAGGAAGAGAGCTACGCTGCGCTGGGCGGTCATTTCGTGCAGACACTTGTGCAGGATGTGCAGTTTGCGCTGCGGATTCTACGCAAGTCGAAAGGATTCACATTAGCCGCAGTTGTGACGCTGGCATTGGCGATTGGCGCGAATGCCGTCGTGTTCGGAGTGATGGATGCGCTGGTGCTTCACACGCTGAATGTGCCGGACGCGAAGAGCCTCTATGGAACCGAATATGGCGCGGACATAGCGTTTCAGTCGTATCCGAGCTACGTCGATCTGCGCGATCGGAACCACAGCTTTCAGGATCTGGCGGCGTTCAACTTTACGCTGGGGACGGCCATTGATCCCGGCAATGACCCGAAAGCGGCAGGCGGTTTCGCGACGACGGGAAATTACTTCACGATTCTCGATGTGCATCCGTACCTGGGCCGGTTGTACACGGTCGCGGACGAACATGGAACGGGCAGCGCGCCCTATCTAGTGTTGAGTTACAGCTATTGGCACTCGCGCTTTCAGGACGATCGCAGCATCATTGGGCGGATTGTGCGGGTGAACAAGCATCCCTTCACCGTGATCGGAGTAACGCCGCCCGAGTTTCGCGGAACCATCATGTTTGTCCAGCCGGATTTCTTTCTGCCGATTGTGGAGCAGGAGACGATCGGCGGGAATTCACTGGCCGAGCGAGCGAACACGGCAGCTTTGTTCGAGACGTTTGGGCACCTGAAGCCGGGTGTTACGCCGGAACAGGCGGAAGCGGATGTGAACCGTGTAGCGGCGGAGTTGGCGAAGGCCTATCCAAGAGAATTCGACGCGAAGCATATGGTCGTGGGGCGGACGGGGCTGACGGCCTTCAGCGGGGGAGTGCACGGGTTCGTGACGGCGTTGATGGCGCTGGCCATGCTGATCCTGCTGGCTGCTTGTGCCAACCTGGGCGGATTGTTTGCGGCGCACGCCTCGGATCGTGCGCGCGAAGTTGCGCTGCGGCTGGCGCTGGGATCGACGCGGGAGAGAATTCTGCGGCAGTTGTTGACCGAGGCGGTGTTGATCTCGCTGGCCGGAGGGACGTTGGGAGTACTGGGAGGGATGCCGCTTCTGCGCAGGCTGAGCACGTGGCAGCCGTTCGCGGGAGCGCCGATCCATATTCCAGTGACGATGGACGTGCGCATTTATATCGTGGCGCTGGCGCTTGCGGTGGTCAGTGGATTCCTGTTTGGGATCGTTCCAGTGCGGCAGGTGATGCGCGCGCACCCCTATGAGGTGGTGAAGTCTGGCTCGATGAGCAGAACGGGGCGCAAGGTCACAGTGCGCGAGGTTTTGCTGGTGGCGCAGATCGCGATTTGCGCGCTGCTGGTGACGGCTTCGCTGGTGGCGGTGCGCGGTTTGATGCGAAGCGTGAACGCAAGCTTCGGTTTCGATCCTAAGAATGTGATGGCGGCCGGCGTGAACCTGGCCAATGCAGGTTACACGGGCGAACGCATTCCACAATTCAACCGGAGGATGATCGATGCGATGGCGTCGATTCCTGGCGTGGAGGCGGTGGGCCTGGTCAACAACTATCCGCCGCTGGTGTACACGGCGGCGTTTCGGGAGAAGGTATTCAACGAGCAGACGCGGGATCGGACGGCGTCGAGCGTGGCTCTCTCGCCGTTCCGGTTCAATGTTTCGCCGGGCTACCTGAAGGCGGCGGGAACGATTCTGCTGGTGGGCCGCGATTTCAAATGGAGCGACGACAAGAGTGTGCCGGTCCCGGCGCTTGCCAACCGGCAGTTTGCAGTACAGATGTTTGGAAGCATGAACGGCGCAATGGGAAAGCATTTCCGCATCGGCGATGGAACCCTGGTTGAAGTTGTGGGCCTCATCGAAGATGGCAAGTATCTGTCGCTGACCGAGGACCAGGAGCCGGCGATCCTGATGCCGTCGATGCTGTACGACGATCCGATGAGCTATCTGATCGTGCGGTCGAAGCGCGATCCAGAGCAACTGCAGAGGCTGATGCGCGCGAAGCTCCGCGGACTCGATGCAGGGCTTCCAGTGGACATTCAGAGCTGGAATCAATTGCTGGAAGTGGTCCAGTTCCCGGCGAAGGTGGCGACGATGGCGCTGGGAGTGCTGGGTGCGATGGGAGCGATTCTGTCGATCACCGGGATCTTCGGGATGGCGGCCTACTCGGTGAGCCGGCGAATGCGCGAGCTGGGTATTCGCGTGGCGCTGGGCGCGAAGCGGAGCCAGGTGCTGGGCACGGCACTGGGGCGCGCGGTCAGGCTGCTGGCGTGTGGATCGCTGGCCGGGCTGGTGCTGGGATTGCTGGCCACACGGGTGCTGGCGTCGATTGTGTATCTCGCGACGCCGCGCGATCCCCTGGTGCTTGGGGCGGTGGTGCTGGCGATGGCGTTGCTTGGGTTGCTGGCAACGTGGATTCCAGCACAGAGGGCGCTGCGGGTCGATCCGATGATGCTGCTGCGGGAAGAATAACCACCCCACGGACGAAGACCTGTCCGCGGGGCCCACGGGAGTGATTAAAGACGGGGACTAAGGGACTAGGGACTGAGGGAACAGGGCCAGCCGCCTTCCACCCAAGCAGAGCTTGGATGGGGCACCCGCTGCCCAGATCGTGCTCGTGACGCCGCGCTAACGCTAGGCCTGTTAACGCTGGGCCAGCAACGCTGTGGTCGGGACGGTGAGGGAGCCGATGCGCCCGGAGTTTACATCGACGACCACGACGCGAAGTGAGCCGGATTTGAGCTTGTCGTCGAGGCGTTCATCGAAGGTGAGTCCTTCTTTCAGGGCACGCTGGTAGGTTGCCTGCTTGAGGCGAAGGCCGACGGTGAGTCCCATGACGCGAGCGCGCAGCGCCTCCGGATCGCGTTGGACGAGGAAGATGTCGAGCTTGCCGGCCCAGAGGGCATTCTGCTGGGCGAGGCTCAGATCTGAACCGGCGACGGTGACGCGCAGGGCGCTGCCGACGGCATCGGTGACGATTTTTGTGCTTACGCCGATCTCGGCGGCGTCGGCCGGAGCCCACACAATCTGGTTGAAGCGGTCTTTCAGCGTGGCCGGCTCCGCATCGTACTGATAGCCGGAGCGGAAGCGGAGCGCTGCGTCGCGATGGCCGACGAGCTTCACGGTCAGCCGGTGATACTGACCGTCCGCCGGCATACTGGGGGAGAAGCCGAGGAGGTAGGTGGCGTGGCCATCGGCGACTACGGAATTCAACTCACCGATCAGATCGCTCGAGCGGCGGAAAGCCTGGCCACCTGTGGCGTCGGCGACTTCGCGAAAGACACCCTGAATGGAGTGTGTGTCCTGCTGCATCTGTGCATAGAGATGGCCTGAGCCGCCGAAGTCGCGCTCCATTCCATAGATGTTGACGTCCTGTCCGGCCCGCATCTCGGGACCTTCCTGGGCCTGCTCGTTCAGCGGAGGCATCTGGAAGGTTGGTGTCAGAACAACGTTGCGGCGGCCGACATCTGCGTTGACCACGTTGGCATTGAGCTTTGAGGCGTCGAGAGGATAGATGCTGACATGCGCCTTGTTCAACGCCTCCTGAGCGCGTAGCGCGACGGGCTCGATATTTCTGCTGCCCTTATCGAGGTTGAAGGAGAGCTTGTTCCAGTCCGCGAGCGCATTGTCGCTGGTAACCCACACGAGATTCTTGTGGCCTGCGATGGCGCTCAAATGATGAGCCACTGCGACCAGAAGGTCCAGTGCGTTGGGAACCGGCCTGCTGCCGAGTTCACGGAGTTTGGGATCGAGAGCCTCGGTCTGCGCGAGGGGGTCGAGCGTGCTGTTGCCGTTGACGCTGAGCAGGTCCTCCGGGCTGTGCACGGTTTCAATCTGCTGGCGATTGCGCTGTTCTTCATCCTGGGCGTTGGCCAGGTCCTGGGCGATCGGCATCCACTTGGCGAGCAGAGCGGCAAGACCCTCGTGGTCGGTGGTGGCCTCATGCAGCACCTGATAGGCGTGGTACCTCATGGCGTAGAGCGCGACACGCTCGCCTGAAGGAAGGGCGCGGATGAAGCGGACCATCTGCTGGCGGGCATCGACGAGGTCGTTAAAAGACAGATTGCTGCCATCAAGAAACAGGACTAGCGTGTTCTCCGCGGCGCGCTCGGCTTGTGGGTCTTGCGAGGAGTGATTGGAAAACTCCTCGGCAGCCGGCGTGGCGGTAGTCGGGGCAGGAGCCTTGTCCGCAGTCTCGATGCTGGTCTGCATGAACGAGCTGACGTTCTGTTTGACACCGTTGTCGAAGACCTCGAAGTCGTCGGGCTTGAGGTCGGTGATGGGGTGGCCCTTTTTGTCGAGAGCGACAACGTTGACGTCGACGAGGCGGGCATTGACGCGCAGAGTAATGGCCGAGTCCTGCCGAGTGGACGGCTGTTCGAGGGGATGTTCGGGCTTCTCGGGGAGTGCGGT
>Ga0181528_10002440_pt1 | contig 11417 bp, 8 predicted proteins | sample PEATcosm2014_Bin_47_FD_119742 | JGI IMG/M metagenome (GOLD analysis project Ga0181528, IMG submission 119742) | Peatland microbial communities from MTU Mesocosm Facility, Houghton, MI, USA - PEATcosm2014_Bin10_10_metaG | ecosystem: Environmental > Terrestrial > Soil > Wetlands > Peat | place... | reverse complement strand
TCAGTTAGCCGGCTCACCTCCACATGTTGCAGCGCCAGCACTCGTAACAACTCCGCCCGCCGGCTCGGCGACTGACCCTCGGGCGCAATCACATAAGCCGCAGGCCCCGAACTCTCCGGCTTCTGCACCGACCGCTTCGCCTTCAGATAGAAATTCTCCAGAAACTGCTGCTGGTTCTGCGCAAAATAAGAAATCGTCGTCAGCAGCGCCGTCTCTTCATAGTTATTGTTATCGCGCTGCGACCACGTCACCACCGGCAGCGGCGGATTCTGCCTGTACCATGTCCGCTCATACTCATCCGGTCCCAAAATCCGTTTCTCCGTGTCCGCCCCGCCATTCCCAAACGTCTCATACAGCCGGCTGATCCCGTTATGCATTGCCGCCAGAAACATCAGATACCCCGGGCTCCACGTGTCGAAATCCCCATGCGTGAACACCCCCGGCATCCCGAACTCCGTCATCTGCTGCACATTGTTCCAGCCAATCTCCGCCCACTCGCCCGCCAGTATCGGATCGATCCACGCGTTGTACGGCCCGTCGCCCACCGTGTTGTCATACAAAAACGGCACCGATTCATGCAGATCATGCAGCACCTGCGCATGCCATCCCAGATACGTGTCCAGCACATTGCGCGTCAGGTCCAGCGTCATCGCCATCGCATCGCGATTGTTGTCGTGCGCGACGTAGTGCCCCCAGTACACCAGCCGCGGCCAGTTCGCGCCCGGGTGCGCCAGATGCCACTTGTAGATGTCCACCATCCGGTCGCGCCCATCCACCTCCACCACCGGCGTAATCAGCACGATCATGTGCGAGCGGATGTATTTGATATACGGCGAATCGTCCACCGCCAGCCGATACGCCAACTCCATCAGCGCCGTCGGCGCACCCGTCTCCGGCGAGTGGATCGTCCCCGTGATGTAGTACACCGGAAATGACTGCTTCACCAGCTCGGTCGCCGCCTTATCATCCAGGCTGATCGCCCGCGGATCGGCCAGCTTCGCCAGCCGCGCGTCGTTTTCCTGTTGCTTTGCCAGCAGCGACTCATCCGCAATCGCCACCGCGATCATCTCCCGGCCCTCTTCCGAGTGCCCAATCGTGTATACCTTCACTCGCGGCGAACTCGCAGCCAGCAACCGAAAATACTTGTACACATCCTCGGCATACGGCAGCATTCCCGGCGCGCCCGACACATCCCCCAGCACCTTCCAGGGCGTCGGCACCGTCTTCGAAGCCGGCAAATAGTCCGTCAGCGGCGAATTGAAATACGGCTCCGTCGTGTACTTCTTAATGTGATCCGTGTACTCCTGATCCACCGCCTGCTGCGGATCGCGCGCATAGGTGCTGCCGATCGCGGTCTGCGCATGCGCCGGTATCGAAACCAGACAGGGAAGGGAACTCAGCGCCAAAAGAAAAAGCCGGCCACGAATCTTCATGGATATACATCCTCTGCTTTCAGGGATTCTCAGCGAAGGATGCAGAATATCAGGGACCCGACTTTAGAGTTTAGGAATTAGAGTTTGAGAAGTTCGCCCCCACGAGGAGGGGCCTGCATATGCGAGGCATTCGGTCATCGGCTGCTGTCTCATCGCCGGGGCAGACTGTTGACCGGTGACTGCCACCGCTAAACTCTAAACTCTAATCCCTAAACTCTCGAGCGCAGCTCGCTGCGCTCACTCACTCCCACTCAATCGTCCCTGGCGGCTTCGACGTGATGTCATACACCACCCGATTGATCCCCCGCACTTCATTCACAATCCGGCTCGAAATCGTCTTCAGCACCTCATACGGCAGCGGCACCCAGTCCGCCGTCATCCCGTCCTCCGAATGCACCGCGCGGATCGCGCACGTGTACGCGTACGTCCGTTGATCGCCCATCACGCCCACGCTCTTCACCGGCAGCAGCACCGCGAACGACTGCCAGATCTTCGTGTAGAGGCCCGCATTCTTGATCTCCGACACCACAATATCGTCCGCTTCCTGCAATAGCGCCACCCGCTCCGCCGTCACCTCGCCCAGAATCCGCACCGCCAGCCCCGGCCCCGGAAATGGCTGCCGCTGCAGAATCTCCTCCGGCATCCCCAGGTCGCGCCCGATCCGCCGCACCTCATCCTTGAACAAATCGCGCAGCGGCTCGATCAGCTTCATCGTCATCTCTTCCGGCAACCCGCCCACGTTGTGGTGACTCTTGATCGTCTGCGACGGCCCCTTCACCGAAGACGATTCGATCACGTCCGGATACAGCGTCCCCTGCACCAGCCACTCCACCCCGCCCGTCTCCTCCGTGATCCGCGCCGCCTCGTCATCGAACACCGCGATGAACTCGTTCCCGATAATCTTCCGCTTCCCCTCCGGATCGGTCACGCCTCGCAGCTTGCCCAGAAAGCGCTTGCTCGCGTCCACCGCAACCAACTTCAGCCCCAGCCTGTCCCGTAAATTCTGCTGCACCTTCTCAAATTCGTCCTTACGCAGCACGCCGTTGTTCACAAACACGCACGTCAGCTGCTCGCCGATCGCCCGATGTACCAGCACCGCCGCAACCGACGAGTCCACCCCGCCCGACAGCGCGCAGATCGCGTGCCCCGCGCCCACTTTTTCTTTAGTCGCCGCCACCGTCGCCTGGATGAAATGCTCCGGCGTCCAGTCCGGCTGCGCCCCGCAAATGTTGAACAGAAAATTCCGCAGCACCTGCTTCCCCAGCGGCGTGTGGTGCACCTCCGGGTGAAACTGCACCGCCCAGATTCTCCTTTCCGGGTTCGCCATTGCCGCCATGTGATTCGCGGTCTTCGCCGTCAGATGAAATCCCGGCGGCAGATCGAGCGTCTGGTCCCCGTGCGACATCCACACGTGCATCGAAGCGGGCAGCTCCGCAAACAGCGGGTTGGCCGTGTCCACCAGTTCCACTTCGGCGTGTCCATACTCGCGCTTCGTCGCGGGCACAACCCTTCCGCCCAGATGGTGCGCGATGAACTGCAGCCCATAACAAATCCCCAGCACCGGCAGCCCCAGGTTCAGAACCTCCGGGTTGGCCGGCGGCGCATCGTTGTCATACACCGAGCACGGTCCGCCCGACAACACAATCCCAATTGGATTGAGCGCGCGAATCTCCTCGATCTTCACCGTGCAAGGCAGCACCGCCGAGTACACGTTCTGCTCGCGAATCCGCCGCGCGATCAGCTGCGTATACTGCGACCCGAAATCAAGAATGACAATAGAAGGGGTTGGCACTATCCAGTTTGCCAGGGTTTATCTCCTCTGTAAAGAATTTGGCTCTCCGTCAGGATTCGCCTGGTACTATCACTCTGCCGGGAGGATACTGAGACGCTTATAATTCCTCACATGACCATCGATGAGAGACTTGAGCGGCTCACGGACCGCCATGAAGCTCTGACTCAGAGCGTCGAAATACTCACATCGGACCTGCACGAAATGCGCGGAATCGTGGTACAAATTCTCGGCGGCATCGAGAAGCTCGCCACCGTAGCTGAGAACCACGAGCGCAGGCTCGAACGACTCGAAGACAGCGAGTAACCCGACCCTCCATTTTGCGTGAACCTGTTCCAGGGTGTCGGCGCGCCTTGATGAGCACGTCTTCCAGCTATGCCTGGTCCGCTCTCGCCTTCCATTCCTTATACGAAATCCGCGGAATCTTCATGAAAGCCCCCCGCGTCCGCACATAATTCCCCAGCCCGTTCATGCGCCCAATCGCGTGCAGCTCCTCCGCCCGCACATACGGCCCCGCTGGATCGACATACCGGTCCTCCACATACGCCGCCACCACCCGCCCCAGCACGATCCGCGACCGCCCCACCTCCATCGTCGTGAACTCCCTGCACTCGAGCGCCGCATGCGCCTCGGCGATCCGCGGCACTTTCACCTTTTCCGACGGCGCCGTCGTGAAACCGGCCATCTCCAGCTCGCTCACCTCCGGCGGAGCGTCCGCCGCGCACACCACCATCGCCTCCGCCATGTCTTCTGTAACAACGTTGACGACAAATTCCCCCGTCTGCCGGATATTCCTCGCCGTGTCCTTGATCCCATGGCGCGTGCCCGGCTGAACCGCGACGCCGAACCCCACAATCGGCGGATCCGTCCCGAAATAATTGAAGGCGCTGAACGGCGCAGCATTCAGCACTCCGTGCTCATCCATGCTCGTCACCAACGCAATCGGCCGCGGCGCGACCAGCCCGATCAGCAGCTTATATGCCACATCCTGCGCCGCCGTTTCCAGATCAAAAATCATCCTTAACCAGCTCTCCGTGTACTCTGTGAACTCTGTGGTGAAAGGTCTTCACCGTTTTGAGCAGGAACGGCCCCCCACAGTTCCACGAATGCCACCAATCTTGCCACCTGAAAAAAATCCGACGCCACCAGATAAGCCACCGTCACCACCACCCACCACGCATACAACGCCATCCCACCTACCGCATCCGCAAACGGCAGCGGCGTCGCCGAGAACACCATCGCCAGCACGATCAGCCCCAGCTTCGCGATCCCCATCACCAGGTTAATCTCCACCAGCTTTCCCCTGAGCGCCCGCAGCCGGAAACTTCTTGCCAGGCTCGCCCCAACCCCGCAGCCCTCCAGTAAGGCCAGCAGCGGCGCAATCGAAAACACCCAGCTCACCACCGCCCACCCCGTAAAAATTCCCAGCGAGAGAAGGATCACCAGCGCGGAGTACAGCACCAGATTCGGCTCACCCTGCGCCCCCCCAACATCCGCTCCCTGCGTGAGCGTGAAATTCGCCGCCCATCGCACGGCCGCAAACCACAGCGCATATGTTGCACCGAGCGCAATCGCCCGCAGCAGTTGCAGTGCGATCATCGCCCCCGGCCGCCACGCCGTCTCCGGCCTGTACCGCCGCACTACCGCATTCCGCCCCAGCCCCGCGGCCACCGTCCACCCCGCCATCGCCAGCGGCACAATCCACGCCGCCGCATGAACCACCGGCCCCCTCAAAACATCAATGGCATCGGAAACCGAAATCGCCCCCTGCCACGCATACTCGAGCGAAAAATCGAAGACCCCGGTCGCCCGCAGCTTCGCCGCCGTCTCCGCCCAGATCTGCGCGCCGGTCCACCCCAGCACTGCCAGCAGCGGAATCCCAAAGGCCCAGCGCCACAAAAGCTCCAGCGCCACCAGCGACGGCCGGCGCCAAACCAGCCCCAGAATCTCGACAAACGACTGCGTCCCCCGAGTCTCGCCCCGCAGTGCTCCACGCACGGCGCTCCGCTTTTCCGACGAAGCCGCCACCAACGCGCCTACTTCACCACAATGTTGATCAGCTTCCGCGGCACCACGATGATCCGCACCACTTCCTTGCCCTCGAGCAGCGCCGCGATCTTCTCGTTCTTCAGCGCCGCCTCTTTCAGCGCTTCTTCATCTACATCCGCGCTCACCGTCACCACCGCCCGCAGCTTCCCGTTGATCTGCACAGGAATCTCAATCTGTTCATCGCGCGCCAGCGCCTCGTCGAACTTCGGCCACGGCGCGCGCAGCAAATCACCCGTCTCGCCAATCCACTCCCACAGCTCAAACGCCAGATACGGCGCGAATGGCGCCATCAGCAACACCAGCGTCCGCAAAATCTCCGCCACCACCGCATCGGGAACCTTGCCCTCGCCGATCGCCCCCTCGGCCGCTGTCAGCTCGTTCACCAACTCCATAATCGCCGCGATGCAGGTGTTGAAATGCCACCGCCCCGCAAAATCCTCGGTGATCTTCCGGATCGTCTGATGCAGCTTCCTGAGCAGCGCCTGCGATTCGGCCGACAATCCCGCGCCCGGCTTTCCCCCACCCTTCGCGCTCGCCTCATACTTCATCGCAAACCGCCAGACGCGCCCCAGAAACCGGCTCACCCCCGCAACTCCATCCTCCTGCCAGTCGAGATCGCGATCCGGCGGCGCCGCAAACAGCGCATACATCCGCGTCGCATCCGCCCCATAGCGAGCGATCATGTCGTCCGGCGACACCACGTTGCCCTTCGACTTCGACATCTTCGCGCCGTTTTTGATCACCATCCCCTGCGTGAACAGCCGCTCCACCGGTTCATCGTTCCGCACCAGCTTCATGTCGCGCATCACCTTCGTCCAGAAGCGCGAATAGATCAAATGCAGGATAGCGTGCTCCACTCCCCCCACGTATTGGTCGATGGGGAACCAATACGCCACAGTGTCGGTTGCAAATGGAGCCTTGTCGTTGTGTGCGTCGGTGTACCGGTAGAAATACCAGGACGAATCCACAAAAGTATCCATCGTGTCCGTCTCGCGCAGTGCTTCTCCGCCGCATTTTGGACACTTCGTGTTCACAAATTCCGGCACCTTCCCCAGCGGCGACCCGCCCGTCTGCGTGATCGCCACATTTTCCGGCAACAGCACCGGCAAATTGCTGTCAGGAACCGCCACAATCCCGCATCCCGCGCAGTACAGGATCGGAATTGGCGTGCCCCAGTACCGCTGCCGGCTGATTCCCCAGTCCTTCAGCCGATATGTAACCGTTGCCTTGCCAAATTTGTGCTCCTCGGCATACGCAGCCATCTTCTGCTGTGCTTCCACGCACCCCAGCGTGCTGAACTCGCCCGAATTGATCAGCAGGCTATCCTCGGCCGTATACGGCAGCAGCTGTTCCCGCTCTCCGTTCGTCGCCGCGTCGCCATGATTCCGCGGCAGGATCACGATCCGGATCTCCAGCCCATACTTCTTCGCAAACTCGTAGTCACGCTGATCGTGCGCCGGCACCGACATGATCGCGCCCGTGCCGTAATCCAGCAGGATGTAGTTCCCCACCCACACCGGCAGCCGCTCGCCGTTGAACGGATTAATGGCGCAGTGCCCCGTGAACACACCGTGCTTCTCGATCGTGCCCACATCGCCCGTCTCGCGCGCCTTCCGCTGCTGCTCCAGCAACCCCGCCACGGCTTCAGACAGGTCGGCGTTTTCAGCAGCCATCTCCTTCACCACCGGATGCTCCGGCGCCAGCTGCAGACTCGTCGCGCCAAAAATCGTGTCGATGCGCGTCGTGAACACCGCAATCTTCTTCCCCGTCCGCTTCACGCCCTCACGCGCCGGCAGCAGCGTCCTTCCCTCTTTCCGCGCCTTCTCCTCTTCTTCGTTGCCGTCGCTCGCGTCCTCCAGCTCGAACTCCACCTCCGCGCCCTCGCTGCGCCCGATCCAGTTCCGCTGCATCGTGCGCACCTTCTCCGGCCAGCCTTCCAGCTTCGATAAATCGTCCAGCAGCTCCTGCGCGTAATTCGTGATCCGCAAAAACCACTGCTCCAGATCGCGCTGCTCGACAATCTGCTCCTCATGCCGCCAGCAACACCCGTTCACCACCTGCTCATTGGCCAGCACCGTCGCGCACTGCGGACACCAGTTCACCTTGCTCTTGCGCCGATACGCCAGCCCCCGCTCGTACATCCGCAAAAAGAACCACTGGTTCCACCGGTAGTAGTCCGGCAGGCACGTCGTCACTTCGTTGCGCCAGTCGTACGCCAGCCCCAGCCGCTTCATCTGCCGCTTCATCGCCGCGATATTCTGCAGCGTCCACTGCCGCGGCGGCGTGTTGTTTTTGAGCGCCGCATTCTCCGCCGGCAATCCGAACGCGTCCCACCCCATCGGGTGCAGCACGTTGTACCCCTGCATCCACATGTGGCGTGCCAGCGCATCGTCAATCGAGTAGTTGCGCACGTGCCCCATGTGCAGCGCGCCCGAAGGATACGGCAGCATCCCCAGCACGTAATACTTCGGCTTGGGCGACGTCGCCGGCTCCGCGGCGTACAGCTCCGGCTCCGCCTCCCATCGCGCTGCCCACTTCGCCTCAATCTCCGCCGGCGCGTAGCGAGCCTCCAAGGGTGATGCGGATTCCCCCGCGGCCGCCTGTTGAGCGGCTTCTGCTTGTTCTTTTATCGCCATAATCTGCTCAGTACTGATTGTAAATTGATGCCGCTAAAGGGCGTGACGGTATGGCGCTTATGATGGCATGGTGGACTTGGGCGAAATCAGGCGATATCTTTGTAGAACAGCGTGGGGTGCATTCCCCGAGGTTCTAATCTGCGCCAACGAACCCGTTGCCACCCGGCATCCCCTTTATGCGGAAGCGAAGATCGGGGACCCAAGAGCCGCCAGCGGGCTGGTTGCCGACATCGTCTCGGACGAGGTTAAGGCACTTCTCGCAAGCATGATGGGGCGGCATCGCCCAAGGCTTCTCGCTGTTCACGCAGTTGAAACAGCGGGAATGAATGCGATACCACGGGTTTTCGGGAGACTCTTGAGCGAGCAGTTCGATCTGGTTCTGGAAAGTGGTGTCGTCCAGATGAATCGGGTGACGCATACGAAGGCCGATGGATATCATAGGCTCGCTTTTCCCGCCGTTTTCGACGGATCGGTGAAAGAAGGTGAGTACGTCCTCATTGATGACTTCGTTGGACAAGGTGGCACCTTGGCGAATTTGCGGGGGCACGTCGAGTCTCGGGGCGGACGAGTAATTGGGGCGGTGTCGCTTGCTGGGCAGCGACGGTCGGCTCAACTTCGGTTGGGTGAACAAACGCTACAGGAATTGAGGCAAAAACATGGCGAGCAGCTTGAAGAATGGTGGAATGCCACTTTCGGCTACGGCCTTGATCGACTCACTCAATCAGAAGCAGGCTACCTCTACCGATCCGACGATTTTGACACCATCACAACTCGCTTGGCTTCAGCAAGGGGAGCCTGAGATCGATGAGGTGCTAGAGGAAGAGGAAGAGGTCGTTCCTTTCCAGTATGACATTACAACCAGCGGTCGGGACTATGACGTCTTTCATCTCGTGACGCAGCTAAGAAACGGAGATATTGTTATCCCAACGTTTCAAAGAGGGTACGTGTGGTCGCTGAGGGATGCATCGCGGTTTGTGGAATCCCTCTTGTTCGGCTTGCCAGTGCCAAATATCTTCCTATCTGTTGAGCAAGAGTCGCAAAAACTTTTGGTCGTCGATGGTCGGCAGAGGCTATCAACGATTCAGTATTTCTATGATGGTATTTGGCCGATCACAAAGCGCGAGTTTTCCCTTAGAGGGACAGGAGAAAAGGGAAAGTATGAGGGTTCGACTTACAAGAGCCTGCCTGACGTGGACAAAAGGAGGCTGGATCACGCACAGTTGAGGGCGAGCATCATAAGGCAAGATGCACCCAGTGAAGATAGCAGTAGCATCTACCATGTATTCGAGAGATTAAACACAAGTGGAGTATCACTGACACCGCAGGAGATCAGAGCTGCTATTTATCACGGTGGATTCAGCGACTTAATCGGCGACTTGAATAAGAATAGACAGTGGAGGGAAATCTACGGTCCAGAAAATAAGTTCATGCGCGACCAAGAACTAATTCTCAGATTTTTTGCTTTTTACTACAACCTTCCAAACTATAAGACTCCAATGAAGGAGTTTTTGAACAAATTCATGGCGTGGAACAGGCACCTCGCCAAAATTCCGGCTGCGAGGCTCACCGCGCTCTTTTCGGCAACTATCACTCTGATCTTTGACGCCGTTGGCAAGCAGGCGTTCCGCCCGGTTAGATCACTGAACACTGCGGTATTCGATTCTGTAATGGTGGGTGTTGGCAAGCGCCTGACTGCCAGCGCGGCACCCTCCGCAAGTGGAATTCGGGCGGCCTATCAGCGACTCGTGGAGAATGACGAGTTTATCTTGATGACTCAACACTCGACGGGGCATCCCACAAATGTCGAAAGGCGATTCGAGATGGCGTTGGAGGCGTTTGGCACTGCGCAGTGAGGGCTAACTCACCAGATCTCTCAGCGTCTCCACATTGCGCAACTCATCCCCCTCCTCATCCACCGGCGTCTCCGCGATAAAAGCGCAATGCGCAAACCGCCGGTCATTCAGCAGCCGCCGAAACGGCTCCAGCCCCATCGTCCCCTTCCCTATATGTTGATGCCGATCCAGCTTCGACCCGCGTGCCGCCTTCGCATCATTCATGTGCCAAACCCGCACTGCATCGAGGCCGATCGTCCCGGCAATCCACTCGACCGTCTGCTCATACCCGCCCTCACTGACCAGGTCGTACCCCGCCACATGACAATGGCACGTGTCCAGGCACGCCCCCACCGGCACAATTCCCCGCAGACGCTCGATCAGCTCCGCCACCTGCTCGAAACTCCCGCCGAGGGAAAACTCTGCCCCCGCCGTGTTCTCGATCAGCACCCGAAAATCGCAGTCGTCGAACCGCACTCCCTCCACCGCCCGCCCGATCCCCTCCGCAGCCAGCCGCAGGCCTTCCTTGCGCGTGAGCCCCTTCCAGGACCCCGGATGCAGCACTAAATACTCCGCCCCCAGCGCCAGCGCCCGCTCCACCTCGCCGCGGAATGCCTCCACAGATTTTTGCCGGAACAGCTCTGTCTGGCTGCACAAATTCACCAGGTAGCTGGTGTGGATCACCAGCGGTGCGCAGTCATACTGCTTCCGCAGGGTCCGTATTTGCTCGCAGTGGCTCGCCTCCAGCCGTTGCGCACGCCACATCCGCGGGCTCGACGAGAAAATCTGAAATGTATTCGCCCCGATCGTGTGCGCCCGCTCCGCCGCCCGAAACACTCCCCCCGCCGTCGATAAATGAATCCCAATCCGCCGCTTAGCCACAGAAACTCAGTCTATCGGCTCGCTGGCAAGCTCATCTGTGCTCTCTGTGTCCTCCGTGGTGAGATTCGAAAGTCCCGGCTCCCGGCTCCAAGCTCCAAGCTCCAAGCTCCAAGCTCCAAGCTCCAAGCCAAACTCTAATCCCTAAACCCTCTCCCCCTATCCCCTATCCGCTAAACTCAAACCGTGCCTGACGCCCTCGCCGACTCCCAAACCCCGCTCATGCGTCAGTACCTGGCCGCGAAACGGCAGCACCCCGACGCGCTGGTCTTCTTTCGCCTCGGCGACTTCTACGAGCTCTTCTTCGACGACGCCAAAACCGCCTCCCGTGAGCTCCAGCTCACCCTCACCGCGCGCGATAAAGAACGCAACACCCCTATGTGCGGCGTTCCGTATCACGCCGCCGAAAACTACATCGCCCGCCTTCTTCGTATCGGTTACCGCGTTGCTGTCTGCGATCAGATGGAAGATCCGAAGCTCACGAAGAAGATCGTTCGCCGCGAAGTCACCCGCGTTCTCACTCCCGGCACCGCACTCGACCCGTTGCTCGCCGCCGAGCAGTCCAACTACCTCGCCGCCGTCCACCTCACCGACACCGCCGCCGGCGTCGCCTTCCTCGACCTCTCCACCGGCGACTTCCGCGCCACAGAATTTTCCACCACATCCCCCTCCAGCCCCACCCCAGCGGCCCAGGCCCTCGAAGAACTCCTCCGCCTCGCCCCCGCCGAGCTCATTTTCCCGACGACGCGCGGCCCCTTTGGCCCCCACAACGACCCTGCCACCCTCGACCCTCTGCTGA
>Ga0181528_10002438_pt1 | contig 11418 bp, 5 predicted proteins | sample PEATcosm2014_Bin_47_FD_119742 | JGI IMG/M metagenome (GOLD analysis project Ga0181528, IMG submission 119742) | Peatland microbial communities from MTU Mesocosm Facility, Houghton, MI, USA - PEATcosm2014_Bin10_10_metaG | ecosystem: Environmental > Terrestrial > Soil > Wetlands > Peat | place... | reverse complement strand
CAACTTCTGGCGTGACTTCGTGGCCTGGCGTGCCGATGAAGTTCATCGATCCCGTTAGATTTCGAGTATCGATTTCGATTCGAATCAAATCTCCATCGCGCAGCTTTCCAATTGGACCGCCATCGAGAGCTTCGGGACCGACGTGACCAATACAAGCCCCCGTTGACACACCCGAGAAACGAGCATCCGTAATCAAAGCCACATGCTTTCCGAATGGCAGATATCGTAACGCCGACGTCAGTTGATATGTTTCTTCCATCCCACATCCCAGCGGACCGCGACACATCAACACGATGATGTCGCCCTCTTTGATCGGGGTCAAATTGTAATGCTCTTCAGCGACTGGCGTCGTCGCTCGGGCCGTTGCAAAATTCGACGATTTCATTTCGCGCATCGGACGCCCTTTGACGGCTGCGATCGCCGCTCGTTCCGATGTGAAAACCCGGGCCGGTCCGATCTTTCGATAGACACCGTCGGAATCCACCACGCTTTTGTCGATCGCCGTGCTTTTGATGACCGAGCCTTCGGGAGCGATGTTCCCGATCGGAAAAGTGACCGTACTTGTCAGTCCGCGTTCCCGCGCCGAGGTCGGCGACATCACGACCGTATCGGGATCGACACCGTCTCGCGCGATAAGTAATTCACGCAAGCGAACTCGGCGTTCCGAACGTTCCCACCATTCCAGCACATCTCCCAGACGACGTCCGGCGACTGTCATTGCATCCAGTTTCAGCAACCCGAGCGTGCGGAGATGCAACATCAATTCGGGGACGCCGCCCGCCAGGAAGAATCGAACGGTCGGATGACCGACGGGACCGTTCGGCAGGCAATCCACTAACCGCGGAACCAGTCGATTCAATCGGCTCCAATCCTCGACAGTGGGTCGAGTCAGCCCCGCTTCAAATGCGATGGCCGGGATATGTAGCAGCAGGTTCGTCGAGCCACCGCATGCAGCATGTACGACCATCGCGTTATGTAGAGCATCGGCTGTCAAAATATCTTGAATCGTTTGCGATCGCTTTTCCATTTCGACCACGGCACGCGCCGATCGTCGAGCGATATCCAGCCAGATCGGTTGACCAGAGGGCGACAATGCCGAATGCGGGAGCGCCATACCGAGTGCCTCGGCGATTACTTGCGACGTGGCCGCCGTTCCCAGGAATTGACAACCGCCGCCAGGCGAGCCGCAGGCGCGACAGCCTGCATCCGACGCTTCTTCCAACGTGATTTCGCCATGGGCAAAACGAGCACCGATCGTTTGCACTTTGCCCGCATCTTCGCCTTGAGCGGGCGGCAGAGTGACTCCACCGGGAACGATGATACAGGGTAATTGATGTTGCGCAGCCAGGGCCAGCATCATGGCGGGCAAGCCCTTGTCGCATGTTGCCACCCCAATGACGCCACGTCGAGTCGGCAGCGAACGAATCAATCGTTTCAAGACCACGGCCGCATCGTTGCGATATGCCAGACTGTCCATCATTCCGACAGTGCCTTGCGTTCGCCCGTCGCAAGGATCACTCACGTAGGCGGCGAACGGCAATGTCTCGAGTCGGTTCAATTCCTCGGCCGCCGCGCGCATCAACAGCCCGACTTCATAGTGTCCTGTGTGGTAGCCCAGTGCTATCGGCTTGCCGTCCTCACCCCGAATTCCGCCCTGCGTGCTGAGTATCAGAAATTGCTTTCGCAATAGCTCCGCAGGGTTCCAGCCCATGCCTGCGTTTTGAGTCAGGCCGAATAGATCGCCGCTGGGGGAATTCAGCAGCATTTCTTCCGTGAGTGGCAACGTTCCCTCGGGGCCCGGACCTTTGGTAACGACTTCCCACAACGTGGAATCGGACGAGTCGAGCAGCGAATCGAGAGACGTGGTCATGAATCGAAAATCCTTTGTTGCAGTTTATTCGGATGCTTCCAATTGGACAGTAAACGTGCTGCCTTGTCCAACTTGGCTTTTCACAGTGATATTTCCACCAAAAAGTTGACATAGATGCTTGACGATCGAGAGACCCAACCCGGTTCCCCCGACTTCGCGCGACCGAGCACGATCGACGCGGAAAAAACGTTCGAAGATTCGAGCCTGAAATTCTTTCGCGATTCCAACCCCATTGTCTTCAACTTCGAAGACGATCCAGGGAGCTTCCCGGCGCGAGCGGATCACGACTTTGCCGCCAGGACGAGTGTAATTGATGGCATTTCCGATCAAATTGTCGACGATCGTTCGCAATCCCTCGGAGTCGGCTTGACCTCGCAGTTTTGGTTCCGAAAAATCCGCTGCGAGTGTTATTTGTTTTGACGTCGCAATCGCCTGGTGCGAGTCGATGCTGGCCCGTAAGACCTCATTCACGTCGACGGCGTCCACATGGAAAATATGTTCGCCCGATTCGATGCGAGCCAGTTCCAAGAGATCCAGAATCAGCGAGTTCAATCGATCCGATTGTTCTGCGATCCGACCGACGAACGTCAGACTGACATCGTGATCCTCTAATGCGCCATTCATCAGCGTATCGGCATACGCGGTAATCGCGGCGAGCGGCGTCTTGAGCTCGTGCGAAACGTTCGACACGAAATCTCGTCGAAGGTTTTCCAACCGACGCAATTCGGTCACGTCGTGCAGGACAAGAACCACTCCTGGACAGGGTGAGCCCGGCAACCGTGAAGCGACGACGGCCACGGTCGAATAGGTCCAGGGTACGGCGATTTCCAGCCGATGCTGTGCATCGTTTTCGAGCGTGGTTCGAATCAGTTCGTGGATTTGAGGCAGTCGAATTGCTTCCCAGACGCGTCGACCGACAACGTTGAATGTTTTGAGATCCAGCAGACGCACGGCGGCCATGTTGGCCAACAGAATCTGTTCGTCCTGATCGACGGCGATCACGCCTTCGACCATTGCCTCGAGCACGGTCGCCAGTTGTTCGTTGTCGCTTGTGACGCGTTGCTGATTGCTTTTTAGTTCTTCGATGCGTAATTCGACCTTTTGCACCATGTCATTAAACACATGGGCCAACCGGCTCAACTCATCGTCCTGCTCGACAGCAATCCGCGGGGGATACTGTCCCTCAGCAAGGATGCGAGCGGCCTGGGATAACTGTACCAGTGGCATAACCCATCGCGAAGTCAATCGAACCAGCAGCGACAACCCGACAATCAGCAGGGATATCTCGGCCACAAACATTCGCGCGCGGAGCTTCGAAACACCGTCCGTCGTGGTGACGGACAGGCTGACGAGTCCCAGCACGACGAGACACAAAACACCAAAGCTGCCGAGAATCAACAGCATGCGGCGTACAAGCGGCGAAGACAACATACAGAATCCGTTAGTTGACGCTGAATTTCCTGAAGACGTATGCTACTCGCTATGCGACACGAGGAAATAGCGCCGCGAAAGAATCTCACTCCCCGAAACTGGTTGACATCGCGTGATGTCAACCAGTTTGTGCGTCCGGTGGACGTGCTTCGGGCTTCGCGAACGCATTTTACCAAAGGATCATCATGCTCCGAAACACCTGCTTATTGGGACTTATCATGGGGCTGTTTTCCACGCCGGTATCCGCCCAATCGAGTATCGATCTGAAGGTTGGCGATGCCGCTCCGGTCTTCGCTGCTAAGGATGACACTGGAAAGGATTGGAAGTCGACGGATTACGTCGGCAAAAAAGTCGTCGTCGTCTATTTCTATCCGGCCGATATGACGGGCGGATGCACGAAGCAGGCCTGCGGATTCCGCGACGACATGAAAACGCTGAAGGAACAAGGCGTCGAAGTTGTCGGAGTCAGTGGCGATTCAGTAAGAAATCACGAACTCTTCAAGCAAGCACATCAGTTGAATTTTACTCTTCTGGCAGACCCCGACGCCAAAGTCGCCGAAGCTTTCGGAGTTCCTTTCATGCTGGGCGAAAAAACAGTCAAAGCCACGATCGGTGGCAAGGAAGAATCGTTAGTTCGAACGGCCACGATCCAACGTTGGACTTTCGTGATCGACAAGTCAGGTAAAATCGCCGCCAAAAACACGATGGTGAAGGCTGCCGAGGACAGCAAGTCGATTCAAGAATTGGTCGAAAAACTGAAGTGAGACGCCGGAATTCCACCCTCACGCTCTCTCGTTCCCAAGCTCGGCTTGGGAACGGCTTTCTTCGAAGTTCCGTTTCACGAATTGCAAACCAACCCAAGCCCAGCCCCCAACGAAAAATCCTCAATCCCAGGCAAGCGGTTTTTGCCAGGCCGACTTCAATTCGACGCAGCTTGCATCGAGCACGATCCCAGCGTTCGGTGCGGTTGCTCGGACTCGTTGGCCGGTCGTCACTTGACCCACTTTCGCCAGCGGCAATCCCACAAATATCGCTTCGAATTGAGCCGATACGGCCGGTTCCACTTCAATCAAAAATCGCGTCGTGCTCTCCGAAAACAACAAGGCCGCCGGATCGTAGAGGTTCGAAACCGCAGCTGCCTGTGCCAAATCAAGGTCGACCCCGAATCCGCCTGCAAATGCCATTTCGGCGGCGGCGGCGGCCAGTCCGCCCTCGCTGAGATCATGACAACTGCGAACGAATCGATTCGTGATCGCCGCGTGTACGGCGTTGAAAATTCGAGGTGCCCGTTTGAGATCGAGGTGTGGAACTCGACCTCCTTTCAGGCCATTGACGAGCGCGAAGTGGCTGCCGCCCATTTCATCACTCGTCATCCCGAAAAGATACAGGTGATTGCCCGCCTTTTTCAGATCCATCGTCACACAGTGGCCGACGTCTTCGATCTGCCCGATGGCACTAATCAGTAATGACGACGGAATTGCTACGGTTCGCTTTTCACCCGTGGCCGGATCGACATAAGAAAACTCGTTATTAAGACTATCTTTGCCGCTGATGAATGGCGTACCGAATGCAATCGCCACATCCTTACAGCCGATGGCAGCACGGACCAGCGATCCCAGTGTCTCGGGACGTTCGGTATTTCCCCAGCAGAAATTATCGAGAATGGCGATCCGCTTCGGATCGGCTCCGACCGCGACACAATTTCGTACTGCTTCATCAATCGCGGCTGCGGCCATCCAATACGGATCGAAATCACCGTAGTGTGGATTCATGCCGTTGGAAACCACAACGCCACGTTGTGATGTCAGATCAGGTCGCACGACCGCTGCATCCGAAGGACCGTCACATGCCACGCCTACCAACGGTTTGATCACAGAACCTGCCTGAACTTCGTGATCGTACTGGCGGATGATCCATTCTTTGCTGCAAACATTCAGCGATCCCAAAATCTTTTTCAGCGTCTCATTGAAATCTACGCTGGCAGTCGTCGCATTTCCTTTTGTCGCCGTTAGAGGGGCATCAGCCGGAGGTTGATAAACCGCATCGCGGATCACTGGCGGCCGTCCGTCGTGCAGGAAACTCATTGCCACATCGCCGACGGTTTCGCCTTGGTAGGTCAGCTTTAACCGACCATGATTGCCGAACTGTCCAATCGCTGACGCTTCGACGCCTTCGGCCTGACAAAGGTCGCGGAATCGTTCCCAATTCGCCTGTGGAACCGCAAGCACCATGCGTTCTTGAGCTTCGCTGATCCAGATTTCGGTATACGAGAGCCCTGCATACTTGAGCGGACATTTTTCCAGCCAAACTGTGGCGCCAATCTCTTCGCCCATCTCACCGACGGCGGAACTAAACCCACCAGCACCGCAATCGGTAATGGCGTGATACAGATCGAGATCGCGCGCTTGCAGCACGACATCCGCCACCATTTTTTCGACGACCGCGTTACCAATCTGGACAGCACCACCGGAAAGGGTCTCGCTTTCCTCGGTCAATTCCGCCGACGAAAACGTCGCTCCGTGGATTCCGTCGCGACCGGTACGTCCGCCGACAGCGACAATCAGATCACCCGGTTGAACGTGCTTTTCCACCTTTTCAACTGGAATCATCGCTGCGGTACCGCAGTAAACGAGCGGGTTGCCGAGATACCGTTCGTCGAAAAAGACGGCTCCATTCACGGTTGGAATGCCCATTCGGTTGCCGTAATCCCGCACCCCGGAAACGACTCCCTTTATCACAGCATTGGGGTGCAATACGCCGGGCGGCAACGAATCGATCGGCGTGTCGGGTGGAGCAAAACAGAAAACATCGGTATTCAGGATCGGTTTGGCCCCCAGTCCCGTACCGAGCGGATCGCGAATCACGCCGCCGATCCCAGTATTCGCGCCACCATAAGGTTCGATGGCTGACGGATGGTTGTGGGTTTCGACTTTGAAGCAGACGTGCTGCTTGTCGTCGAATTTGACGACACCCGCGTTATCTTTGAAAACACTCACGCACCAATCGTCGGCTCCCAGTTGCCGGCGGATTTCGACCGTGGCGCCAAACACCGTTTCCTTGAGCATGTTTTCAAACAATCGTTCGCCGTGCTCGTCCCGGTACTTGATCCGCCCTTTCAATGTTTTGTGAGAACAATGCTCACTCCAAGTTTGTGCGACAGTTTCCAGTTCGATGTCGGTCGGATCTCGCTGTTGTTCGATCCAGTGTTTTTGGATGGTCTGCATTTCGGTCAAACTCAAATAGAGCTGCCCGTGTTTGCTGAGATTCTTCAGCGCATCGTCATCCATCGATCGGATCGAAATCGTTCGCAGTTCAAATTTGTAGTCCGAACCCGCTCCGATTTTTTCCATGAGCAGCGGGCCGGTAACCACTCGTTCGATCGCGTCGTTCGCCAGCACTCGCTTGGCCAGGCGATCGAGGACCGCGGTGGTAACCGTCGATTCAAACCAATATTTTCGAGCTGTCGCCACGGCATCCACGGAAAAACCAAGATCGACCAACGCCTTTTGAGTACTCAGGGCGACATTGTCTGTGACGCCCGCTTTGAACAACACATTCAGTTGCGGCACAGTCGCTGTTGACTTGGCATCCCCTACGGTCCGACCTGCGGAAGAAGGTCGTCCGACATCAGAAATTTGAGACGTCGTGAAAGTCTCGGCAATTGGATCGGTCAACAGAGTCGATGCAGCGCGTTTAACGTCTGATTCCGACAAATCACTTCCCTGCAAAAGGAATGAACGAGCACTGCGTACGTTTTGGATCGTCGCGACTCCCAAGGCGCTTGCCTCGTGAGCCACTCGCAGTCCTTCACGATCAACTTCACTGACAGCCGGACGGATTTCAACTTCCCACAACATTCGAATTCATTTCCCAAAATAAAAACAGCTTGGTTAATCGATGCCGATCACGGTTTTGTCCAACGCGGCACGAGCCGTTTGTCCCTCGGTCAATAGTTTTTGTATTTCCTCCGCATTTCGCGAGGCCAGTGCCTCACGCCAGGCGGCGATTTTTTGCTGAAATTCGTCGATTCCCCTCAGAATCGATTCGGCATTGCTCAACATGATCGCCGTCCACAGGGCGGGATCACCCGCGGCAACCCGCGTCGTGTCGCGAAAACCACTGCCCGTCAGATGTCGATTGTCACTACTGAGCGTCGAGGCCAATGTCGCCGCGATCAAATGCGGCAGATGACTGGTCATCGCCAGCGAATGGTCGTGCGCCGCGGGTGACATTTGAACCGTGCGCATTCCCACAGCCTGCCAGAATTTTTCCAGCCGATTCACTTGCTGTGCTGGCGAGGTCGCGACGGGAGTCACGACACACATCCGCCCCTCGAACAATTTCGCGTCCGCCGCTTCGAATCCCTGCCGGTGCGAACCTGCAATCGGATGCGAACCGATGAAGCGAAACACGCCTGCCAGTTCTTCGCAGATCGGAGCCTTAACGCTGCCCACATCGGTCAGCAGCAAATCAGACTTGGAACCACTGGTCACAAGTTGCGTGGACGACTTCTTTTTTAATGCCTCTTCAGCAACCCGGACGTCCGTCGCCACGCGGTCGACCGGCGTGCAAAAAACCACGAGATTCGCTCGACGAATGACCGAGGCAATGTCGGTTGTCGCTTCGTCGATCAACCCGGCAACCCGAGCCGATTCAATTCGAGCAGCATCCCGACCGACGCCAATCACGGTTCGAGCAACGTTCCGATGTTTCAGGGCCGCGGCAAGCGAACCACCAATCAGACCGACTCCCACAATGACGACAGTATCTTCCAGCGGCGATAAAAACAGTTGCTCGGACATTTCCCCCGAATTGTAGCAACGGCAATCGACAAACTGAATTCAAGCTCGCAAGCAAACTTGTCCTGCAAAACCGCATACCAACGCGCAAGCGAGGTTTCCCAAAAAACCTGTCAAGTTTCACGAATCGCAATCCAGCCTCCCTGATCAACAAATGACGAAATCACTCAACCTTAAATAAAAAAATATCTCGGCAAGAAAAAATGATGAGCAACATTGAGCAAGTTTGAGCAACATTCCTATTTTGTAGAGCTTAAGGCATGTTGCTCAATGTTGCTCATTGAGCAACATTGAGCAACATGAAATCCTGCCAAAATCGCATCGACACAGGGTTCGTCGCGTTCCTACAAAAAGCGACGGGCAGCATGAACACCTTGAGCATCTTCCTGTTTTTGCAGGGTTTCAAGCAACGTCGTAGGAAAAACGTCATCACCATTCGCTTCCACGAGCAACTGTCACCGGCAAGCCGACCACGCGTGATCGACCTTTTGACAACGCCAAAATCGTAACGTGGGCGTTCGCGCACGCACGATTGCATCGGCGACACCCAAAACTGAAATTTGTTTATTATTACTAATAATTCAATCGCATGTCAATTTTAATTAGACGCATTTTACGAAGAATTAAGATAAAAGTCTGGAACGCGAGACGCCAATGGCGATAAACCGACCATGCAAGTGGATTTCACAATCAAATGCGTCTCGGCGATCAAGAGGCTGCAAGCAAAGAAAGAGGATTGAACAGAAGGAAACGAAGGAATGCGGAAGAGTCGTGGTTGACCAGTCGATCACACAGATTGTCTCGATCCCAATCAACTGTGACCGACATTCGATTGAGAAGAGATTTCATGCTGCGCCAAGCCGCGTAGGGAAAGAATTCGCTCCCCGTCGTCTACGCAGTTGTTGCCGACGAATGTACTTCCGTACGGCCTCGATAATTGAAGGTGCTGACCGAAAACGCGGCGTATTTTATCATTCAGTACCGAATCATCTTGCATTCCGGAGGCTCAAAAACTGATCGTGACGTGAAAACGGGCATCTTATAGAATCCGGGGTACCGGTGGATTCCATTGCGGTCAGGATCGCGCGATGGAATGGGGATTTTCGTATTGAATGGAGTGGCGAGGATGACTTCGCGAAGCTTGAACTACGCTCGTCTGTGCCTGGTGTTTTCCGCTATTACGTCAACGGTTGCCGCGGCTGATCCGACGGAACCGCCGTCAGTTGCCAAGACGATGGTATTTCTTCCGATTCAAAAAGATGTCGAAATCGAAACACCAAAACCGTCGGAATTCGCCAAATGTAAAGTCGAAGCCGAACGAAAAGGAAAATCCGTTGGCTGGATGGTATTGGGTCCTTCGGGGCAAGTCCTGAGGAAGTTCCTCGATACCGATAGCGATGGAAAGATCGATCAATTTCGATATTACAATCTCGGAATCGAAGTCTATCGTGACATTGATACGAACAAAAACGAGAAGATCGATCAATATCGCTGGTTGAATCGCGGTGGATCGCGTTGGGGTATCGACAAAAACGAGGACGGTCGCATTGACCAGTGGAAAGTGTTGTCGGCGACGGAAGCGTCTCGCGAAGCGATTCGTGCGATGACCTCGCAAGACGCGATCGCGTTACAAGCGGTCTTGGTCACTGCGGACGATTTAAAATCGCTGGGTGTGATTCCGCAACTGGCAGAAAGACTGCTCGAATCTGCCAGCGAACCGGACAAAAAATCGAAAGACGTGATGAAAAAATCGAAGATTTTCACATCACAGTCCACATGGGCTCGGTTTGAAGCCCAATTGCCCAGCATCATTCCGGTGGAAGACGAAAAAGCAAAAGAAGATATCCAAGTCTATGAAAGCGCCTACGCAATCATTGAAACTCCGAAGAAGGACGGGACGAAAAAATCGGATGCCGTGCAAATCGGTGAAATGATCCGCATCGGCGAAGTCTGGAAACTGACACAGGTTCCCTTGCCGCTGGAAGGCGAGATGACAACCAGCCCAATCCTGTTGGAGCCGCTCAATTCCGCTCCGAGCAACGAGGGGAACAGCCCTGCTCCATCGCCTAAGCTGCAAAAGATCTTGGCGGAATTGCAGGAAATCGATCAGAAAGTGATGCAACCAAACCAGAGCGAAAAGCAAGTCAAGTCGATGATTAACAAGCGATCGGCTTTGTTTAAAGAAGCGATCGAGCTGGCGGACAGCAATGACGAGAAGAACTCGCTGTATAAACAGAATATTGACTTGTTGGCAATCGCCGCGCAGGCTGGAAATTACCCTGATGGAGCGAAAGATCTGCTCGTTCTCGAAGCTGAATTCGCGAAACAGAAATCCGATTCGCCACTGCTCCCATACACTGTCTATCGTCGTATGCAGGCGGAGAACTCGTTAAATCTCGCGGCAGCTGCCGCCAACAGAGCCAAGATGGCGGCGGTTTTAAAACAGTGGATGCAATCTCTCGAAGAGTTTGTCACGAAATATCCCAATGCCGATGACACCGACGATGCCATTTGGACGCTTGGTAATCAAGAAGAGTTTCAGGGACAAACCAACGAGGCAATCGCATGGTACAAAAAACTCGTCAAAGACAAGCCCAAATCAAATCTGTTTGCTCGCGCGCAGGGAGCCATACGACGGCTCGAACTTGAAGACAAACCGCTGACTCTCGATGGCCCGCTGTTATCCGGTGGGGTGTTGAATTCCAAGAAAGATCTCAAGGGGCAGGTTTATCTCGTCGTCTTTTGGAACAGCATGTTCAAAGCCAATGAAGAAGACATCCCTCAGTTACGAGCGCTTTACGGCGAGTATCATGACAAGCGCTTCGAGATTGTTGGAGTGGCGCTCGAAGCCGACAAGAAAGTGGCGCAGGATTATGTCACTGCGAACAAAATGAGCTGGCCACAGATATTTCAACCGGATCCACAGAATTTGGGTGGAATGGAATGCCCAATCGCCATGAATTTTGGCATCATTTCATTGCCGACCATGTTCCTGGTCAATGCAGATGGAATCGTTGTCAGTCGGAACACCAACCTCACGGAAGTCAAAACCGAATTGCCCTCTCTCTTGAATCTCAAGAAGAAATAATTCGGATTTTATCGCTCGCGTTGGAGAAGTTTTTACCGCTCGCGTCGGAGAATGAGGCAACCTCGGAGGCCAAATCCTGCGGGTGTGGGCGAAACGTCAGTCGGTGCCTTGGTTCACACGACGCATCGCAATTTCAATCATATTTGATTCGACACGGCGCGCCGTAAATAATGTTTTTCGCAAGACACGAATCTGCGCAGGACGCGAAGATTTTAAGCGCCGATGCGAAT
>Ga0181528_10002436_pt1 | contig 11424 bp, 10 predicted proteins | sample PEATcosm2014_Bin_47_FD_119742 | JGI IMG/M metagenome (GOLD analysis project Ga0181528, IMG submission 119742) | Peatland microbial communities from MTU Mesocosm Facility, Houghton, MI, USA - PEATcosm2014_Bin10_10_metaG | ecosystem: Environmental > Terrestrial > Soil > Wetlands > Peat | place... | reverse complement strand
GAGGAGCCGATGAGGCCGACAATGCGCGAGCTGACGGTGACAAAGAGAAATCCGAAGACGACAACGAGCAGGGCGGCGGCGAGATTGGGCCAGATGCCGACATACGCGCCTGGGACGGGCTTGAATTGCAGAAAGAAAAAGGTGAAGACGGCGATGAGAATGGAGCCGAAGACGACGGTTTTCATCGATAAGTCGTCTTCCGTGCGGATGGGTTTGGCGCTGGCATCGGCGCCTGCGCGGAGGTTTTTAAAGCCGGCGGCAAGCGCGCTGACGATGGTGGGCAAGGTGCGCAGCAAGGTGATGAGTCCGGAGGCGGCGACTGCGCCCGCGCCCATGGGACGAATGTAAGTGGACCATAACTGGCTGGGGCCCATGGCGGCGACGGGAATGGTGCCGGGATAGATGGGTCCGGGCAGCGCTTTGCCGAAGAAGTAGATGAGCGGCATGAGAACGAGCCAGGAGAAGACGCCGCCGGCAAAGATGACGCCGGCGATGCGCGGGCCGATGATGTAGCCGACTCCCAAATACTCAGGCGTTGCGTCGGCTTTGATGGATGAGCCTTTCAGGATGTGCTGGGGGCCGAAGTCGGGTTGAAATTCAGGCGTGCCGGGCCAGGCTTTGAAGAGATTTTCATTTTGGAAGAAGGTGTAGAGGCCGCCGATGCCGAGGCCGAAGAAGACGCGGCTGGCAAAGGATCCACCGCGCTCGCCGGCGATGAGGACGTCAGCGCAGGCGGTGCCTTCAGGGTATTTGAGAGTGGCGTGCTCCTGCACAATGAGCTGGCGGCGGAGGGGAATCATGAAGAGAACGCCGAGCCAGCCGCCGATGAGAGCAAGCATGAAGATGCGGGAGTATTCGAGATCGAAGCCGAGAAAGATGAGCGCGGGAAGGGTGAAGATGACGCCGGAAGCGATGGATTGGCCGGCGTTGCCGGTGGTTTGGACGATGTTGTTTTCAAGGATGGAGCCGCGGCCAAAGGCGCGCAGAATGCTGATGGAGAGCACGGCAATGGGGATGGATGCGGCGACGGTGAGGCCGGCGCGCAGACCGACATAGACTGTGACCGCGCCAAAGATGATGCCGAAGATGGAGCCAAGCAGGATGGCGCGGACGGTGAACTCGGGAGGCTTCTCATTGGGCGATACATAAGGCTGAAAGATGGGCGGTTGCTGATCGGACAAGGTGAGCCTCCAATGACCTGCTGGCATTCTCTAAGAGGAAAGTCTATCAGCGCCACCTGCCACCTGCGGAGGGACAGGCGCTCGCTACTCGCTCGCAGAAGAGCTGCGGTATCACAGGTCCGTAGATCCGGATCTGGGGCACCCGGCATATGTGGATTGAGGAAAGCGTGTTTTAAACAAAATCAGCTAGTTGGCCACCGCTGCGCGGGGATGGCGAGTTAGCGAGTAGGCGGTGGTTTATTACCACCGTAACTTGCTGCCGCTAAACGGGTTGCTTCTTGGCAGCGGGGTTCTGCTGAGGTTGGTGCTATCCCACCCAGCGCTACAGTTTCATTCCATCGCAAGTCGTCGAGTGTGGGGCGCCCGCATCCGCTCTCGGCACCCGGTATTAAGAAATTTGAATGACTCACCAAGCGAGTGAAAAACCGGCACAGCCTATTGAATGTACCGGTTCTGGCCGATGACTTCATTGACCGAGGTTGTGACCTTTCATATTAGTCGGTCCCATGGGCTTGATTGTGTTTCACCGGGCCCAGGGTTGATCCCATTTTGCGATTGCGAGGCGGAAGCAAATGACAAGCGATTCCTCGAATGGAAACTCCAGAAGCAGCAGAGCCAAGCGTACGCGCGCTGCCAAGCCGCCATTGACGCTGCCGCTGGAGGCAGATGCGGAGCCGATCCGCATTGAAGCCTGCCGCTCCGGCGAGTGGATGCCGGAGGAGGATTTGCGAACCGAGGCTCTGAGCGCATTGCAGGCAGGCGGCGATGTCACCGTCAATCTGGGGAATCTGGAGCATCTGGATGCCAGCGCGTTGCAGGTCTTGCTGGCGCTGGCCGCCGAGCAGGCAAAGCTGGGACGAAAGCTGGAACTGGCCAATGCGTCCGCGCATCTGCGCCAGTGGTTCGAGTTTGCCGGGGCGGCGGAGCGATTCTCGATGGCTGGTCCTTTGCAAGCAGGAATCGGGTGCCAGGAATGAGCGCAACCCTCCACAGCCAGCCGGGCGGCGGCGCATCCAGCTTTCCGGTGAGCCTTGCCGGGGGCGCGGAGCAGGCTGCCCAGGCCGTGGAAGCGGAGTTGGCGCAGTATTTGCCGCACTTCAGCCGGATGAGTGAACAACTGCGGCAGACCTCGGCGCAGATCGAGAGCTCGGTGGTGGAGGTTTGCGGCAGTTTTCAGGGAATCGCGGCGCGGGCCAAGCAGACGGTGGCGCGCACCACGGGGTTTCTCAGCCGCCAGGGCGATGCTGGCTCGGATAGCAGCTCCTTCGAGGGGCTGATCGACAATTGCAGCGGCACTCTGGTCAAGATTCTGAATGTGACGGCGGAGGCGGGCGAGATTTCGCGGCGGGCCATCGAGCGGATTCAGCAGATGGACAAGGCCTCGCAGGCGATCAGCGCGGCGCTGCTCAAGCTCGAGCAGATTGCCAGCGGAAACAAGATACTGGCGCTGAATGCGCGCATTGAGGCGGCGCGCGCCGGCGAGTACGGCGCGGGCTTTGCCGTGGTGGCGATGGAAGTGATCTCGCAAACCGAAAAATCGCGGACGGTGAATGCGCAGGTCAGCGAGTTGATTACGAATCTGCGCACGCTGGCCGGATCGACGCTGGACGACCTGACGCGGATGAACGAGAAGGACCGCCTGCGGGTGGAACAATGCAAGCTCGAGGTGGATCAGTCGCTGAGCGACTTGCAGGCGGCGCACGGCGAGATGAAAGAGATGCTGACCGGGATGACAGAGGAGGGCGCGCTGCTGGCCTCGGATATTGGATCGGCGGTGCGCGGCTTGCAGTTTCAGGATCGCACCAGCCAGCGCATTGCGCATGTGGTGGAAGATTTGGAGACCCTGCGCGCACGGCTCTCAGAGCGCTTTGGCGCCGGGCCCGTGGCCTCCGATGAAGGCTTCAGCGCTTACACCATGCACGAGGAACGCACGGTTGCCGGAACGGGCGAATGCGAATCCGGGGCCGGCGATGTGGAGTTGTTTTGATGGGGCAGTGGCTGTTAAGGGATTGCGAGGGTGCGGCAGTTCTCCGCATGAGCGGGGTTCTGGTTGAGAGTTGTGCTATCCCATCCATTCCGCGATAGTACCGCGGAATGGATGGGCGCCGAGGATTTGTGCCGGGTTCAAATTCGGCGGTAACTTGCAGCGGCGAGTTGGAATGCTCAGGAGGAGTGACGCGTTGAGAAAAGTATTGATTGTCGACGATGCGGTCTCTATGCGGCAGATGGTGAGCTTCACGCTGAAGCAGGGCGGCTACGAGGTGGTTGAAGCCGAGCACGGCCAGGACGCGCTGAACAAGCTGGCTCGCGGCCCCGTTGACCTGATCCTGACCGATCTCAATATGCCGGTGATGGACGGAATCACGCTGATCCAGAATGTGCGCCGGATGCCATCGATGAAGAGCAAGCCGATCCTGATGCTGACGACGGAAGGACTGGCGGCGAAGAAAGAACAGGGCAAGGCCGCCGGGGCCACGGGCTGGATCGTCAAGCCCTTCGACCCGGAAAAGCTGCTGCAAACCCTGGCCAAGGTGCTGCCATAACGCCATGAAAATCGACCTGAGCCAATTTCGCCAATTGTTTCTCCAGGAGAGCGCCGAGCATATCGCTTTGATGGAGACCGGCCTTCTGCGCCTTCGCACCGCACCGGACGACGTGGAATTGCTGAATGGAATCTTCCGCTCGGCGCATTCCATCAAGGGAGGCGCGGGTTCATTTGGTCTGAAGCATCTGGCCCACTTCACGCACTCGCTCGAGAATCTGCTGGACCGGATGCGATCGCTCGATGTGCGGGCCACGGATGAAGTGATTGGCACGCTGCTGCGCTCCGTGGACGTGCTGCGCAACCTGCTGGACGCCGATCCGAATATGAATCAAGACGACCCCATGCCGGCCGATGCCGTCGCACTGGATGCTCGGATCACAGCGCTGCTGCCGGGCGAGAGCCAGCCCTCCGAGGCTAAAGCCCAGGACTTCTTTTCCACCTCTAGTGGCACAACTGAAATCGTGCCCTTTCAAAACGGGAGTTCCGCCACCGACGGCGAGGCGCGATTGCCGGAAGAAAATCTGCCCGCGCCAGAAACGGACGCGAAGGAAATCACGCTTTACAAGGTTGAATTCCGTCCCGACCGCGAGATTTTTTCAAGCGGCACCAACCCCATCACGCTGCTGCGCAATCTGGCCGCGCTGGGCACGGTAAGTTGCTGCCATCTGCATACGGACGACCTGCCCGCGCTGGCCGATCTGGACCCTACGCAGTGCTATCTTGGCTGGACGGTGGAGCTGGCCAGCCTGTGCGCGGCCGAGGAGTTGCGCGAGGTCTTCGAGTTTGTGGAGCATCTGGCGGAGATTCGCATTTCATCTTCCGATCGACCACAGCAGGATCGTCCGCAGCAGTTGCTCTTCGCGCCTCCGCAGGATGAACTGGTGGAGACCCGGATTGCAGCCTCGCCCGCAAATTCGTCCGAGGCAAAGTTGACTGCGCCCGAGGCCCAGCCTGTATTTGTGGAACGCCGCAAGGCGCAGGTTGAAGATCGTCGAAAATCAACAGTCTCGGACCGCCGGCAATCCTCCGCCAAGCCAGCGGCGGGCGCCGAGTCGTCTTCGATCCGCGTGGCCATCGACAAGGTTGACCGGCTGATCGATCTGGTGGGCGAACTGGTGATTGCCCATGTGATGACGGCTCAGATGGTGGAGGACTTTGAGCCCTCCTGCCTGCCCAAGCTGCGCGAGTCGGTGGCGGCGATGGAGCGCAATACCCGCGAGTTGCATGAGCGGGTGATGGGGATTCGCATGTTGCCGGTGGGAACGCTTTTTCAGCGCTACTCGCGCACGGTTTATGAGATTGCGCAGACCACCGGCAAGCAGATTCGCCTGGAGATGAGCGGAGAAGAGACCGAGATCGACAAAAGTATGCTGGAGCTGCTGGGCGATCCGCTGACGCATCTGATCCGCAACGCCGCCGATCACGGGATTGAAGCGCCGGAAGCGCGGCTGGCAGCGGGCAAGCCGGTCGAGGGCGTCATCGAGTTGCGAGCCTTCCATCGCGCCGGAAGAATCGTGATTGAAGTCTGCGAGGATGGCGCGGGAATCAATGTGGAGCGCGTGCGCCAGAAGGCGATCGAAAGCGGGCTGATCGCGCCCGAGACGCAGATGAGCGACGAGCAGTTGCAGATGCTGATCTTCGAGCCGGGATTTTCCACCAAGGAAGAGATCAGCGACCTCTCTGGCCGCGGCGTGGGCATGGATGTGGTCAAGCGCAATGTGCAGCAGATGAACGGCACAGTCAGCCTGGCGAGCGAAAAAGGGCGCGGGGCGACAATCACCATCGAACTGCCGCTGACTCTGGCGATTCTGGAAGGCCTGCTGGTGCGCGTTGCCGACCGAACGCTGGTGCTGCCGCTGCTCAGCGTGGTTGAAACCGTGCCGCTGCGCGATGAGCAGATTGTGCGCGTGGCCGAGCAGGGAGAAGTGGTGGTGATCCGAGGGGTATCGATTCCGCTGCTGCGGCTGGCCAGATTTCTAGGCGTCTCTCAACAGACAATGGACGCCCGCGAGGAGAACAGCAACCGCAGGCTGGCCGTGATTGTGGAGGCCGGACGGCGCAAGATTGGCCTGGTGGTCGATGAGTTGCTTGGCCAGCAGCAGGTTGTGGTCAAGAGCCTGGAGCGGAATCTGCACCGGATTGACGGGTTGATGGGCGCAACCATTCTGGGCGACGGCCGCGTCGCGCCGATCGTCGATGTGACTGGCATCGGCGCATTGGATCTGTTCAGCCTGCAAGCTCCAGTCAAGGAATTGCAAAGGAGCGCGCCGCCGGTTCAGTCTGGCCGGGCCGCGGTGTCCAGCCAAAGAAACCAAGGAGGAAGCACACATGAACTGGTTTAAGAATCTTAATGCCACGCCGCGCCTGATGGGCAGCTTTGGCGTCCTGCTGGTGCTGACGCTGGGCATCAGCTACCTGGCCATCGACAACCTGAGCGCGGCCAATGATCGCGTCGATTTTCTCTACCACAAGGATATGGTCGGCTCCACCCACGCCGACGGCATCACGATCAATGTGACCACGATCCGGGGCGACGACCTGAATGCGATCTATCGCGCCGCGGATGCCGCGGCCGTAGCTGCCTCGGAGAAGGATGAGTTGGCCGCGATGGCCGGACTGAATGCCAATCTGGATGAGGCCGACAAGCTTTTTTTGACCAAAAAAGGCATGGAGCAGTTGGCCATTATCCGCAAAGCGCTGCCGGACTATGAGCGCGCGCAGGCGGAGCTTTTCAGCGCTCTCAAGGCCAAGGACACGGCCGCCGCCGATGCCGCGCTGGCTTCGGCTGTGCAGTACCGGTCGGTGATTCTTGGCGCCAGCGATGTAGCCAGAACCCTCAAGACCGATCATGCCGAAGAGGAGTTTCAGGCCAACGGGCAGTCGTATCAGACGGCGCGAACCCTTATGCTCAGCGCCAGCGCCATTTCGCTGTTTCTGGGCCTGATTCTCAGCATCGTGATTGCGCGCGGCTTCTCGGTTCCGCTGGGCCAGGCCGTGGCCGTGCTGGAGAGAGTGGCAGACGGCGACCTGACAGTCGAACTGGACGTGCATACCAAGGACGAAGTGGGGCGGATGGCCGAGGCGCTGAACCGCGCCGTTGAAAAGCTGAACAACACCTTGCAGGAGGTGGCTGAAAGCGCGGCCAGGGCAAGCTCATCTTCGCAGGAGTTGGCGGCGGCCTCGGAATCGATCGCCTCCGGCGCGCAGGAGCAGGCGGCCAGCCTGGAGGAAACATCCGCCAGCCTGGAAGAGATTACCGCGGCCGTGCGTCAGAGCGCCGACAACGCCAACCAGGCCAGCCAGCTTGCGGCCGGCTCCAAAGACACCGCCGAGCAGGGCCAGGAGGTTGTCTCAAAGGCGATTACCGCAATGGCCGAAATCAACGCCGCATCGGCCAAGATCTCCGACATCATTTCGACCATCGACGAGATCGCTTTCCAGACCAATCTGCTTGCGGTCAATGCCGCGGTGGAGGCGGCGCGGGCCGGCGATGAGGGACGCGGCTTTGCCGTGGTCGCATCCGAAGTGCGCAGTCTGGCGCAGAGAAGCGCCGTGGCGGCCAAAGAGATCAAGGTTCTGATTCAGGATTCGCTGCGCAAGGTGGATGCCGGATCGGGCCTGGTGAACCGCTCGGGCGAGACGCTGCAAGGCATTGTCGGCTCGGTCAAGCGCGTCACCGACATTGTCGGCGAGATTGCCGCGGCCAGCGGCGAGCAGAGCACCGGAATCGAGCAGGTCAACACCGCCATGACGCAGATGGATCAGGTGACGCAGTCGAACTCGGCGCAGACCGAGGAGCTTTCGGCGACGGCGCAATCGCTCTCAGAGCAGGCTGGCCATCTGATGGATCTGGTGGCCACCTTTACGCTGACACAGAACGGCAGAGGCGCGCGAGAGCGGCGCGCCTACCAGCCCGAAGAGAGTTCCTCGCATTCAGTCGGCGCCAATCTGGTGCATTCCGTCAAGTCGGCTCTGGCGCATTCGGCGCCGCCAAGCCAGAGCGCGGCCAAGGCCTTGCGCGGCAACGGCCACGCCAAGCTGGATGCCCGCGGCCGAGGCAAGAGTTCCGCCAGCCGCCAGCCAGCTTTGGCCGCGGCCCTGCCCAGTGCGGCAAGCGCGAGCGATGCCAGCTTTGAGGAGTTTTAAGAAGCTGCGAGCTAGTTGACGTTTTGAAAGGGGCGCGGATTCAGTCGTGGCCTTGGCAAGAGACAGGCGTGGACCGGGAGGTCCACGCTACAGCCAGGCGGAAGGCCGGCGCTACATTCTGGAAGCTGGCGCTACGGTTTCATGCGTCGCCAGGATTTCATCCCAACGCCGGTCGCGAAAGCCGGAAAGGAAAACCAATGAAAGCATTGACGGAAAAAACTCAGGATTCGCAGCAGTTTCTTACCTTCCTGCTCGACGATCAGGAGTACGGGCTGGAGATCTTCAAGATTCGCGAGATTCGCGGCTACGCGCCGGTCACTCCGATTCCCAACCTTCCACCGCATGTGCGCGGCGTGATGAACCTGCGCGGAACGGTTTTGCCGGTCGTCGATCTGCGCATGAAGTTTCATCTGCCGGCGGTCGAGTACAACAAATTTACCGTGATTGTGATTGCCACGGTGGGCGAAAAAACCGTTGGATTGCTGGTCGATGCCGTCTCTGACGTCTTGATGGTGGCGCGCAACGCAATGCGCGAGGCGCCGGACTTCGGCTCGTCTGTCGATACGCGCTTCATCAACGGCGTCTTTGAGTCGCGCGAACACTTGACCGTCGCATTGAACCTGGAAGAACTGCTCTCCGAGTGCGAGTTGGCGCTGCCGCAATCGATCGCGGCATAACGGTTTCAGATCGACTGAGTGGGAGCGGGCGTGGACCGGGAGGCCGGCGCTACAGTCCGAGGCCGGCACTACAGTTTCATGCCCGCGGGCCGGCGACGGCGGTGGGGAACCAAGAGGAGAAACACGTGCCAGCGCTCGCATTGGATAACTCGGTCTTCCCCATGGAATTGCGCGAGTTCAAGCTTTTTCGCACGCTGGTTCATGAGCGCACCGGCATCTGGCTGCGCGACGGCAAGCAAATCATGCTGGCCTCGCGCCTCTCCCGCCGCCTGCGCCACCATGGCATGGCAAACTTTGCCGAATACTACAAATACGTCCAGAGCGTACAAGACAACGGCGCGGAGATCGGCGAACTGATCAACTGCGTCACGACCAATAAAACTTCTTTCTTTCGCGAGCGTCACCACTTCGATTTTCTTGCCAGCACGATTGTCCCGCAGGTTCAAGCCGCGGTTCAATACGGAGGCGCGCGCAGCATCCGCGCCTGGAGCGCGGCTTCATCCACCGGCGAAGAGTCCTACTCGATTGCCATCACTTTGATGGAGGCGCTGCAAACGCGCGCGGCGGCCAATCGATCCGGCCTTGCGCCCTGCGCCTTTTCGCCCGGTTCGTGGAGGATTGAGATTGTCGCCTCCGACATCGACACCAAGGTTCTGGCCGCCGCGCAGCGGGCAATCTATAACTGGGATTCGCTGGAGAGCGTGGCTCAGCCCTTGCAGAAAAAATACTTTCTGCGCGGCAAGGACGATATGTCGGGAAAGGTAAAGGTAAAGCCGGAGCTTACCCGGCTGGTGCAATTCAAGCGCATCAATCTGATGGATGCGCGCTGGCCGCTGGAGGGGCTTTTCGATGTTATCTTTTTTCGCAACGCGCTGATCTACTTCAATCAAGATACGCAGGATGTTTTTCTGCGCAAGATGGTGCGCTTCCTCAAGCCGCGCGGCTATCTCTTCCTGGGCAATGCGGAGCATATTCCCTGGCTGCACGAGATTCTGGAACCGCTGAATCACACCATGTACCGGCTGCGGGACGTAGAACGATGAAGATATTGATAAACCAAAATACTCCCGCCGCGGAACACTGCGGTTCTGTCTATAATCTGCGGATCAGAAACGATCTGGCTGAATGGGCGACACCGCGGGCGCCGGCATTGGGTAAAGCGCGCGTACCAGCCCGGCGCCGGATCAGCCTTTACATTGGCGAGGTCGGGGCGAGCCAATCGCCTGTTGTTCTGGACACGCTGCTGGGCTCCTGCGTTGCTGTCTGCATGTACGATCCAGTCCTGCGCGCCGGCGGCATGAATCATATTCTGCTGCCAAGATGCCGGGCTGGCGAAAAAAATCCGCGATGCGGTGTCCATGCGATGGAGCTGCTCATCAACGAACTGATGAAGCTAGGTGGAGAAAAAAGAAGATTTATCGCCAAGGCATTTGGCGGAGCCAACGTACTTGGGGGAATCAATATGCTTCCGATCGGCGAAAAGAATGCAGTCTTCGTGCGTGAATTTCTGGCCCTGGAGAGGATACCTCTTGTCGCCGAACGTATGGGAGGAAACCAGGCAGTGCATTTGTTTTTTCGAACGGATACGGGCAAGGCCACGGTGCATACCGTCGATGGCTCGATCCTGCCAAAAATCATCAACGCGGAAGGCAACAATTGCAAGAAGCCTGCGACGGATCGGCCTTATTACGGTGAAATCACGCTGTTTTGAGAATGCAGTTACAAGCCGGATCGATAGCAAGCGAATTGATCCATCCTTCAAAACTACCGGCTGCAGTGAGGCAGCCTGACTATGGCGACTCGATCCAAAGTTCTCATCGTAGACGACTCGGCATTGATGCGGCAGTTGCTCACGCAGATCCTTGGCTCCGATCCGGAGCTTGAAGTTGTCGGCACGGCGGGTGATCCGTTTGTGGCGCGAGAAAAAATCAAGGCGCTCAATCCCGATGTGCTGACGCTGGACATTGAGATGCCGCGGATGGATGGGCTGACATTTTTAGAAAAGCTGCTGCGCGGCCATCCCATGCCAGTGGTGATGATCTCGTCACTGACCGACAAGGGAGCCGATACCACGCTGCGCGCTCTGGCGCTGGGCGCGATCGATTACGTTTCCAAGCCCAAGGTCGATGTCTCGAACGGCACCATCGAACAGGCCGATGAGATCCTGGCCAAAGTGAAGGCAGCGGCCCGCGCCAAGGTGCGCCACGCCAGCGCCGTGACGGCCGCGCCTGCGGCTGCGACAGGAAAGACCTACCACTTTTCAGCAACCCACAAGATCGTCGCCATTGGCGCTTCGACCGGCGGAACCGAGGCACTCAAAGATCTTTTATCTCCGCTGCCGGCCGACTTTCCCGGCATCGTGATTGTGCAGCATATGCCCGAGGCCTTTACGCACCAGTTTGCCCAGCGGCTTGACTCGCTGTGCAAGATACGGGTGAAGGAGGCGCAGGACGGCGATCACATTCTGCCCGGACACGCCCTGCTCGCGCCCGGCGGGCATCACATGGCCGTGGTGCGCAGAGGCACGGAGTATGCCGTTCACGTTTACAGAGGCGAGCGGGTCAATCGCCACATTCCCTCGGTGGATGTTCTTTTCTCCTCCTGCGCGCGCAGCATGGGAAAAAATGCTCTTGGCGTGCTGCTGACCGGCATGGGCGCGGATGGCGCAAGGGGAATGCTGGAGATGAAGCAGGCCGGCTCATTCAACATCGCGCAGGATGAGTCTACCTGCGTGGTCTTTGGAATGCCGAGGGAAGCGATTCTGCTCAATGCCGCCGACCGCGTTCTGCCGCTCGGCCACATTCCGGACGCGCTGCTGCAGAGGCTCAGCGGCGTGTAGTACTAACGGTCATTTCTCACCGGTCCTGCATAGCAG
>Ga0181528_10002435_pt1 | contig 11425 bp, 6 predicted proteins | sample PEATcosm2014_Bin_47_FD_119742 | JGI IMG/M metagenome (GOLD analysis project Ga0181528, IMG submission 119742) | Peatland microbial communities from MTU Mesocosm Facility, Houghton, MI, USA - PEATcosm2014_Bin10_10_metaG | ecosystem: Environmental > Terrestrial > Soil > Wetlands > Peat | place... | reverse complement strand
CAGGTCCAGGCTCTCGCGTTGCGCCACGAGACGATCCTGGGCCAGTTGGGCGGGCGACAGGTCGAACACCGTGACCTTGGCTCCGGCGGCCGCGAAGATCGGCGCCTGTTGCCCGCCGCCACCCGCCAGGCACAGCAGGTCCAAGCCGGCCAGCGGCGGGAACCACTCGCGCGGCACGGGTTTGCGCTCCGTCAGCACCACCGACCAGTCGCCGCGGCGCGCGGCAGCGATGATCTCGGGGCCGACCGGGAGGGTCCAGACGTTGCCGCGCGCCACCTGGCGGTCCCAGGCGGCGCGGTTGTAGGCGATGAGGTCCACGCGCTTGTCCTTCAGTTCGGCACCCAGGTCATGGCGTTGCCGGTGGGGTTGCCGGCCGTCAGGTTGGCCGACAGGTAGTTGGTGTCCGAGACCCACTTGGCATGCCCGTCGCAAAACGGGATGTTCATGCCGCCGTTGTGCTGGGTCATGAGGTTGTCGGCGGCCTGCTGGCTCTCGTTCATGCCGTTGTTCCACGTCGGCCGCAGGTAGCACAGGTACCAGTACTGGTAGGCGGGACCGGGCTCGCGGCCCAGGATGGTCTGGGCTGGGGCGATGATGGCCGCGTCGGCGATGCCGCCGGTGTTGTTGTAGTCGAGGATCATGCCGTTGAAGTGGTAGGACAGGGGGTACGTGCCGTTGCCGCCGTCGTTGGTCGAGGCGTCCGGACACATGAGAATCTGAAGGTTCTTCATGTACGGCCCGATCATGTCGGTGACGGCGACATAGCCCGGCGCCCCGGTGGCCAGCCCGTCCGCCGTCTGCCACGGCCAGTGCTCGTCGTAATCCTGCTTGTACTGCATGAAGCCCAGCAGGAACTGCTTGTTGTTGCTCAGGCAGCCCGTCTGCCGGGCCTTTTCCCGCGCCTTGGCGAAAACGGGGAACAGGATGGCGGCCAGAATGGCGATGATGGCGATCACCACCAGCAGTTCGATCAGGGTGAACCCACGTCGTGACTTCATCGGACTCCTCCTCGGAACGACACGACCCACACGCGGTGTGATCCACTGTAAACACAGGCGCGCGGCGGGAGCAACTCCCTGTTCGGCGGGCTTGGCGTCGACGAACGGGCCTCGGCGGCCTCACGCCGGGGCAGATGGGGAGGGTCCACGGACGGGGGCGCGGTGATGGGCGACGGGCCCCACGGGTCGGCGGCGGCGGCGGCGCGGCCATGCCATGGCCGCCGGGCCGAGCCGAAACGCGGGCTCGACTCGGGCCGCACGGCTCACGGCATGACCGCGGTGGCGCTCAGGGGGTCGGCGTGATGCACCAGCCGCCCATGGCTTGGAACTGCGTCTCCGTGCCGCCCGCCACGCAGATGCCGGTGTAGTTGGCATCCTCCAACGATTTGGCATGGCCATCGCAGAACAGGTAGTTGGCGGCGCCGTTGTGGAAGGCCTCCGTGCCGGTCGTGGCGTCGTCGTGAATGCTGCCGTCCTGGATCTGGTAGGGCCGCGAGTAGCAGTAGCCGTAGATGTCGGCGCCGCCCGCCTCGCGCATGGTGAAGGTCTGCGCCGGCTCGATGATGGCCGCGTCGCTCTGTCCGGTGCGCGTGAAGATACCGCCGTTGACGTGGTAACTCATCAGATTCGGCCCTTTCGTCCCGTTGGACGAGGGGCAGAGCCAGATCTGAGAGTTCTTGATGTACGGCGTGGCGCCATCGTACGGGTCGATGCCTGGCGGGTTGAGGCCCAACTGCACCGGGTCGGCCGCCAGCACCGCCCAGGTTGTGTCGTAGTCCTGGTTGTACTGCGCGTAGGCCAGGCCGAGCTGCTTGTAGTTGCTCAGGCAGCTCGTCTGCCGCGCCTTCTCCCGCGCCTTGGCGAACACGGGGAAGAGGATCGCTGCCAGGATGGCGATGATGGCGATCACCACCAGCAGCTCGATCAGAGTGAACCCACGTCGCGACTTCATCGGACTCCTCCTTGGAACGACACGGTTCGTTTATGTCGCGATCTACTATTGACACATGCGTGAGGCGGATGCAACTCCCTTTCCGCGGGATGGTCTACTGCGCACGCACCGCGCGGCACGCCACGTCGCGCGTGAAGGTCGGCGCGCTCAGCGTCAGCGCGCCGCCCGCCGCCGTGACGGTATCGGCGCGCAGCTCGCGGCCCGCCCAGGTGTCCCACCAGCTTACCGTCCACGTGCCGCCCTCGGCCGCCGGCAGCGTCACGCGCAGCCCTTCGCGCGGTGTGAGCGTGACTCCGTCGCGCGCCGCCACCCACGTGCTGCGCTCGTCGTGGATCCACGCCAGCCGCTCGCCGGTCGCGCCCACGCCCACCACCCGCACGTCGGGGAAGCGGCTGCTGCGGTAGCCGGTGATGCGGTAGCTCGACACGATCAGCCAGTCGCCTTCGGCATTGCCCACCGTCACGGTGTGGGCGCCGGCCGGCACGTCCACGGCGTAGTCCTTGTCGTAATCACAGTTCCACATCTTCCACTGCGTCTGGTAGACGGCTGTCTTCCACGGCCCGGCCCCGGCCGCGCCCGTCGCCAGGGGCTCGTCGACGCCGATCTTGCCGTCCACGGCGATCTGGAGGCGGGCATGGTCGGAGACCGTCCCCAGATGCGCGGTGAACCGGCCGGCGGCGGGCATGTCGAGGTGGAAGGTGAGGGTGCTGTGCAGCTCCTTGCCGTCGCCGCCGCGTTTGGGGCTGCCCAAGGTGGAGGCGATGGGCTGCCCGGTGACGCTGCCGTCCTGGCCCAGCGTATACTCCGCGCCACCGGACTTGCCCCAGCCGGCGGTGGCCGGGACGGTCAGGTCGGTGAACGTCTCATGGCTGCCCGCCGCCTGCTCCACGCGCACGCCGTCGAGGGGCGCGAAGCGTTGGTGGGCCCAGTCCACCTGCTGCACGAAACGCGCCAGCGAGTTGAACGCCGGGTACAGCTTGAGCGGATGGACGTAGCCGTCCCAATACCAGATCATGGCGCCGCCCGCCGACCCGCTGAGGGCCGCCGACCACAGGCCGTTGTGGAGGTTGTAGCCGCTGCCCTTCGGATCGTACTTGTTGTCGCCGGTGCGCCAGTCGATGCCGAACTCGGCCGGGAAGAAGGGCTTGTTGTATTTCCACTGCTGCCGCGCCGCGGCGGCGAAGGCATCGGTGAAGTCGGCGCGATTGCCGCTGTCGCCGTAGTCGTGGATCATGGTGAAGTCCACGTCCGGCAGCTTCCACACGGCGTCGTCGCCGTAAGTGTTGCTCACCGGGTGATGGTAGGGATCGTGGGCCTTGACGTACGCCGCCATCTCCCCCACCCAGCTCGCCGGCGCCTGCCATTCGTTCCAGAACTCCCAGCCGAAGACGGTGGGATCGCTGCCCCAGCGCGCCAGGATGTAGCTCAAGCGGCGCTGATACATGGCGCGCGCCTTGGGGTTGGTGAAGAACTCCTCCTTCGTTTGGCACGGCCCGCCGTTGGCGACGTTGTAGGGATTGGCTTTCCACTGGCCTTCGTTGAAGAAGCCGCCGTCAGTCCATTCGCCATAGGTGCCGAAGCACACCATGACGCGCACCCCGGCGGCGCGGGCAGTGGCCAGGATGCGGTCCAGCTTCCAGGCGTTGCCCAGGTTGTAGACGCCGAGCCCGCCGTAGCCGCCGGTGGAGTTGGTGCCTCTGGCGTCGGCGCTCCATTCCAGGCCGCAGTTCCAGGTGCTCATCCAGACCCGCACCCAGTTGCCGCCGGCGCGCCCCAGGGCGGGCAGCCAGTCGGCGTAATCGAACGTGCCGCGGGCGCTCGGCCAACCCATGTTTTCGCCCACCAGGAAGTACGACTTGCCGTCATCGGTGCGGAAGTAGTGCGGCGAATCGGGGCTGACGCGCACGAAGCCGGACTCCGTGCCGGCCGCCGCCTGCAACGTCACCTCGCCGCCGCGCGCCGTGCCGCTGCGGTCCTTGGCCACCATCGCCACGCGCCACTGGCCCGCCATCGTCGGCGTGAGGCGCACGCGCCAGCTCGGCGCGCCGGCGGCGGCCAACCGCTCGCGATTGCCTTGCAGGGAGCTGGTGTACGGTGCGCTGTAGAAGGCCGGCTGGGTGAACGTCTTGCCGTCGGGCGCCGTGACCTCCGCCGCCACGCTGACGTCGGCGGGGTCGAAGGGATTGTCGAAGGTGGCCGTGACCGTCGGGCTCAGGTCGACGCTCTGATAGACGGCCGGCGTGGCATGGTCCACGGCGGTGGGTCCCACGGCCAGGGCGGCACGACTGGTGAGGGCGGTGGGCCCGACGCTGGTGGCGGCGCGCGCCGCGGCCTCGATGTGGGCGGACGTGTCGGCCAGCAGCTCCACCGCGAAACGCACGGGAACACCGCCCTTCAGCGCCCCCGCCGCGCCGATGGGCATGAGGTGCAGGGCGAAGGCCGAAACCTGCCACTTGCGATCGTCCTGGAGGGCCACGTCGAGCCCCTCGAGATTGACGCGCAAGGCCGGCCCGTCGCCGCCCAGCAAGCCGACGAAACGCGGGGCGGGCCGGTCGGCGAAGATGTAGTGCTCGGCGTCCAGATCCTTGGGGAAGGCCCCACCCGTGACGCCGTCGTCCACGATCAGCCAGCGCCGGAGGCCGGCATAGGCGTCGGTGGGCAGCCGGCCGCCCAGCAGGACGGTCTCCACGGCCGTGTCCTGCTCGGGCGTCAGCTCGTACTCCAGCCGCATCCCACCGGGGCGCACGCTCGCCGTGAGCTTGAAGTGCGTGCGCACCCCGCCCCCCACCAGCGTGGCGGAATAGGAGTCGCCGGCGCGCGTGACGTCGGCGGGCCGCAAGTCGCGCTGATCGCCCTTGGCGCCGTTCCAGCCGGGCGCGACGAGGGTCACGCCGAGATCCTCCAGCACCACCACACCGCCCACGGTGACGCGCGCCACGCCGCGTGCGTCCAAATCCACCGGCGAGGGCGCGCCGCAAGCGGCGGTGAGAAGCAAGGGCAGGACGATGAGAGCACGAGCCATGGCAGGCCTCCACGCCGGCATTCGCCGCGGCGGCGGGCCGTCCTGCTCGTCTTAGGAGCGCGGACGCCCCCGTCCGCTGGTAGGGCCGCGTAAAGCGCGGCTTGCGGACGAGGGCGTCCGCGCTCCAATACGGTTGACCGCGGCTGGCCGTCCGTCTAGAATCGCAAGCGGACACCGAGGAGAGCCGACATGGCCGACTTGCGCATCGCGGTGCTGGGGCTGGGCATGGGCATGGTGCGTGCTCAGCAGGTGGTGGCCACGCCCGGCGCCGAGCTGGTGGCCGTGGCCGATCTCCGGCCGGAGCGGCGCCAGGCCGCCGTGGACAAGTTCGGCTGCCGCGCCCATGAATCCCTCGACGAGCTGCTGCGCGCGGGCGACGACGTGGACTGCGTCTACGTCATGAGCGAAAGCGGCCATCACGGCGCCCACGGCATGGCCGCGGCGCGCGCCGGCAAGCACGTCATCTGCACCAAGCCCATCGAAACCACCCTCGACAAGGCCCGCGCCCTGTGCGAAACCTGCGAGGCGTGCGGCGTCAAGCTGCTGGTCGATTTCCAGATGCGCTACGAGCCCGCCGTGCAACGCATGAAGGCCGCCGTGGAGCAGGGCGCCCTGGGCCGGCCCCTGTTCGGCGAAATCCGCCTCAAATGGTGGCGCGGCGAGGACTACTACCAGGGCTGGCACGGCACCTGGGCGCTGGACGGCGGCGGATCGCTCATGAACCAGGCCGTGCATTTCCTGGACGTGTTGCAGTACGTGCTGGGCGACGTGGAGGAAGTCTACGCCGCCACCGGCGTGCACGCCCACGACAACTGCGAGACGGAGGACATGACCAACGCCCTGCTGCGCTTCGCCAACGGGGCGCAGGGCCTGGTGCACACCACCACCGCCTTCCCCGGCAAGCAGTACGATCTGGTCGAGATTCACGGCACGCACGGCGCCGTGGCCGTGGACCTGACGCGGCTGCTGCGCTGGGAGTTCATTCCGCCCGGCCACACCCCCGGCTCGTGGGACGCCGCCAGCGGCGACAACACCACCGTCGAGACCGGCCCCTACGAGCCGCCGCTGACCGTGCCGCCCAGCCTCGGCGGCGCCGTGGCCGATGCCGTGCGCGTCATCCAGCATGGCGCCGAGCCGGCCTGCACGGGCTGGGACGCCATGCGCGCCGTGGCCATCGTCACCGCCATCTACGAATCGGCGCGCCTCGGAGCCCCTGTGCAGCCGCAGATGAGCTTCCGGTGAAACCGCGCCACCTCGTGTGGTTGTTGCTGGCCCTCGATGCCGGGATCGTGGCGTGGCTGCTGCTGGACCACAGCGCGGCGCGCCGCGACGACAGCGCCGCCCACCTGCGCAACGCCCTGCTGGCCTATCAGGCCCTCACCCCGCCGCGCGCCGCCAGTCTCCCCGTGCTGCTGCGCTGCTACCGCACCTACCCCTATCCGCCGCTGTGCTACCTGCTGGCGGTGCCCTTCATGTGGGTGTTCGGCGTCAACGCCCAGGCCTGCGCCCTCTCCAACCTCGTCTTCTACGACCTCGGCCTGTGGGCCGTGTGGCGACTGGGAACCAGATTGTGGGACGAGCGCGTCGGTCTGCTGGCCGCCTTCCTCACCGGCGCCGGGACGCTGCTCGTCAGCCAGGCCCAGGAGTTCTACGTCGATGCCGCCGTGTTCGGCCTGGCGGCGCTGCTGGTGCTGGCGGTGGTGGAGGCCGACGGCGGGCGCGACGGCCGCTGGACGATGGTGACCGGGCTGGCCGTGGGTCTCGGCCTGCTGGCCAAGTACAGCTTCGTGCTGCTCGCCGCCGGTCCGCTGGCGCTGCTCATCGCCGGCGCGGCGGGCGCGGATTTCACGGCGCGCCGCCACGTCATTCGCGCCGCGCTCCTGGCGGCCGTGCTGACCGTGCCGTGGTATGCCATCAACGCCCCGCTCATGGCGCAATTCGCCAAGGCCAACCTGCAATCCGGCCCCTCGGAGCTCAACGTCCCGCCGTGGCACGTGGCCTCGCTGCTGTTCTACGCCCGCGACGTCTACCAGCACCAGTTCTTCGTGCCGCTCAGCCTCGTCTGCCTGCTCGGCCTGCTGACGCAGGCGCGGCCGCGCGGCGATGCCCGGCGCCGGGTGCTGGGTGTCTACCTGCTGGTGGGCTACGCCCTGTTCACCCTGGTGCGCGTCAAAAGCACGCGCTACACGCCGCCGCTGACCTTTCCTCTCGCCCTCTACGGCGCGGCGTGGCTGGCGAGCCGGCCGCGTCCCAAGCCGTGGCTGGCGGCGGCCGCGGCGCTCACGGCCATCAACTTCGTGGCTGCCGTCAGCGGGCCGGCGCGCGACCATGCCTGGGAGCTCGACCTGTGGCCCGGCGGGCCGCCGCTGCTGCGCACCAACCTGTTCAATCCCGCGCCCTGGGAGCCGGCCATGGAACGCGTCGCGGCGCGCACCGTGGACCTGGCCCGGACCTGGCCCGGCGTGTCGCGGGTCGTGATCACGCGGCCGCTGGGCAAGTGGGGCTGGCTGCCGCTGTCGCTGGCGTACTACCTGGATCGCGCCGAGGTTCTCGCCGGGAATCACGCGTGGCCGCCGCCGCATTGGGTCGAGCCGGTGTTCGACGCGCGCTGGGAGAGCCGGCCTCCACTCAGCCTGGCCGACGACGCGGCGAATCGCTTCATCCTGGTGCAGGATTGTCCGCCCATCGCCGAATTCATCAACGGCTTGCGCGCCCGGCCCGATTGGGCTGAAGACGGCGCGCAAGACCTGCCCGACGGCTCGCGCATGCTGCTCTTCGCCCGCCGTCGACCAGGGTTCTAAAGGAGGTTAGTGCCATGCGTCAAGCCTTCCTGGGGCTCGTCCCCACGCTCCTCTGCGCCGCCCTCGCCCACGCCACGACGTTCTACGTGGATCCCAGCATGGCGGGCGCCGGCGACAAGAATCCCGGCACCGCCGACCAGCCGTGGAAGACCATCGGTCGCGCCGCCGGAGCGGCCGAGCTGCAGCCGGGCGATACGGTGCTCATCGCCTCCGGTGTCTATCGCGAGGCGGTCAACATCACGCGCAGCGGCGAGCCCGGCAAGCCGCTCACTTTCGCCGCCGCGCCCGGGGCGCGGGTCGTCATCAAGGGCTCGGCCGCCATCACCGGGCCCTGGACGCGCGTCACGGGCGATCCCAAGGTCAAGGAGCCGTATCCCAACGCCTTCTCGAACGTCTGGCGGATCCATCTCGGCGATGAGTATTTCCAGAAACTCCCTCCCAACATGCACTACATTTCCACCGTCTACATGGACGATGTGATCCCCTTGAAGGAGATTGGTCCCGACCGGATCTATGCGCAGCCCGATTTGCTGTCGCCGGTGGGCCATGACTTGAACGACATCTTCCTCAATTCATTCTATTTTGATAAGGTAACCAACACGCTCTACCTCGACATCAGCGGCGATCCGGGCTGGTTCGTGCTGGAAGTCGGCACCTTCGGCTTCCCATTCATGCTCTCCAAGGTGCATGACGTGAATGTCGCGGGGCTGGAAGTGCGGCACAATCGCCAACCCGGCGGGCAATGGCCCATGGCGACCGTCTCGGAAAGCGAGCGCGTCAAGATCAGCGATTGCAGCTTCACGCTGTCCGATTTCTGCGGCCTGTCCGGCGGGCACTGCAAGAACGTCACGGTGGAACGCTGCAACCTCAGCGACAACGGTGACACGGGCTTCTCCATGAGCGCCTGCGAGGATTGCACCATCGATTCCTGCAAGATCAACGGCAACAACACCCGCCACTTCAACACCGGCTGGCACGCCGGAGGCGCCAAGCTCATTCCGAACAACACGCGCATCACGTTCAAGAACTGCGAAGCAGCCTACAATGACGGTCCCGGCATCTGGTTCGACAGCGCCAACTCCGACAACCGCATCCTCCACAACGTGACGCACCACAATGACTGCGGCATTTTCTACGAGATCAATCCCGGCGGCGGCCTCATCGCCGACAACCTATCCTTCGCCAATCACGGACGCGGCATCTACATCTCGGGATCGCGCGGCGTGACCATCGTACACAACACGGTGGCCGACAACAACTGCGGCATCGTCATCATGCCGCGCGAGGATCCCTTCACGGTGGAGAATGATGTGGTGCAGAACAACCTGCTGCTGCACAACGACATCTCGGGCGCCACGGGTCCGCGCGGCTGCGATCTGACGATCTTCATGAAGGAGGACGCCAAGGGCAATCGCCAGGTCATGACCAACCACGCCAAGTCCAATCTCTACGCGCTGGGGCTGGACATGCCCACCCTGCGCGCGGAGTGGAACAACAACATCGCGCTGCCCCTGTGGCAGCAGCGCTTCGGCGAGGACCAGGACTCGCGGGCCATCGACTTCGGCTACCGCGTCCTGCGCGATGCGTTCCAGATCACCGATCCGAAAGCGCCCGGCAAACGCTCCATGGCTACGCCGCTGCCGGCGGGCCTGCCGTGGACGCCGGCCGACGCGACGCTGGTGGGCTCGTCCATCACGTCTTGGCCGGCGGCGGCGGGGTGGCCGGCGGCCACGCCTTGAGGGCAATGGTCATGAAGCGCACATGGATGGTGTTGGCCGTGGCCTTCACACTGGCGCCGGTGCGCGGGCAGGTCGTGCCGTCCGACGCCGACGTGGTGGCGGGGAAGGCCAAGCTGCCCGGGCTCGAACTCCACCTGGTCTTCGCCAGGCCGGAGTACGAGCTGGGCGAGCAGATCGAGGTCACGATGCGCTACACCTACACGGGTGAGCGCCGCCTGAGCGTGTCGGAGTACCTGGACGAGCACGCCACGCGCTACCACGCCCACCACTTCTCGGCCAAGGCCGACGATGGCGGTGAGGCGCGCGAGCCGGTGCGCGAGTTGATCTCGGTTCCCGGCGGGGGGGCGCGCAGCACCGCGCTGCCGTCCGGCACGCCGTTCGACTATAAGGCCATCGTCAACGAGTCGCTGGTCTTCGACCGCACCGGCCGCTACGAAGTGCAGGCCACGTCGCACGACGTCTATTTCCAGCTCCGCGAGAACACCATGGGGCCGCCCATCCCGCTCGTCAGCGCTCCCGCGGCCATCCGCATCGTGCCGCCCAACGACGAGCATCGCCGCGCCCGCCTGGCGGCCGACGAGACCGCCTTCCACAGCCCGGACCACGACGTGCGCTGGGCGGCGCTGCGCGATGCACGCTGCATGGTCGATGTCCGCGCCATTCCGCTGCTGGTCCGCGGGCTGGATGACGAGTGGGGCAACGTGCAGGTCGAGGCGCGCATGGGCCTCACCAGTTTCCTCGATCCGGCGCCGGTGCGCGACGCGGTCATGGCGCGCATCCAGGACCCCGCACGGCCGCTCAATCTCTACCAGACGCGGTGGTACGCCTACGTGCTGGCGTGGGCCACGGCCGTGCCCGGCGTCGGCTCGGACGTGTATGACTCGCGCTTTCAGCGGGCCGACCGCCAAGCCAAGGCCCTCATGGACCCGCCTGTGCGCTCTGAAATCGCCAAGCTGCCGCCCGGACCGGCGGCGGAGAAGATCGTCGCCGCCTTTCAGGAGGGCATCCTGCCCCTCACCGACACCGCCCTGTGGCGCCAGGTGTTGCGGGACGCGGCCTCCATGAGCCCGGGTCGGCAGGACGGGGCTAGCTGGTTCGTGGAATGGTATTGTCGCGACCAGGCGCTGATCCCCGACTTGTCGAAAGTGGTGGAGAACGACGCCCTGCAAGGCCGATTGCGCGGCGGCGCCATCGTGGCCCTGCATTTCCTGGGGGTGGATCGCTATCTCGGCCTCGCCGCCGCCGACCTCGTGCAGCCCAAGCCGCAGTTCTCGCCGACCGCTTTCGGCGTGCTCGGCGACTACCACGCGCCGGAGGTGGCGGCGGGTCTGCTGCACCTGCTGGCCGGCGACGACCGCGCGGTGAGGCAGAGCGCGGCGGAGCGCATCCGCGACTTCGGCGGCGGCGTCTCCGTCGCGGATCTGGCCGCCGGCCTGCACGCCGCCACCGGGCCCTATGGCGGCGGCGATTTCGGGGTTTACCTGCCGCTCCTCGAAGCCCTGGCCATGAAGGACCCGGCCGCGGCCGTGCCGTTCCTGCGCGACGCGCTCGCCGACGAGAAGTGGCAGGGCATGCGCGCGCCCGACCAACTGCTCCGTCTGGCCGTGTGCCTGGAGCCGAGCGCGGCACGGCAGATCGTCGTGGAGCACTTCAACTCGCCCAACGCCGCCGTGCGCAACAGCGTGGCGGGGGCCGTCTACGCCGCCTTGCGGGCCATTGACGACGCGTCGCGGCAGGCGCTGCCCGGCACGCCCGGCTGGACGCCGTCGCACCGCCTGCTGGGCACCAAGGCGCACCTCGGCAGCTTCTTCCCGGAGCTGCTCGCCACCTTCCACGACGCGCCGCACGCCGATTCTCCGCCCATGGCGCGTTATGCCCTGGTCGCGATCAGCGGCTTGGGCGATTGGGGCATT
>Ga0181528_10002430_pt1 | contig 11433 bp, 14 predicted proteins | sample PEATcosm2014_Bin_47_FD_119742 | JGI IMG/M metagenome (GOLD analysis project Ga0181528, IMG submission 119742) | Peatland microbial communities from MTU Mesocosm Facility, Houghton, MI, USA - PEATcosm2014_Bin10_10_metaG | ecosystem: Environmental > Terrestrial > Soil > Wetlands > Peat | place... | reverse complement strand
GATATTCCCGTCGGCCAGCACGACTACCGGATTACGATACCGGTCGGCGAGGTCGAACGCCCAGGCCGTGAAGTCGGCCATTTCCTGCACGGAAGCGGGCGCCAGCACCAGTGTGCGGTAATTGCCGTGGCCGCCGCCTTTGACGATCTGGTTGTAATCGGCCTGCTCGGGCGCGATATTGCCGAGCCCGGGGCCGGCGCGCATGATGTCGGCGATCACGCAGGGTAGTTCGGCGCACGCCAGGTAGCTAATACCTTCCTGCATCAGGCTGATGCCCGGTCCGCTGGAGGCCGACATGCACCGTACGCCGGCCGCCGCGCCACCGTAAAGCATGTTTACCGACGCAGTTTCGCTTTCCGCCTGAATAAAAACGCCGCCCACACGCGGGAAATATAGAGCGGCCGCCTCGGCGATTTCGCTGGCCGGGGTGATGGGGTATCCATAATAGGCGCGGCATCCGGCCAGGATGGCGGCCTTCACAATGGCTTCGTTCCCTTTTGTCAGTTCCGGTTTCATGCCGGCCTCCTCAGCACCCGAATGCCGCCCGGTTCGGGGCAGGCAAAATAGCACAGCCCGCAACCGGAGCAGCCGTGTCCCAAATACATGGCGGGATGGTACCCATATCGATTCAACGAGTTGCAAAGGCTCAGCAATTTGGGAGGGCAGGCCTCGACGCAAAGCCCACAGCCTTTGCATTCCTCCCCGTTCATCACCACGGAACCCCGATCCGGCTTGCCGTTTGGCGACATTTCCGTCCTCCCTTGAATAGACCCACTTGAAGTTGGTGCTTTCATGCCCGCTGTTTATTATAGTTCCAGATTAAGAGGTCTACAACCCTTTTTTGAGACGGCTCTTTTGCATTTGCAACCTCAAATTAACGGCGGCGAGGTTGCACTCGGGCTTCCAAGCCCATTAAAATCGTCTGAGCTGTACCGCAACTAGGCCCCCGAGCAGTGTTGACGGAATGGCATTATTCAAAAGGTTAGCAATTCGGCTGACGGTATCAGGGCTGGCTGTGGTCTCATGCGGCGCCCAAGCCCAACCCTCCGCGCCCGCGCCCGAACAGGGGATCGCGAGCTGGTATGGGGCGGCCTTTGACGGATTGCGCTCCGCCAGCGGAGAAATCTTCGATTCCGGGCAGATGACGGCGGCACATCGGACTCTACCCTTCGGCACCAAGGTGAGGGTACGGCGGCTGGATTCCGCCGACAGCATCGTGGTACGGATCAACGACCGCGGTCCTTTCGTGGACTCGCGTATTATCGATCTGTCCTATGCGGCGGCGCAGCAGCTTGGCTTGACCGATCCAGGGCTCTTGCCGGTAGCGCTCGAGATCGTGGAGAACGCCGAGACCGTAGATCCGCCGCAGAATTTGTTCGCGGTTCGGGTAGGCGCTTTTCGCGATCCCGAAAATGCCCGGCGCACGCGCAGTCGCATGCAGGAGAAGTTTGGGGCTGCCGGAACGGTTCTGGTGCAGCGGGTTGGGGAATATTGGTGCGTGTTCGTCGGCAAGGTCGCGACGCCAGCGGAGGCCGAAACTATCGCGGCGGAGGTCCGCAAGAGCGACGAAGCGTTCCGTTCCGCCTACGTGGTTCGTCTGGAGCGGTATTCCGAGCCGCAACCGGTCCCCGTGGCCGCGGCTCGGAAATGACTATTCCGCGGGCGAATCCGAGACAGCGGCGCCAACCAGGACGTGACCGTTGCTGTCGCCGTTTTCAGCCGGTTTTTCCGGTTGCATATGCCGGAAGACGCGCTTCAGATTCTCCTGCGCCATGAGTAACAGCTCGATCCCCTTAGCGGCGGACTGGCGCTCTTCCTGGAGAGTGAGGTCGAAGTGGGAGCGCTCGGCCTCCAGTTCGGCGATGCGGCAAGCCAACCGCCGCGAGTGCTCGTGCTCGGCGCTGAGTTGCGCTTCAAGCGATGTCCGGCCGTGCGTCTCCTGGTCGAGATCGTGCCTGAATTGACTCAACTCCGCGGCCAGACGGCCCACCTGGCCGGTGAGCTCTTTGATCTGCCGTTCGTCGGCGTCGATCTGCGATTCGTAAGAAGCGAGCTGCCGGCCGGCAGTGTCCGCGACGGCCCTGGTCGCCTCCTGCACCTTGGCTTCCTGGCTGGCGAGTTGGCGGCGAAGCTCCGCGATTTCGGCTTCCGTGGCGTGCGTCTTCTCTTCGATGGCGGCAATTTGCTGCTCGCGCTCGCTTACCTGCTTCTTCAGGTTCTCGACATTGGCGACCGCAGCGGCCAGAGAAAACTCGGTGGAACGGAGTTTACCGCGGGTCAGATCCAATTCCGCGCCGGTAATGGGGCGAAGCTTGCGGTACAGGAGAAAGATGCCAACGGACGTGCCGATGAGGGCCCCGCTGATGGACGCCAGAAGAGTGACAATCAATTCCATAGCTGTAGTCTACTTTCCCGTCTATGTTAAGAGTTTCTTTCAGGGCTTTGATATTCCCTAAAGGTTAGTGGCTGCAGTGCTAACTGAAGTGGTCAGCTTGTCCAAGCGAGCGAAGCTCGCCAAGGCCCGCAGGCCGTGGGCACTCCCTGGTAAAATACTGGTGCGAATGCTGAAGCGCTTTATTCTGTGGGACTATCCACGCGGAAGCTGGCAGTACGACGTGATTGTGGGGGTGATTCTGGCCTTTATTTTCCTCACGCCGCGCGGCTGGTTTCGCGATCAGCCCCGCATTCCGCGCGTCAGCGTCATCTCCATCGCGCATGGCGAATTCATGGTGGATCCGGAGTTTTGGACCGGCACTCCGGAAGACCAGAGGATGGTGAAACTGACGCAGGAGGTTCGCTCCCGCGCGGGTAATTCCCACCTTACGGTGACCAATGTGGAGCCGTTCACCGATTCCGACGGTGAGCTGCGTTTTTATATTGCGTTCACCCGGCCATGACCTGCATGAAATCCTGTACCCGGTTGTTCGTCGCCGCAGTAACCATGGCCGCCGCGCTTTCCGCCTCGGCCGCGGGTCTGACACTGGAGCAGACGCTGGCGAAAATGGATCAGGTGGCGGCGCATTTTAAGGGGCTGTCGGCCAATATACAGACCGACCAGCACATGGAAGCCATCCACGAGGACGACCAGCAGACGGGAACCATCCTGGTAAAGCATCCCAATCGCGGCACGCTGCACGTCAAGATTTCCATCGAGCAGCCCGAAAAGAAGGTCGCATACGTGGACGGTAACAAGGTCGACGTCTATTACCCGAGCAGCCAGGAGACTCAGGAAGTGGCTCTCGGCCACCGGAAATCGTTCGTCGATATGATTCTGACGCTGGGGTTCGGCGGCAACTCGAAGGAATTGCTGGCTGACTACAAGGTGACACTGGGAGGATCGGACACCGTGTCGGGAAAAAGCGCTACCCGCCTGGAGCTGGACCCCACGTCGCCCGACATGAAAGAGCAGTGGAAGAAGATCGAGCTGTGGATCTCCGACGATACCGGTTACGCGGCGCAACAGAAGTTCTTCGAGAAGGGCAACGACTACACGCTGATCACTTATACTAACGTTCTGCCGAAATCCGACATTCCCGATTCGGAATTCGCAGTTCCCAAGGGCGCCAAGAAAGTGCCACTAAACAAGAATAAGTAGGTTTTACCCGCCATGAAGTCGAAGAGCGGCACGCACCGGCTGGAGTATCTCGATTGGTTGCGAGGCATCGGGGCGACCATCATGCTGCACGGCCATGTGTGGGATTCCTTCCTGCGCGACGATCTTCGCAATCGCGGCCCGTATATTTTTTCGCAATTCCTCGGCGGCATGCCTCCGGCGATTTTCCTCTTCCTCACCGGCGTCACGCTGTCGTTTCTGATGGACAGCTCGGAGCGTAAGGGCATGGCTCCGGTGGAGCGCGTCAAGACGGCTTTCCGGCGCTCGGGATACCTGTTTTTTCTGGCCTTCGCCTTCCGCATCCAGCTTTGGATTTTCGGAATTCCGGCGCCATGGCGCGATTTGTTGCGCGTCGACATCCTCAATTGCATGGGATTCGCCATCGCGCTGCTCTCCGTGATGGCGATCTTTTCGACGAAGACTCGTGCCAAAGCGGCGGCCGTGGCCGGCCTGGGAATCGCTTGCGTATCGCCGCTGATTTCGGCCATCAATTGGGCTCCCGTGCCATGGCTGGTGCGGAACTACCTGATTCCCGATTATCACAGCTTCGGATTCTTTCCCTGGGGCGCATACCTGGCATTCGGCGTGAGCGCCGGCAGCGTGATTCGCGCCATTCCGCCGGAGGCCACGGACCGCGCCATCAGGTGGGCCGCAATGATTGGAATCGGTGCGATTCTGGTATGCCATTACATCGATCGGCTGCCGTACAAGATCTATGCGCATTCGGAGTACTGGTTGAACAGCCCGTTGCAGATCTTGACCAAGGAGGGTGTGGTGCTGGCGATCCTCTCGGCTGCCTTCGTCTGGACGCGATATGCCGCGGGCTCAGGCTGGAGCTGGGTACGGCAGCTCGGTACGACATCGCTCTTGGTTTACTGGGTGCACATCGAGCTGGTTTACGGGCGCGAGCTGTTTTTCCTGAAGGGACATCTGAATGAAGCGCAGACGCTGGTGGCGGCGGTGTGCTTGATTCTGCTGATGCTGGCCCTCTCGGTAATCAAAACGCGGTGGACGGAAGTGCGCGCGTTTTTGGCGGCAGCGGGCTGTTGGGGGGCGCCGAAGGCACAGCGGGTACCGGGAGATTAGGCTCTCGGGCAAACTTACCCCGCCCGCAAGGCCAGCACGGCATTCAGGCCGCCGAACGCGAAAGAATTCGACAGCGCATATTCCACGCGGGCGGCGCGGGCCACATTGGGGATCACGTCGAGGTCGCATTGCGGATCGGGTTCGCGATAATTCGCCGTCGGAGGCAGCCAGCCGTCGCGTAATGCCAGCGCCGTGGCGAGGCATTCCAGCGCCGCCGACGCCCCTAAGGCATGGCCGTGCATCGATTTGGTGGAACTGATCGCCAGCCGGCCGGCGTGCGCGCCGAACACCGCGCGGATGGCGGCCGTTTCGGTCGGATCGTTGGCCGGCGTGCCGGTGCCATGCGCGTTGATATAGCCGATCGCTTCGGGTGCCAGGTGGGCGTCGCGCAGGGCAGCCCGCATGGCTCGGGCCGCGCCTTCGGCCGAAGGCTGGGTGATGTGGCCGGCGTCGGCCGACATGCCAAAGCCCACGATTTCGGCATGGATCCGCGCTCCACGCGCGCGCGCCGCTTCCAACGGTTCAAGCACCAGGATGGCGCCGCCTTCCCCCAGAATCATGCCGTGACGATCCTTGGAAAACGGCCGGCAGGTGTCCGGCGACACCACCCGCATGGCTTCCCACGCTTTCAGAATTCCGAAACTGAAGGGCGCCTCGCTCCCGCCGGCGATCGCCAGGCCGGTCGAGCCCGACCGTACCATCCAGAATGCCTGCCCGATGGCGTGCGCGGCCGACGAACAGGCGGTCGACAGTGTGAAACTGGGGCCGGTGATGCCGAATTCCATGGAGATGTGGCTGGCACCCGCGTTGGCCATGGTCTTCGGAATGGTGAGCGGGTGCACACGGTTGTGGCCCAGCTTGTACACCTCGTGAAAACCGATATCTTCGGTGCTCTGCCCGCCTACGCACGAGCCGGTGACGATGGCGGCCGACTCGCACAACTCCGGAGTCCACTGGATACCCGCATCGGCGATGGCTTCGCGGGCAGCGATTACCGCGAATTGCGCGAAGCGATCGAGGAAGTCGGCGCGGCGGTCGTCAAAATAGGGCGCGTGCGTATACCCCCTGACCTCGGCGCCATTTTGAAAGCGAATTTGGGAGACATCGGCGGATTCGATGGGGCCGATTCCCGGCCGGCCTTCCGCCAGCGCCCGGGCGAACTCGGCGACATTTTTCCCCAGCGCGCAGATGGCGCCCATACCCGTAATCGCAACCCGGCGCATGCGCTACTCGGGGACCTTCGCAGCGGTCGACTTGGCCAGCACCAGCCGCTCCACCCCCTCGCACATCTGCCGGATGCCGCGCACCGACCGCACTTCCTCATCGGGAATATTGATGTCGAATTCGTTCTCCAGCGCGAACAGGATTTCCACGGCATCCATGGAATCGATCCCCAGCTCCAGGAAATTGCTGTCGATCGTCACCGACTCTACTGGAATCCGCTTGGTGGTGGCAATCGCTTTCATGACTCTTTGAATCAGCTCATCGGACATAGAAGTTGACTTACAGTCTCGAATCGGTACCCCTGCTCCAACAGCGCCGGCAGCAGGCGCCGCACCGCTTCCACCGTTACCGTTATATCGGGCCGCGATTGCAATCCGCGGCCGTCGTGTAGACACAGAATAGCGCCATTTGAAGCGGCATTCGCCAGGCGCCGGAACACCTGGCCGGAATTTAACTTCCAGTCGCGTCCGATGGCGCTCCACATGACGCCGGTGAGCGAGAGGCGCCGCTGCGCCCGGCCCATTCCGAACCAGCGCACCCCGTACGGCGCGCGAAACCATTCCGGTTCGACGCCGGTGTTGGCTCGAATGGTCTGCTGCGCGCGCCGCAGGTCCGCCTCTATGAAGGCCGGAGAACGGAAACAAAACAGCGGGTGCGCGTAGCTATGGTTGCCGATGGCATGGCCGGCGGCGGCGACGGCGCGCGCCACCTCCGGTAGACGGTCGACGTTGGCGCCCACCTGAAAAAACGTGGCGGGGACGCGATGCTGCGCCAGAAGGTCGAGGATCGCGGGCGTGCTTTCGCTGGGGCCGTCGTCGAATGTGAGCGCTACGGAGCGCCGCCCGGTGCTCCCGCGCCACACGGATTTTCCGAACACCGCGGCTGAGCGACCGCGCACCGCCCACGCCAGAAATGCGGCGCCGGCGCAGAGTCCGCCGCCGGCCATCGGAAATGCGTCCATGCTAATTCGAGGCTAACATTATGGGTTCGGAACCGAGCCGCGTCTTGGGAGCGAGTTCCGCTCGCCTGGACAAGCTGAAGCTTGTCCCACGGAGCCCCATCGTACACTGTGTCCATGAAGACTGCGATCAGTGCCGTTCTTGCATTGCTCATCGGGGGAGCCTGCCGGTACTTCGAAATTCCGGTGCCGGCTCCACCGACCCTGGTGGGCGTTCTTCTGATTGGCGGTATCACCGCCGGATACATGCTGGTGGATTGGTTGTTGAAGTAGGGGCCTCAGCTCGAATGATCGTGAATGATCTTCCAGCCCTGCGGCGTTTTGCGGATCACCAGGGTAAACCGTCCGCTGGCGTCGCCGCCGCCGGAAGCGGTTCGGCGGAGGAAGAATTTTCCGTCGGCCAGCACGATGTCGGGCGCAAGCACGCGAATCGATAGCTCCGAATACGTCAGCGTCCCCATGGACTCGCGGTTGGGATAGTGCGCCTGGTAGCGCGCCAGGACAGCCGCCGTGCCGCCGCGCGTCACCTCCTTGCCGACGAAGGTAGTCTCCGGCGAGTCTTCATAATCGGAGGCGAAGGCGGCCAGATCGCCGCGATTCCAGTTGGCCTGCGATTTTTCCATCATCGCGCGGATGTCATCGGCCTGCGCGAACAGGAGTGGCGTACAGCAAAGGAAAAGGCACCAGCGAAGCATGCCGACGATTATACTGGACATCTATGCCCGCCAGCGACGACCGCAGATCCCTCTATGCCATCCAGTCCGATACCAGCTTCTTCGGCCATCCGCGCGGCCTGGCGACGCTCTTCTTCACGGAAATGTGGGAGCGCTTCAGCTACTACGGGATGCGCGCCATCCTCATCTTCTACATGGTCGACAAGGCCGGGCATGGCGGGCTGGGGTTCGGCGATGTCAAGGCCGGGTCGGTATATGGGCTCTACGTGTCGATGGTCTACCTTCTCTGCCTGGGCGGGGGATGGATCGCCGACCGTGTTACCGGCCAGCGCCGCGCTGTCCTGCTGGGTGGAATCTTCATTGCGGCCGGCGAGTTTTGCCTGATGCTGCCAAGTGAGGCCTCCTTCTACGCCGGACTGGTGCTATTGATGATGGGAACGGGCATGCTCAAGGGTAACGTGAGCACGATCGTGGGCCAATTGTACGCCAAAAGCGATGTGCGCCGCGATTCCGGCTTTTCGCTCTTTTACATGGGCATCAATACCGGCGCTTTGATCTCGCCGTTGATCTGCGGATGGGTGGGAGAAAAGATCAGTTGGCGGTTGGGATTCGGAATGGCCGGCCTGGGGATGCTGGTGGGACTCCTTCAGTACGTGCTCGGTTATAAGTACCTCGGAACCGCGGGCCTCCATCCCGCCAGCACGGGCGACGCGGCGCGCGACCGCAAACAGCGGAATGACGCTCTTCTCGCGGTGGGAGGGGTTATCGGCTTGGTGGCGCTGCTCGCCATTGTGAGCGCCCTCGGAATCGTGCCGATCACCGCCACGGAAGTGGGCGACGCCCTCGGCTGGTTCGAGCTGGCGATCGCCATAGTGGTTTTCTCGTGGCTGCTCGGAGGTAAAGGCTGGTCTGCCGAGGAGCGCAAACGTTCCGCCGCGGTCCTGGTTCTGTTCGTCGCGTCGGCGTTGTTTTGGGCGTCGTTCGAACAGGCCGGCTCCACGCTGAATCTTTTCGCCATGCGCAACACCAACCGGGCGCTTCCCTTCCCGAAGCCGTTTAATCTGTTTCCCGCCACTTGGTTCCAAAGCGTGCAACCGGTCTTCGTGGTGTCGCTATCGCCTGTATTCGCCTGGATATGGCTGAGCCTTGCCCGCCTAAAGAAAGAGCCGCCGAGCCCGGCAAAATTCGCGCTCGGTCTGCTATTCGCCGGACTGGCTTTTTTGCTCCTGGTACCGCCGGCTTCCAGAATCGCGTATGGCGAACAAGCTGCCCTGTGGTGGCTTTTCGGCACGTATCTGCTGCAAACGTTGGGCGAGCTTTGCCTGAGCCCCATCGGTATGAGCGCTACCAGCAAGCTCGCACCCGACCGCGCGGCGGGATTCATGATGGGCATATGGTTCCTCTCGATCGCTATCGGAAACTGGCTCGCCGGTAACGCGGTATCGGTGGCCGCGAAGATGTCGACACCCACCCTATTCTCGGCGGTCGCCGGATTCAGCATCGCGGCGGCGGCGGTGTTGGCGCTGCTGATTAAGCCCACGGTGAGATTAATGTCGGGTGTGAAGTAGAGGCTCCGCGCGACTGATATCCTGAGTCGTACACCATCCAGATGGAACAGCTAACGATGCAGCGGCCCAAGTCTTCTCTCGTGGTGATCGAATGGCAACTGGGCCTGAAGCCGGCGGCAGGGCGCCATTCGACACCGTGGTAATCGATCACGCCGAAAGGCCATCGCGGAACTGACGGCTATCCCCGAAATCCTTCCCAGACGTAAGCCGAAAAGCGCCGCACCGTCCGGAAGCCCACGCGCTTGTAAAGCTCCACCGCGCCCTCATTGGCGGCCGTCACCGTGAGCGTGGCCGCGCGGCATCCCACGTCGCGCAGAGCTAGTAGAGATCGGCGCAGCAACGCGTACCCTACGCCGCAGCCCTTCACGTCGCGAGATACACAGATCTGCGTGATGTGGCCGAATTCCTGCGACACCAGGCTCGAGAGGGAGATCCCGCAGAGCGCTCCGTGCGCGGGCTCGAATGCTGCGAAGGAAGCCGGCCGGAAAAAAGTGCCACAGCCGGGATATTGCACGATGTTATGGAGAAATCGGCGCGCGCCCATCACCGACCGGTACTGGTCGTTGATGCTGCTATCGACATGTCCCTGGTAAGCGGTGGCGATCAGATGAGCGGCCGGTTCCTGATGCACGTCGGCCCAGCGGTCGATGGAGATGGCTCGCCGCAAGCGCCCCTCCGGCAGCGGCGCGCGGCGCAAATCGAGGCGCATGAAGTTGCGGTCGAAGGCGCTCAGATGAGTGGCAGCCGGAACGGCCCGGCTGCTCAACAATTCCAGCATCATGAGCTGGGATTCGATGCGCGTGACCTGCGGGTGAGAGACCATCGAATGGAGGGCTGAGGAGAGCAGCAGGTTTTCGCGCTCCATGGTGCGGTGATCCCGCATCACGTAGAGATCGCCCATCAGTCCCTTGTTCTCTTCCAGCACGTAGTAGATGTAGCCGACGGCCAGCCCATCCTCCACCATGGCAAACCCGTTGAGCGCCCGCAGATCGACGAAGCGGCGCACCAGGTCGGCCGATTTTTCAAAATCCCAGTTGAGCGTTTCCCACCAGGCGGCCGTTTCTTCCTGCAACAGAGGCTCCAGATCGCGCGCATTGAGGCGCCGCAACTCCACAATCTCGGGCGGCCGCGTGGGGGACGGATTGAGCCTGGCTGCCATTGAGGTGCCCTTATTGTAACGCGCCCGCGCCGGCCCTCAGCGTTTCCAGCGTGCCACGCGCACATTCTCGCCGCGCGGCGCCCAGATACCGGGATCGCTGGGGCCGAACAGCGCCAGCACGGGGGTTCCCACGGCTGCCGCCAGATGGGTGATGCCGGAATCGTTGCCCACGTAGAGGCGCGCCCCGGCCAGCCAGTGTGCCAATTCATACAGGTCGTCGATGCGGACCGCGCCGTCGAGCGGCGGATCGTCGGGCCCGGCGCACCAGCGTACTGGCAGGGTGCGCTCCAGGCCACGGGCCAGATGGCGGAATTTTTCCAGCGGCCAATTTTTGGGGGGACTGCCGGAGAACGGATGGATGACGGCGAAGTTCTCGCGTGGAACATCGCAGGGAATCCGCGGGACGGCTTCTCGTGTGGTGGCGCCCAGATCGCGCACCTGCTGGAGGTAGAAATCGGTGGCGTGCATGGTGGTGGTCTCGGGCGGCAAAGCTGCAAGGAAGCGGAACGGAAGGCCCAGGGTGCGGATGAGATCGCGAAACTCCGGGCGATTCGCGCCGTACCAGGAAACAATAGAATCGAAACGGCTTAAGCTCTCGATCAGGCCGGGCGGGGGTTCGGCGACGCCCAACAGATCGAGCCCGGTGGAGGCGATCGAGCGCACCCCGTCGGCAAAGCGCACCAGTGGGGCGTTTCGCGAGGGTACCCAGACCTCGAAGTAGTCGGTCCGCAAGGATTCCAGGGCGGGCAGGGAGAGGATTAAGTCCCCTATCGCACCCGGCCGGATCGCCAGTCTTCGCACCACGCCCAGTATGCCAAAACAGAACGTACGAACCGCGTTTTATCCACAACGAATGCACGCCTGACCTCCGTAACCATTTAGAAACAAACGGTATAAATATTGTGGAAATCGTGCCTTTCAGTACACGAAAGACATTGACGAAACAGATACTTAGGTAGATAGTGGAGAAGGTTCCAAGAGGTTTGAGGAACAGCAAGTCTCCGGAAACGTAGCGATCCTGGAACGTTGATCCGCAGTCAAACTAGAAATAGAGCGTCAGCGGGGAGCGAGAGGAAATCGGGCGTAGTCGGAAGGCGAGCCGCGAGGCGGCGGAATCTGTTGAACGCTTCGATCCCGAGGGAGGTAAAAGT
>Ga0181528_10002429_pt1 | contig 11435 bp, 15 predicted proteins | sample PEATcosm2014_Bin_47_FD_119742 | JGI IMG/M metagenome (GOLD analysis project Ga0181528, IMG submission 119742) | Peatland microbial communities from MTU Mesocosm Facility, Houghton, MI, USA - PEATcosm2014_Bin10_10_metaG | ecosystem: Environmental > Terrestrial > Soil > Wetlands > Peat | place... | reverse complement strand
TTCGTGCCCAAGGGCGGGCCGAGCGGCGGCAACGGCGGGCGCGGCGGCAGCGTCATCCTTCAGGCCGACCACGATCTCAACAATCTCATCCAGCAGTATTACCAGCCGCGCATCATTGCCAAGGACGGCGGACACGGTCTGGGCAAGGGCATGGACGGCCACGCCGGCGATGATTTAATCATCAAGGTTCCCTGCGGCACGCTTGTCTGGCGGCTCGCGGACACCACGCCACCCATCGAAACAAAAATGGCCGGGGACGAAGACGAGGGCGAAAATGAAAAGCCGGTTTTTAAAACCAGCGCGAGCAAACGGCCGTTGATTCGCAGCGCCGACGGCATGCAGGCGCAGGAAATTGATTTGAGCCAGGAAGCCGCTGGTGAAACTCCCGCCGGCAATTTGCAAAAGGGCGAGCTGGTCGCCGACCTCACCACGCACGGGCAGCAATTCATTTTATGCAAGGGCGGGCGCGGCGGCCTGGGCAACCGCAATTTCGCCACCGCGCGCCGGCAAACGCCGCGTTTCGCGCAACCGGGCGAACCCGGCACGGAGGGCGAATATCTTTTTGAGCTGCGCATCATGGCCGAAATCGGATTGGTCGGTTATCCGAACGCCGGCAAATCCACGCTGCTCACCGCCATTTCCAAGGCGCGCCCGAAAGTGGCGGCGTATCCGTTCACCACGCTGCATCCGCAGATTGGCATCGTCGAATATGCCGCCGATTTCAAGCGGCTCACCGTTTGCGACGTGCCGGGGCTGATTGAAGGCGCGCACCAAAATGTCGGCCTCGGCCATGAATTTCTCCGGCACATCGAACGCTGCAAAGTCCTCGTGCTGCTGCTCGACATGGCCGGCACCGATGGCCGCGCGCCGTGGGACGATTACAAGCAACTGCTCAAGGAACTGGAGCTTTACGATCCGGCGCTGCTCGAAAAAGAGCGGCTCGTGGTCGCGAACAAAATGGACGAGGCGGTTGCCGAGAAAAACCTGAAGCAGTTCAAAAAGAAGATCAAAAAAGTTTCGCCGCTGCCGATTTCCGCCGCGTTTGACCAGGGCGTTGAGAAATTCAAGGAGACGATTCGCGAGGCGGTGGAAGAAGCGGCGGATTGAATTTTAAATGTTAGGCCACGAGGCCGCGTATCACCGAAAATTTATGCCGAGAAAAAATCCAGAGTCTTTTGCCAAGTCGGTCATCCTTTTCATTGCAGCCGTCATTTTTATCATTTTTGTTGCGGCGAGCATTCATCATATTTTGTCGTCAGCCGCGCCACATTAACCGCCAATCTAGGCATTTCGTCAGCAAAGATTAGCGCGGACTGTCGGTTTCAATCTCCAAAAACCGCATCACCGAATCGCCGTGCTTGAGAATTTTCACATCCGTCCACGGCGCAACGGTTTCCAGTGTGTCGCGTTTTGTGTGGCCGAGGACAAATCTGCCGCCGGGCGCGAGCAGCTTCGGCAAGTTCGGATTGTCGAGCAGTTGCTGGGCAAATGAAGCCGAACGGCGATTCACATTTTTTTCACCGTAAGGCGGGTCGGCGAGAATCAAATCAAACTGCCGGCCGCTTTCCGCAAGCTGATGGATCACGGCAAAAACATCCTGCGTTCGTAAATCAACCTCTTCTTCAAAACCGGCGGCGCGCGCGTTGTCGCGGATGAATTCCGCATGGCGATGCGATTTCTCGACGCAAACCGTCGAAGCCGCGCCGCGGCTCAAACATTCCAGGCTCAATGCGCCGGAGCCGGCAAACAATTCCAGCACGCGCGCGCCGACAACCCGCCCGCCCAGCGAATTGAAGACCGCCTGTTTGACGAGGTCGGGCGTCGGGCGGACATCCAGTCCTTTCGGGACTTTCAAAATCCGCCGCGCCGCGTTGCCGCCGGTGATGCGCATGGGGAAATGTAATCCCAAAAACCGCAAAATGCACAACCGCATAATTTTTGCTGGTTCCCGCAGGGCTGTTTTTGCGCATAACCATTTCTTGACACCCCAAACCTTTGTATGTTACAAATCTGTGACCACAATTAGCAGTGGATATATGCGTTGCCCTAAATGCGGCTGTCAGGACGACAAAGTCATTGATTCGCGCGCCTCGCGTGAAGGCGCGACCATCCGCCGCCGCCGCGAGTGCGAAAAATGCGGCCACCGCTTCACGACCTACGAGGAACTGGAGCACGAGGGTTTGATGGTGCTCAAGCGCGACGGGCGGCGCGAGGAATTTTCCCGCGAGAAACTTCTGGCCGGCATCAAAAAAGCCTGCCAAAAACGGCCCGTCAGCCCGAAGGTGATGGACGATTTGGTGGACCACATTGTCGCCGCCGTGACGGAAAAATTTGAGAGCGAAGTGCCCGGCGAATTCATCGGCAAAATGGTCATGGACGGTTTGCGCGAATTGGACGACGTCGCCTACATCCGGTTTGCCAGCGTCTATCGCCGGTTTCAGGAAGCCACCGACTTCGTGCAGGAAGTCAAAAAACTGGAGGCCGCCAAATGATCGCGCTGCAATCCGACTGCCTGCTCTTCCGGCTCGCCAACGGCGAAAGCGTCCCCTGCTCGGCGGAGATGATCAGTTTCGAGATCACCGGCAATTCCGGCGGACTGCTCGAGCCCGAAATGCTCCGCCACGCCGCCGCATCCGTGTTCCATTATTTCAAGAGCGAACTCCGGCGCGAAACTGTCACCGTCGGCGAATTCGCCGTGGCGCTGGAAAAAGTTTTGCGCGGACTCGGCTTCGTCATCCGCGCCGGCGGCATCGAGCCGCGCCCGCCGGACGCCAGCGCGACCGACCTCCGCCGGCTCGCGCGCGAATCCGCCGACAGCCTGGAGCTCTTCTTTTTCCCGCGCCTGCGCGACGAACTCCGCGCCCAGCTCCGCCAATCGCCGCGCATCGTGCATTTCCGCGGACTGCGCGGCTGCGTCAAGCAGCTGGCCGGCGCGCGCCGCTGGAGCCATCGCTGCGAAAGATTGCAGGACCAGATCGTCGAGTATTTGCGCGGCTGTCTGACCGCCGAGCCGGAGCAAAACGAGTGCGCGCTGGTGGTGGAATGAAGTTGAGCGTGTAGCAGCCGACGTGAGTCGGCTCATTATTTTGAATTAGAGCGGACTCACGTCCGCTGCTACAATTTAAGAAACCAATGAGCAAGACACTTTTTGAAAAAATCGCCGCGCGCGAAATCCCGGCGAACATCGTTTATGAAGACGATTTGGTTCTCGCCATTCGCGACATCAACCCGCAGGCCCCGACGCATGTTTTGATCTTCCCGAAGAGGCTCGTGACGCGCATCGCCGAGGCCACGCCGGACGACCACAAGCTGCTCGGCCATCTGCTGCTCAAAGCCGCCGAGGTGGCGAAGAAGCTGGATTTGAAAGGCGGCTACCGGCTCGTCATCAACAACGGAGCGGACGGCGGCGAAACGGTGCCGCATTTGCACTGCCACATCCTCGGTGGACGCCCGATGGCCTGGCCGCCGGGTTGATAGGGTGTCATAATCTAATCGTCATCGTAATCTTAAACAGTTTCAAAAATATGATTACGATTAGGAGCAAGATTAAGATCAGGACTGGTTGGCGATTGGCCGCCGGGCTGAATTCGCGCTTGACAGATTTTTTTTGGGGAGCAAATTGAAAGCAATTTCGCCGCGTTTGTCAGACAATGGAATGGCTGTATTCGGCCTGTAAATTGCTGTGGACAAATATCTTTCACGAAAATCCAATGAAAACCGTGAAGCCAGATAGGCCACAAAATCGCTGGCCTACCTAAATGTTAGCCAGCATCGAGCGTCATGCGTATTCAAGCGCCATTTATTTTCGTTCTGGTTGGTTTGCTGTGCGGCTGCGCACCGGATCACTTCACGAAGGGTCACGGTGATGTTGGGCAGTTCATCATCCGGCAGGCGGACGTTCGCGCTGGTCTTTCCATATCCACGAATGGATTGCCGCCGATTTCCGAGCGGTGGCGTTATTCCGAGGATGAGCAGGGAGTTGTCATCCAGATGGCATCCGACAAGTATTCAGCCATCGAGTCACTTTTGCGTCAGACGTTTGGCGAGCCGAAGTTTTTGGGTGACACAACAGATGGCGGGAAGCTTGGTGGTTACAGACTGACTCCGCAAGGCGGTGCGATTCAGTTTGGCTATAATTCGGAGCGCACGCAGGTTATTATTATTCGTCCGCTGAGTCAGAAGGAGTTTGGAGATGATTTGATGAAGGCGATGCAAGATGAGAGATTTTGGAAAGGATTGACTAACCGATGATGATGCTGGCTAATACGGAGACAGGCTGCAAATATTTCTCCGCCGACTTTGCGACTTGGCATCAAACAAATTTCCGCAACACCTTGCCCAGCCGCGTGATTCCTTTGCGGATGTTTTCCTCGCTCGCGCTGCCGGAAAAATCCCGCAGGACCATCGGAAATTAGTTCAGCGGAAATCCTTTTTGATCTTCCGGGTTGGCAAAGACCAATTCCTCCGAATGCGGGCCGGTGCGGATCAAAACCGCCGGCTTGTCCGCCAGCAATGCCAGCAATTCGTCATCATTGATTAGCCGAAATCCGCCGCCGGTCGTGGTGACTTCAATGACGCTTGGGCCGGGCGAAACAAATCCGGTCGCCGGAAAACTTCGCGTTCGGACAAACACATTGGCTGGAAGCGGCCGGGTGCGGATCAACTCGCAACTTGGCTTCGCAATTTGTTTTGCAAGCGGCGTCGAAATGCCGGCTGGCTTTGAAAAACGTTGCGCCGCCAAAGCCGCCAGCAAACTTATTGCAACTGTGATTCCAGCCACGCGGCGAGCCTGCCGGAATTGACGCCGCCGCCGCGCGAGCCGCAGCGTTTCCGCCAGCATCGCCGCGCGGAAATCCGGCGGCGACGCCTCGGCGAACACCTCGACCACCAGGTCTTTTTGGTCAGCGCGGTTGTTCATTTTTAAGTTCCGCCAGCACGGCGTCTTTCAGTTTGCGGCGGACGCGGGACAATTTCGATTCCACGGCCTTTTCCGTTGTCTGCCGGCCGCCGGCAATTTCGCGGACGGACTGGCGCAAAATGTATTTCTGTTCGACCAGTTGCCGTTCGTCTGCCGGCAGCGCGGTCAATTTCCTTTCCAGCAGCGTGCGCAACTGGTCATCCGCCTCACCGTTGTCCATCGCGGCCGATCCGGTTTCCTGCTGCCGCGTGAATCTTTCCAGAAAGGCGAAATACCGCCGCCGTTTGCGGGATTCATCCGCGAGCGCGCTGCGGGTCAGCACCGTAAGCCAGCTCCAGAATTTTTCCTCCGACTCGAACACCTTCACATGGCGCACCACGCGGACGAGCGCCAGTTGCAACGCCTCGCGCGCCGACTCCTCGTTGCCGCCTGTGACCACGAGCAGGTAGCGCAGCAGCCGGTCAAAATAGGCGTCGTAGAAAATGCGGTAGGCCATTTCATCACCTTTCGACATCGCGCGAGTCAGCGCCGCCGCGTGCGGCGGTTCACGCAAACTGGCGTCCGCCGGATTGGAGCAATCGCTCGAATGGCTCAAGTGAATATCCAAATTTTTCCATCATTCGCCGCCCCCAACAATTATTGTCCGCCTTCCGGGCTTTCCGGCGGCTTCGCAATCGGCGGCACTATTTGCGGAGTCGGTGGCAGTGCGCCCGGAACTGAAGCCCCCGACGCATTTTTGATGATTTGCTGCAGGCGATCCTGAAAGGCGGTCGGCGAATTTTGCGGTGCCGATTGCAACGCCTTGAGCACATCGTCAATGATTTCGAGTTTATCCGGCGCGCCGACGGCGATCAACAGCTTCGTTTCCTTGTGAAAACTGATTTCCGGTGGCGAAGTGTCGCCCATCATTTTCCAGCCGGTTTGAATCGCCGTCGTGATGTCATCCACCGTCAACCCGGAATCCAAGTAAGGCCGCAACTGATAGAAGCGGCAGGCTTTGGCCGGAGTTGGCGGTGTAAATTGAGGCTGCGGCGGATTCTGGACGTAAAAAAACCAGATTGAATCGTCGGACATTTGGCCCTCGGTTCTGAAACCGTAACCCGTGTTGACGGTGGTGTAGCTATTATAATTTGGACCAACATTATAACCACCGCCATAAGACATCGAGGTGTTTCGCGTTTCTTGCTTAAGGCTGGCGGCTCCCAAAGCTGTAAATAACTGGACCACATCCACGTCATTCATTTTGAGCGGCGGCATTTGCACGGTGGCATTTTCCGTCGGGATGATGGCGTTCAGCGGCTTCTTCGCCGCCTTTTCAATTGCTGCGACCAGTTCCTTCGGCGTGCCTCCGGGAAAATCGAGATTGAACTTGGTCAGGGCTGGCGGCGGCTGTTGTGACGGATTGGCAGCGTTGATGATTTCTCGCAATCGTTGCTGGTAGTTATCGGCAGCAGGCTGCGAGGCGGATTCCGGAGTGATCGGTTTTGGAGGTGGTAATGGCCCGGGCTGACCGAAAACCGGCATCAGGTTGAGTGCGAGCAGGCTGGCGGCGAGGAGGATGAATTTTTTCATAAGTTGGCTGGTTTGATTTATGTTCTTTATACAGAAACACGACGGCCAACGCAAAATCCTTCGCTTGTTCGACAAATTTATTCAGCGTGGATGAGGCAGTTTTTTATTTCGCGCTGAAGACGCTGTCGAGGATGACTTCCTTGGTTTTCCAAGTGAGCGCCATGGTCATGGCCAGCGGCAGCAGCGCGAAAAGCGTCAGCCCCCAGAAACCAAAATCCTGCAGCCAGCCGAAAAGCGCGCCGAGCGCGGCGGGCAGGCGCGGGTCGCGCAGCAAAACCACATAGGCGACGCCGAAGAACAAGAGCGAGGCGAGCAGCCCGCGATTGAGCGCGGTGAACTGGCGCGTCTCGTGCCGGAGCGTTTCGTCCGGCAGCATGGCCCCGAGCTGTTTGAGCACGACGTTCAGGTTGAACAAAAAAAGAACGGCCGACAGCACAAGCACGGTGATGGCGGCGTTAAAAAACGGCTGCTCCGGCATTTGGTTGTGCCAGTAAAGAAACGGGCAGAGGCCGAAATTGATGAGACCAAGAAGTTGCGCGCGGTCGAGCGCGTTGCGCCAGGGGCGCTCCTGTTTTTGGAAATCGCCCATCAGCCAGAGGCCGTAAAGCGGCAGCGCCGTCGCGGCGAGCGCGGGCAGGAAGCCCCACGGTTTCAGCCAGTCGGCCCGGGCGGTTTCGGCGCAAATGACCAGCGACGCGGGCAGCCCCCAAAAAAGCGCGGACAGGCCACGGGCAAGGCGTCCGAGCGAGCGGAGCAGTTCGGCGTTGGGCGCGGGTTCAGACATTTCGAAAAGTATGAAGGATGAAGCACAAATGGAAAAACAAAATCAATACGCGAATTCGAACAACGAATCGGCCCCGGGTAGTCGGACCGGCTTCCAGCCGGTCGTGTCTATTCGTGGAACTGGACAGGCAAGATGCCCATCCCGCCACCGGCGCGGACCTCGCGCCAGGACTCGCCGAGACGGGGGCGCCACTCGAATTTCTCGAACGGCTCGGCGGGGATGTATTCCAGCGGCTGCGCGATGGTTTTGGTCTCGTCGCATCACCGCGACGCCGATGCGCTTGGTTCCGCGATCCAGGGCGAGGACTCGCATTACACCCACAGTTTTGCAACAAATGCTGGAAAATTCAACGCAAACGTGTGATTCAAAGAACACTGGACAGGCACATGGGGGAGGAAATATATTCGCAAGCATGAAAATCAAGCATGGAGTATTTGCCGTGATTGCGATTGCCTTAGTCGCAGGAATGTTTTTAACCGGATGCGCAACTCCCTTGCCAGCAAATGTTGAAGGACCAAAATCAACTGTGGGATTCAACGGGCCGCTCAAATTGGTTGCGGAATATAAACCGCTTCACCTTTATATTTATGCTGATGTTACTTCTACAAACAAACATCCTGATTATGTAATATTTAGCCGAAATGAGCCTTTGGTCATTGCAAACAATATATCAAATGCGCTTGAAGTTATTTTCTGCGAGGAAAACTTTCGCGGACAATTTACAACAACTTACGATTACACGGGACACATTTTGAGACGCTCTTACAGCAGCACGCCAAACCATGATTCGGGGCTGCCAAACTACTTATACTTTGACCACAATGGCGATGGACAATGGGATCATCTCTACATTTCCGGCACAAATGCCGATAGCTCAGGATCGTTTGTCCGAAGCAATTTTTGTTGGGTTCCGGTATTTAAAAAGTGAAAGACGGATGTTCACCTACCATCTTCAACGCCTGCGGCATTTCATCGCGGAGCAAAATTGGCGCGACTAAATTTCTTTTTCCGGCGCCGGTTTCATGGTTAAATTTTTGCCGCGATGATTCAATACCTTGATTTGCTGGGGCACGTCCTCGAACACGAAAAGTCACCCTGCCCGCTTGACTTTGCCGTGGTTCTGGCGTGAAATTGCGGCATGAACTCTTTGTTGGAGCGCATCACCATTCAGCCGGACATCTGCCACGGCAAGCCGGTCATTCGCGGCCTGCGTTATCCGGTGGAGTCGGTGCTGGAATATCTCGCGGCGGGCGATTCGTTTGAGGACGTGCTGGCGGAATTTCCCGACCTCGAACGCGCGGATTTGCTGGCGTGCCTGGAATTCGCGGCGCGCTCGCTCAAGGTCAAAAGCCAGCATCTCGTCCTGGCATGAAATTTCTGGTGGACGCGCATCTGCCGCCCGGCTTGTGCGGTTTGTTGCAAGCTGCCGGTCACGATGTCCGCCACACGCGCCAGCTTCCGGCAAAAAATGTCACCACGGACAAAGTCATCAACGCTCTGTCGGCAAAGGAAAAACTCGTGGTGATTTCCAAGGACACGGATTTTTACTATTCGCATTTATTGCGGCAGCAGCCCTACAAACTGGTTCTGGTTCGCACGGGCAACATCGGCATCCGGGAATTGAAGGAATTGTTCGCGCGAAATCTGCCGTTGATCGAAAAGGCTTTGAAAAAACATTCGCTCGTGGAACTGGATCGTTCCGAAGTGCGCGTGATTGTTTGAAAATAATTTCTTTTCGCACATTTCACGGTTAAATTTTCTCCGCGATGATTCAATACCTCAATTTGCTGCGGCATGTCCTCGAACACGGCAAGTTCAAGGCCGACCGCACCAGCACGGGCACGTTCTCCGTGTTCGGCGCGCAAATCCGGTGTCCGTTGCGCGAATCGTTTCCGCTGCTCACCACCAAGAAGGTCCACACCAAGTCCATCATCTACGAGTTGCTCTGGTTTTTGCGCGGCGACACGAACGTGAAATGGCTCAACGAGCATGGCGTGACCATCTGGGACGAATGGGCGGACAAGGATGGCAATCTGGGCCGTGTTTACGGCGCACAATGGACGGATTGGCGCACCGCCGATGGCCGCAACCTGAACCAGATTGACGAGGTGATCGCGCAGATCAAAAAGAATCCCGACAGCCGGCGGCATATCGTCACCGCTTGGAATCCGGGCGAGATTCAGACGATGGCGCTGCCGCCGTGCCACACGCTGTTCCAATTTTACGTGAGCGAGGGCGAGTTGAGCTGCCAGCTTTACCAGCGCAGCGCGGATATTTTTCTCGGCGTGCCGTTCAACATCGCCAGCTACGCGCTGCTGACGATGATGGTCGCGCAGGTGTGCGGCCTGAAGCCGGGCGAATTTGTTCACACGTTCGGCGATTTGCATCTTTACTCGAACCACGTCGAGCAGGCGAAACTGCAATTGTCGCGCGAGCCGCGTCCGCTGCCGCGGATGAAATTAAATCCGGCGGTGAAGGACATCCACGATTTCAAGTTCGAGGATTTTGAACTGATTGGCTATGACCCGCATCCGGGCATCAAGGCACCGATTGCGGTTTGAAAACAAATACGCAGATTTCGCCGATTAACGCAGATTGATTTCATTTATCTGCGCAATCTGTGTAATCTGCGACTGCAACGTGAAACACTTCAAAGCCATCGCCGCAATGTCGCTGAACCGCGTGATTGGCGCGGGCGGCAAAATCCCGTGGCATCTGTCTGAAGATTTCAAATGGTTCAAGCAACAAACCATTGGGAAAGTCATTTTGATGGGGCGCAAGACTTTTGAGTGTCTTGGCAAGGCATTGCCGAATCGTAAAAACATAATTCTTACAAGGCATCCCCGGCGGCTAATCAAAATGCACCCTGAGATTTTCGGTCAATACCACGAATGGCGTGGCGGACAACGAGTCGGCAGTTTCTTGAGGAAACTACGTCAATCCGAATTCTATTTCACAAAGTCGGATAAAGGCAAACAGACGGATATTTTCCTCGCACGTTATTCCATTGGACAATTTGACCCCGAAAGTTTTTCAACGGACGTTTTTATTTGTGGTGGCGCGGAAATTTATGCGCAATTGTTGCCACAGTGTTCCGACCTGTATCTCACCGTGGTCAAACAAGAATTTGAAGGCGATGCATTTTTCCCGCTGTTCGAGGACAAGTTTGAACTGGTTGAGGAACTGCGTGACGAGCCCGAGTTCAAGATTCTGCATTACCGGCATCGGAGTTTGAAAGGTTCGGAATAGTTTTCCATCACCCGGCGCTCCGCGTGACCCTCTCCCGTCCGACGGGCGAGGGAATGAAAAACAGGCGGACCGTTTCCAGTCCGCCTGTTCGTGAATAGAATTTCGTTCGGTGGATTATTCCGATTTGACCGCTTCGTCGGCGGCGTCGAAGGCGTGCTGCAGCGCCACGAGGTCTTCGCCGGGCTTGAGCGCGTCGAGCATCTTCTGCTCTTCCTTGAGCTGCTCGTCGCTGTAGGCGGCGGCCTTGATGGACAGGCCGATGCGGCGCTCGCCCCGGTCAATCTTGATGACGCGGGCACTCACGTCCTGGCCGACCTTGAGCACGTTCTTGATCTTGTCCACGCGTTCCTCGCTGATTTGCGAAATGTGGACGAGGCCGTCAATCTCGTGTTGCAGGCCGACAAACGCGCCGAAGCTGGCGAGCTTGGTGACCTTGCCGGTGACGAGGTCGCCGACCTTGTAAAGTGTGTCAATGGTTTCCCACGGATCGGTGACGAGCTGTTTCATGCCGAGCGCGATGCGCTGGTTCGGGCGATCCACTTCGAGCACGGTCGCCTCGACTTCGTCGCCCTTCTTCATGACTTCGCTGGGGTGATTGATCTTGCGCGTCCACGACATGTCGGACACGTGAATCATGCCGTCAATGCCCTCTTCCAACTCGACAAACGCGCCGTAGCTGGTGAGGTTGCGGACCTTGCCCTTGACCCTGGTGCCGACGGGATATTTCGCCGCGGCGTTGTCCCACGGATTGCTTTCCAACTGGCGGATGCCGAGGGAAATCTTCTGCTCCTCGCGGTTGATGCCGAGCACGATAGCCTCGATTTCCTGGTCCTGCTTGAGCACGTCGCTCGGTTTGGCGATGCGCTTGGTCCAGGAAAGTTCGGTGACATGCACGAGGCCTTCGACGCCCGG
>Ga0181528_10002428_pt1 | contig 11437 bp, 11 predicted proteins | sample PEATcosm2014_Bin_47_FD_119742 | JGI IMG/M metagenome (GOLD analysis project Ga0181528, IMG submission 119742) | Peatland microbial communities from MTU Mesocosm Facility, Houghton, MI, USA - PEATcosm2014_Bin10_10_metaG | ecosystem: Environmental > Terrestrial > Soil > Wetlands > Peat | place... | reverse complement strand
ATGCACACACCTGGCGGTCAGCGGGGCACGTTGGTGGAAGGATAAGTTTGCCGAGCAGCAAGACGCCGTGACGTTTTTCCTACAGCTAGCGGCTTGTGCCTGGATTCCCCGCATAGCCATCGAGAACCCTATTGGCCTAATGTCCACGCGCTACCGCAAACCCGACCAGATCATTCAGCCTTGGCAGTTTGGGAATGGTGAGACCAAGGCAACGTGCCTTTGGCTAAAGAACCTGCCGAAGCTGGTGCCGACTAACATTGTCGATGGGCGCGAAGCCCGTGTTCACCGCATGCCGCCCGGCCCGAATCGCTGGAAAGAGCGTTCGCGGACCTACCAGGGAATTGCGGACGCGATGGCTGTGCAATGGGGAATCATCCGCACACAAGATCAGGTTAACGAAAAAGCCGAAATGGAGCGCCTATCATGGTTACTTCAGTAACCGCCCTGCGCCCCGCGCACACGCAGCCGAAAAGCACATGAGCGAGCCTAGTAGACCGATTCTCAGGTGGCATGGTGGCAAGTGGTTGCTCGCGCCGTGGATCATCGCTCAGTTTCCGCCGCATCGTCGCTACATTGAGCCGTTTGGCGGGGCCGCATCCGTGCTTATCCGCAAGGAGCGTTCGTTCTCCGAAATCTACAATGATCTAGATAAGGAAGTCGTTAACCTTTTCCGGGTTGCAAGGGACCAAGGACCCGAGCTCCGCGAGCGCCTTCGGTTGACCCCATTTGCGCGAGAGGAGTTTGTTGAATCGCGCCTGCCGTCGCCGGACCCCATGGAGCAGGCCCGCAGGACGGTTATCAGGTCCTTTATGGGATTTGGATCGAACAGCCACAACAAGACCTCAACCGGATTTCGTGCTCGCTCAGAACGGTCAGGAACGACGCCAGCGCATGACTGGATCAATTACCCTGACTGTTTCACATTCCTCATAGAGAGGCTGCGCGGGGTAGTGATCGAGAACCGTCCGGCTTTGGACGTGATTGCTCAATGCGATATGGAGGGGGCTTTGATTTATGCGGATCCTCCCTATGCCGCAGAAACGCGGGATGCTGGCGCGGATTACCGGCATGAGATGACATCAGACGACCACCGAGCACTCGCGGAGGTCCTCAGCAAGGTTAAGGCATCGGTTGTCGTCAGCGGCTATGATTGCCCGCTTTACTCCGAGATATACGAGGGATGGGAGCGGATCGAAAAAACCGGACCTTTCTGCGACATGGCCCGCGAGCGCACGGAGGTCCTCTGGCTGCGCAATTGCGATCACGGCCTATTTTCCAACCGCAACCCCGCAACCCACCCCGCCAACCCGCACGCCCTAGCATGAGCACCGAACAAAAGAAACGTCCCACGATTGCCGAACTCGAAGCCTCCAACGCCGACCTTCGCCGCAAGCTCACCGCCCCCGAGTCCGAGGTCGCTGGGCTGCGGGCCGCGCTACAAGGCGCTCGGCAATTCAATGGCCGTCCCTGTTATGGCCTGGATCGGGAAACGGATAGCGCAAGTTGACGCCTCACAACTGACGGTCAGGCTTCCCGCACCAATCAAGTGCAGTTTTTGCGAACTGTGCGGAATCAAGAAACCCGCCAAATGAAGCCCTTCCGCTCAACCGCCGCTGCAATCTACTTCGCGTCCCTTTGCGCGATGATCATCCTCGGCGTCCTCTGGGCGCTTCTCTGCGAGCTGGGCGGGCGCGTGCGGGACTTCATCCTCTGGGTAGCGGACGGCGAGTTATGACCATCCTCGCATTCGCAACGGGCTTCATCTGCTGCGCCCTTAGCTTCGTTGCCGGGTGGAAGCTGGGCGCGTCGGAAATGGCCAAATGGTACAGCCACCACAAATGAACACCCCCCGCCGCGGCGACCTCGTGCGCCTCACCTACAACGAGTCCAAGAAGCCGAAGCACCCGGCGTTCGTGGGTCACACGGACTGGACGGTCCTCGACTACGACCCGGACAAGGGCGTGCGCACCAAAATGGGATGGTTCCCGTCATGGATCCGCTCCCGTCCCGCCTAGTCTCGGCCTGCGTCGAACACGCGAAGGCGCTCTTGCTGCTGGACGACGAGGCCCCAGGCGCCCACCAGCGCCGCGAGCGGATCATGCAAGCGGCAGAGTCGGCAATCGCCCACGAACTTACCGCTGCGGGGCTTCTGCGGCGGCAGGAACCGCCAAATCCGCCTCGGTTTTCATGCAAATCAGTTGGCGTTATCTGACGCAGCCGCCGCGGGGGGCGATTCAGGGGCCTGTAACACTTCCGGAACCTTTAGCGCGGGATTGTCACGCTGAAGCCTGAAGGCGAAATTGCCGAAGGTGTTCACGCTTATCTTGTAATTTAGATCCTTGTGGATCTGGTTCTGGCCGTCCTTGAGGTTTCCAAGATCGGATTTCACGTCGTCAAGGCCGCCCCGGACCATCCAAACCCCGTAGGCGAACGAGATGAGGAAGGAAACGGCGACGCCGACGGTCAGGGACACCTTGCGCTTTTCAAAGCTTTTGAGGTCGATGCGGACGTGATCGACCAGCTCGGCTTTCAAAGACTCGCGTTCTTCGTCGCTCATGGAAGGATGGCCAGAGTTGATTTTACATCTTTTTAAGTAGGCCGCCCCGAATGGGGCAGCCCTCCTAAAACTACGTTTCAGGAACCAGTGGCAGGCGGTGGTGACACCGGGGCCGGAGCCGCGGGCGCTGCAGGCGCAGGTGTGGATGCCTTCGCCAGCCCTACCTTCGTCTCGAGCGCCACGACGCGCACCTCGAGGTCATGCGCCAGCGTTGTGGCCTCGGATTTGGCTTGCGCGACATCCGCCTTGGCCTGCGCGGAGATGGAAAGGCCGTTATGGTGCGCCTGATAGGCGAGGAGGAGGCCGAGCGCGGCCACCACGAGGACTACGATTTCAATGACTGTCATGTTTTTGGTTGGTTAACGGTTACACTATGGGCACTTACAATGCTTGTTGATGTCCGGTAAAGCCATGAAAGCACGCTTGAGCCGGGAAATTCCGCGGCTAGGCACGGCAAAACGAAGTGGATAACGGCGTACAAGGCGCCGCAGATTAGAAGGATGCGAAACAATTTGCCCGCGTAGGCGTCGAGCGAACCGGCCTTGGCATCGGCGGCAGCCTTCTTTTCGGCCCAAGACGCCACTTCCTGCGTCTTTTCAGCCAGAGTGGCATCCTTTACCTCAACCTGTGCCTTTTCGGCCGCCACGGTGGCCTGGAGCGGCGGAATTGAGGCTTCCAGCGCCTTCTTTGAGGCGGTAGCGGATGCCAATTCCGCATCCTTGGCCGCTAGGGCCTGTTTCGCGGCGTCAACTTCCGCCTGCTTGGCGCTGAGTACCTGCCCGACAATAGTGGTAATTTCCGCCTGCTTGTCGGCTGGTAGGTCTCCAATGGCAGCGGCAAGCCCGATTTGCGCCCGCTGCGCCAACTGGCCGGCCAAAATGACTTCAGGAGTCTGAGGAGCCCTGGCGAGGGCCACAGGAACACCGGCCACCATCTGTTGAGCATAAAGAGCTTGTTCATGGGTTTTTTGGGCTTCTGCAGCCTTTGCGGCATCGAGCTTGGCCTGCGCCGCCGCAAGGTCGGCCTTCGACTTGGCGAGGTCGATCTCGGCCTGCGAAAGCTGCGCCACGGGCGGCTTCTTTTGGAGGAATGACGGAAGCTTGAATGAGGGGACGAGAAGGAGCACCCCCACGAGCGCGATGCCCGCTAGGTAGATCGCCGGAATGACCCCCTGGGTTCCCTTCATGCCCATCCTTTGGGGGAATCACCCCATAAAGACAATATCATAAATATCACTGTGTTGGCTGTGTATAGGATCCGAGAAGGGCGGCGGTGGGAGCCTGGAGGGGGCCCTGGGCTGCGAATCGCGCAAGCGCGTCGGCCTGCGGAGCGGAATAAGAGGGCATCGCAAGGTATTTCTGGAAGGGACCGCTAAATGAAATGGCCCGCGCCGCCGGGTGCGCGAGGGGAAGGGAGGCGCCCCCGACCGCCCCCTTTAATCCGGCATAATTGTAGCCCGCGAGAGCCCCCGCGGCGGATTCCCAAGCGGTTTGTGCGGTTCCACCCGGATGCGCCATGCCCTGCGTGCTATTGATGACGCGGCTCAAGGCATTCGCGGAACGCCCGAGGGTGTAAAAATCCCCGGTCAGAAGCGCAGGGTTCTTATCGTAAATCTGGCCAAACACGCTCGGGTCAACGTGTCCGGTGCCTGGAACGAGCGCCTTGTCGAGAATGTGACTCTGTGCGATCGTGGTGCGCGCATCGTGGAGCTGGTCAACGAGCGTCGGGTCGCTGGATGAGGCTGCAAGCTGCGTCAAATCCTCATCGTAACTATCCGCGAGCCGTCCATAGGTCGCGGCGCTTTCCTTCGCGGCATCGATCACCGCGGGATCCAATTTCACCGCGTTCGCGTTCGCATAGGCGTTGTACTGGTTGGCGAGTTTGCTGGCGTCCATCCACCCCTTGAGTGCGGCCTGCCCCTGGTTTCCCCCTAATGCCGCCACCTGCGCATAAGTCTGGTTTGCCTTCTGGCGGATCAGGTCCGCCGTTCCGGGGACGTAATTTCCCGCTCCGTCCGTCATGGGTGCCACAAGAGGCGTTCCCGGAGGAAGCCCGAAATTCTGGCGCACCAGATTATCCGCCCATTCCTGATTGTAATCCTTTGCGGCCTGAGCCATCGCCTGCTTGCCGCCGATCGCCTGAAGTCCTTTTGTGAGAGGATTAGGGTTTGTGTCCGCCGGTAGCACCTTTGCGCCGGCCGCGGTCGCTGCGGCGATTGATGCATCCATGTCCGCGGCGCTTGCCTTTCTGATGGCTTCGGCGGCCACACCGGCCCCTTTGTCGAGCACAGCGGAGGCCGGAGCTGCGAGCGCCGCCACGGTGGCGGCCGTTCCCACCTGCTTGACAGAATCAAGCGACTCGAGCGCAGAGGGCCCCTGATCTATCGAAATCTGCGCAGCCTTCCCGGCCCCGCCAAGCGCGGCATATTTGCCGGCCTGCAGGGTGACATCCACCGCCGTTTTCCCGCCGGGGGAGATTGGCACCGCACCCATTAGTCCGGCCTCCACAACCTGGCCCATTGAAAACGGCTTATTGCTTAGGGCCTGGCTGGCGACATTCCCGCCTATTGCTCCCACCGCTCCCCCGATGAGTTGGCCTCCCGGAATGCCTGAATCAGCGCCGATCATCTGTCCCGCTACAGCGCTTCCCGCCTGGAGCCCGATCCGCGCTCCGGTCCCCAGCGTGGCCGAGGCCTCGTCTCGCAGGGTCGAAAGAAGGGGTTGCGAGGCAAGTTGCATCTGGGCGATCTGCTTTTGCACGGCCGGCGACGGAGGGGGCAGCACGCCGTTCCCGGCGTGGCCGTAAATATAGGCCCTCGGGTCGTTTTGCGGGAGTGGGACGGCACCCAAATCCGATAAATTGTCACTTACCGGCACAGCCCCTAGGTCTGAAAGATCGTCCGCCATTATTGGACGAGCGTGGCGCCGCGGGCGAGCGCAGCGGCAAGATTCGCGGCGGGAACTTGGGTTAATTGCCCCTTATAGTTTACGACGGCCATTGCCGGGGCGGCACCGGCAGTCGAGGTGGTTTGCCCGCTTTCGGCGGCCGTAAGCGCAGGGGGTGCTCCGAATTGCGAAATTGCGAGCGACGTTGCCTTGTCCTCCGGCATGATCTTCCGGTATTCCGCCTTGGCGGAGTCGATATTATAGGCGCGCTCGTTTATGGCGTTCAGGTTTTGGGCGGCGGCCACGATCGTAGGCATATCCATCTGGGGGCCGGCGAGCTGCTTGTCCGCCTCCTCAAACTCCGCGGCGGTCGTGCGCGCTCCGGTCGTACCCCCCTGTGGGGAGCGAAGCGAGTTCATCACGCCGCCCGTATTCATGGAAAGGGCCGTCTGTAGCGCGGCGGCCGGATTGTGTCCGGTAAAAAGCTGCTGCATGGTCTGGAATTGCGGGGAGGCGCGGAGTCCGTTCAGGCGCGCATTATCGCCGGATGCGTAGGCGTTCGCGGCCGCCAAGAGCAGGCGGGAATTTGCCACACGGGCCGCGGCCGCACCCTTGTCCGTTTGCGCCTGCACGTTGTCGGCGATCCATTTCGGGTCGTTCACGTTATAGGGTGTCACGGCGTTTATCTGCTGCATGGCGTCGGATGAGCCGTCCTGTCCAACCGGGGCCATCTGCCCGGCGGCGGTCGTCACGGGCACCGGAGGCCGTGTCCCTGCGGCATATTGAATAAGCTTGTCGCCTATCGTGTAGGACTGCGAGGCCGTACCGGCTCCCTTGATCTGTTCATTTCCGTAATTGTCAAAATCATGGACGCCGTTCGTATAATTCGGTTTCAGATAAACCAGCCTTCCGGTGTCCTTAACCGTGTTTGCGAGCTGGTTGTAGTTCGCCGCGTTCTGGGCATTAACGGCATCAACCTTAGCCTGCAGCATCGTCGCGGCCTTGGTGGGATCGTAACCGCTCGCGGCAAGCGCGGAAGGGTAGAGGGCACGGATGGACGGGTCGTTTATATCAATCGGTGCCGGGGGATTGACGGTCGTTGACGCCCGTTGGGGCCCCGGCTGAATCTGCGGAGGGGGCGTCTGTGGAGGGGGCGCTCCTTGAGGCATCGTTCCTTGCGGGGGCGCTTGGACCGGAGCGTTCGACGCAGGTTGGGCGACGGGGGGTTGCGGAGCCACGGAGGGCGAACCGCCTCCGTTCGCATAGGCCTGCATTGCGTTGTACTTGGCGCCCATCATCTGATTGCTGAGGGCCCCCTGCTGGATGGCCTGCTGCCCCAGAATTTGCTGCTGCCTAGCCGCGATCATGTCGCGGGTGGAGGCCACATCGCCATAAAGGAGCATCTTGTCCTTCAGGGTGGCGCTGCCCGTCATCATCTTGTTGAGCGCCGATGCGCTCGCAGGCGAAAGATTGTCCGCCTGCGATTGCAACTGCGTCAGATAAGGCTCAATCTGGCCCGTGAGCAGCGCGTCCTTCTGTTTGTTGGCCGTATAGGCTTGTATGCCCTCGTTTACGCCTTGTCCTAGGTTCGACAATCCCTGCATGAGCAGGGTTCCTGGCATGGATGATCCGTAATCTGGCATCGTCGTAATGGGTTATCCCGATGTTGAGGTGAGATAGGAGTTGGCGAGATTTCCGAGAAGGGAGAGTCCGCCCCCGACCAACCCCGCGTTTGTAGTGGCGTTGGTCGTATTCGCCGCGGCCTGTGCGCCATAAGCGGAGCCATATGCCGCGCTGTCAAACGGGTTGTAAAGCCCCGAAAGCTGATTTGCGGCGGTTGTCGTGTTCCCGGCTTGCGTGCTTAATTGCCCTGCGTTTGTCCCAAGCGCCGCCGATTGCGAATAGAGGGCGTTAAGCGGTGTTTGGGCGGTCGATTGGGCAAGGGATGCGGCGTTGCCGAGCAAGCTCTGCTGATACTGTGCGTTTGAAAGTTGCGCGGCCTGATTCGATTGAGCGGCCGACAAAGATTGCGCACCCCCTGCCTGATATGCCGTCCCCGTTAGGTTTAGCCCCTGAAGGGCGGCCGATTGGTTGTATTGCTGGGCGGCAAGGTTTGCGGAAAGATTCGCCTGCCCCGCAACAAGCCCCGCCGATTGGTTGTACTGCTGGGCCGCCAAATTTGTGGATTGATTCGCTAGGGCGCTTTGCTGATACGCCCCGAGATTTGCCTGGGCAGCCGTCAGGGCGCTCTGCTGATTCGACTGCTGCGCGGCAAGATTGGTGCTCTGGTTCGCCAACGCGGCCTGCTGATACGCCCCAAGGTTGGCTTGGGACGCAGTGAGCTGTGCCTGCTGGTTTGATTGCTGCGCCGTAAGGTTGGCGCTCTGATTTGCCAATGCGGCCTGCTGGTAGGCTCCTAGATTCGTCTGGGAGGCGGCAAGCTGCGCCTGCTGGTTCGATTGGGCCGCCGCGAGCGCGGAAGATTGGTTGGCGAGCGCGGACTGCTGGTAAGCGCCCAAGTTTGCCTGCCCCGCCGCCAAAGCTGTGCTCTGATTTGCCTGCTGGGCCTGAAGGCTAGCCGCTTGGTTCGACTGCTGGGCCTGCACGCCCAAGGCGTTCTGGCTCGTCTGGAGTCCTGCGACATTGGAGGCCGCCGCTTCCCTCTGCTGCAGGAGCTGCTGCCCATAGGTGTCAAGGGAGGTGGCTAGGTTTGCAATCGCGGTCGGGTCATTAGCGCGTCCTAGGGAATTGTAATTCGACAAGACCTCGTTCGCCACCGTCGCCTGCTCCTGCGGAGAAACGGACGTTCCAAGCGCCAATTGCTGCTGGGCGGTCTGGTTTAGCTGCGCAAGCGTCTGTGACTGTCCTTGGTTCACGTTTACGTTGTTGTAAACATTGGAGAGCCCGGTGATCTGGCCCGCATTAACCCCGAGGGCTGAAATATTCTGGGCTCCGATCGATCCAGCCGCGACATTCTGGGAATTGACATTCTGGGCTCCGATCGATCCAGCCACGATACCTTGGGCATTGATGTTCTGCGATCCAATCGACCCGGCTTGGGTCATTCCAGGATTTACCGCCTGGGCCCCGATTGTGCCCGCCTGCACTTGGTTGTTGGCGATAGTTCCAGCGACCTGCTGCGCATAAGGGGACGCCCAAGATCCCGCTCCGCTGATCTGGCTAACTGGCGACGGGGAGGATTGCGCCAGATTTGTATATTGATTCTGGAGCGCCTGAAGCTGCGGGTTGGCCGACTGATAAGCCGACACCGTGGAAGCGCCATATTGCTGGAGAAGCTGCTGCTGCGCGGCCGCCTGCTGGGCGTTAAGACCCGATTGTGTGCTCTGAAGCGCGGGCGCCGTTATGCCATACTGGGACGCCAGATTTGCGGCATTTGCGTTAAGGTTCTGATTCTGAAGCGCATTGTATTGCGGCGAATACTGCTGCGTGGCCGAGAGCACCTGCGGAGCATATTGAAGCTCCGCACCTAAAATATCGCCTGCGGTCGTTGCCGGATTAGGGGCCTGCGTACTGAGGGCACCGCTGCTTCCAGCGCCAGACAGGCCTGCCGCCAGACTACCGAGACCGGCGGCGGCGCTTCCAGTGGCCGCGAGTTGTGAGGCGGTAAGGCCGGTGCCAAGCACTCCTGCGCCGGTCGCGGCACCGGCAGTCGTGGCATCCAAGGCTCCGCTGCCTCCGGCCGAAATCGAGGAATCCGCTCCGAGACTCGAGGACCCTAAACCCGCCGCTTGTGCCGCCGCCGCGCTGTTGTCGGCCGTAGAATATTGGCTGGCACCGGCAGGGGAACTGCCCATTCCCTGCATTCCCCCCGGCGCGGCAAGGCCGCCCGCCAGCGCAGCGACGCCGGCAACGGTGCCGGCTGAGGCCCATGATGGGATTGAAGAGGCTGCCCCAGTGGCCGCCGATGATCCGACTGTAACGGGTGGCAACGTGGTTGCCGCTGTCGATGCGGCATCGGCGGCGGTCGAGGCGCCTGTAGAAGCTGCAGATGCTCCAGTCGGGGCGGTTGCGGTCCCGCTCGCACCCAACCCATTTGAGATATTTCCCGTGAGGGCGCTGGTATTTCCAGAATTGGCGGCCTGCGAGGCGTACTGCGCGGCATTCTCGGGGCTCACGCCACTGTTGATGGCGTTCTGATAAGTGGAGTTGTAAATCTGCTGCTGACTGATCTGAGGTGTGGTGTTCGTGAGCGTGTTTGCTCCGTTATTGATCGCCTGATTAAAGCTGCCGACATTGGTGAACCCGTTCGAGTTGCCGTTGTATCCGTAAAAGGAATTTCCAGCCCCGGCGGCAATGTCTGCTGAGCTTATTCCGAGCGCGGCAAGGCTGGCGGCGGTCAGTCCACCCCCAATGAGGCCCCCAAGCCCAAGGGCGTCGGCAGTTACCGTGAATGCACCAAGTACGACGGGTCCGGCCATGTTAATTGATCTCCTTTATATTGCGCTTGCCCGCACGGTTCCATTCAGGGTCCGTGAGGCGCCGCGCTGCTTCATATTCTTGATAGAATTGTGATTTGATAAAGATGGCGTCCTCGACGCGCTCTAGGTCGGTTTCGTTGGTCGGATGGAAGGTGATGAGGGTTGAATCCTCAACCGCATATGTGACCTTTTTTGATCCCGCCGAGGTGACGAAGGGTTCTGAGGGTCCGACGATTTCGCGCACCTTCCCGTCAACGAACACCAGAAGCCTACCATGCGTCAGGATCGCCATGTCGCTGTGGCGGTGGGCGTGCCCCACAACCCAGACGCCCGCCTTGCGAAAGTGGGAGCGTGCATAAAGGCCCGAAACCCCATTTTGCTGCGGGGCAAAATAGTGCTTTATGTCGGCATCCTCGGCGAACCAAGTCTCCATGCCGGGGACGCCCTCGATCATCTTGCGCTCAAGACGATGCGCGAGGTCGTTTTCTATCGGCAGCGCAACTGCGGCGAGGTAGATCATGGGAGCCTTACCACATCGGGACGTAACGAGTCGTCCCGTTGTCGTTCACGGGAACCCACTTGGTGGGATTTCCCGCCACTGGTGCATTGGTCAGCGTGCCGGTATTCGACGCTGCGCCATTCGTCATGGTCGTCAGCGTCCTATGAAACGTCGCATCATGGACAATTACCTGCCCCGCAAACGTGGCGTTCTGCGACGTGTCGAGGGTGAGGGCGAGCGTGCCGTTGTTGGTTAAAAACTGGAGGGCATTCGTTGCTGCAAAAGCCATCCCCCTTGCATTTCCAGTTCCCCAAGAGTTCGATGAGCCAACCGCGCCCATTGACCCCGTTCCATCTACAAACTGAACAAAGGGTCCGTATCCGTTGGCGCTCGATCCCTGAATGAGCACAGAGTTGGAGACGTTACCCGATCCTAACGTCCCCACCGTCACGTTGCCCGTCAGCGTCGAGGTGCCGGAAACACCCAAATTGTAGGGCACCGTCACAAGCCCGCTGCTTCCCGTAATATCTAGGACATTCGCGTTGAGTCCGTTCGTCGAATAGATTTGGAAGTGCCCCGTATTGAATGGACCCATCGAAAACTTGCTGGCTGATCCTTCTTCAAAGTTGATCCAGTTGTAACCAACCGTCCCGTGTATTAAGATGTTGTCCCCGGTTTGAGAACCTAGGGCCAACGTGCCGCTCGCGCTCAGCGTCGTGAAGCTGCCTGCCGCCGCCGTGGTTTGGCCGATGGCACCTTGGAAGCCAGTTGCCGTCACGGAACCGTATCTTGTCGCGCCTATGTCGAATGCAATGGTTGTACCTAAAGAACGAAATGCAAAGTCACCAAGATTGCCACCGTCCAGATTGTTGGCAGAACCTATCAAGCCGAAAGTAGTCCCGCTGTTTTGGACCACAAGATATGTGCCCGCCGCAGCTGTTGAGTTGACAATAAGGCCGTTAGCAGTTGAGCCGCTGGAAACTGTCACACTCGTTCCCGTAATTGCCGCCGCCGCCGTCCCACCTATCGCGGGCGGCGACGCAAACAAGTTCGTGAT
>Ga0181528_10002427_pt1 | contig 11438 bp, 10 predicted proteins | sample PEATcosm2014_Bin_47_FD_119742 | JGI IMG/M metagenome (GOLD analysis project Ga0181528, IMG submission 119742) | Peatland microbial communities from MTU Mesocosm Facility, Houghton, MI, USA - PEATcosm2014_Bin10_10_metaG | ecosystem: Environmental > Terrestrial > Soil > Wetlands > Peat | place... | reverse complement strand
TGGGGATATCCGTGGACTCCGCTGATCTTCTTGCTGGCCGCGATCGCGCTGACTATCAACCTGTGGATGGTTCGCCCTGTTCGATCCTCGCTCGGGCTGTTCGTAATCCTGGCAGGCGTTCCCTTCTTTTATCGCTGGCGAGGCCGCAACTCCGCCTAGACTTGCGATTACTCCACCGATCGCAGAAATCCGTCGGGAGGGTCAGAGAATGCGCTTCCTCATGTGCCATATCAGCAGGGAAACGATCATCCAACAAAGCGTTGCAACCGCGATAACTAAATAAGGTTGGTGGGTCGGGACAAACTTGCAAATCACCCAGGCAAACACGAAGAGCCCGACGCTTCCCATCGCCGCGCCTGCGGCATCCAGTCCGACCGCTTGTCGCGCTCTCACTGTTCCGCTAAGTCCAGCTTGTTCTTTTCTTTCCCGTTCGTGTTTCTCAATGAGTGTTGCGCTAGCCGGGAGGATGGCTGGGAAGGCCAGAAAGAGTCCTCCGACGCCGGGACCATATTTTTGAGCGATCAGCCCAGTTGCAGCCGTTACCAGGCCGCCCGAGCAAAATCGAACGGCAACCTGGTACCAGCGCGTTTCCTTCAGGATCGAGAAATCGATTTGGACGAGCATTGGCTTGCTATTTCAAAATGATGTACCAGAGCCCGAACGCCGCCGCGGCCCAAACTCCCAGGAAAGCGCTGGCGACGAACAGAGCGCTGTGTTTATGCCGCATCATTGTCCAGCTCACGCAGGACGCATAGATCAGAAACGCCACGGCTGCCAGCATCATCGACTTCGCTTCAATGGCCGCATAGTGCGTGCCTTCTTTCGAAATAGTGAGCGCCAACGTGGCGAGCGCGACCGACGGCGCGGCCCCAAACAACCCTGCAAAACTCTTTGGCTTGAAGATGTCCCCCAGTAACGAGAAGAAGGACACGGAGACTCCGCCGATGATGAATCGAATAAGAATCTCAGTCATAACTTTCTTCGTACGTTATAGCAGCGACTTCTTCACCAGCTTACGCGCTTGGCGCGGGCCATTCATGCTGATAACTTTAAACTTCTTTCCCTTTTCTTTGTTGTAGGTAATAAAGAATTGCTCAATTTCTTTCAGCATATTGGGATTGAGGTCCTCGAGGCTCTTCACGTCGGAGTAGTCGCGGCTGTGCGCTGCAACCGCAATCAGCCGGTCATTCCGCTCTGTTTCGCCCTTCTCGGTCTGTTCCGCCTCCATCACCCCGATCAGCCTCGTCGGAACCACGCAGCCCGTAAAAGTTGGTTCGTCCATGAGAATCAAAATGTCCTCGGGGTCGCCGTCGGCGGCTTGTGTACTTGGCACGAAACCGAACGCATGCGGAAATACCATTCCCTCCGGAAGAACTCCGGAAAGGGCAAAGAATCCGACCTTCTCGTCGTACTTGAATTTGTTGCGGCTTCCGCCGGGAGTTTCAATCACCGCTCTCACAATATCCGGATTCGCCTTATCGAATGGGTCAAGGCGCGTCGGATCACATGTCGTTTTCTTCTTCTTTTTTTGCGATTTTGGCATCGGAGCTAAACCTCACTGTCTCTGTCGAGCTTTTGAAAACGGCGACACCGTCCAGCCGTAAAGCGGACCTCAGATACTCGTGTTGGAGGAACGTGCCCTTCAATTAGTTGTTATCAATCGCTCGAAGCACGAGGCTATAGCCTCGACGGGAACGAAATACAGCGAAGACCGGATGATCAAGTAGCGAACGCAAACGTTATAACTCCGACAAAGGCACAAACATATGACTAAACGAGACGAATTCCTCGATGAACGCTCCCCGGAGCGAAAAGGTGACCTTCAGGCTCAACTCGACGAGCTTGGCACGGACCCGGGTCAAGTAGGCGTGGATAGTGCCGGTCAGTCAGGCGATGCCCAGGGTCTCTCCAACGTCGCCGAGGCGAACGAGGAATCGGTAGAGGAGCTGGCCGATTCGGAGCAAGCTCTCGAAGCCGCCGCGGTTGAGGGCGTGGAGGACGCGGGAGATCATCCCGAGCGGCCCGTTCATACTCACGAAGAGTACGGCCGGCCGGATGATGCGCCGCCCAAGCGTAAAGGCAATCAAGCCGCGTGAGACCGTAGTCGACTCGCTGGCGCACTCGCCCGTCCGCGTTCGTTTGAACAGCTGACTCCGTCTCCGCTAATACTTCCGAAAGAAGGACCCCAGCAAAGGCAAGCTATGCAGCAGACGTCAAGTGCAGGCATTCCCGTCCGGCAATTCGGACGTTCCGACGCTAAGATTTCTATTCTTGGTTTCGGCGGACATCACTTGGGCGAAGCTCCCGACGAGAAGACCGCCGTTCGCATTGTGCAGGAAGCTGTCGATGGCGGAATCACCTTTTACGACAATTGTTGGGAGTACCGGCGCGGGAAGACCGAGTTGTGGATGGGCGCCGGTCTCAAAGGTCGTCGCGACAAAGTGTTCCTGATGACAAAGACTTGCCCGCATGGCCGCGATGCCAGTCTTGCCCTGCAGATGCTGGAAGAATCTCTGCGACGCCTGCAGACGGATCATCTCGATCTCTGGCAAGTTCACGGAATGGCATTCGAGAACGATCCCGAATTGTTCATCCGCCCCAACGGCGCGGCCGAGGCCCTGACAAAAGCAAAGAAAGACGGCAAGGTGCGATTTGTCGGCTTCACCGGACATCAGAATCCCATGGTTCACCTCGGGATGCTGAACACCGGGTTCGAATTCGACGCGGTTCAGATGCCGTTGAACGCCTTCGACGCCGGCTTCACCAGAAGTTTCGAACGCCAGGTTCTGCCAGAGCTGAATCGGCGGGGCATCGCGGTCTTAGGAATGAAGCCATTAAACGGGCACGGCGAACCCATCAAAGCGGGCGCTCTCACGGCCGAGGAGGCATTGCGCTACGCGATGAGTCTTCCGGTCACAACGACGATTACCGGCATGGACAGTCTCGATGTGCTTCATCAGAATCTTCGCGTGGCCCAGAACTTCCAACCGATGACAGCACAGGAAATGGATGAGCTTCGTAATCGGTGCAAACCGTATTCCGCCGACGGCCGTTATGAGCTATATAAGTTGTCGCTGAAATTTGACAATCCTGAAGCCCGCCTCGCGCATGGCTTCCCGCTCGACACTCAGCAGATCGAAGTGCAAGACATGCTGGGAGCGCAGGAAAACACAGGACATCCATTTCCGGAGAAAAAGTTCTAGAGGCAGTGGTGGAGAAACCGAATTCATATTTCAGCCGACGAAAGTTTATGCAAGGCGCGGCCCTGATCGGCGCGTCGCCTCTAATGAAACCTCACGTCCTCACAAAGGACCAATCTATGTCATCGCAAACTGCACAAGGCACAGTTCCAAAGAAGCCGCTTGGCCGAACCGGCGTCCAAATCTCAGCGATGGGGCTGGGTGGGTATCATCTGGGCTCCGCCAATACGGATCAGGTCGCGAATGAAATCGTCGCCAAAGCACTCGATCACGGCATCGATTTTTTCGACAATGCCTGGGAATATCACGACGGGCTCAGTGAAGAGAGGCTTGGCCGCGCGCTCCACGGCAAGAGGCAGCAAGCATTTCTGATGACAAAGGTCTGCACGCATGGCCGCGACAAGAATCTTGCCATGCGAATGTTGGAAGAATCGTTGCGGCGTCTGCGAACCGATCACCTAGACCTGTGGCAGATTCACGAAGTCATCTACGAGAACGACCCTGATCTCATCTTTGCACCCGGCGGCGCGGCCGAGGCGTTACTCGAGGCGAAGAAGCAAGGGAAGGTTCGGTTCATCGGATTCACTGGGCACAAGGATCCAGAGATTCATCTGAAGATGCTGTCACAGGACTTTCCTTTTGACACGGTCCAGATGCCGTTGAACTGCTTCGACGCTACGTTTCGAAGCTTCGAGACGCAGGTCTTGCCGGAAGCAACGCGACGCGGAATTGCCGCGCTAGGCATGAAAAGCCTCGGTGGCAGCGGCGAGATGGTACGGCACGGTGGCATCACTGCCGACCAAGGTTTGCGATATGCGATGAGCCTGCCCGTGGCCACAACGATCAGCGGGATTGATTCGATGGAAGTCCTGGATCAGAACCTGGCGATCGCAAGTAACTTTCAACCATATAGCGCAGCCGAAATGAAAGATCTGCGAGACCGATGCAGACAATTCGCTGCCGATGGCCGCTATGAACTCTTCAAGATGAGCACGAAGTACGACGGCAAGGTCGGACGGGAACAGCATCATTTCCCGGACACCGAAGCGTTGCCGCTCTGAATTCGACACCCGCCCTCTTTCGGTTTAGCACCCCAGAGTGACCAGCAAGGTAAACCACCTTCCGACCTGCGGGAATCGCTGTATGTCTCACCTGCGAAGCGAGCCAGAGAATCCTTTAGTCGGATGATTCGCGCTGCGGGAGTTGCCTCGTACGGCAACTAGCGGAGTGAAAAGCATTCGACAACCAATCGTTAGACGGAGGTTGCAAATGCAAAAAATCATGCTTTTCCTGTCGGTCGTGTTACTCAGTATGTCATGGGCCGTCGCGCAAGACGCATCAAGCCCGAGCAGTCCTGCGGCGGCGGGTTCCGGCCAAGCGGCTCAATCCGGCGGCCAAATGATGGTGGAGGGCTGCCTGGGCGGTTCCGACGGAAACTACACGCTCAGCGACAGCAACGGTACGGTTTACCAACTCACTGGTGATACTGCGAAGCTGAGCGCACACGTTGGGCACGAAGTGAAGATTTCCGGCACGAGTGATTCTGGTACGGCCGGCACAAGTACTGGAACACCCAGCGGATCGGGTGGACACTCGATCCAGGTTAGCTCAGTAAAACACATCTCGAAAACTTGCAAAATGGGCGGCGCTTCCCCGAAATACTAGGGGACCGTTCCTGCTACAGAAAGCCCAGCGCAACCGCTGGGCTTTTTCTTGGCTTCATGCACCTAGCTTAGCGAACAACGTCGCTCATGCCGCTCTGGAGGGCGCATGAGCATGAACAGTTTCCGGTTTGCCATGTGCTGGTCGACGAATCTTCTGATGTAAATTTGGTCGTTTCTTTGAAATCACCTCGGGCAACGCAACCGCTCGTTTGGTTTGGATGGATTCACGAATCGCCTCGACGATTCGAACATCGGCCAAGCCTTCGAGTCCTGAAGGCTCCGGCTCTTTGTCATGCAGTACGCAATCGGAGAAATAAGAAATTTCCGTAGCAAACTGGTCCCGCTTGGGAAAGGACTTAGCTTTAGTCTTGCCGCCGATCGTGACCTCACTCTTGATGCCCTCCGCATACTCGTACGCGGGGTCAGCTCGCAGCGAACCCTTCGTGCCGAGTAGCGAATAACGACTCACATCGGCTGCGCCAAAGCTGCATGTGAAAGAGGCGACCCGCTCTCCAGGAAAGCGAAGCACGGCGGAAACCATCTCTTCCACCTGTTCAAATCTGGATTCGGATTTCGAGGCTGCCATGGCGGACACCTCGACAGGCTCGGCGCGGAACAAGTATCGCGCGGCGTTGATGCAATAGACGCCCATGTCATACAAAGGACCACCGCCATGATCCGCGCTTTCCGTGACGCGAACGTTTCCGTCGGCGATCTGCTGGGAGAATTCTGAGGTGAAGCACCGCAAGTCCCCCAGGCGCCCGCTTCGGGCTAAAGCGATCGCCTCCAAATTACCGGCCTCAAAGTGAAGCCGGTAAGCAATCATCAGTTTCACGTGGTTCAGCTGCGCGGCCTGGATCATCGCCCGGCAATCTTGGCTGTTCACCGCCATTGGTTTTTCACAAAGCACGTGTACTCCGGCGGCGGCCGCCCGCACGGCATATTCACAATGGAGATGGTTGGGTACAGCCAGATACACCGCGTCTACGTTGGAAAGAACGCGGCTGTAATCCTTGTAGGCGTAGAGATGCTCAATGGAGTACTTCTTCCCCAACCTCTTCAGCTTCGTTGGATCTCCAGAAACGAGGGCAAACAATTCCGAGTTGGATGTGTTCTTAAAAGCCGGCAGGACGGCTACCTGAGCAATGTGTCCCAGCCCGACGACTGCATACCGGATTTTTTTCTTCGATGAGGTCCCAGTCATAAACATGCCGCCAGCGCAGGTATCGCCAGGGCGGTAGGAAATAGATGCATTTTCGCTTGCGCAGGTAAAGGAACAAGATCGACGGGCGACCTCGCGGCGACTCCCGGGTCACCGCCGGACTAAGGGAATCGTTGTAAGCGACGGTGCAGCATTTCATGAGTCGACTTACAGACATGAGCTGATGGTTTGGAAGGGGCGATCAGTCCTACAAAGCCTGTGGCGAATGAAATGCCGGCAGTGGCTCGCCGCATCGGCATAGAATTGCGAACCCAGTACGTGCTGGCGTACCGTCCGCAGGATCTGACGGAAGACGGAAAATGGCACAAGATTAAAGTTAAACTCATGCTGCCCAGAAAGTTTCCGTTCGTCCGGGCCCGCGTCAGGACCGGCTACTACTCCTCAGCCGAAATGGAAGGACCGCGATAAAATATTCCAGCGCCGACGACGGGTGGATTCGACAACTTCTGTTGGCTCAACCGCATCACAGTTCGTCACGGGCGTACGATTCGCCTCAAATTATCAGGTTCTTTTCTGTGCGGGACACTCAAACTTCGGCTCGCTGGGAAACGGGTTCGGTGCCAGTCTATGCGGTTGTCGCTTTTCGGATTTTGGTTGATCAGCGCAGCGACACTCTTGGCGCAGCTCGCTCCCCAAGCTCCGCAAGCGGCGTATGAAGGTCAAAACGTCAGCTCAGTCTCGCTGATTGCCAATCCGCATCGTGATCTGACGCCCCTCTTTAAGCTGGTGACTCAGTCCGCGAATTCTCCGTACTCCGCGGACAAGATTCAGCAAACCACCGAAGCTCTGAAGAAGGCAGGCAATTTTGCCGACGTTCGAGTGGAAGTGGTGCCCGATATTGCGGGGCTACGCGTTAATTTCCTGCTGGAGCCGGCTTTCTATCTCGGGGTCGTGGAGTTCCCCGGAGCCGTCAAGGGTTTTTCTTATATCCGGCTGCTGCAGATTGCTAACCTCGCGGACGAAGATCCTTACGATCCCTCACGCATCCCTGTCGCCCAAAAAGCGCTCGTGACTTTCCTGCAGAAGAATGGATATTTCCAGTCGACGGTTCATCCGGAAACTGCCATCGACGACGCACACCAACTCGTGAATGTGAAGTTCAACGTCGAGATGGGAGCACAAGCAAAAATTGCATCGGTCCGGATTGATGGTCCCGATCAGCCTGAAAGCGCCCAACTGCTGCACGCCATACAGTCTCTGCGGGCCCGCATCTCCGGAGCCCTGCTGAAACCAGGGAAGTCTTACTCTCCGGGCCGCATCACCGCCGCGACCGCACAGATGAAAAGAATCCTGTCGAAGCAGCGCCGCTGGGCCAGCAGCATCCGCGAGAATCCGCCGCAATACGATTCGGCGACTAATCGCGTAAATGTGTCCTTCAAAGTGGAGGTCGGACCTGAGGTCACGGTCCGCGCAGTGGGCGCGAAACTTTCTTTTGTTCCCTTCCTGGCCAAGCGGCAGATGAAAAAGCTCATCCCCATCTTTACCGAAGGAACGGTGGACCAGGATCTGGTCGATGAGGGCCAGCGGAACTTGACCGACTATTTCCAGAAGAAGGGCTACAACGACGTCAAAGTAACCACGGACTACCAGACGAAACCGGACCAGATTCTGGTCGTCTACACGATCAATCCAGGAGCCAAGCAAAAAGTAGGCGGAATTAACTTTCGGGGAAATAACGGGATCTCCGCAAAAGAGCTGATGGCGCAGGTAACGGTGAAGAAGTCACACGTCTGGACCCACGGAAGTCTCAGCGACAAATTGGTGAAGCAAAGCACCGGCAATATCGAAGCTCTTTACAGAGATCGAGGCTACGAAGAAGCCAGTGCCAGCGCTCGCACCTTTCAACGCGACGGAAAGACTGAGGTGGATTTCGACATCACCGAGGGCCCGCAAACAATCGTCCAGAACGTCACGGTCTCGGGAAACGAGCACATCGTTCTCGAACAACTGACTTCTTCCAAGGGATTTCAACTGCGCGCTGGAGCGCCGTTTTCGCCCCGCAAGCTGGCGAACGATCGCAACCGCATTTCCGCGACGTATCTGGATCGCGGCTATCTCAACGTCGACGTAAAGTCAACCGTCGCGCGTGAGCCCTCTGATCCCCAGCATGTGCAGGTCACGTACGCGATCACCGAACACCAGTCGGTGCGCGTGAGCGAAGTGGTTTATCTGGGACAGGAGCACACGCGGGAATCGCTCATCGTAAAAACTGCGCACATTGCTACCGAGGCTCCCATGCAGCGCGCACAACTGCTGGAAGGAGAAAGCCGCCTGTACGACCTCGGGATCTTCGATTGGTCCAGCGTCGGCCCTAGAAAGCCGATCACTGACCAGTCCGACGAAATGGCTTTGGTGAAAGTACACGAGGCCAAACGCAACGAGATCACGTACGGCCTTGGATTTGAGGTGTCGCACCGCGGCGGCAACATACCGACCGGAACCGTGGCTCTGCCCGGAGGCGGTGGCACAATTGGCTTAGGCGGAAATAAGATCGCGCCCAGCCAGTCGACGTTCGCGAGTCCCCGGGGCCTGGTGGAATTCACTCGCCGCAACATGCGCGGCCTGGGGGAAACAGCGAGCGCCTCGATTCTTCTTTCGAGATTGGATCAAAAAGCCCTCACCACGTATGGGCAGCCGCGCTTCGTCGGATCGCAATGGCAATCTCTAACCAGCTTTTCGCTGGAGCGCACTAGCGAAAATCCTCTTTTCACCGCAACTCTTGGAGACTTGTCGTTCCAGGTTGAAAGAGTGATCAGCCATAAATCGAATACGCGATTGCAGTTTCGTTACGACTTCAACAAAACTGCGCTCTCCCATCTTCTCGTACCCGAGCTCGTTCTCGAGCAGGACCGAAGCGTGCGACTTTCGACCGTATCCGCAACGGTAATCCGCGATACGCGTGACAAGCCGCTCGACGCTCATCGCGGCATGTTCTCCACGGTCGATCTGAGCATCACGCCGACGGCATTTGGGTCGAGTGCTAATTTCGCCAAATTGTTCGCGCAGTACGCCTATTACAAACCAGTCGGCTCCATCGTCTTTGCCGACAGCGTTCGCCTGGGGCTGGCATCGCCCTTCGTAGGCAGCTTCGTGCCTACGAGTCAGCTATTTTTCTCCGGCGGCGGCACGACTCTGCGCAGCTTTCCGATCGACGAAGCTGGACCGCAGCGCCTGGTTCCCTTTTGTAATGTATTGCAGGGGCAATCCGGATGTGTGAACGTTACCGTACCCGTGGGTGGGAAACAGCTCTTCATTCTCAATTCGGAAATGCGTTTCCCGCTGCATATCAACAAGGCGCTCGGCGGTGTGATTTTTTACGATGGAGGCAATGTGTACAGCGCAATCAACATCAACAATTTCGTGAACAATTACACGAACACGGTGGGCTTCGGATTGCGCTATGCTACGCCAATCGGCCCCGTCCGCATTGACGTTGGACGCAACCTCAATCCAGTTCCAGGAATCAATCCCACGCAGTACTACATCACCATCGGTCAAGCTTTTTAGCTTGGCATGCGGCTAGCAAGGTACGAAATTATGAATTGGAAACGCATCATCGGACGTACGGTGGCAGGATTTGCACTGCTCGTAATCGTCGTCGCGGTGGGCGGCTATTTCTATCTAAAGAGCAACAGCTTTCAGAGCTTTGCTGTCCGCGAGATTGTCCAACGCGCCAATGCCGCAACCGGCGGCAGGACGGAGATTGGCGGCCTGGATTTCGAGCTTGGCACGCTGACCGCGCATCTCCACGACATCACATTGCATGGCACTGAGAGCGCTGACCAGCCTCCGTTGCTTCATGCCGACGAACTTACCGTCCGCTTGCGAATCATTTCCGCGATGCAGCGTCAGGTTGCGCTGCGCGAACTCTTGCTCGCTCATCCCGTTGTCCACATTCAAGTTGACCACGATGGCAAGAACAATCTCCCATCGCCGCCACCGAGCCAGAGTGGAAGCAGCACAAGCATCTTCGATTTGGCGATCGAGCACGCTCAGCTGAAGAACGGCGAGGTCAACTACAACGACCGTAAGATTCCTCTCGAAGCCGATTTATACGATCTCGGCACCGACGTTCACTTCGAATCGCTCGCCAAGCGCTATTCCGGAGAACTTTCTTACAAAAATGGCCGCCTGCATTACGCCGATTATGCGCCGCTGGCTCACAGTCTGGATCTGAAGTTCAGCGCCACACCCGATCGCTTCGATGTCAGCCCTGCCAATTTCCAGATCGGCTCCTCCCGCCTTACTCTTCACGCGCAGCTTCAGAATTATTCCAATCCAACTGCCGCGGGGGATTATCAAATTCGTCTTCACACCGCGGATTTCGCGAGCCTATCTCCTTCAACAAAACCGGCAGGGGACGTCTCACTGATCGGCAAACTACAGTACCGCCCTTCGGGCAACCAGCCGAGCCTTCGCGACATTAACGTCGATGGGCAGATCGCGAGTGATTTCCTCAGCGCCGTCGCTTCCGGAAATCGGGTCGAGTTGAGAAAGCTGCAGGGAACTTACAGCCTCGCCGATGGAAATCTGGAGATTCAGAACCTGAGCCTGGAATCGTTGGGCGGTCGCGTCAACGCGTCAGCGGAGATGAAGCATTTGGATGCGACACCGGAGTCCAGCGTGCAGGCTTCGCTCTTTGGGATTTCGCTGCGGGATGTTCAACGCGCGCTGGGCCGGCAGCAACTTCCGGGCGCCACGGTGTCCGGAACGCTCCGCGGACAAGTCCAGGCGGGGTGGAAGGGATCAATCAACAATCTGCGTGGGCGTTCCGATCTATTCGTGCAAGCGACGGCCGGCAGCCGGTCAAATCCTTCGGCTTCGGATGTCCCAGTGAACGGGGCGATCCATGCGGCCTACGACGGTCCGCGCCAAACGATCGAACTGCATGACACTGTAATCAAGATCCCGTCCGCCACGGTGACCGCTCAAGGGACAGTCAGCAGCCACTCCAACTTGCAGTTGAAGATGGTGGCCAGCAACCTGCAACAACTCGCAGCCCTGACTGCGTCATTCGGAACCGCACAAACTCCACCACCGTCGATTTCTGGATCGGCGACAATCGACGCAACCGTACAGGGATCAATTCAGAAGCCCGACATAACAGCGCACGTGGACGCGGAGAATCTTGAAGTCGAGGGCAGCGCATGGAAGAGCGCAAAGATTGCGCTACGTGCAAATCCGTCAGGAATCGTGATTGAAAACGCGTCTCTAATCAACGCGCACCGAGGTCAAGCAACTCTGACTGCCAACGTGGCTCTGCACAAGTGGTCGTACGAACCTTCGAACCCGATCAAGGCGCACCTTGAAGTCCAGCAGATGAGTGTCGCGGATTTACTGGATCTGGCCAAG
>Ga0181528_10002426_pt1 | contig 11438 bp, 11 predicted proteins | sample PEATcosm2014_Bin_47_FD_119742 | JGI IMG/M metagenome (GOLD analysis project Ga0181528, IMG submission 119742) | Peatland microbial communities from MTU Mesocosm Facility, Houghton, MI, USA - PEATcosm2014_Bin10_10_metaG | ecosystem: Environmental > Terrestrial > Soil > Wetlands > Peat | place... | reverse complement strand
GCTACACGCGCGAGCAGTGGGAGGACAAGCCCTTCTGGTGGCTCTCGCCGTCAGGCAAGGAACGCGTGCTGTACTGGAATCCCACCGGCGGCTATGCCTACGGCCACGGCATCGATTCGATTCTGGAAGGCGTGCGCCAGGCCATCGGCACACTGGAGCAGCGCAAGTACCCCTATGACATCTCCTGCCTGCGCTGGTCGAAGGGCGACAACGGCAGCGCCGACGAACGCGTCCCGGACCAGGTGCGCGACTGGAATGCTCGCTACGCCTACCCCAAGCTGGTCATCGCCACCACCCCCGAGGCCTTCCATGCCCTGGAGGCGCGCTACGGCGACCAGTTGCCCGTCGAGCAAGGCGATTTCACGCCCTATTGGGAGGACGGCGCGGGCTCGGCGGCGCGCGAGTCGGCCCTCAATCGCCATTCCGCCGATCGGCTGAGCGCGGCCGAGGCGCTCTACGCCATGCTGGGCCCCACGCATCGCCCGGCCGACGACTTCGCGGCGGCGTGGAAGAACGTCACCCTGTGGAGCGAGCACACGTGGGGGGCGTGGTGCAGCGTCAGCCAGCCCGACAGCGCCCTGACCAAGGCGCAGTGGGGCTACAAACAGGGCTACTCGCTGCACGCGGACGAGGAGTCGCGGAAACTGCTGGATGACGCGCTGGCGCTGCGGGGCGCGGCGGCGGGGGCGAATGAGATCGATGTGTACAACACTTGCTCGTGGCCGCGCACGGAGGTGGTCACGGTACCGGCGGCGTGGCGGATGCCAGGTGACCTGGTCGTTGGCGAGGCCGACGCGCCGCAGCGCCTGAGCGACGGCTCGCTGGCCTTCGTGGCGCGTGACGTGCCACCGTTCGGGGCGCGGCGCTACCGCCTCGCTGACGTGTCGGCCACCGGCCCAGCGCCCGCTCCGACCGGAGAGGCCACAGTGGACGGCACCACGCTGCACACGCCGCAGCTCACGGTGAAGCTCGACCCCCAGACCGGCGCCGTCGTCAGCCTGCGCCGTGCCGGACTCGACGTCGAGCTGGCCGACGCCAAAGCGGCCACGGCCATTAACGACTACCTCTACCTGCCCGGCGGCAACGTGCGCGACGCCAAGCATAACGGTCCGGCCACGGTGCGCATCAAGGAGAAAGGCCCGCTGGTCGTCTCCCTCGTCGCCGAGTCCGACGCCCCAGGCTGCAAGAAGCTGACGCGCGAGGTGCGCCTCGTCGACGGGAGCGACCGCGTCGAGATCATCGACACCATCGACAAGGAGCGCGTGCGCGCCGTGGAGGGCGTGCACCTCGGCTTCGGCCTCAACGTGCCCAATCCCACCGTGCGCGTCAACAGCGCCCTGGCCGTCACCGAGGTCGAAAAGCAGCAACTGCCCGGCGCCTGCCGCAATTGGTATTCCGTGGAGCGCTGGCTGGACGTGAGCAATGACACCTACGGCGTGACGCTGACCAGCGCTGACGTGCCGGAGTTCGAGGTCGGCGGGCTGACCGCCAATCTGCCGCGCAGCCAGCCCAATCCGCGCGCCTACCTGGCCCACATCACCCCGTCGTCCACCCTCTACGCCTGGGTCATGAACAACCATTGGCACACTAACTACCCCGCCGATCAGGAGGGGCCGGTGACGGTGCGCTTCGCGCTCTGCCCGCACGGACCATTCGACGCTCTGCAGGCGGCGCGTGTCGGCATGGAGACGACGGAGCCGCTGCTGGTGACGAAAGCCGCCGGTCCGCCGCCGACCGGTTCGCGGCTGACCGTGGCGCCGGACGGCGTGCAGGCCTTCACCCTCAAACCCAGCGAGGACGGCAAGGCCCTCATCGTGCGCCTGATGGCCGTCTCGGGGCGCGACGAGCAGGCCACGCTGACGTGGTCCGAGCCGCAGCCCACGGCCATGTTCCTCAGCGACGCCACGGAGCAGCCGGGGGCGCGCCTCGACGGGCCGATCGCGATTCCCGCTTGGGGCGTGGTGACGGTGCGCGCCGAGCTGCCGTGAGTCGTGTATACTCGCGCGCTGAGGAGTTGTATCCCATGTCGCGGACCTTCAACTGGGCCATTCTCGGCCCCGGCTCCATCGCCCATAAGATGGCTCAGGGACTGAGTGTGCTGCCCAACGCCCGCCTCCTGGCGGTCGGCTCGCGCTCGCTGGACAAGGCTGTGGCCTTCGCCGATCAGCACCAGGCCGAGCGCCGCTACGGCAGCTACGAGGCGCTGGTGGCCGATCCCGACGTGGACATCGTCTACGTCGCCACGCCGCACCCCTTCCATCACGACCACAGCCTGCTGGCCATCGCGGCCGGCAAAGCGGTGCTGTGCGAGAAGCCCTTCGCCGTCAACGCCGCCCAGGCGGCCGCGGTCATCGCGGCTTCCCGGGCCAAGGGCGTGTTCTGCATGGAAGCCATGTGGACGCGCTTCCTGCCCGCCATGGTGCGCGTGCGCGAGTGGCTGGCGGCGGGCCGTATCGGCGCGCCGCGCCTGCTGACGGCCGACTTCGGCTTCCGCGCCGGCTGGAATCCCGACAGCCGCCTTCTTTCACCGGCCCTGGCAGGCGGCGCGCTGCTGGATGTTGGGGTCTACGTCACGGCGCTGTCGGCCATGGTGTTCGGGCCGCGGCCGACGCGCGTCACGGGCTTCGCCACGCTGGGCGAGACGGGGGTCGATGAGCAGGCCGCCTTCGTGCTGGGCTACGGCGGCGGCGGGCTGGCTTCGCTGACCTGCGCCGTGCGCACCAACACGCCGCAGGAGGCGCGCATCGACGGCGAGGCGGGCCGCATCAGCCTCGACGGCTTCTGGCACGCCGAAAAGGCCGTGCTGCACGCCGAGGGCCACGGCACGGAGACGGTGGAGCTGCCCCTGCGCGGCGGCGGCTTCGAGTTCGAGGCGGCCGAGGCCATGCGTTGCCTGGAGGCCGGCCTCACCGAAAGCCCCGACCTGCCGCTCGACGAGACGCTGGCCATCGCCGAAACGATGGATGCCCTGCGCGCCCAATGGGGCCTGCGCTACCCGATGGAGTAGGCCACCATGAATCAAGGTCACGTGGAAGGCGTGGCGCAGCCCGTGTCGCGCCTCGCCCTGGGCACCATGATCGTCGGCCCGGATCGGCTCGACGCCAGTTTCGCGTTGCTCGACGCCGCCGTGGCGCACGGTTTCAACACCCTCGACATTGCCCACGTCTACGGCGGCGGCGGCAGCGAGCGCGCCGTGGGGCAATGGCTGGCGGCGCGCGGCCATCGCGACCGATTGGTCATCCTCACCAAGGGCTGCCACCCCAACGCGGACCGCGCCCGCGTCACGCCCTACGATCTGCTGTCCGACATCCATGACTCTCTAACGCGGTTGAGGACGGACTACATCGACATCTACCTGCTGCATCGCGACGACGAGTCGGCGCCGGTGGGGCCGATTGTGGAGACGCTCAACGAACTGAAGGCCATGGGCAAGGTGCGGGCCTTCGGCGGCTCCAACTGGCGCCACGAGCGGATTCAGGCGGCCAACGACTACGCCGCCGCCCACGGGCTGGTGCCGTTCGCCGCCAGCAGTCCCAATTACAGCCTGGCGGAACAGGTGGACGATCCGTGGGGACCGGGCTGCGTGGGACTCGGCGGACCCCAGCAGGCCGACGCGCGGGCCTGGTACGCCGCCAGCGGTCTGCCCATCTTCGCCTATTCCAGCCTGGGCCGCGGCTTCTTCTCCGGGCGTCTAACTCGTGACAACTACGCCGAGTTGGCCGATGGGGCCTGCCGCACGGCCTACTGCCACGAGATCAATTTCCAGCGCCTGGATCGCGTCACGCAACTGGCGGCCGAGAAGGGCGTGAGCGTGCCGCAAATCGCCCTGGCGTGGGTGCTGGCGCAGCCGCTCAACGTGTTCGCCCTGGTGGGCGCGGCCGACGAGGGCGAGATCCGCGGCTGCGTGGAGGCGGCCGAGATGGAGTTGACGGCGGCGGAGTGCGCTTGGCTGGACTTGCGCTAACCATGAGCGCCGGCGAGCCCACGGATGAATCCGTGGGCTCGAGCGGAGCGAAGCCCGCCGCTGGCGGGCTCGGCGCAGGAACCCGCGTCAGGCGGGTTTGGCCCGAACCCAGCCCACGGTTTCAACCGTGGGCGGAGCGGCGCAACGGTCAATCGATGGCTTCCACCTCGGCCCACGAGCTGGTCGTCTCCCACAGCCGCAGCCGGCGCACGCGCAGGCCGGCGGGGATGTCGTAGGCCACGCTGCTCTCGGCATTGACGATCTGCCCGGCGTTTTCCAGCCGCGCGCGCAGGTGGTCGAAGATCTGGCGCGCCATGACTTCGGTGGTGGGATCGGCGCCCTCATAGGCGATCACGCGGCCGCAGGGACCGCCGAATTTGGCCACCAGGTCGTCGTACAGCGGATCGGCGACGTTGACGCACATGGCGTGGTCGAACTGGTCGATGAAGTCGTAGGCGGCGGCCTTGAGGGCTTTGAAATCGACCACCATGTCGCTGGCCGTCAGCTCGCGGGCCTCAAGCACCACCTCCACGCGGCGGGTGTGGCCGTGGGGGAAGCGGCAGCGCTCGGCGTGCTTGCTGAGCATGTGGCCGTTCTCCACCTCGAAAGCCTTGCAGATGCGATAGACGACGTCAGCCATGGCGTTCCTCACCCTCTTCCAGTTTGACGCCGAATCGCGTGGTGAGAAGCTACACAGGACTTTTGGGATGCATGACGAAGGCGTCACCGTGGGCGAGCGAGAGGAGATCCGCGATGAACAGAGTGTGGAAGCTGCGCGCGCTCGGTGTGGCCACGCTGATGATGGCCGCCGCGGCTTATGCCGACCTGGCCGATCCCTGGAAGGCCATGGACATCGGCGATGTCGGCACCAAGGGCAGCGCCGACCTCAAGGACGGCAAGTTCACACTGAAGGCCTCGGGCGCCGACATCTGGGACACCGCCGACGCCTTCGGGTTTGTCTATCATCGGCTCACGGGTGACGGGACGATCATCGCCAAGGTCACCAGCATCGACAACACCAACGAGTGGGCCAAGGGCGGCGTGATGGTGCGCGAGAAGCTGCAACCCGGCTCCAAGATGGCCATGACGGCCGTCTCGCCGGGCAACAAGGCCTTCATGGAGTGGCGCACCGACGACGGCGGCGCGTGCGATTGGAGCAACAACCCGGTGGGTGACACAGCCCCCTACTGGGTCAAGCTGGAGCGGATGGGCGACAAGTTCACAGGCTCCGTATCCAAGGACGGCAAGATCTGGGAACCCGCCGGCGACCAGACCATCGCCATGGACAAGGACGTCTTCGTCGGCCTGGCCCTGACCTCTCATGACAACGGCCAGGTGGCGGCGTCCGTGTTCGAGAACGTGGCCGTCAGCCGGTAGCGGCCGGAAGGTCGCCCAAAGCGTCACGGTTTCGTAACAGGAGTTGCGCGGCGGGTGTCGAACAGGCCGCGTCGGGAAAGCACGAGTCCGCTGCGAACGAGTCCGCAGAGTGGGGAAGCGTTGGGCAGCACGGGCCGGCGACGAGAAAAAAGAGGAGAAGCATCGATGACCAAGACGTGGAAGTTGCGCGCGGCCGGCCTGGCCGCGGTGGTGCTGGCAGTGGCCGCTTACGCCGACATGCCCGATCCCTGGAAGGACAAGGACATCGGCGACTGCGGCACCAAGGGCAGCGCCGACTGCTCCAAGGACATGAAGATCACCATGAAGGCCTCCGGCGGCGACATGTGGGACACCGCGGACGCCTTCAACTTCGCCTATCAGCCGCTCAGCGGTGACGGCACCATCATCGCCAAGGTGACCAGCATCGACAACACCAACGAGTGGTCCAAGGGCGGCGTGATGATCCGCGAGAAGCTGGAGCCGGGCTCCAAGGACGCCTACTGCGTGGTCACGCCGGGCAACAAGTCCTGTCTGCAATGGCGCACCGACGATGGCGGCGGCGCCGACTGGACCAACAACGCCGTCGGCGACACGGCCCCCTATTGGGTCAAGCTGGTGCGCAAGGGCGACGTCTTCACCGGTTCCGTGTCCAAGGACGGCACGACCTGGGAAGATGCCGGCAACCAGACCATCTCCATGGCCAAGGACGTCTTCGTCGGGCTGTGCCTCACGTCCCACGACAACGGCCAGGTGTGCTCGGCCGTGTTCGAGAACGTGAAGATCTCCAAGTAGCCGGAGATTAGCACCCCTATGTGGTGCGGGCCTCCGGCCTGCAGGAATCATGCTGCAGGCCGGAGGCCCGCACCACATGATTTGGGGGCATCCGCTCAGCCGCGGCCCAAGGTGATGGAGCCGCCCACGGCGAGGCTGAAGCGCTGCGCGGCGGAGCCGCCGTTGACGGCGATCTCCAGGCGCCCGCTGCTGCCCACGTAGATCAGCGGCTGGCCCTCGGGGACATCGGCGAAAACCTGGCTCACACCGCTGATGACGGTCTCACCGACTCCCACCACCAACCCCTCGCCGGCCTTGGCGACGATGTCGGCGGTGACGTTGGTGATGGCGTTGCCGAAGCGGTCCACGGACACGATCTCGCCGATCACCTTGCCGCCGCCGCCTTCCAGGCGCGGTGTGGGCAGCTTCACCAGGCTGTCGGGGTCGACGGTCGAGCCGAGGGCGATGAGCGGCACGCCCGCCACCAGATACGAGGCGCAGGAGGCGAAGATGTCGCGGCCGTGGAAGGTGGGGCTCACGGGGTGATGCCAGAAGGCATCGTTGTCCAACTCGATGGCGTTGACGGGCATGTCCGTGGCCGCCAGCACGTCGCTCAGCAAGCCGTTGTCGGGGGCGAAATAGACCTGATCGTCGACGGCCACGGCCACGGCGCGGCGCTCCGAGCCCACCGTGGGATCGACCACCGCCAGGTGCGTCGTGCCGGCCGGCCAGTAGCGCGACGCCGACCACAGCACGAACGAGGCCTGCCGAATGTGACCGGCGGGAATGTGGTGGCCGATGTCGACGATATGGGCATTGGGGGCGTGGGTGGCGATGACGCCTTTCATGGCCCCGACGTAGCCGTCCTGATCTCCGAAGTCCGTGAGCAGCGTGATGCGACCGTTCATGCCAAGCCTCGTGCCGCCGCGTAGGCGGCCTGCAACCAATGGATATTGACCAATCCGTCGTCTGCCGAGGTGAGCGGCGCGCGGCCCGCGCGCAGGGCGCGACTGAAGTCCAGCGCCTCCACCAGGTAGACGTCCTCCTCCGCCACGGGCACGCTTTGCGTCCCGCCCTGCTTGTCCATTCGGCGCAGCCCGCCGGGCACCTGCTCGGCGCAGGCCTCGGTGCCGTAGACTTCCAGGGCGCTGGCCTCGCCGCCCACCGCGAAGCTCAGCTCGATCGAGCCCGCCGCGCCGGACTCGAAGTCCAGCAGCAGAAGCGCCGTGTCCTCCACGTCGATGGGCCACAGACGCGTGCTCATGGTGGCCTGCACACGCCGCAGCGGCCCGCCGAGGGCGACGGCGAGGTCCAGCAGATGGCTGCCCAGATCCATGATCACCCCGCCGCCGGCCTGGACACGGTCGGCGCGCCAGTCGCCGGCCTCCAGCGCGTAGCGTTTGGCCATCTGGGCGCGCAGATAGACCATCTCGCCCAGCGTGCCGTCGCGCATCCATTGCGCCAGGGTGCGCACGGTGGCCGTGTGGCGCAGCGGGAAGCAGACGGCAAACTGCACGCCGGCGCGCGCCGCGGCGGCGATCATGGCTTCGCCGTCGCGCTCTTCGATGGCCAGCGGTTTCTCGAGCAGGATGTGCTTGCCGGCGGCGGCGGCGGCTTCGACGTGGGCGCGGTGGACATTCGGCGGCGTGGCGATGTAGACGGCCTCGATCTCAGGGTCGGCGAGGAGATCCTCGACCCGGCTGTAGGCGCGCTGGGCTCCGAAGACGGCGGCGATGGCGGCGGCGCGCGCCTGGTCACGCACCATGACGGCGCCCAGGCGCACCTCGGGGCAGCCGCGCAGGGCGGGCAACATGCGCCGCCGCGCCACGCCGCCGGCGCCGAGGAATCCCCATGTCACGGGTGGGACCGCTGCGCTCATGGTGTCACTTGCCTCGCTCGGCGGGATCGGGGCCGAGGCCGCCGTCGGGATCGAAGCCGCGCAGCGTCTCGCGATCCAGGTGTTCGGCGTGCTTCAGTTTGCCGTTGCCGCCGCGCACGTGCTCCACTTCGTCGTGGATCTCGAGGCGGCGGGCCAGGTTGGCCACCTCGGCGCGCAGCACGTCGCGTTCGCGTGTCAGGCGCGCCGCGGTGTCGGTGAGCTCGAGCAAGGCCTGCCGCTCGGGTGGCTCGACCTGCAGGCCGGCGGCGATGAAGAAGCTCAGCGCGGCGGGCTCGGACGGCAGCGTCGGCTCGTGGAGCTGCGGCCCGACCACCTCGCGGATGAGGCGGAAGTTCTCAATGGCCAGCTCGGCCACCTCGCGTTGCAGCGGTTCGACCACGGCGGGCGCGGCGGGCTCGTCGGCCAGCGGCTCGACGTCGGCCACGAGGCGCTCGTCCTCCTCGTGGAAGGCCACGATGCGCACGCGCTGCTCGCCGACGGTGATGAGCATGTAGCGCCCGGCCTCCATCTCGCGGTGCTCGCGGATGTGGGCTATGGTGCCCACTTTGCAGGGCACGGCCGGCCCGCCGACCTCTTCGCCGCTGGCGATGAGCACCACGCCGAAGCGCCGGTCGCCCTTGAGGCAGGCCTCGGTCATGCGCACGTAGCGCGGCTCGAAGATGTGCAGCGGCAGCACCATGTTGGGAAACAAGACGATGTTCTGCAACGGGAAGAGCGGCAGTTGGATGGACATCGGGCCTCTCCGCGGAAGGAGATTGCCGCTGGAGCGCCAAACTCCTCTCCGTGCGCGGACCACGATTCGCGCGGCGAGGACCCAAGCCCATGAGCCAGTCGGGGTATGACGAGCATCTGGAGACCGTGCTGAGCCTGGCCTTCGTGGCCGAGTTCCGTGATTCGGATACCAGCCAGCACCTGCGCAGGATCAGCCACGTGGCGCGCTTGATCGGCGCGGCGTGGGGCCTGGACGAAGATACCGTGGCCGTTTTGGGCCTCGCCGCCCCCATGCACGACGTGGGCCAGGTGGCCATTCCCGACGACATCCTGCTCAAGCCCGGCCGACTCACCGAGGACGAGCGACGCGTCATGCAGGATCACACCGTCATCGGCCACCGGCTGCTGTCGAGCGGCGCCACGCCGGTGCTGAAGATGGCCTGCGACATCGCGCGCAGTCATCACGAGCGTTGGGACGGTCTCGGCTATCCCGACGGCCTGGAGGGCGACGCCACGCCGCTTCCCGCGCGCATCGTGAACATCGCCGACGTGTTCGACGCCCTGCTCACCAAGCGCATCTACAAGCAGCCCCACGAGCTGAAGGAGGCCGAGGAGCTGCTGCGGCTGGGGGCCGGCATGCAGTTCGATCCCGAGGTGGTGGAGGCCTTCTTCCGCACCGAGCCCGCCATCGCCGAAGTCTACTCCGCCTTCGACGACGAGGAAGAAGGAGCGTGGGTAGCATGAGCCACGAGGTGGAAGTGGTCGAGGCTGAGCCGCAGGTCCTCGCCGCCGTGCGCCGCCACACGTCGCGCGAGGAGTTGCCGGCCACCATTCACGCCGGACTCGACGCTGTCTACGCTTGGCTGCGTGAAGCGCCGGTGAAGTCGCTGGGGCTCAACGTGGTGGTCTATCTCGGGGATTGGAACGTGGAGATCGGCGTGCGCGTCTCCGGCGAGTTCGAGTCCGACGGCGAGGTCGTGTGCACGCACACGCCGGCCGGGCGCGCCGCGACGTGCGCGCATTTCGGCGCCTACCAGCGCATGCGCGAGGCGTACGACGCCATCGATGCCTGGTGCAAGGAGCACGGCGAGCGCGTCGGCTGGCCCACCTGGGAAGCCTACGGCCATTGGACCGAGGACGAGGCGCAACTGCGCACGGACGTGTATGCGTTGCTGGCCGAGGCCTGATTCACCTCGCCCGCGGCCCCGACTCCCCCAGCACCCACTCCAGGCTGAAGCGCGCGAATACCAGGCGATTGGCGCCGTCGGTCTCGTACAGGCAGCCCAGCGTGCCGTCGGCCAGCGCCGTGAGGCAACTGTAGCCGAACGAGCCGGCCTCCAACACACGCCGCACCGGCCAGCTTCGCCCGTCGTCGAGGCTGACGTGCACCGTGCCGTTGGCGCGTTGGCCGCTGTCGGGCCCGCTGTAGAGCAGCATGTCGTGGAAGCGCAGGATCGAGCCCTGGCAGCACGGGTCGAGCAGATCGCCGACGTCCTCCACCTTGGACCACGTGACGCCGCCGTCGTGGCTGACGCTGGTCTTGCGCAGCCGCGTCCCCGCGAACTGCCGGCTGTTGAGGCGCACCGAGCCGTCCGACAGCTCGACGAACTGCACCTCGTTGATCTGGCTGCGCCGGCCGTGTTTCGGGTCGTCAACGATGGCCCCCGGCACGTTCTCACCGCACTGCCACGTCTCGCCGCCGTCGTCGCTGTAGGCGGCGTAGTTGTTCCATTGCCAGAACGGGCCTTCGTTGAAGGGCATGAGCAGGCGGCCCTGGTGCGAGCCGCGCGTCAACTGGATGCCGATGCCCGGGCCGCTGGCGACCGTCGTGGCGCCCGTGGCGTGCTTCGTGCCGCGCGTCACGTCGCGCGGCGCGGACCACGTCAGGCCATCGTCGTCGGACACCGTGAGCAGGGTGCGGTAGACGTTCGGCCCGTCGAAGCCCGGCTCGATGGCGGCGCTGGCCTCTTCGAGGTGGGCGGGGATGCGCTGATACATGACCAGCACGCGGCCCGTCGCCTGCTCGACCACGGCGCAGGGATTGTTGAGGGAGTTGTCGCCGTCGGCCGCCACCTTCTGCACGGCGCCCCAGGTGCGGCCGCCGTCGGTGCTGCGGCGCAGGATCAACTGGTTGTGGGCCTGATCGGCGTGCCGCGCGCGTCCCTCGGCGAAGGCCAGCACGGATCCGGCGTGCGTCACCACCACGGCCGGGATACGGATCGACGGGTAGCCGTCGTGGCCGGCCACGAACACGTCGCTGCACTCGGGCCCGCTCGCGCCGCACACGCCGCAGGTGGAGAGCACGGCCCCGAGCATGGCGGCTCCGCTCATTGGCTGTGGATCACTTCCAGGCCGACGAGGGTCTCGCGTCCCGCGGGCGCACTGCCGTCCAGCAGGCCGACCGCCGTGAGGACGGCGTACTTGCCCATGAGGTCGGGATGCTGCTCGATGGTGGCGCTCATCTGGCCATCGGCCAGCAGCGGCTTGACTTCGTCGATGTTGTCGTAGCCGACGATCTTGATTTTGCCCTTCTTGTCGGCCTCGGCCACGGCCTTGGCGGCGCCGAGCGCCATTTTGTCGTTGGCGCAGAACGCGCCGTCCAGATCGGGGTGCGCGGCGAGCAGCGACTGCATCTTGTTGTAGGCCTTCTGCGTGTCCCACTCCGCGCTTTCGCGGCCCACGATGTCCAACATGGGCTGCACGGCCCGCTCGCAG
>Ga0181528_10002425_pt1 | contig 11439 bp, 9 predicted proteins | sample PEATcosm2014_Bin_47_FD_119742 | JGI IMG/M metagenome (GOLD analysis project Ga0181528, IMG submission 119742) | Peatland microbial communities from MTU Mesocosm Facility, Houghton, MI, USA - PEATcosm2014_Bin10_10_metaG | ecosystem: Environmental > Terrestrial > Soil > Wetlands > Peat | place... | reverse complement strand
GCCGGGATCGCCTTCGTCGGCGTTGCAGATGACATATTTCTTCGCGCTCTTCTGCGAGCGGGCGGCCTCCCATTTGCGGCCGGTCGGAAACCCGCCGCCGCCGCGGCCGCGCAGGCCGGACTTGGTGATTTCCTGCACGATCTCTTCCTGCGACATTTTCAAAGCGGCTTTTCTTGCCGCCGCATAACCGCCGTGGTGGAGATATTCCTTAATGCTTTCGGGGTCAATCGTGCCGCATTCCTTGAGCACGAACCGCTGCTGCCGCTGGTAAAACGGAATATCGTTGATACCTTGGCAATGTTCTTTGGTCGCGGGATCAACGTAGAGCAGCCGGTCAACCACCTTGCCGCCAACGAGTGTTTCGCGGACGATTTCCTCGACGTCCTCCACCTTCACTTTGTTGTAGAGAATTTCATCCGGCAAAATCGTAACCAGCGGTCCCATCTGGCAGAAACCTTGGCAACCGCTCTTGTTCAGCCGCAAATCGTGCGACGATTGCTCGGCTTTGAATTCCGTGGTGACACTGATGCCCGCCGCCGCGATTTGATCGTTGAAAGCCGCGATGACAGCGTAAGCGCCGTTGGCCACGCAGCCGGTGCCGGCACAGACGATGACGCGGCGCTGGGTTTTCCCGCCATTGCCGGCGGCCGGATCCAAAATAAGTTGGGTATTCATTACGATTGTTCTCTGGCGATGATTTCTTCGACGAGTTTCACGCCGCTGGCCGGCGTCATGGCGCCATGGACTTGTTCGTCAATGACGACGACCGGCGCGAGGCCGCACGCGCCAAGGCACGCCACCGTTTCCACGGTGAACAGCATGTCGTCGGTGGTGACTTTCTTGCCTTCCAGCTTGAGCCGCTTGCGGATGGCATCGAGAATCGGGATGGAATCCTTCACATGGCACGCCGTGCCGTCGCACAAGCGGACAAGATGCTTGCCCTTCGGCTCGATGGCGAAGTGCGAATAAAACGTGGCGACGCCGTAAACGCGCGCCGGGGAAATGTCCAGCGCCGTGGCGACATAGGTTAAAACTTCCTTCGGCAGGTAGCGGTATTCCTCCTGCACGGCTTGGAGAATCGGCACCAGCCGGGAAGGTTTTCGTCCATTTTTATCAAGTATTGTGAAAACTTTCACAAACTTTCTGCCGTTGCAGTCGGGCTTTGGTTGAGTGCGCATTGATTGATTTTTGTTAGTGGACCAGCGCCGCGGTGGATGCGGTCTTGGCTTTGGCTGAAGGTTTTTGCGGTATATTTTGCAGGTTTGCAAAAAGCTTTTGCGAGAGTGCCGCAAGCGAGCAATAAAGATCCTCGTTGTGGACGATGACGTGCCCCGGCGTGTGCAGCCGGAACGGCGCGAAATTCCAAATCGCGCGGATGCCGCCTGCGACCATCAAATCCGCCACTGCTTGCGCCTCCGTCGCCGGCACCGTGATGATGCCGATGAGAATATGCATCCGCTGCGCGAGGTTCGGCAGTTTGTCGAGCGGCAAAACGTGCTTGCCGTGAATTTTCGTGCCGATTTTCGAGGGATCTAAATCAAATGCAGTGACAATTTTCAGTCCACACTGTTCGAATTTGCGATAACCCAAAAGCGCCGACCCCATGCTGCCCGCACCGACGAGGAAGGCGTCGTTGACATTGTTCCAGCCGAGAAATTTTTCCAATCCGTCGGTTAAATTCGCGAGCACATAGCCGATGCGCGGGCGGCCAGCCACACCGACCGATTCCAAATCCTTGCGCACCTGCGTGGGATCCAGATCCAAGTCCAGCCCGATGTCGGTGCAGGAAACGGTTTCGCGGCCGGCCGCGTGCCATTCCTTGAGGAAACGGTGATACAGCGGCAGCCGCTTCAACGTCGGCTCCGGGACGATCTTCAGACCGGTCCCGTCCGGGCGTTTGAGCTGGGCTTTGGTGTTCATATCGTGAACATATTATCAATAAACTTTTCTCTATTTAATCCAGATTCTGGTTGTTGTCAACCGAACGCGGGGTTGAAAATGCAAGTATAAGCCGGTGCTTTGAACTGAATAAGCGGCGGAATTTAATCGGCCTATATGTCAACATATACGGTATATTCTACCATTGAAGAACGATATCGCCACCTGGCTTCTCCAAAACCCCGAAGGCATTTGTTGCCTCCAAGCCGCCAAAGTCATATCGTTACAATAATAACGGTATTGCCATTATGTGCTAGCAATGGCCTTAAATATGAAATCTAAAATCCGTTCCAACAATCTATCCGGCGGCGTGACGGCCAAATCCACCGCGTTTCCCGAAACTTTGCTTCGCCAAACTGTTGGGATGCGCAAAGCGGGCCTGCCGTGCGTCAAGCGGATGCCGGCATATTTGCAATTGCTGCGTGTCTTACAGGCGGAAGGGCAGGAACACGTTTCGGGAACGGTGCTGGCCAGCGTCCATAATCTGGAACCGGTCATTGTGCGGAAGGATCTGGCGATGACAGGAGCAGTGGGCACGCCGCGCATCGGCTTTCGCATCGCCGATTTGATCATGGCCATCGAGCGTTTTTTGGGCTGGGACAACCAGACCAAGGCAGTGCTGGTCGGCGTCGGCAGTCTGGGGACGGCGCTGCTCGGCTATCAGGGCTTCCACAATTTCGGGTTCCGGTTCGTGGGCGCGTTTGATCACGACCCGAAAGTCATCGGCAAATGGGTCCATGGCCGCAAAGTGCAGGGGATGGATCAACTGATTCCATTTGTGCGTCGCGGAGAAATTGTGCTCGGCGTTTTGACCGTTCCAGCGGACGTGGCGCAGGGGACCGCTGGATTGATGGTTCGCGCCGGAATCAAGGGCATTTGGAATTTCACTCCGGCCCGGCTGCAAATTCCGGAGGATGTAGCAACTCAAAAAGAGGATTTGGCGGAAGGTCTTGCGGTTCTTTCCCACCGCCTTCACGAGCGACATAGAAAAGACACTTTGCAAATCAGGCGAACACACCCAAAGGCCTGACCTGGCCTGAAGAATTTAATTGCCCTTGCCCCGACCAGTTTTGCGGTTCAGACGGATCAACCTCACGATGGAGATAGAGTTGCACTGCAAGTCGGGCGCGGTGATGGCTTGCTACCCTTTTGAAAAAATCGTTGGAGGCTTTACCTGACCCGTGGTTCTGGTGATTTACAGGAATGAGCTGGCACTTTTGAACCACGGCAGCATGCACCGTGTATCAAGGTGGTGTCTGAATTCGATAGAACCGCTGAAGCTGGTTGGGCAGCACCCCGGTGTCAGTAACTTGCAAAACACCACCGGCGTTGGGAACATTGGTAATCAGCAGTGTATTCCAAACCCCGGCGGTCAAATTGCTCATCCATTGGACACGATAGGATCCCAAGGCTATGGCATTGAAAAGCAAATTTATATCGTTGTTACTGTTTTGAATGCTAGTCAAACCAGGCGTGGCCAGAGCCTGATTGAGCGCTTGCATCAAGGGGCTGGGCTGGCCGCTTTGATGGTCTTGGGCCAGCTCCCAGATCATCACCCCGCCCAGACCATGGTTGCGGGCATAGCTGACCTTGGCCTGGCAGGTGCGTTGATCGTCGTATGAAATGAATATGTTATTTGTGGGAATGGCATTTGTAATGCCTATGTAAGCCGATTGAGCGATGGCATCCCAATGGTAAAGATTCGTCTGATAATAACCGGCCATGATGTCGCTGTAGCGGAGGGCGGTGATAGTGGGCGCATTCGTCCATGACTGCCGCGGCCCGGTGATGCAATTGGACGAAGTGCCGCTGCCACCGGTCCAAAGATAGCCATAGAAGGCGATGCCGATGCCAAGCTTTGCCGGAGCAACACCATTTTTCAGAAAATTAGTTACTGCCCCGTCCACAGAAGGAACCAATCCCCCAGAGCTGGGAAAACGATAGCCACCATCATAAATTGGGGAGTTAAACCATGTCACCCAGCCGCTATACGGACCGGACAGGTCATAAGTCATTATGCTGATCTGATCAAACTCATTTTGCAGCGCGGCGAACATCAAGTAGTCTGCCGTCGCAGAATCTCCGTAAGGTGGATAAGCGCCCGCCGCCACAGTCAGCAGCTTATGTTGAGGAAATCCGTTCAGTGCCGAGCGCAAACCGTTCACCAGATTGGTAAACTGCTGGGCATCAGTGGAAGGCAGCGGTTCCCAATCTATGTCCACACCATCATAGCCACGCGCCGCCACAAAATTTGTGAGGTTGTTGATAAAGGACGAAAGCGTGGCCGCACTGGTCGCGCCTTGAAACAGACTTTCAGTGCCACCACCACCGACACAAATCAGCACTTTTCTGCCGGCGGCATGGGCTTGCGACACGATGTCAGCGGAGTTGGCGGTGGTAATACTGTTGGCACTGTTGTCCAGCGAGCCATCCGAATTCGGAACGACTGAAAAATGGATGATGTGAGTAAGCGTTGAAAAATCAATGGTGGAAGCGGGCATCCCGGCCTGCTCCCATCCCGGATAATAACCTGTGGTCCAAAAGGTCGCATGAGCGAAGTTTGCACACAGCACCGAAACACTCATCAATAGAAGTGCGGCAAATTTGACGCCAAAATTTTTAGCATTAGAATACATGCGACAGATCAGAGCTACGACTGATGAATATGGATTAATGAAGGGTAGTTGTCACGCTCTGCAACTTGACGTAGTCAGGATTTGAAGGTGAGATCATGCCAGAACCCTGTGGTTCAGGCCACGCAGTGCGACCATCCACCAACTTGTAGATTTCCGAATGACCATCGCAAAATGAAAGCCCATAGCCACGATTGTGCCGCGTTGCCGGCAAATCAATTGGGGTAGTGTTATTGCATCCCGGCATGATCACCAAAAATAGCCCGTCATTAATGCTCTTTTCGTGTTCATCAATCAGATACCATGTGGTGGCCGCCGAATTCACGTCAGTGTCCTTGTTAAACATAGCATATTTCATCGCATTGACACCAATGTCAGCCGCAACTCGCGAGGTTCCGTTGGGTTCTATGGACGCCATCCAGCCATTCATCGAGTAACTGCGAACCTTTGGAACACCTCCTGTTCTGCTGGGATCTGAAGGACAATGATATATGCCGAAATTGTTGTTGTAAGGCCAAAAAGTTCCCGTGGTGATGCAAAGTTGATTGGTAGAATCAAGAACGCCTGGAGTAACTTTTGGATAGGCGTCACTCATATCACCTTGAATCCAAGAACCGACTGACAGCCCTGCTGGAACATTGGGCTGGTTTAAAGCATACTTTCCATTGTTGTCCCCGACATACATTATGCCGCACAAGTTGAGTTGTTTTAGGTTATTAAGGCACTGAATTTGTTGCGCCTTGCTTTTTGCTTTGGACAGCGCAGGCAGCAGCATGGCCGCCAAAATCGCAATGATCGCAATCACAACCAGCAGTTCAATCAGTGTGAAAGCTTTTGAGCCACGGCGAATTCCCTGTGAACGGTCAAAACGCCTGTCAGTGTGATTTGTCATTGTCTAAATGCTTGTTTGAAAATCTTTAAATCGGCCGGGGCACTTTTTGCCCCGGCCGATGAATTAAACTCAACCGATTATTGCAACTGAACACGAAAGAACTTTTGCTTGCCGCTCACAGAGTTTGTGAAGGGCGAGGTTGCTCCGCCAACATTGAGGTATGGCCCGCTGACATTGGTTGACGATTGGAGCGTCCCCGCCGGCCAAGCAATAACAACATTACTACCGGAGCCTGTGATGGACACATGCGTCGTATTCAGGAAATGGTTCTGAATTTGTGACGGGTTGAGCGCCTTATTATAGACCGCCACGTTGTCCATGTTACCACTAAATGGATTGAAGCCGCTATCAACACGCCAGCCAAGAGTATATGGACCACTTCCGGTGGGCAAGCCCGGTGTTGTATTGTAGTTATAATTGTAGCTGGAGGCACCACCTACAGGCACATTTCCGTTCTGGACATATCCACCGTCGGTTCCGGAACTCTTTGCCACACCATTAACATAGAATGTAAATGTCGTGCCGTCATAGGTCATCACAAGGTAATACCACTGGCCGGCAACAATGGGATCTGTGTCGGTAAGCTGGACGCCCGACCAAAAACCATTGTAAGGCCACCATGACCAGTTATTGCCGCCAGTTTGATACACCAGCCAGCCCGTCGGACCGGCACCATAGGGGTTGCTCATGGATGAAAACGCCGTCCGATAATCATTGCCATTTGCCGCCAGAGACGCTGGCTGAAACCAGCCTTCCACCGAGTAGGCACCCGGAGGATTGATTTCAATCGCATACGGAATGTTGACGGTCGCACCGCCGGTGATACCTACGGCACCGTTGGTATCATGCGGAATACCCGACGGCGCACCGAAGGTGAAGCTCCCCGTTCCGGCAACATAGGTGCCGTCAAAGCTGCCAACCGTGTCAACTGCGGTAGAGCCGCTCGTCTCGTCCAGTTGCCAGAAGGCGACCGGGCCATCAGCCAAAACAACTTTTGCGTAGCCATCAGTCGTGGCGGTGACCGGCCGGGCTTGAATATTCAGCGTGGCGGGATCACTGTTGAGGGAGGTATAGGGATTGATGATGCTGACATAATAGCTCGCGCCATTATTAGCCAATTGGACATTTGACAACCACAACACTGGATTGGTGGCTCCAGAAATCAAACTACCATCTCCATTGTGCCATTGATAGGTTATCGGCACCGCGCCTTCCGCCACAATTTCAAACGCCGCCGCACTGCCTACGTTGCGCAAAATGGAAGTCAACGGGGCGTCAATCTGAAGATTGGTTGAAACCGAGAGAGTGGCCACGCTGCTGGTTATGGAGCCGACATAGTTGGTGACTATTACTTTGTAAGTTGTGCCGTCATCTGCCGGAGCACAGGTGAACGCCAGCGTGCTATTGGAGGCCCCGCTCATTAGGGCAGCTCCCTTATACCACTGATAGGCTAGCGGAGTTGCGCCGCCGGCGACGACACTAAACTGAGCTGTGGTTCCCGCGTAATTGGTGGCTGATGCCGTGTCTTTCAAAATTGTCGGAACCGCTGGCACCCGGAAAGAATTGGTTCCAACCTGATAATGGGCCAGAACTTGGGCAGCGGTCAGCGCGTTGGTATAATATGCGAATTCATCCAGGCTGCCATCGAAGGCTCCATATCCGGATGCGTCGCCGCGATTGCCCAGCGCAATGGGATTAACGCCGGCATTATTGACTGAATTGGCCGTATAACCGGCAGCACTCTGGGTGCCTACCAATGCACCGTTCAGATAGAAACTCATATTGGTTCCATCATATGTGCCGACCAGGTGATACCAGTTAAACAGTGAAATGGTTGGTGAGGTGATCCAGACACCGCTCGCTGTAATACATGCAAAGGCGGTCGGTGCTCCAGGTATCTGATAGACATACCAGCCGGACTGGGTCGCCGTGCCCCAGCCGGAAAAGTTGCCAATCGGGCAGCGATAGTTGACCGGGTCAGTGCTGATCGGCTTGGCCCAAATTTCAAACGAGAACGGAGCCTGCTGATTCAACGCATCATAATAGCCGGCCGTGACCGAGGCAGGTTGCGCCACCGACAAAACAATGGAGTTGGAATCTATGCCGGGCTGGCCCAGCAATGGATAGGAGCCGTTGACATTGTAAACGCCAGGAAACGCTCCGGAAGCGCTGCTGTCAACCGCGGTTGTGCCGGAGGTTTCTTCCAGACGATAGTAAGCGGTCGGATGATCCGCCAAAATTGTGGTTGGATAATCTGCCGCACTGACGGTGCGGATACCTGACAACACCAGTGCCGCCACGAATGGCAGCATCTGCTTTTTCCATTGGGTTATTGTTTTTTGCGATTTCATAGGCTCGTTATACGGTTAATGGTTTGGGCGCTTGCTTCCTCACGCTGGTTTCGACTTTAGTTTTTATTCTGATTCTGTCCACCCCCTGTATTGGGGGGGTGAAGCAAAGCGCCGACTCCAGAATCCTACTCCTTCAATTCCGCCATCCAGCAGACTATTTTTCCAGATACCGGATGACCGCTTCCGTGCGGGTGCGCACATTGAGCTGCTCAAATATCTTTTTAATGTGCCCGTGCACCGTCCAAACGCTTATGCCCATCGCCTGCGCAATCTCCTTGTCCACACAACCCTTGCTTAAGAGCGCCAGCACCTCGCTTTCGCGGCGAGTGAGCCTGGCTAGCGCCGAGTTATCATGGGCGGATCGCAGTTGCAGCAGTTCCTGAAAATAATATTTCACGCGCAGCAGGAGATCGTCCGTCATCAATTCCGACCGGCTGGCGACATTGAGGATCGGCTCCAGCAAACGGTCCGGCTTGACGCGTTTGACCAAACAGCCTCCGGCTCCGCCTGGCGTTGAAACAAACATCTGGTCGCCGTCCACATGAACTGAATAGGTAAGGGCCGGCACCCCGGGTTGGATCGGCGCGATTGTGCCAGTGGACTTGAAGCCGATACGACCGGCCAGATTGCGGTTCAAGAGAACCATGCGCGGTTTGTGTTGGGCCAGGGCTTGGTTGAAGGCTTCGATCGAGTCGCAGGCAACGCTGCCAAATCCGGACTGCTGGTCAATGCTCCAGCACAAAGCACGGCGGATGCCCGCATCGAATTCAACGACCAACACGCGTTGCCGGTTGGGATTGGCCGGCAAAGCATCAGCGGCCTGGCTGGCTCGCTGACCCACGAGCGTGTGAATTGTGGTATAAGTCCACAACACCGGATTCTGGCACCACTCAAAGCTGATGATTAATTCACGGGAAAACTGTTGGAAGACGCTGGCCCACCCTTGCTTCACAGCCGTTTGATAAATCTGGGCCGCTTTGGTGGCGGCCAGTTCCATATCCGGGGTGCCAAGCGGGAAAAAATATCCCGCGCCGCCATGGTCGATGCGTGTGGCCAAATCCTGCTCCGTTTCACCGGAAGCCGGAAAGCGATAACGCCGCAAAATCAAACGATCTTTCCAATTGGCATCAGCGGCTGGTTCAGTTTTCGCGGAGCTTCTTGCGGGATGTTGCTTTGACATCGGTCTCATAAAAAAGCTTTTGACCAGTGCCGTCAACAAACAAAACCACAGTTGTCAGGCCAGCAGTAATGTCAGACCGCTTCCACGGGCTTTTTCACCGCCGGCAATCTGGTTTGAAATCCATTTTTCCCAGCGGCCGGGGCCGCTGTGCGGAATGGCCCCCATTCCGGCTGGTTCTCGAAAACCCAGTGATAGTAGTCCGACTCCTTGAGCTTGCTGCCCGCCGTTTCATCCAAAATCAGCGTGCAATCGGGATGCAGTTGCAATGCGGTGGCGGAAATCATGCTGGTGATCGGGCCTTCCACGGCCCGAGCAACAATCACCGCCTTTTCCTCGCCGGTGGCCAGCAGGACGCAACGGCGGCAGTCTAAAATGGAACCGACTCCCATCGTGATCGCGCGATGCGGTATGAGGTCCGGCCTCGGAAAAAGCGGCGCGTTCTGCGCACGCGTCACCGGCGAAAGAATTTTCACCCGCGTGCGCGACCGAAACGCGGACAATGGCTCGTTGAAGCCGAGATGCCCGTTTTGACCGATGCCGAGTAGCTGGAGATCAATGCCGCCGTTCTCGGCAATCAGCCGTTCGTAATTGGCGCATTCGGCCGGCAGATCCGTCGCCATGCCGTCGGGCAGATGCGTGTTCTGCAAATCAATGTTCACCTGCAAAAACAGGTGCTGGTTCATGTAGTGCCGATAGGAATTGGCATGGTTGCTCGACAGGCCAACGTATTCGTCGAGGTTGAACGTGCGGCAGCCGGAAAAATCGAGTCCTTCTTCACGATGCATCTGCACCAGCCTGGCATAAACTGCCTCCATGGTGTTTCCTGTGGCCAGCCCCATGACCAAGCGCGGATGGCTCCGCATTTCCTGTGCAATCATCCGCGCCACCAGGTCGGCGGCGGCATCGGCGTTCGGTCGGATCACCACTTCCATATGAATTGCCTGGTAAAAATTTTATTGGCCGCCCGTCTTTCAAAAAGGTCGCTGTTCACGCAAGAACCTTAACAGAGGTGAAGGCGGCAACAACCCCCTGAATTGGGGGTTGCATAAAGGGTGTCTTCGCTGAAAAACTAGGCGCGGTCATGCATCCTCCATTTTTGAATTTGATAGCAGCGGTCTATTCGCCGTGAAGGCTATGAATCCCTATCTTGAATTTGTTTCATCCTTTGCCGGATTGGTGGCCGGCGGCAAATCATTGCCGCTGGGCGGAATGGCTCCGCGCCATTCATCGCGGCCAGCACCAGATGCGTCCGCTGCCATCATTTATTCGCCGCATCCGGATGACGAGTGTATCATCGGCGGTCTGGCGTTGCGCCTCATGCGTGAAGCCGGGATGCGAATCATCAACGTCGCCGTAACCCAGGGAAGCAACCGGGAACGCCAGCAGCCGCGCTCGCAGGAATTAAAAAATGCCTGCGACTTTCTTGGATTTGAACTCGAACAATCCGCGCCAAACGGACTGGAAAAAATCTCCAGCAAAATCCGCGCGGAAGATCCAAAACATTGGGCGGCGGCGGTAAAAATCATTTCCGCCACGCTTGCCCGACACCAGCCGCGCGTCATTTTCTTTCCGCATGAATTCGACTGGAACAGCACGCACGTCGGCACCCATTTTCTGGTCATGGACGCGCTAAAGATCCTGCCCACAAGTTTCACATGCCTGATTGTTGAAACGGAATTCTGGGGACATATGGCGTCACCGAACTTGATGGTGGAATCCAGCGTGACGAATGTGGCGGATTTGATCGCGGCGTTGTCCTTTCATGTCGGCGAAGTGCAGCGCAATCCTTACCACCTGCGGCTGCCGGCGTGGTTGCTGGATAATGTGCGGCGCGGCGCGGAGCTTGTCGGCGGCCAGGGCGGCGCGGCTCCGGATTTCACTTTTGCCACGCTCTACCGGTTGCGGCAGTGGAAAAACGGACGCATCGAAAATGTTTTCCAAGGCGGTAAACAAATCAGCGCAACGGACCATCCGGGCAGGCTGCTTGATTTGTTCCGTTGAACCTGCATTCCAAAAAAAATATGAACGAGAATCAAGGCACAGCCAAATCCGGCTACAATCGGTTTCTATTATTCGTCGCCGGATTGGGCGGGCTGCTTTACGGCGTGGACGTGGGAATCATTGCCGGTGCGCTGCCTTATTTGGAAGCGACTTCCAAGCTGAATGCCGGACAACTTTCCTTCATCGTCGCCGCTGTTTTGCTGGGCAGTGTAATTTCAACATTATTCGCCGGCCTGCTGGCTGACTGTTTCGGCCGCAAAAAAATGATGGCATTGAGCGGCATCCTGTTTGTCATCAGCATTCCGATGATCGCGCTTGCGCAGGGTTACGAAGCCTTGGTCCTGGGCAGGTTACTGCAAGGCATCAGCGCTGGATTCATCGGCGTCGTCATCCCGCTTTATCTCGCGGAATGTCTCGGCGCGGCGGATCGTGGCAAGGGCACGG
>Ga0181528_10002423_pt1 | contig 11444 bp, 8 predicted proteins | sample PEATcosm2014_Bin_47_FD_119742 | JGI IMG/M metagenome (GOLD analysis project Ga0181528, IMG submission 119742) | Peatland microbial communities from MTU Mesocosm Facility, Houghton, MI, USA - PEATcosm2014_Bin10_10_metaG | ecosystem: Environmental > Terrestrial > Soil > Wetlands > Peat | place... | reverse complement strand
GGTTCGACCACCAGCTTCCCGAATTCCTTGAGTTCCGAGTCCGGCCACGCGGACAGCGTGGCGGGAAATTTTTACGGCATCGGCGGCGGTGTCGCCACAAACGTCGCGCATGTGGACAATTATGACGCCGATTATTTTTACACCTACATCGTCTCTCCGCCGGCACCGGCCAACACCAATGATCTGGTGGTCAATCAAAGCTTCACGTTCGGCAACGTGTCCACCAATATGCCCACGCCGACCAATTATCTGTCCGTCAGCGACCAGCAGCAGATTGACACCAAGTATGACAATTACGCCGCCAGCCATAACACGCTTTTTATCTCGGCGGTCAACAACGGCGGGTCAGTCAGCCCGCCGGGCACAAGTTATAATTGCATCGGCGTCGGCGATTCCGACGGCAATTCCAGCATCGGGCCGACGTTGGACAATGGCCGCGCCAAGCCCGACATCGTCGCGCCCGGCGGCGAGACCAGTTTTTCCACGCCTTATGTCGCGGGCGCGGCGGCGGTCTTGATGCAGGCCGGATTCCGCGGCGATGGCGGGCGCGATACCAATTCCGCCGCCGACATGCGCACGGTGAAAGCGCTATTGTTGAATGGTGCCGTCAAGCCGGCTGGCTGGTCGAATATTTCCCCGTCGCCACTGGATGCCCACTACGGCGCGGGTGTTTTGAATGTTTTCAATTCCTACGAACAGCTTACGGGCGGCAAACAGGGTTACATCGTTTCCACCAGCGTCCTCACCAACAGCCCGCACCTGCCGACCGGCGCGAGTGGAACCATCGGCGTCTTGAGCGGCTGGGATTTCAGCACCAATATGACCACCGCCACCGCCGACACCGTGAAACATTATTATTTCAACGTCACCAACGAGGCGAACAACGCCCCGTTCACCGCCACGGCCACACTGGTTTGGAACCGCCACAACAACAAATCCAGCATCAACAATCTCGATTTATTTTTATATGACGCGATTTCGAGCAATCTCGTCGCGTGCAGCACGAGCCTCGTGGATAACGTCGAACATCTCTGGCTGCCGCAATTGCCCCAAGGACGTTATGACTTGCAAGTTTTGAAGCACGGCGGGACAACCGTCACCACCAATGAAGCCTATGCGCTCGCTTGGACATTTTTCTCGCAGTCGCTGAACATCGCCGCCATGGACACAAACGTGACGCTCGCCTGGCCGGTTTATCCTGCCGGGTTTCAGGTTGAAGCCACCGTCGACCTGACTCCGCCCGCCGTCTGGACGACGAACAATCTTCCGGTGCCCGTCATCGCGAACGGCAGCAATTACATTTATCTGAACGCGACGAATCCCGTGCAGTTTTTCCAGTTAAGCTGGCCAAATCTTTAAGCGGAAAATTTCCCAGCGCGAAGTGTTTTCCGATGCGGTAGCTGCGGGCAATCGCCGCCGTGATGAAATTTTTCCCTATCTCCACCGCGCATGGCAAGTCGTGGCCGAGCGCCAGCGCCGCGCAAATCGCGGCGGAATACGTGCAGCCGGTGCCGTGCGTGGAAATACCTTTCACAAATGGCGCGGAAAGCAGCAACTCAGTTTCGCCATCGAAAAAAATGTCCGCGGCGTCGGTGGAATTTTTCAAGTGGCCGCCTTTCACCAAGACCGCACAGCCGAAGCGTGAATGGATTTTCCGCGCGGCGGAACGCAAATCTTCCGGTGACGAAATTTTCTGTTCCGCCAGGATTTCCGCCTCGTCCAGGTTCGGCGTGACGAGCGCGGCGAGCGGCAGGAGCTTTTCTTTCAGGAATTTTTCCGCCGCCGGCTGGAACAGCCGAACCCCGCTGGTGGAGACCATCACCGGATCAACAACCAGTTTCGGATTTCGGATTTCGGATTTCGGATTTCGGAAAAAATTCGCGACGACGGAGATGTTTTTAGCTGAAAACAGCATTCCGGTTTTTACCGCCGCCGGCTTTAGTTCTTCAAACACGGCCTCAATTTGCTGGCGCAGCATTTTGGGCGAACATGATCCAACCGCCAAAACCCGCCGGGGATTTTGCGCGGTGAGACAGGCGATGGCGCTGGCGCCGTGCACGCCGAACGCGGCGAAGGTTTTCAAATCCGCCTGAATGCCTGCGCCGCCGCCGCTGTCGGAGCCGGCGATGGTGAGCGCGACGGGGAGTTCTCGGCATAACTTCATAAAAAACTTCGCGGCAATGGGGAAAAGCTATTTCAACACGCTGGCATGCTGTTGCAGCCAGACCAGGTCTGGATTCGTGTTGAAAAAAATGCGGATATGGTCGCCATCACCCCCGCCGGAATGCAACCAGTTGGGATCTGGCGACGGGCCGGTGGCTGTCACGGTGTGGGCCAAATCCCAGGTCTGGGGGCTGATCCAGCGATGCGATTCAACATGGCCGTCCGCAAACGCCATGGTTCCGGAATGGTTGTGCTCCACCGATGGACGATGGAAGAACATGTATGGAACCATTTGAACTTCAAAGGCCGGGAAACACACGCTCACCGGCGACGTGTCAATGAAAGTGAAAAGGTCGCTGGGATGATGCGATTCGACATCGGAAGTTTTGGAGAAACTAATGTAAGCCGGGTCATTGTCATTCATAACTCCGAATTGCCAGTTCAAATAAGAATTGAGCGCATAAGTGCGCACGCGCGGAATAAAACTGCCGCCGACGTTCAGCGTGCTCTGATCGGCCGGGCAGCGGTAAACGGCGGCGACTTTCATATAAGCGGCAAACAGGGCGAATTGCGGATCAGTCAAATAATCGGTATCGCCAAAAGCCTGATTATTGTTATGCCAGTCGCCCGCCACCCAGGTTTTTTTGGTCGGATCAATGCCGTAGCCGTTGGACACCAACTGTTCACCGCTGTCGCCTGAATAAAGGTGCCAGGCAAGCGAAAGCTGCCGGAGATTGCCCAGGCATTGCACCCGGTAGGCCTGCGCCTTGGCGTGGGAAAGCGCCGGCAGCAGCAGCGCGGCAAGGATGGCGATGATGGCAATGACGACCAGCAGTTCGATGAGCGTGAACGCATCGCGGCGGAGCGGACGGGTGGTGGCCGGAAAAATCATCGCAATTTCACGACAAACTAGCACCGGTGCCATCGTTGTCCAAGCGCGGAAATAACTTTGCACTCCGGATTTTGAAATTATATTTGATGCATGGACAAAGAAAAAGTGGCGGAAATTTTGGTGGAGATTGGCGTGCTGCTCGAATTGAAGGGCGAAAATCCGTTCAAGACGCGGGCTTATGCGAATGGCGCGCGGACAATTGAAGGCTTGAGCGAGCCGCTGGCGAAACTCGTCGCCGAAAAACGGCTGGGCCAAATCAAGGGCATCGGCGATGCGCTGGAACAGAAAATCACGGAACTGGTCGAGACGGGGAAATTGAAATACTACGAGGAGTTGAAGGCTTCGATTCCTCCGGGCCTGATTGAGATGCTGGAGATTTCCGGACTGGGGCCAAAAAAAATCCAGGCGCTGAACAAAAAACTGGGCGTTGATTCGATTGAAAAACTGGAGGCGGTTTGCAAATCCGGCAAGGTCGCCGAACTTGATGGTTTCGGCGAGAAGACGCAGGCGAATATTTTGGAGGGCATTGCGCGCAAACGCACCTACGCGAGCAAACATTTGCTGGGCGACGCGTGGCAGGCGGCGGAGCCACTGCTGGAAAATCTGCGCGGGCACCCCGACGTGATCCGCTGCAGCCCGGCAGGCAGCCTGCGACGGTTCAAGGAAGTCATCGGCGACATTGATTTACTGGCGTCATCGAAGAAACCCATTGGTGTCATTGAGTTTTTCACGTCACTGCCCGGCATCGTCAAGGTGCTGGCGAAAGGCGAAACGAAGGCGAGCGTAATTTTGAACGGCGGCATCCAGTGCGATTTGCGCGTGGTGAGCGACGCGGAATTTCCGTTCGCGCTGGCGTATTTTACCGGCAGCAAGGAGCACAACATCGTGATGCGGCAGCGCGCCATCCAGCGCGGATTGCGGCTGAATGAATATGGCCTTTTCAATTCCAAAGAGGAAACGCGCGACCCCAAACTGCTCGTAACGTGCGCGGACGAGGCGGAGATTTTTCAGAAGCTGGATCTGGTTTTTGTGCCGCCGGAATTGCGCGAGGATCATGGCGAATTTGTGTCGGCGGAGAAAAATGAATTGCCGCGACTAATTGAATGGACGGATTTGAAAGGCGCGCTGCACAACCACTCCAATTGGAGCGACGGACACAACACGCTGGAAGAAATCGCGGCCTACATGGAGGATTTGGGTCTGGAATACTGGGCAATCACGGACCACTCAAAAGCGTCTTATCAGGCGAACGGCCTGGACGCGAAACGGCTGCGCGAACAGATTTTGGAAATCAAAGAGCTAAACGAGAAAACTGCGGCGCGCGGGAGCAATTTCCGGCTGCTGACCGGCAGCGAAGTGGATATTTTGAAGGACCGGCTGGATTTCGACGACGATTTGCTGGCGGAATTGGACGTGGTGGTGGCGAGTCTGCACGTTCCCAGCAGCAGCGAGGCCGAAAACACGAAGCGGCTGATCCGCGCGGCGGAAAATCCTTTTGTCCACATCCTCGGCCACATGACGGGCCGGCTATTGCTGGAGCGCGAGCCGTATCCGGTGAATGTCCAAGCGGTGATTGACGCGTGCGCCGAGACCGGCACCTGGATCGAGCTGAATTGCAATCCACACCGGTTTGATCTGGACTGGCGGCATTGGCCTTACGCCAAAAAGAAGGGTGTAAAGTGCGTCATCAACCCGGACGCCCACCGGAATGAACATGCGGGTTTTCTGCGGTTGGGCACGGGCATCGCCCGCAAAGGCTGGCTGGAACAAAGGAATGTTTTAAACACTCATTCCTTGAAAATCCTGTTCAAGGAATTGAAACGGTGAATTTTTGTCATCCCTTAATGGAAAATCTCCCCGGAGATGCCGACAAAAACCGTAAAAAATGTTTTGACGGGTATGTTGGAAAACTGATAATCTCACTTTGTCATAAGCTGTTGCATTTTCTTTGAACGGAAAGCGCATTTGTGAGTCAACATATAACATCCAGACGAGTCATGAAAAAATTCTTTATCTCTGTGGGTCTAGTGGCAGCCGGGACAGCCAGTTTGCACGCAGATTATGCGCCGGATTTGAATTCGATGGAGACCACCAAGTTCTGGAGTGCGTCCGGCACCCTGCGCGGATTTTATGACGACAACTATAACACGGCGCCAAACGGCCAGAAACAGGGCAGCGCGGGTTATGAAGTCAGTCCATCGGTAAGTTTCGATGTGCCGATGCAGCAGACGGAATTTGATGTCAAATACACTTACGGCTTGTATTACTACCAAGAACGGCGGAATCAGGGGAATGATCCGTATGATCAAACCCATCAGGTGGATTTGTGGTTGGATCACGCTTTTTCAGAACGCTGGCAGTCAACGGTGCATGACACCTTTGCGGTGGGCAATGAGCCGGGATTGCCCAATAACGGCGCGGCAATAGCGCAGCCCTTACGTGTTCAAAGCGATTATTATTTTAATGACGCCAATGTGTCGCTAACCACGGACTGGACGCGGTTGTTCAGCACGGTTTTGTCATACTACAACGGCTATTATGATTATACGCAAAGCGGCGGAACAGCCACCAATCCCAGTCAAAATGGATTACTCACCCGCGACGAACAATCTGTAGCCTTGGATTTACAATGGGCTGTTGCCCCAGAAACCATTGCTTTAATTGGGTTTCAATATGCATGGGTCAATTACTGGGGTGATGAACCGATTGCCGAATCCAATGGAAATATTTTCTACAGCAGCAGCCGCAATAACACTTCCTACATTCCCTATGTTGGTTTCCAGCATTCATTCTTGGCTAATTTGAGTGTCTCGACCAAGATTGGCGCGCAAATAACCGAATTTAGTGATAATACCGCCAGTCAGAATTATACCACGCCGTGGGTGAATAGTTCGGCAACCTACACCTACGCTGAAGGCAGCTATGCCCAATTGGGTGTTACGCACCAGCAAAATGCGACATCGATTGCAACTGCCAGCAACGGGCAAGTCACCCAAAACCAGCAAAGCACGGTGATCAGCGCGTCGGTCAATCAGGAGATAACGGCCAAGCTGATGGGATCAATCATTGGCAGTGTGCAGTTGTCCCAGTTCAATCAAGGTGCCTACAACAACGACACGGAACAATTTTACAGCTTCGGGGCGAATTTGAACTACGCCTTCAACCAGCACCTTTCGGCTGAACTGGGTTATAATCTTGACGACCTCCAATCATCCAGCGTTTCAGTCGCCGGCCCTTATTCCAGAAACCGCGTTTATATCGGTGTCACCGCCGCCTATTAAGCTTGTGGATTTGACACAATGTTTTAAGTAACCGAGACGGGAGCCAAGACTTTTCAAGGCTCCCATTTATTTTTTTATGGATTCGCCACAAAATCAGCCGCCGCAAGAAGCCAGACTGCACTTCCTGGATTACTGGCGCATCATCCGCATCCGCAAGGCCATTATCATCACCGTGTTTTTGATCACGGCCATCATCGCCACGGCGGTCACGTTTATCCTGCCGGTTTCCTATTCCAGCACGTCCCAGATCAAAATCGAGCCGGACACCGGTTCGGACATTCCCAGCATGAATGGCATGTCAACAGTCAATCCAACTTATGACCCGTATTTTCAACAAACAGAACTTGAAATTCTCCAAGGACCCGAAGTTTTGGGCAAGGTGATTGACAAGCTGAACCTGAATGCCGTGTGGGGGAAAAAATACGGTGTGGATACGTTCAAAACCTCCGAGACGATGGAGTTTTTGAAGCATCAGATCAGCCTGGCTCCCGTCCGCAACACCACGCTGGTGGACATTACGGTTTATAGTTCGGATAAACAGGAGGCCGCCAACATTGCCAACGCCATCGCGAAAGCCTATCAGGATTACCGGCTGGGGCGGCATACCCAGCTGACCGTCGGCGGCATCAAGGTGTTGGAAGAACAGTATCAGTCGGAAGAACAACAGCTCCAAGTGATGCGGGAAAAGGTGGACAACTTGCGCAAGGAACTGGATGTCACCGACAATGACCCGCAATCCCTCATTCCGTCGCCCACGTTGACCCAGGAACAAATCCGTCAATACAACGATACGATGATGGCAGGGCAGGCCAACTACAATAGGATCAAAGAAACATTGGATCAGCTCAAGGCGTTGCCGCCGGAGAAGCTGCGGGATGTCTTGCCAACCATCGGCAGTCCAGACAGCGCGTTGACCGGATTGCTGGACAAATTGCATGAGGCACAGCAGGCTTACGCCAGCAAGACCAATGATTATTCGCTGGCCAACCCGGATGTCATCCGGCTCCAATCCATGATCGACGAAGTGAACAGCCAGATTAACGACCGGGTTGAAGGCATCATGGCTGGCTTGGAAAATAATTTAAACACGGAAAAGGCCGCGCTGGATACGCTCAAAAGCCAGGTTGATGCCGCCATTCAAAAAGACCGCGACGAATCCGTTCGCAGCCAGCCTTATTGGGAGGCAAAGCGCACCCTGGCAAACTTGGTGGATTTTCACAAGGCGCTCGCCGCCCGGGTGGAAATGGAAAAAATTGACCTGGCCATACCAAAAACCTCCGTGGTGGAGATCACCTCGCTTGCCGAGCCGGGCAAGGATCCCGTCCGGCCCAATAAGCCGCTCAACATCACCTTGGGCGTCGTTTTTGGTCTCATTGTCGGCATTGGCCTCGCCTTCTTCATCGAATATCTTGACACCAGCGTCAAGACCATTGACGACGTGGAACGCTCCTTCCAGGCGCCGGTCGTGGGCGTCATTCCGCAAAACGTCGGCATTCTTTCAGACGAAGGGGCCGAGAGCCGCTACGCCGAGGCCTACCGGGTCTTGCGCACCAACATTCTGTTCGCGCGCAAGGACGAATCACTCACGACCATTGTCATGGTCAGCGCCGGTGCGGGCGAAGGCAAATCCACCACCGCGCTTAATCTGGCCACGGTTTTCGCCCAGGCCGGCATGCGTATTTTGATCGTGGACTCGGACTTGCGCCGCCCTACCCTGCATAAATTGCTGCATGTTGCCAATGACGTCGGCCTCACGAATTACCTGCTCAAACAAAACGCGCTGGAGGAAGTCATCCAGACCACCGGCGTGCCCATGCTCAACTTCATGGCCAGCGGCAAACTGCCCAGCAGTTCCATGAGCATCCTCAATTCGGTGCAGATGAAAGACATGATCGCCGAATTGAAACACCGCTACGACTTTGTGTTTTTTGATTCTCCGCCCATCTTGGGCGTGAGCGACGCCTCGGTTTTGGCCAGCGAAGTGGACATGGTCATCCAGGTCATCCAATATCGCCGCTATCCGCAGCCGATGAACCTGCGCGCCAAACAGGTGATTGAAAAAGTCGGCGGCACCTTCCTCGGCATTGTGCTGAACAACATCAACATGTCGCAGGACGAAAGCTATTATTACTATAGCGGTTATTACCATGACTATTATTATTCCGGTAATGCCAAGGATCAGGAAGCCGCCGCGCCCAAAAATGCCGGCGACTCGGATAAAGTCGAAATCAAACAAAAATATTGATTCCGTCCCGGATTTTACAAAGATAAGCCCCCATGAAATTATTTGTCCACGGATTGATTGTATCAGGCCTGATTGCGGCTGGTTTAGGTTTTACCGGCTGTTCCTCGACGCCCGCCTCACTGGCCGCCATTCCCGCCGCCGGCGCGACGCCCGCAAGTTCTCCCGCACTGGCAACCAGCGCACCCTCTGCCGGTGTGGTTCAAACCAATACTGCGGCGATATTGCCGACCGACGCGGCAGCCACCGGGATGAGCCAGCCCAATGCCGAAGTCGCCCGTTTTCATGTCGGCGAAACGGTCAACATTATTTTCTCCGGATTGCCGGATGCGACCGAATTTCCACCGCATGAAGAAACCATCAAGGAAGACGGCAACATTAATTTGCCGCTGATTGGCTCGGTTCAGGCGCTGGGTAAAACAGCGGGCGAATTGCAGAAAGAAATTCAGGATCTTTACGTCCCGAAATATTATGTCCGCCTGACCGTAACGGTGAAGCCGGGTGACCTCCTTTATTATGTCAAAGGCGAGGTCAAGACGCCGGGACGCCAGCTTTATGTCGGGGAAACCACCGTCACCAAGGCCATCACCTCCGCCGGCGACTTCACGGATTTTGCCAGCCACAAAGTCACGCTCATTCGCGCCAACGGCGAGCGCGTAAAAGTAAATGTGGACAAGGCCCTGGAAAACCCGACGCTCGACGTGCAGGTATATCCCAACGATCAGGTCTATGTGCCGCGCCGTATTTTCTGATGATCCAGTTAAGCATTCTTTCCGGCAAACAGGCGGGCACCCAGACGGTGGCCCGCCGTTTTCCTTTTCACATCGGGCGCACGCCGGAAAATGAACTGCGATTGGAAGACGACGGCGTCTGGGACCGGCATCTCACGCTCGAATTTCAGCCGCAGGACGGTTTCAAACTGATCACCGCCGCCAACGCGCTCGCCACCGTCAACGGCGAATCCGTCCAGACCAAAATTCTCCGCAACGGCGACACCATCTCGTTTGGCTCGGTGAAAATCCAGTTCTGGCTCGCCGCCGCGCGGCAAGGCAGGCTGGCTGCACGCGAAAGCTTTGTGTGGGCGCTGCTGGCCGGTGTCACCGCCGGGCAAATGGCGCTGATTTACTGGCTGCTGATGTGAACAGTTGCCAGTTGCACGTTGAAGGTTGCAAGTTAATCACGCTTCACGAACCTGCAACGTTCAACCTTTAACCGGCAACCAATCTCAATGCCGGAAATGCCGCGCGCCGGTGAACGCCATCGTCATGCCGCGCGCATCCGCCGCCGCGATGACCTCCGCGTCCTTCACCGAGCCGCCGGGCTGGATGGCCGCCGTCGCGCCCGCGTCCGCCGCCGCGATCAAACCGTCAGGGAAAGGAAAGAACGCATCGCTGCAAACCACGCTGCCGGCGAGCGGCAGTTTGGCCTCGCCGGCCTTCCACACCGCGATGCGGCTGGAATCCACGCGGCTCATCTGGCCCGCGCCGGTGCCGAGCGTCCGGCCTTCGTCAACGTAAAGAATCGCGTTTGATTTCAAGTGTTTCACCACGCGCCAGCCAAACAGCATTGCTTTCAATTCCTGCACCGTCGGCGCGCGTTTGGTGACGATTTTCAAATCGGCGGCAGTCGTGGTTTTCAAATCGCGCTGCTGGAGCAGGAACGAATCCGCGCCGACACTCCGCACATCCCACGGCTGCGCAAAAAGAGGGCATTTCTGAATTTGCAGCAGCCGCAGATTTTTTTTCTTCTGCAAAATCACCAGCGCTTCCGGTGAAAATTCCGGCGCGACGATGACTTCGCTGAAAATTTCCGCGATGGCCTCCGCGCACGCGCCGTCGAGCGGCTGGTTCACCGCGATGATGCCGCCGAACGGTGCCTGCTTATCCGTGGCGAACGCCTTGTCCCACGCTTCACGCAGGTTCGCACCCTGGCCAACGCCGCACGGATTCGTGTGTTTCAGGATGGCCAGCGTTGGCAAATCCTCGCGAAATTCCGCAATGAGCGCCGTCGCCGCCGTGAGGTCCAAAATATTGTTGTAGGAAAGTTCCTTGCCGTGGAGCTGTTTGAAATAGTCGTGGAACTTGCCGTAGAGCGCCGCCGTCTGGTGCGGGTTTTCGCCGTAGCGCAGCGGCTGCGCCAGCGGCGCGGAAATGGTCAGCACCTGTGGAAGTGAATTTTTATCAGCGGCAAATTCTTTTTGCAGATGCGCCGCAATCGCCGCGTCGTAAGCGGCCGTGCGCGCATAAACTTTCGCGCAGAGCTTGCGGCGCAGTTCCAAAGTGGTGTTGCCGCTTTCAGAAATCTGCTTCGCCACTTCCGCGTAATCGAACGGATCCACGACGACCGTGACGCTGTCGTGATTCTTCGCGGCGCTGCGAAGCATCGAAGGTCCGCCGATGTCAATGTTTTCAATGGCATCGTGCAGTTTCACGTCCGGCTTGGCGACGGTGGCTTCGAACGGATAGAGGTTCACGACGACAAGATCAATCGGCTTGATGGCGTGCAGCTTGACCGCCGCCTCGTGCGTGGCGTTGCCACGGATGTAAAGCAATCCGCCATGGACGAGCGGATGCAGCGTCTTGACGCGGCCGTCCAGCATTTCGGGAAAGCCGGTGTGCTCGGAGATATCTTTCACCGTCAGGCCGGCTTCGCGCAGCGCCTTGGCGGTGCCGCCGGTGGAGATGATTTCAATTCCCGCCTGCGCGAGAATCTGGGCGAAGGGAATTAAGCCGGTTTTGTCCGAGACCGAGATGAGCGCGCGTTGAATTTTTTCCATGAGCGGACAAAATCCTAGAATTTCGCCGCCGCCGCAATCTCAAATCACGATTTCGTGCTTTGGTTCTGGACGATTTCCGCGCCGATGGCG